>LNFM01002853.1_pt1 | contig 38743 bp, 33 predicted proteins | sample 596031 | NCBI WGS metagenome assembly LNFM01 (sample SAMN04254537, study PRJNA301005) | activated carbon metagenome | isolation source: dual media filters at the Ann Arbor, Michigan drinking water treatment plant | place: USA: Ann Arbor | reverse complement strand
GCATGACCTGCGAGGCGTCGAGCATGTCCTTGGCCACGCCGCTTCGTTCGAGCAGCGCGCCCATGAAGATGAACATGGGCAGCGACACCAGCACGGGATCGACGGCGACGCCGCCCCACATGCGCAGCAGGATGTTGGTGAGCTTGACCAGCGGAAAGTCGCCCACGCTCCAGGCGATCAGGCCGAAGGCGAGGCCGGTGCCGCCCAGCACGAAGGCCACGGGATAGCCGCAGAAGATGATGGCGAACATCGTCACGAACATGACGAGCGCCAGGTTCTCGCTCAGCCAGGCGATCACGACGGCACACCGCAGGACATCATGTCGGGTCGACGAAGCGTTCGATGTTGAGGTCGGCGCGACGGCCGGCCACCCCGCCGGAAAGAAAGACGATCAGCCGCAGGATCACCGCGACGATGGCGGCAACCAGCATCCACAGGCCGAGCACGAAGAAGGCCTTGATGATCCAGCGCTGCGACAGGCCGACCACGGCTTCGGAGCTCTCGCCGATCAGGTACGAGGTGGCGACGAACCCCAGGCCGAACCAGGCGACGACGCCGGCGTAGGGCAGCGCGAAGGCAAGACAGCCCACGATCTCGACCCACGCCCGCGTGCGCAGCGACCGGTTGGCCGTCAGGGTGTCGACGCGCGGGTGGGCGTTGAGGATGTAGCACTGGCCGAGCCACATCGAGAACAGGATGGTGTGCAGGTGCCACTCGAGTTCCTGCAGCCGGGTCGAGCCCATGCCGGGGATCTGGTAGCCCAGCTTGCGGCTGATGATATCGAAGCAGATGACGACCATCAGCACGACCATCAGCCAGCCCGTCCACTCGGCGATGGTGCGCAACACGCGCTCGATCGTGTCGGCGACAGTCAGCAACCCACGCATACGCGATCCCTTCGATCCGACCACGTTAAGCGGCGATTCCCCCTTCTCGACCCAACGCTTCCCGAGGGAGCAGCGCCGCCTCGCCGCCCCATGGTCGCGGCCGACCTCGAGCCATCTCGCTTCATGCGCGCGCATCCTCCAGGATCATGGCTGCGGCCTTTTCACCGATGGCATGATGGAAGAATCCGCAACCCGGGCCGAACGGGATATGAAACCAGGAACTACGATCCGGCGACCCCGCTTCCAGCAACAGCACCGCATGGCGGCCATCTTCCGAAAGCCGCGCCGCCACCGCCGCACCGCGGAACCCGCGCCGGAGACGATGAAATCGAAAACACCGATCCTCTGCCCCGCTGCCCATGCCGCTTGCCCCCAACTGCCCGTCATCTCGATCGGCAGCCGGGTCACGTCGCACCGACGCTATCGATTGCAGCCAAGCCAACCGAAAGCTTGAATAACAGAAATCCGCTGTGTGTACCGATGATTCGGTTCTGCATCGACGCGAGAAGCGGAGCGGGAAGAACGGGCCAGCGGGCAATTTCATCGGCATCACAACGAGCATGTGGCCAAGCTTCGCTTGCCCACATCGCACGCGCTGACCTAAGGTCCCGCCAAATCGTAAGCGAGGCAACAACTTGAATTCGACTCGCCGCCGCATCCTGGCGGCCTCTGCCGGCGTCCTGGCGACGCCCGCCCTGTTCACCCGCGCCTTCGCGCAAGGCGACGCTGCCTTCCCCTCCAAGCCGATCCGCATCGTCGTGCCCTATCCGGCCGGCGGCCAGACCGACGGCATCGCCCGCTCGTTCGGCGACTTCCTCGCGCGCAAGTTCGGCCAGACGGTCATCGTCGAGAACAAGGGCGGCGCCGGCGGCGCCATCGGTGCCGTCGAGGTCAAGCGCGCGGCGCCCGACGGCTACACGATCCTCTGCACCATATCCTCGTCGCTGATCCAGAACCGCGTCACGGTGAAGGACCTGCCCTACGACCCGGAGAAGGACTTCACCTACCTCGCGATGACGACCAGCACCGGCGGTCCCGTCGTGGCGGCCGAGAAGACCGGCGCCAGGAACCTCGCCGAGTTCGTTGCCTACGCGAAGAAGGTCGACAAGGTGAACTGGGGCGCCTACGGCGCCGGCTCGACGCCGCATGTGCTGATCGAGAGCATGGCCAAGCAATACGGCTTCAAGGTCGAGATCGTGCAGTATCGCGGCGAGGCCGCGATGTGGGCCGACGTGACGAGCCAGCAGCTCGATGGCGGTTCGGGCAGCCCCGCCGGAGCGTCGCCGGTGATCGCCTCCGGCAAGGGCCGGATCATCGCCGTGGTGGGCGATCGCCTGTCGGCCTGGCCGGATACGCCGACGATGGAGGAGCAGGGTGCCAAGGGCGGCTTCTACGGCACGCGCGCCTTCGCCGCCTTCGCCGTTCCCTCGGCGACGCCGCCCGACATCGTCAAGAAGCTCGCCGACGCGCTGTTCGAGGCCGGCACCGACCCGAAGGTGCAGCAGCTCCTCACCAACTACCTGATCAAGGGCCCGCTCGACTTCGCCGCCACCAACGCCCGCTTCAAGCGCGACACCGAGGTGATGCTGGCCGTGCTGAAGGAGATCGGTCTCGAGCCCGAATAGGGCGAGCGAGCCTCAGGTAGACCTCACTGCGTTGCCCAGCGGAGGTCGACGCCGGACGCGAGAGGAGAGGACGTGAAGGAGATCGAGTATTTCTACGCTGCGCATTCCGCCTTCGCCTATCTCGGCTCCGCGCGCTTCATGGCGATCGCCGCGGCCTCCGGCCGGCGGATTGCGCACCGGCCAGTCGATCTCCGCCGCGTCGTGGCAGAGGCGGGTGCCGTGCCCTTCGGCCGCCGCAGCAAGGCGCATGTCGCATACTACTTCGATCGCGAGATCGAACGCTGGAGCGAGGAACGAGATGCGCCGTGGATCGGCCGGATTCCAACGCATCATGCCAACGACATCGCTCTTCCGAACGGCATGCTGATCGCGGGCCTCAGGCTCGGTCTCGATATCGACAGGCTGGCCCACGCGCTGCTGGAGAACCACTGGCTGCACGATGCCGACCTTGCCGATCGATCGACCCTGGCTGCCATCGGCCGTGACGCCGGCTTCGATCCGGCGCCGCTGCTCGACCTCGCCCTGGCCCCCGAGGTGCAGGCAACCTATCGGGCCAACACCGAGGAGGCGATCCGCCGTTCGGTCTTCGGCTCGCCGACCTACTTCGTCGACGGCGACATGTTCTACGGGCAGGATCGGTTGGAGATGGTCGAGCGCGCACTTGCCCGGCCCTATGCCGGGAAATGGCCTCGGCGCTGACCGCCCGCATTGCGCCAGGCTCTGCGTGCTGGGCGGCGCGGCCTGCAGCCGCCAGGCGCGGCCGTTAGACGAACGTCGCGACCTCGTCGAACGGCCTCTTGGCCAGCGCATGCAGCGGCACCACCGCGTCGGGTGCAGGATGGCCGGCGACGACGATCATGTAGGCCTTCTCGTTCCTGGGCCTGCCCAGCAGGGTGCCGAGAAATCCCATCGGGTTGGGCGTATGCGTCAACGTCGCCAGGCCGGCATGGTGAAGGGTCGCGAGCAGAAAGCCGCAGGCGATGCCGACCGACTCGGGCACGTAGTAGTTCTTCTTCCGCGATCCATCGGGCCAGTTTCCCCATTGCTGGGCGAACGCCACGATCAGCCATGGCGCCGTCTCGAGAAACGGCTTGCGCCAGTCGGTGCCCAGAGGCTTCAGCGCGCGCAGCCATTCCTCGGTGGCCTTGCCGTCGTAGAAGGCCTTCTCCTCGACCTCGGCGGCTTCGCGGACCCGTGCCTTCACGACGGGATCGGACACGGCGACGAAATGCCAGGGCTGGTGATTGGCGCCACTGGGTGCGTGGCGCGCCGCGTCTATCGCGGCTTCGATGATGGCACGATCGACCCCCTGGTCGCTGAACTCTCGCACGGTGCGGCGACGCATGAGCTCGTCGGCAAAGGCGCGGGCGCGCGGTGTCATCTCGGCCGCGGGGACGGGAAGGAAGTCGAGCGGCCGATGCGGGAAATCGTTCGATATGAAAGCCTCCGGTGCTGCTATGGCATCGGGGCTAGCGGTCGAGCCAGACGGTATCGAAGCGCCAGCTGTTATAGATGCTGTTCTGCTGCAAGACGATGCCCTTGACCGCCGGTTGCCAGCACGTATTGGCGGCGCCGTGGTTGATGATCGGCCGCGCGCCGTCCTCGACCAGCAGTCGTTCGATTTCACCCACGATCTTCAGCCTTTTGGCACGATCGCGCTCGGCCGATTGCGCCTCGATCAGCTTTTCGACCTCGGGATTGTTGTAGCCCGTGTAGTTGCGGTCGGACTTGCTGTGATAGTTCTCGTAGAAGTTCACGTCGGGATCGTCGATGCCGAGACCGGTCAGGTTCAAGCCGATCGCGTAGTCCTTGCGCGTTACCTTGGTGTGCCAGACGGTGGTGTCGATTGGCTCGAGCTCACCGTCGATGTGAATGGTCTTGAGCTGGTCGATCAGGATGACGGCGGGATCGCGGTAGACAGCGATGTTGCGGGTGGACACCTTGACCTTCAGCGGCTTGGCGGCGCTGTAGCCCAGTTCCTCCATGATCTTGCGCGCTTCGGCCCGATTCTTCTCGATGTCCGGTCCGTAGCCCGGCAGCTTCGCGAGCTCGTCCGGCGGCATGCCCCAGACGCCGCTCGGCGGAGGCAGCATGGCGGCGCCGACCACGTCGTTGCCCTGCGACAGGATCTCGTTGAACGACTTGCGGTCGAGCGCGAGGACCAGGGCCGCGCGCAGCTTGGGATTGTCGAACGGCGGCGCGTCGCGGTTGACGATCAGGTTCGAGCTCACGTTGGTGGTGCGAGCCTCGCAGACTGCATGCGGTGCCTGGCTCTTCACGTCCTTCAGGAGCGGGAAAGTGATGTCGGCGTCGAATGTCAGGTCCAGTTCGCCGGCGACGAAGGCCAGCACGCGCGTGCTGCGGTTGGGCACGATCCTGTACTCGATCGCGTCGAGATAGGGCAGCCCCTTGTTCCAATACTCGGGATTGCGCACCAGCTTGATCGACTCGTTGCGCTTGAACTCCACCACCTTGAACGGCCCGGTGCCGATCGGCTTGGATCGCATGTCGCGGCCGTTGGCGTGGCAGGCATAGACCGGCGAGTAGCCCGCGGCCAGGATCGACAGGAACGACGGCTGCGGCCGGCCGAGATGGAAGGTCACCTCTGTATCCGAGCCGACCGTGACTTCCTTGAGGTTGATGTACCAGATCTTGCGCGGGTTCTTGCGGATCAGATCCGATTTCTCGTCTGCCTTGCCGGTCAATGCATCCCAGGTACATTTTACGTCCTTGGCGCTGAACGGCTTGCCATCGTGCCACTTCACGCCTGAACGCAGCTTGAATGTGAGCTTGGTTTCGTCGGCATTCCACGACCAGCTCTCGGCCAGATCGGGCACGATCTTGTCCGCCGAATTCCGCTTCTCCCGCGGATCGAACATCACGAGATTGTTGAATACCGCCATGAACGGCATGATGGTGGAATTCGTCGCCTCCTCGTGGATCGAGGCGCTGGGCGGGTTGTCGCGATGAGTGACCCGAAGGGTTCCGCCCTGCTTCTGGGCAAATACCGGTGACGCTGCCGTTACGAAAGCAGCCAAGGTGCCGACCACGAATGCCGAGCGTGCGCGCATAGCTGTGTCCTCCCAGACTCACGCGATAGCGGGTTTATTCCCCGTTGCGACGACGTTAGCATATCGTGTGAAACGGCCAAGCGCTCAAAGCGGCCTGGCAGGCCGCTGAAAATCGCTGCGGCGGCGAAGGTCCTGTTCCCTTGCCGGCCGCCATGCACAGGCAGACCACGATTACCGCATCATCGACCGTCCGCACGACGGTACCGGATCGGCTGCAGTGTCGGTATGCTCGACGGCCTGCACCTCCCTCCCCTTCTACTCCTGCCATCCGGAACGTCATGAGCACCCACCAGCGCTTTCGCGATCGAGAGGTCGTCTTCGCCAGCGGCGCGCGCGGCGAGACGATCGACATCCCCAGCGCCAGCCCGGTGAACTACTGGCAGACGATCAGCGCGCCCGCCGCGATGCCGCGCGTCACGGTCGATGGCAAGCTGTTCCTGCCGACGGAGGCGAAGGCCCGGGTGCCGGTCGTCGTCATCGTGCCGGGCAGCCTCAGCATCGCGCCGTCACACCTGAAGCACGCCGAGACGCTGGTGAGCCTGGGCCTCGCCGCCTTCGTCCTCGATCCTTTCGGGGCGAGGGGCGTTACCTCGACCGTCGCCAACCAGGCGCAATTCTCCTTCGCGGCATCCGCCTACGACGTTGCCGCGACCGTCGGGGTCCTGGCCCGCCACCCCGCCCTCGATCCGGCACGCATCGGCCTGCAGGGTCACAGCCGCGGCGGCTCCGCGGCGCTGACCGCCGCGACGCGCCGCTTCTGCGAGACCGTGCACGGCCGCGACCTCGGGGCGCGCGCGGTGCTGGCGGCCTATCCTTGGTGCGGCCATCAGTTCCTCGATCCCGATGTCGGCCGGACCGAGGTTCGCGTGCTGGTCGGCGACCAGGACGACTGGGTGTCGCCACAGCAGGCGCAGGGCTACGTCCAGGCGCTCCGTCTGCGCGGCGCTGCCGCCACGATCCGCATCGTCGCCGGCGCCGAGCACAGCTTCGATCGCGAGGAGCCGATCCAGCACATTGCCGAGGCCTCGGTGTCGCCGGCGGCGCCGACGGGCTATCTCGCCGACGACGGCGCCTTCGTCCATCCGACCGGGGAAAGGCCCGACCCCAGGCTCACCGACCGCGATCTCGCGGTCTATGCGCTGAAGGCCGGGTACGGCGTGCGCGGTGCCACCATCGGCTCGCAGGGCACCCAGGCCGCGCTGTTCCGCGCCGAGATGACGGCCTTCTTCTGCCGGACGCTCGGCGTCGAGCCGGGCCAGGCCCGGCCCGCCGGGTAGCGAGAGGGCGGCTGGCCCGACGGCAACTCCGGCCGGGCCGAACGCCCTGCAGCGCGGTCCCAATCCGCCACGACCTTGCTTCGGCTCGAATTTCCAAGGAGCCGCGAGCACAGCCTTTGCGGCGCCGCCGTCACACCGTCATCGGCTGCTTGGCGCTTCCGCAACCTCGCCGCGGCACCACACGCCTCTAGTTGAGGTGCCAGAGAGCGGCATTGAGAACGGTCGCGAACCCGACCCAGGCGACATAGGGAACGAACAGCAGCCCGGCCGCCTTGTCCACGCGCCAGAAGGCGACGGCCGTGATGGCGATGACGGCGAGCAGCACGACGATCTCGACCAGGGCCACTCCGATCTGGCGGAACCCGAAGAACACAATGCTCCACATCAGATTGAGAGCCAGCTGAATCGCGAAAAGCCACAACAGAGTCCGTGCCCCCGGACCGGGTCGCCGCCAGACTCGCCATGCGGCAACCGCCATGGCGACATAGAGCACGGTCCAGACCGGCCCGAAGACCCAGTCCGGCGGATTGAAGGCCGGCTTATGCAGCGCCCTGTACCACGTGTCGACGCTGGTCGAGGTCACCGCGCCACCGATCGCACCGATCGCCAGGCAGACGGCGACGAAGGCGAGCAGCGCAACCACCTGGCGGCCGCCGCTGTAGCGGGAGGAGGCGGCCATCATGTCAGGGCGAACGCTTGCGCAGCACCAGCTCGACACGCCCGATCCGCAGCCCCCATTTCGCGACGATGGCCCGGTTCAGCACGCTGCCGTCGGCGCGCACTGCCAGGAGGTCGGCAAAGTCGACGGTCCAGCCGCCGAGCTCGACCGAGTACTCCAATCGTACGCGCCGCCCTTCGGTCCACACGCGTGCCTGCCCGACGACGTCCTCGCGGGTTCCCGTGAAGGTGCCCGGTCCGTGGCGTTGCAGCCGCCAGGTCTTGCGATCCTTCTCGCCGTCGGCATAGTCGAAATCCTCGACCAGCGTGAGCTCCTTGCCGTCCCACGAGCCCGCGATCACGACCCGGAACCGCCGCTCCGCCCCGCTCCAGCTGTTCACGAACACGCCCTCGCCGTCGGTTACGCCGGCGAAGAATTCTTCCATCACCAACGGCTGCTCGGCCGGCTGGGTCGCGATCTGTGGCGGCGAGGCGCAAGCGCCCAGAAGGATCATCGCCGATGCCAGCAACAGTCTCGGCGGCGCGCGTCTCGAGGCATGTTCCATGAGGCTTGTACGCGGGCGGCGCCCGGGAGGATCACCGTCGGCCGGTACGCGTCATCCGGCCGAACGCTCATCGGCGTGCCTGGGATCCTGCTTGGCGTTCCCAATCCCTGCTTCGCCGACCAGCTCTTGCGTCACATCATTCAGCGCCGATTGAGGACTTGCTCTGACATGCCTTTGCGGATCCGGATCGCGCGGGCCGTCGCCCTGCTCCTGCTGCTCCCGGCCGGGCTGATCTGCATCGGCTTTCCGTTCTACCGGCTTACGTTGCCCGGCGGCTGGGGGATCGTCGAGGACACGCGCGCGGCGTTCGGTGCCGGCAGCGACGCGGGCAGGCTGAAGGCCGCCCATGTCGATTGCGTGCGCGAACGCTCCGGCTCCAATTCGAGTCGCGGGATCGGCATGACCGAATACGCCTGCGTCATCGACCTGTCGGAGAAGGAGGAGAAGGCCTACCAGGCGCCGACCGACAACGCCTGGGCCGGTCGCAGCTGGGAAGAAGGGATGGCCGAGCATTCCCGGCGTATCAACGCCCAGATCGAGGCGATGGGCGCGCAGCGATCGCGATCGCATGCGTCGAACCGCATCGAGCGCCGCCTTGCCACCAACCGCACCGGCGAGCTCCCCGCTGTCCGCATCCTGTCGGGCAAGGACGAGCCGCGCCGCGTCGGCCTTGTCTGGGGCTTCGGCGAGCTCGGCTGGCGCTGGGCCAGCTGGCTGGTCAGCAGCCTGCTGTTCCTCGCCCTCGGTGGCTTCTGCCTGTTCGCGGTGCGGCTGACGTGGAAGCGGCGGTGAGGGGCGCCGCCAGGGTCGGCGACGATGCAGCACCTCGACGTGGTCGGGATGGACCGAGGTCAATCCAGCGTATTAGTTACCAATGGGTAATCTAGTACCCCACAGAGAGTACACTTGTTGGACTGTGGTCAACGGACTGGCGAGGCGCATGGGAGCCAGATTGAGCACCAGACACAGGCGGGCTATATCCTTGGGAACCCTATGAAACCCAATTAAACCATACATAAGCCAATACGATCCTATGGGCTCAATCGCTTTTCTGTCGGCGCGGGCCACATGACCATCGACGACCGATGGCTCTCCGTGGACGAAATTGCCGAGTACCTGGGCCTCAGCAAGGACACGGTCTACACGTGGATCAGCGCGAAGAGCATGCCAGCCCATCGCGTGGGTCGTCTGTGGAAGTTCAAGCGCGACGAGGTGGACGGTTGGGTGAAGGCAGGAGGAGCGGCAGATCGCCAAGACATCGACCCTGACGCTGACGAGGGACGATGACGTTCCACCAGCCACAATCAAAGGCCAATGGTGCACATGCGGTGGCCCGTGCCGCGGCAGTGGCCGGTTTGGATCCGGCAGCACCGTACTCGTCGAGACTCTCCGCGCGCTCGGCTTTGTTCACGGAGCTTCACCAGCTGCTCGACGGCGAGACGAAGGCCCTCACCTCGGCCGAATACCGGCGCCGGGTGGTCGACGAGAACCGGCTGGCAAAGCCATCCAAGGCGGCGCGGGAGAAGCTGTGGAAGGAGCTCAAGGCGCGCTATCGTCTCGACGCCGAAGACCCACTCTTCGCAGCGTTCTGGACCGAGTGGCAGCGGAGTGCCTCAGAACCGGAGCGCAGTCTCACCGCGTACGTGTTCTTCGCCCTCAACGACCGCCTCGTGACGGACCTCGGTCTCGAGCTGCTTTTCCCGCTGCTTCGTCGCGCCCCCACCGACATCCGCCTCGCGGATGTGCTCGCCTTCATCGAGCGCGCATATCGTTTGCACCCGGAAGCGCGCGCGTGGTCGGACGAGACACGTGTGGCTGTCGCTCAGAAGTACATGGCGAGCATTCGAGACTTCGGCCTCGCTCGGGGCACGATCCGCAAGACCTCTGTCCGACCCGCGCTCTACGGTGCTCCGATGCGCCTTCTGGTGCGGGCCCTTCGACTGGCCGGCGTGGCGCCGCTCGACATCGTTCGGGCACCCGCATTCAAGCTGCTTTGCCTCGACACCACCGAGGTGATCGATGCTCTCGGCGAGATGAACCGTGCCGGCGCACTGCGCTTTCGCATGCAGGGCGATGTCGTCGACCTCGACGTGAGGGGCGCCTGATGGAGAGCATGTTCACCGCGCTTCTCGAGATCCTGAAAACGCCGCTTCGCCACGATCGGGGCGTGAAGACCGACAGCTCGATCCTGCTGATCTATCCACCCGGCCGCGAGCTCGACTTCCGCGAGTACCTCCTCGACACTTTCGTGCCAGAGCTCGATGCCAAAGGCATTGGGTATCGGTTGTTGGACCTGACCGGGTTCCTCTTCGCGGGCCTCAGCGAGGAACAGATCGAATCGCTCCAGGAGGATGAGTTCGAGGACTACCGCTGGATGCAGCAGGGGCTCTCGAAGCGGTCCGAGGCCGCCCTGCAAGCGCGCCTCACGGAAGAAGCTGCCAAGGTCCCGGGCGGGAACGTGTTCGTGTACGCGACCGTCGCGCTGTATCCCCTGGTCCGGTACGGAGAGGTTCTTCGCGGTCTGCGAGACCTCGAAGCGCGCATCGTTCTCGGATTCCCGGGGGAGGAACGCGGTGGCAAGCTTCACTTCATGAATCAGGCGGACGGCGCAAACTACCTGGCCATCAAGCTGTTCGCGCGCTGAGGGCCTGGACGATGCCATCGAGGAAGAGAGCCGGCACATGACGACCGTTCGAGAAATCATCAGGCGCGACATCGGCGAAAAGATCGAAGGCGTCGTCAAGGTATTCGATCGTTCGGCGCTGGCCAGCGAGGTCCGCGAGTACGTCGTCACCGACAAGATCGAAGAAGAGCTGAAGCGTATCGTCGACACCTTCACGCAGGTGAGCGAGACGATCCGGCGCGGCGGTGCCTCGCGCGACGTCGTCGGGATATGGGTGTCCGGCTTCTTTGGCTCGGGCAAATCGCACTTCGCAAAGGTGCTCGGCTACCTCTTGCAGAACGACGAGCTTGGCTCTGGTGGCGAGCGCTGCATCGACGCCTTTGTGAAGCACCTCTCAGACAGCCAGCGCGGCAAGGATGTCCGTCTGCGCCTCGGGGAGATAAAGCTGAACACGCAGGTTCGAACCATCGCCTTCGAGATCAAGAGCCGCCAGTCGCTGACCAATCCCAACTCGGTGGGAGAGATCCTTCTCTCCGAGTTTTACAGGGATATCGGATATGGCGACAACTTCATCGTCGCTCGCGTCGAGCGCCGACTCCAGCAGCGGGGTCTCCTCGAGAAGCTCGCCGCGACCTTCGAGTCCCTTCACGGTGTTCCGTGGCGAAGTGCGGAAGGACGCGACGACCTCATGACGGTCCGCCGGCGCCTCTCGAAGGTTCTACCCAAGATCGACCCGAAAGAGTACCCGGACGAGCCGTCTGCGTTGCAAGCGCTGACCGACATGTTCCGTCACGAGAAGCTCACGGCGGAAGGTATCGCAGACGAGCTCGTGGCCTGGGTCGATGCCCAAAAGACCACGGGCGGCAAGACGCAGCACCTCGTCTTAGTCGTCGACGAGATGGGCACGTTCATCGGCGACTCGAACGAGCGCATCGGCGAGCTGAACAGCCTCGCCGAGATGATCGCCAACAAGGGCAAGGGCAAGGTTTGGCTCATCGCCACGAGCCAGCAGGACCTCGAAAAGGTCGTTGACCGTACCAACTTCCAGCCGACTCTGGTTGGCCGCCTGAACGCGCGCTTCGAGCTGAAACCGCACCTCATCTCCGACGAAATCAACAAGGTCGTGTCGGAGCGCATCCTCAAGAAGCGCCCGGCCGAAGAGGGGAACCTAAAGTCCCTCTACGCCAAGCACGAAGGCCACATCGCGGACCTCGCCGACATCAAGGCAAGCCGTCGCCTCGCGAGCATCACGGAGCGCTCGTTCATCGACGCCTACCCATTCCTTCCCCATCAGGTTCGCCTCGCGCAGGACATCTTCGAGGCGCTCTCGGGCTTCCGCATCTCGGGCGGCGTTCGCTCGATGATCGCTGTCGTGATGGAGGCGCTTCAAGACCTCGCTGACAGGCAGCTCGGTGTTGTCGTCAGCTTCGACCAGGTCTTCGACGCCGTGGAAAATGACCTCCTCTCGCAGGAGTACCTGGGTGCGTCGGGCGTGCGCTCGATCTACGAGTCCGACGAGCGTGTGCCCAACATGCCGGTGGAGTCGTCACGAGTCCTCAAGGTCCTCTGGTTGCTCCAGCGCATCACCTGGGTCCCTCGCGTGCCCGAGACGCTCGCCAAGCTGCTCGTTCGCGATCTCACGACGGAAATCGTGCCGCTGCGCGCCCAGGTCGAAGCGACCCTCGTCGCGCTCCAGGAGGCGGGTTACGTCGCGCGCGACGAGGCCACCGGCGAGTGGAAATTCCTCAACGAACGTGAGCGCACTATCGAGCAGGCCATCCAGGAGATGGTCCGGCCCGGCGGCACGAAGAGCATCAGCATCGCAGCGGTGCGGCGAACCGCGCAGCAGCTGTGCAAGGACGAGGTTGTCACGCGAAGGAAGCTCGCGAACTTCGCGGTGACGCACGGAACGACAAAGGTTCCGTTCTCTTTCGGCGTGCACCTCGACGGCGAAGCGGTCGAGACGGGCCCCGAGTTGGCGGTCTCGTTCACGAGCCCGCTCGCTCCGGGGCGCAAGCAGGACCTCGAAGAGTTGCGTCGTCAGAATCAGGCGGCGGGCGCGAAGGGTAAGACCGTGTGGTGGGTGGCGGATGCACCCGACAACCTCGAGGCCCGCTTCAAGCGATACGAAGCGCTGGTCAAGGTCACCACCGACAAGCGCTTCACCGAGGACAGCTCCACGGACACGCAGGATGCCCTCTCGGAGAAGCGCAAGGAGCGCGACGAGCTGAAAAACGCGCTGGTGAAAGACCTCGAACGTTCCTTCATCGCGGGCACGCTGTTCCAGGGCGGGCAGGAGATCAGCCTCGAGGGCGTCTCCGACCTGAAGGACCCGATCAAGAGTGCGCTCTCGTCGGTCATCCCCAACGTCTACCCGCGCTTTTCGATCGCGGATCGGCAGTTCGAGTTCGCCAAGAACCTCAAGTCGCTCCTCAGTCCGGCGACGCTGGAGTTGCACAAGGTTGCCCCCGACCTCAGCCTCTTCGATACGCAGGGCAGCCTGCAGAGCGAGGCGGCGCTCGTGTCGCAGGTGCTGGAGGTTCTCACGGACCTCCGTGACGAGGGCGCTGACGCGGACGGGGCCCGCCTCCTGGATGCCAGGGACGACAAGGGCTTCAAAGGCTTTTCCCGCGCGCCATTCGGGTGGCCGGACGAGCTGGTCCGACTGGTCCTCGCGGCATGCTTCCGCGCGGGTGGCGTCTACATCGAGCAGCAAAGCGCCGCCGGACCGACCACGCTCTACGACTACAAGGGTACCGACGATATCTTCTCGAAGATCACGTCGTTCAAGAAGGCCACATTCTGCATTGCGGAGACGAGCCTCTCGGTCGACCAGATCAAGCGAGCGAGCAAGGCGCTCATTGCGATGGGCGTGAGCGGCACTCCGGAATCCGGGAATGCCATCGCGGCGGCAATACGCAGCTTGGGGGTCGCACTGAAATCCCGCATCGACGATGCACGCATTCGGGCACAGCAGGGGCTTCCGATCCCTGCAGTCATCCTGGAAGCCGAGAGCGCGCTGACGGAGCCTATGACGGCGAAGGACCCGACAGCGGCGGTGACTGCATTCCTTGCGAAGGAGGACGTCTGGAAGACCCTTTTCCAGTCGGTCGAAGCCCTGCGGCACTTCCTCGATGCAAACCGGCACAAGGACTTCGAGCTGTCGCGTCGGCTGTTGTCGCTCGCTGCCGACCATCCTCTCCCGGATGCTCATCCTAAGCGAGCTGCTTTAGTGCAGGCGGAGAAGGACCTCGCTGCGATCGCCGCGGAGAAGGCCGTGGTCGCTCGCTGGCCGGATTATCGCTCGGCGATCGACGCCGCGTTCGCGGCCTACCGCGACGCGTTCGTGCAGAGCTACGACGAGGTACGCCGGGTGGCCGAAGCCACCGTTGCTGCGGTCCACGACAGCGACGCCTTCCGGAAGGCACCTGCCGGGCAGCGTGAAGCTGTGGTCGCCAAGGTCTTCGGCCCAGGGCGGGTGTGCCATTACCCGCAACTGACGCTGTCGTCGGTCGAATCACTCCTCGATGCAGCGGGCAAGCGAAGCCTGACGACGCTCGAGCAGGCGCTCGTCGCACTTCCCGCATACCGCTCGCAGGTGGAGTCCGACCTGGTTGCGCTCGTCCTGCCGCCCCCGTCGCCCGATCAGAGGGTCTTCGAATGGCGCCCTGGCTCCGTCCTCGCCGGCAGGCGATTTGCCACCGAGGCGGACGTCGACTCTGCGCTCGACTTGCTTTCCAAAGAACTCAAGGCCCGCGTGCGTGAAGGCTTCACGGTGGTGGTGAAGTGAGTTCAAGCGATCAGACGAGCAACGGCCCGGCATCGGCGCAGGCGCTCTCGGACGGCCTCAAGGAGGCCGTCAAGTCGTGGGTGCCCAAGGTCCGCAAGGTGCTCGACGATGAGTTCGGGGCCCAGCTCGGGCGGATCGGCCTTCGCCGTAACGGCAGGCACTTCCCGCTCGACAAAATGAACCTCCCCGCGGCGTCAATCGTTGTGCGCCATCGCGTGGAGGCGCTCGTAACGCGCGAGTCGCTCTCCGAAGGGACGCCGGAACGTGGCTATGACAACGTCATTCGTGAGCTCACCTACACGATGCTAAACAGGCTTGTCGGCCTGAAGGCGATGGAACTTCGCAAGCTGCTCTACCTGACGCCACCCGGTGATAAGAGCGCCGCGCCCGAGGAGACCGAGGTCATCACGCCGGTGCCCGGCCAGGCACGGTCCCGGTACCTGCGTGACTTCCGCGAGTCGAGGGGGAGCCGTTACAAGTACGAGGACGACGCCGAGGAGGCGCTGTTGCGCGACGGGCTCACGTCGGCGTTCCGGCAGGTCACGAGCGAGATACGGGTCCTCTTCGATCCTGAGCACGAGTATGCGTGCGTCTGGCCTACGCACGCTGCGCTCAGCGACGTGATTGGACTCATCAATGAGGGGCTGCCTGCCGATGCATTCCGCGCGCAGGACTTCCTCGGCTGGGTCTACCAGTTCTTCAACCGGGACGAGAGGAAGCGGGTTCGGGGCGAGAACAAGGGAACGCCACGCTCCTCCTACGAGCTGGCTGTCATCAATCAGTTCTACACGCCGTCCTGGGTGGTGAAGGCGCTCGTCGATAATACCCTTGGACGCCTCTGGTTGCAGATGCACCCAGACTCTTCGCTTGCAGCGAAGGGACCGCCGCCGCTGCCTGGGCAGCGCACGAGTGACGTGGCGGTCGCAGACTACCTCGTGCCACGGACCGGCGAGCGCATTCGCTACCAGCGCCTTACCGACGACGGGCAGATCGAGGAGTTCAAGCGCGCAATCGACATTGCGCTCGTCGATCCGGCCTGTGGCACGATGCACTTTGGCCAGTACGCCTTCGGCGTCTTCCATGCCATGTACCTCGACGAAATCGAGAACGCAGGAAAGCCAGGTTGGCCCTCGGAACCATCGGTCAGCGATGCGCGCAAAATCCCGGCAACCATCCTGGAATGCAATCTCTTCGGCATCGATATCGACCCGCGTGCGATCCAGATTGCTTCGCTGTCGTTGATGTTGACGGCAAAGGAGGCAGCCCTTCGCCACAGCTTCTCTCCGCTCGATGTGAAGATCCGGCGGAGCAACCTCGTGGTCGCCAACGTCGTCGACCTCGGCGCCGATCGCCTTCGCCAACTCGTCGAACGCGTCGGCAGCAGTCTGGGCTCGCCGGAGCTGCGCCAGCGGCTGTTCAAGACGCTGTGGGACAACATGCAGTATGTTGGTGAGTTGGGCAGCCTCGTCCAGGTGCGCGAAGGCGTGGGGCAGGTCCTCGACGAGTGGGTGAACGCACGGGCGAGGGACAAGGGCCTCACAACGCTCATCCGTCGCCGCAATGCTGGCGCCCAATTGGAGCTCGGCAGCATTCTCACCGATTCAGACCGCGCAAAGGCAAGACAGCTCGAGCTCGAGCGAAGGTTGCTCGAGAGTGAGGCGACGCAGCTCCAGCAGGAACTGCTCATTGCCATCGAAGATGCCGCCGCACAGTCCGCCGCGGAGCCGGCAGAACGCCTCTTCGCGGAGGACACCGCGCGGGGGCTCAAGCTCCTGCAGATGCTGGCCCGACGCTACGACATCGCAGTGATGAACCCGCCCTACGGATCATTCGTACCGAAGGTGAAGGAGTTCGTGAAGGCTGCGTATCCGCTCACTTCGAACGATATCTACGCTGCATTCGTCGATCGCGGCACGCAGCTGACCGAGCCCGAGGGTTACGTCGGTGCACTGGTCTCCGCGACCTTCGTGAACCTCACGACCTTCGAGAAGTTCCGCACCGAGATACTGCTCAAGCGCAACCCCCTTATCGTCATGCTTGATCTCGGCTTTGGCATCCTCGACGACGCGACCGTAGAGGCGGCCGCCCTCGTCGTTCACGGAGGCGTCCCGTGAGCCGCGTGCAGTGGAGATGGGCCGAGAAAGACTTTGGCTTCCGCTTCCGAAGTGGCAGGGGCAGAACCAAGGCCGAGTACTACCAGGCGAGCGAGCTGGGAGCCTTCTATGCGGTACCTGCCAAGCACCGTAAACTGACGAAGGAGCACATCGAGAATCTTGCCGCCGCTGCACCCACGTCGCCGCGCGTCGTGCCGATTCCGTGGCAGGAGTATGAACGGGACTGGGACTGGATCACGACGGCGGACGGCATCCTTCTGAATTTCGCCGGGTGCCTTGACCACGAAGAAATCCATCGCAGAGAGGATGAAGGTGTGGCGCGCGCCATGGAGCTGGTAGCGTCGTATCTTGATCGCGCCGAGCCAGTCGCCCTGTCGTCTGCGCTGGTTCAGCGGGTTCATAGCGAGCTCATGGGTGCCATCTACCCGTTTGCGGGGAAATGGCGAGAAGTCTCGCTGCACAAGGGTGACGGCCCGACGAAGTGGCCGCTGCCTCCCCGCGGCATCGCTCCACTGATGGAGCTACTCGAGCGTGATGTGTTGTCGCGGTCGCCTTTGATCTCCAGCGATGACGCCAAAGTCTTCGACTTCGTCAGCGAGGTGATGGGAGAAATCCTTGCCCTCCACCCTTTCCGCGAGGGCAACGGTCGCACAGCCTTCATTGTCGGCAATCTGATTCTCATGCAGAACGACCTTTTGCCACTCGACGTTTACGATCGTCGCGCGGACCAGGACCGGTACTACGCAGCGTGCGAGGACATTCGAGTCCACAAGAACTACGCACCACTTGCAAAGCTCATAGCCGAGTGGGAGCAGGCCGCGCAGAACCGTTGGGAGGTGGAAAGTGGCCAGTAAGCGCGTGAACGTGAAGGCCATCCTTGCGGACGCCGACCTCCGCCGGAAGCTGATGGTCTCGACAATCCAGGCCACGCAGGCCCGCGAGGGCATCGAGACGAGCCTCGCACAAGCGGACCGCGCTTACTACGTCGTCACTGAGGCCGAACGAGCGGCGTTCTTCGAGCTTGAGCGCTTCAAGGGCGGCAAGAAAGAGGAGCAAGACAAGCGCCACGAGATCTTCGTTCAGGCGCTGCGGGGTGAGGACGATGGCGTTCGGCACGACGTCGCGCGTAGGGATTTCTCCGCGATTGATGGCGCGCCACTGAACTACCAGCGCCTGGGTTTGGTTGCGCATCTCTTTCGAGAAAATCCTCCTTTGGAACCGGCAATAGCCGACGTTCGGCAGGGACTGTCCACTGCAGACGACTCTCGCTTTGTACGCTTCAGATGGGAGGTCCTCAGCACGGACGTTGGTATAGGCAATGGCTGGGCGCCATTCGCTAAGGGAGGCGAGTTTTCGCGCTTCTATCAGTCCTTTGATCTAGTCGTGCTGTGGAAAGATGATGGCGACGCCATTAAACGATTCAATGAACAGCTCTACGGAGAGGGGTCCTGGTCGCGCCAAGTTAGGAGTCGCGACCGCTATGGACTTGAGGGTCTGACGTGGCCGAGGAGGACTCAGCGCGGATTCAACATTCGAAAGATGCCGCCCGGTCATATCTTTGCCGACAAAGGGCCCGCGGTATTCCCGAAGCAACCTGCCGAGCTAGATTTCGTCCTCGGATTGCTGAGTTCAGAATGCGCTGAGTTCATTCTTCGAGGACTCATGTCGTTCGGTTCATGGGAGGTTGGGGTCATCAAGCGTCTTCCTGTTCCGTCCTGTGGTGCGAACCAGCGTCGAGCTATCGCCGCGGCCGCCCGTGCAATTCATGATGCCAAAGCGGCTTGGGATGCCGGAAATGAGCTTTCCACCGGCTTTGAGACGCCGTGGGTACTCGGAGTGAAAGGAACTCTTGCTGAGCGGCTTGAGGGCGTCGCTCGCCGCGAGTCGATCGATGAGGAGCGGATAAGGACGCTCGCGACTACGCTGAACGAAGAAGTCTATTCGGCGTTCGGCATGCGTGGTGACGTGGCGAAGACGATGAGGATAGCCGTTCGCGAACGGCCGCCGGAGTTCCTCTGGCCCCAAATGGAGGGCAAAACCACCGAACAAAAACGCATGGAACATGTCTGGCGCCTTCTTTCGTTCGCGGTGAAGCGAGTAATCGAGGCCGACGACGACGGTATCGTACCCTTCAACCGCAGCACCGGCGAAACGCCACTCGCTGAGCGCGTCCGCCAAGAACTCGTTGCGCTCTTGCCTGGTCGTGAGGAGAGCCAGCTCGAGGTCGAGATCGTCAACGAGCTCAAGCGGAGCGTGAAGGGTTACCGGAAGTGCGCGAGCCTCGACGAATGGCTGGCGAACGCCTTCTCCGAGTACCATGCAGGACTCTACAAAAGCTGCCCCATCTATTGGCACATCGCTTCGGCCCAAGGCACCGCACCGTTCGCGTTCGGTGCACTGGTGCACTATCACCGCTTCGACAGAAATCGCATGGCGAAGCTTCGCGCGAGCTACGTGCGAGACACCATCGACGAGCTTCGCCGCGAGGTAGGGCTTGCTGACAAGGCTGGCCGCGGCGACGACCGTGTCGAGCTGCAAGCAAAGCTCGAGGAGGTGCAGGCGCTCGACCGAAACCTGCAGCGGATCCAGGAGGGGCAGCACGAAGGCCCAGAGGGTGGCGAGCTCGATTTCCGCATCCTCACGCCGTGGAAGGAGCCAAGCGCGCGTCCTCGTGGCTGGGCGCCTGACCTCGATGACGGCGTGAAGGTGAACATCGCGCCGCTCGATCGAGCCGGGGTCCTGCGCGTCACAGGAATTGCGGGATGATCTTCGAGGCATTGGTCAGCCAGCTCGAGCAGCGCTTCCAGCACGAGAAACGCGCGCGCGTCTGCCTTTGGTTCGACGAGCGCAGCGAGTTCGCCCGCCTCCTTCCTCTGCTCGAGGCACACGTCGCTTTGCGCTCGAAGCCGCCGTTCGTGCTGCTCGCCTACGACAAGACGCAGCGTCATGGCCAGCTTTGGCTGAAGCACCAGGTGCATCAGCGGCTCGAAGCGGCTGAAGCGGCCAAACGGGCGTCGCTCCGCTTCGTCATTTACGTGCCGCTGCCCGAGGAACGCCTTGACGCCGGCGGTCGAGACGACGAGGTGAGCCTCGAGCTGCTCGAAGAGTTTCGCGCCATCGGCGTCTTCTTCCGCATCGGTGGTAAGCGACCGACACTGTTCAGCTTCCTGAAGCAGGCCGGCGTTGCTTTGCCGGATAGCCCCTCCGACCAGCGCCGTCTCTATGAGGGTGGTCGTGGCTCTCTTCTCGCGAAGTACAGCGTCAAGTTCGTCGACCGGCCTCCTGTATTCTGGGAGACGACGCTCACGTCTGACGTCGCTCAGTCGCGCCTCATCGGAGACCTGGACCAGACCATTTTCGAGGTTGCCGCCGATCCCGACGCCGAGTGGGCGGCGCTGGCCGACAAGGGACTCGACCAGGAATTCACCGCGATGGTGAGGGAGCGCTACGGCTTCGAGGCGCCTGGCCGCTCGCCAGCGGACTGGATCCGCGAGCTCGTGACCACAGTTGCACTCACGGAGACATTCCTTGGCTATGGAGAGCCATCCGACTTCCCCTTCAAGAACAAGCTGCCGCCGCTGCCGGTTCGCGCGAATCACGTCGCATTGGTGCAACGCTGGCTTCGAGACGCCGAGTACCGGTCCGCCTGGGACCGGCGCATTGAAGAGGTCGAGACGGATGTCGACCTGACATCATGGTCCGAAGGGCACCCGTCCGGACGCTCCGTCGCGTTCCCTCACCTCGTCCTGTGGCGTTGGCGCCGGACATGGCAGGAGTTCGAGGCGGCCTCGGAGAAGGAGTCGTCGACCGAAGCCATCTTCGCCAAGACACGGGGCGGCCTTGCGGAGCAGGCTGAGTTCCTGAAGGCGCGTGAGCAGGAGATCGGGCATTGGCAACTCCTGCGCGACCTCGATCGGATTGTCATGACATGCACTGCGGCGCGCAAAGAGGTCTTGAGCGCCGAGACTGCACAGGCCCTCGTCGAGCTGTTCGTGAAGCACGCAAGCGAGATCGACGGTGCCCACCTTGCCATTCGCTACGCGGCCGAGGAGGCCGGGCTGGGTGCTATCGCGCGGGTCGCGGACCGCGCCTACGCCTCTTACACCAACACGCTCAATGAGGCGTTCTTCAAGCACGTGGCGGCCGCGAGGAACCTCGATGGTTTGGGCATCCCGGGGGCGACGGAACACCTCGAAGCGTCGGTCTGGAAGGGCCACGGGCGCCGTGCGGTGGTCATCGTCGACGCGCTTCGCTACGACTGCGCCGTTGCAATTGGCCGATACTTGCACGGGCAGAACATCGAGGTCACGCCTATCCTGGCGATGTTGCCGACGATCACGCCGGTCGGCATGACGGCAATGCTGCCTCTCCTGGGCGCCACGGTGGAACTGGAGCTCAAGCAGAACTCGCTACATCCAAGAGTGGGCGGCAAGGACTTCGCCGCGCGCGCGGCCCGCCTCGAGTTCCTCAGTGAGTTTGGAGCGGATTGCCGCGACATCTCGTCAGTGGAGGCGGCATCCTCGCTTCCCGATGCCGGCGACCTGCTCGTCGTCTACGGTCACGAGGAGGTCGACAGCATCGGTCATGGACAGGCCGAGACGTTGATCCGGCATGTTCACCTCGAGGTCGAGCGCCTCGCGCGCCTCGTGCGAAAGCTTCATCGCTGGGGCTACGGCCAGGTTCACATAGTCACGGACCATGGTTTCATCCTGATCGACGAGCAGAAGCTCCCGAGCGAGGTGCCGTGCGACAAGTCGTGGTGCAATGTCCTCAAGGAGCGCTACGCCATCGTGCCCGCGAGCGCGGACCTGCCGCTTGTCACGCTGCCCCTGCCGTGGGCACCGGAGCATCGCGTCGCGGTGCCGCCGGGCCTTGCCTTCTTCAAAGCCGAGAAGTCGTTTTCGCACGGAGGTGCGACGCTCCAGGAGCTGGTGATTCCACATCTCGTGTCGCGAAGCCACGCGCCCCAGGGCAGGCGCGTTGCGCTCGAGATCATCCTGCCGACGTTCGAGCTGCAGCGCCCGGCGGTGAAGGTCACGGTGCGCGTAGCTTCGTCGACAGCGCCAAAGCAAGCGCAGCTTCCGCTCTTCCCGGACGCTGGGCGCACGCTTTCACTCGAGGTGCTTCGCAGGGCCGCGGATGGCACGGCGACGACGGTGTTGGCCAGTAAAGCGAAAGAGCTCCGCGTCGAGCCCAATGACAAGGAGCAGAGCGCGACGCTCTTCTTCCACACGGCATTGACCTTTCGGAAGGGCGAGCTGCTCGAGCTCGACATTCGCGACGTCGAGACCACTGAACAGTTCCCTCCGGGCGGGATCAAGCTGACCGTCGGGAGAGACATGTGAGGGCCCATGAGTAACGCAACCATCGAGCTCGACGAGCTGGACCGGATGGCGAACGAAGCGTTCCCCGGTCTGGTCGTGCGCAAGGACCTGTTGCGGCGCATGCGGAGCGCATTCGGCGTCCCTGCGTTCGTGATCGAGTTCCTGCTCGGGAAGTACTGCGCATCGACTGACGAGGAGGCGATCCGCGAGGGATTGGAGTTCGTCCGCGAGACGCTCAGCAGCAAGTTCGTGAAGCCCGATGAGCGGGAGGCAGTGAAGTCGGCGATCAAGCAGCACAGCACCTACGAGATCATCGACAAGATCTCCGTGCGCCTCGTCGAGACGCACGACAAGTACTGGGCGCGCCTTTCGAATCTCGACCTCGACTTCATCAACGTCGAGGAGAGCCTGGTGCGCGAGCACGACCGTCTGCTGATGGGCGGCGTGTGGGCAGAGATCAGGCTCCGCTACGACGATTCCTACGTCTTCAAGGGTCAGAACCGGCCGCTGTTCGTCGAGAGTATCCGGCCCATCCAGCTCTCGACCCGCAACATCGAGCGCTTCGTCGAGGGGCGGAAGCGATTCACGCGTGACCAGTGGCTCGACCTGCTCATGCGATCCATGGGCTACGAACCCGACCATCCCTACTACACGAAGCGGCGCAAGCTTCACTACCTTCAGCGGCTCGTGCCGCTCGTCGAGCGCAACTACAACTCGATCGAGCTCGGACCACGAGGCACAGGCAAGAGCTTCGTCTATCAGCAGCTCAGCCCGTACTGCCACCTCATTTCCGGCGGCCAGACGACGACGGCCCAGATGTTCGTGAACCTCAGCACCGGGCAGCGTGGCCTCGTCGCGCTGTGGGACGTCGTCGCCTTCGATGAAGCCGCCGGGATCAGGTTCACCGACAAGAACGGCATCAACATCATGAAGGGCTACATGGAGGACGGCGCCTTCAGCCGCGGCAGTGACGTGATCACCGCCGAGGGCTCGGTCGTCTTCGTGGGCAACATCGACGGCGACATCGAGACCATCATCCGCACATCCAATCTTTTCTATCCGATGCCGAAGGAGATGGACACCGCGTTCTACGACCGCATACACGCGTACGTCCCAGGCTGGGAGTTTCAGAAGACCTCCGACGCCGCGTACACGAACCATTTCGGGCTCGTCACCGACTACCTCGCGGAGGTCTTCCGCGAGGTGCGCAAGCGCAGCTACGGCGACCTGGCCGAGCGTCACTTCCGTTTTGGGCAGCACCTCGGCGGGCGCGACCAGAAGGCGGTGCGCAAGACGGTATCCGGTCTCATCAAGCTGCTGCATCCCGACGGCAATGTCTCGAAGCCGGAGGTCGAGGAGTATCTCGCCTATGCGATGGAGGGACGGCGTCGGGTCAAGGAACAGCTGAAGAAGATGGGCGGCCTCGAGTACTGGGACACGACGTTCTCCTATGTCGATATGGAGAGCGGTCAGGAGACTTTCGTTCCTGTCACCGAGATGGGCAGCGGCAGCATCATCGCCGAGGGCAGGCTTCCTCCGGGCAGCGTCTACACGATCGGCACCGACGTGATGAACAATCGCCTCGCGATGTTCCTGCTCCAGACGCAGATGAACCGTGGCTCAGGTCGCATCGTCCCGCTCGGCAACTTGTCGAGCAAGATGAAGGAGGCGATCAAGACCGCCGACGCTTACCTGAAGGCCAACCTGAAGAACCTCGGTATCGACCATGACCTCAAAGCGTACGACTTCACGGTTCAAGCCATCAATCTGAACCAGGCAAAGGAAGGCTCCGAGACGGCGGTCGCGTTCTTCCTTTCATTGGTTTCGGCGATCCTCGACAAGCCGATTCTGGATCGGACCGTCGTGCTGGGCGAGATGAGCGTGCAGGGCATGCTGCTGAAGGTGGCAGCGCTACCCGAGCGGATGCAGGCCGCCGTCGAAGCTGGGGCCAAGCGCATCCTCATCCCGAGCGAGAACAAGCGCGACCTTGCCGAGGTGCCCGACGCAATCCTCACGGCGATCCAGTGGCAGTTCTACGACTCGCCCACGAAGGCGGCAATCCTCGCGATGGGAATGGGGTAGATGAAGGCGCCGCCGCGAGCTGTCGACAAGTCGAGACAGAACTGATCGACTGAAGGGGAGCCGGTGCAGAGAGAGCAAGGATTCGACGAGGCTCCTCCCCGCGCTCCACGGTCGATAGTCGAGCGCGTCGAGGAGAATGTCAGCAGGGCGTTGGGAATCGTCAGCACGCGCCATCGTTCTGCAACACAAGGGCTACGTCTGACAGCCGGACTGGATGTGGTCGAACTGATTTTCCAGACGATTTCTGACAACTACGAGCGGGGGAATGCCGCAGGCAATCGGAACCAATCGAAAGAGAACTGGCGTTGGCAGCAACTCAAGTCCCGGATCGCGGCACACAACAAGAGTCCCGAAGTAGTGTTGGAACGTGCGATAGCTGCGGCGTGTGAGCGCGTCGGTCATACCGAGTGGGCGAACCAGGTGCCGGTTGCCTCTGGATTGATGGGCGGCGCTGCCGACCGGCGGCGTGCGGTCGACCTCGTCCACCGGTGCGATGAACGACACTTCGAGTTCATCGAGCTCAAGATCGCCAGCGATACACCGCTCTATGCTGCCGTCGAGATCATAGGCTATGGATCTGTTTGGTTGCTCGCTCGCGCAACCCCGCCCACTCTAAGGAGCGCAATAGTCGAGGCCGATCACGTCGATCTGAGAGTGCTGGCTCCTCACCGCTACTATGCACGTTACGAACTCACCGAACTCGAAGGTGCGTTGGACGCAGGATGTCGAGCGATTGGCCGGGAGCGGGGGGTCACGATGACGTTCGCCTTTGAGGCACTCGACGAACGGCTCGTTGGCGCATTGACCATCGATGACGACGAACTGCTCGCCGCACTCGACGCCCGCTCCTCTTGGAGAGATGGAGGGAGGCGATAAGGAGGTCCAATGGATCGCATCCTGCCGGGTGACGACTGGCGGATGTGTCACGACTGGCGGCTCAAAGTGCCCAACGGAATCGGGATGCTCCACTCGTGCATAGCGATCGAAGGCGCCTTCGGCCGGAACTCGGGTGAAGCGAGAAAATCTCGTCGAGGCGATGGGCGGCCGCGCTTTGAAAGCGGACGACGGCCATCTTGTTCTCAGCTGTCGTTGCGGGCGATGACGTCCTCGGCCGTCAATGGCCGATAGGAGGACTCCGGCTCCGCGAAGGCACGCTGGAACTCGGCTTTCAGCATCTCGAAGCGCTCGCGTTCCGCTCGCTCCTTGTCGCGGCGGATCAAGTCCTGAACGTACTCGCCGGCGTTGTCGTAGGCCCCGTCCTCGCCCACCCTGGCGGCGACGAACTCGCTGAGCGCTTCGGTCAGGCGGACCGTCAACGTCGTTGCTCGGCGCATGGCACCCCTCCGCCCCCGGCTGCTTCGTGGCATCGCGGCCAAAGGGAAATGAGGTTGTCGATACTGGCGGAGAGGGTGGGATTCGAACCCACGGTACGCTTGCACGCACAACGGTTTTCGAGACCGTCCCGATCGACCACTCTGGCACCTCTCCGGGGCCCGCCTTATAGGGGCGCGCTCCTGTCGGAGCAACCGGCACGATACGGCTGGCGAGTCTTGCCTTCTCGTCGACGGTGGCCGTGGCCGGAACCCGGCGGCGTCGCCGCCGGGACGGCGACGCAGGCAATCGGTCCACGAGGTCGTGGCCGCAGTATAGAGCCAACGCAGGCGGCGCGCCTGCCGTCGCGCGCGAGGGCGTGATAGCTGCTTGGCAAGTATGCCGACCGAACCCGAAGCCCCGACCATGATCGGCAGCACCGACCCGAGCCGCCTCTCCGGTGACGCAGCCACTGTTGGGTGCGTCACAGCCAACTCTTTGATTCCAAAGGCTGGTGACGCAAAGACGCAAATGACGCAAAGATTCGGCCGCGATTCTTCACGGCTCTTCACGCGGGCAAGGCGCCCGGGCCCGGGCAGGCCGGCGCTGTCCAGCTCTTCGGTCCCTGATCCGTGCTCCGGCTTCCCTGCAACGGTGAGTCGAAACCCCTGCTCCGGTGCGCGCAATTCCCTGTCAACTTTCGCTGTACCGATGCTCCACGGCCCGTCCAGCCAGGGTGCTCGGCACACTTTTCTTACGCCAGATCAATGGCTTGCGGCCAGCCTTCGCGCCGCCGCCGGAGCCGGGACCGACATTTCGATACGGGCATCAGCGTTTCCCCAACCCCGCCGCGACGCCCGGCGGCCAGAACCGCCCCGTCGGCGCGCCGGCGGCGTTGACTCATGCCGGTTCCTGCGTATATTCCGCGCTCTTCCGGCGGGTCGATGTGGCCCGCCGCGTTCTTTCGTGTCTTCCGGTATGTCGGGTCCGGGTGCCGCCGATCCCCCAAGGGAGGGCGGGCCGCTCGCCGCCGGGAGCCTCAATCGGGTGTCCTCATGATCGCCGTTATCCGCACGGGTGGAAAGCAATACACGGTCGCCGCCGACGACACGCTCACGGTCGAGCGGATCGCGGGCGAGGCCGGCGCCTCGATCGAGTTCACCGACGTGCTGATGGTCGGCGACAGGGTCGGCACGCCAACGGTCGCCGGGGCCAAGGTCGTCGGCTCGATCGTCAAGCAGGCGCGCGGACCGCACCTGATCGTCTTCAAGAAGCGCCGCCGGCAGAACTCGCGGCGCAAGAACGGCCACCGCCAGGATCTGACGGTGGTCAAGATCGAGCAGATCGTCGCCTGATCGGGTCTTCGGGCTGATCGGAGAGCGGCAGAGAGCGACTGGAGAGTTACGATGGCACACAAGAAAGCAGGCGGCTCCTCGCGCAACGGCCGCGATTCGGACGGCCAGCGGCTGGGCGTCAAGCGCTTCGGCGGGCAGAAGGTCCTGGCCGGCAACATCCTGGTCCGCCAGCGCGGCACCAAGATGAACGCCGGCAACAATGTCGGGGTCGGGCGCGACCACACCCTGTTCGCGCTGGCGGACGGCGTCGTGGCGTTCCGCACCCGCTCGGGCGGCAAGGTCGAGGTGAACGTGGTGCCGCCGGCGGCGCCGGCGCCGGAGAAGCTCGCCGCCGAATAGCCGTTCCCGATCGCTCGGAGTTTCAGGGGGAACGGCTCGCCGTTCCCCCTTTTTTCGTTTGTCCTCCCCGGCACTGCCGGGGAGGTGACCCGCTCAGGCGCTGCTTGCAGCGCGATTGGCCGGAGGGTGTCATGGCTGGAAGCGCGCCGTTCACGGGCGCCAGCTCACGAGGGAACCTCACCCTGAGGAGCGGCCCGCAAGGGCCGCGTCTCGAAGGGTGGCCAACAATGCGGGTGCCGCGATACCGCTGTTTCAGCGATGTCGCGTGTCGCCCATCCTTCGAGACGGCCGTTACGCGGCCTCCTCAGGATGAGGATTTTGTTGGGCCTTCGGCCAACGTTGGCACCCATGAGTGGCGCGTTCCCGGCCGTGAGGGAGCACCCTGGGCGGTGGCTGCAGAAGCGAGCCAGGCAGGCCGGCGGCCTGCCCGCCGGGGAGAGTGTCGTGCTATCGCGAAGGGGAATCTGCGTGCAGGGCGAATGGACAGGATTGTGAGTGCAAGCACCGACTCGAGCCGATGGACCGTCGACCCGGTGGCGCCGTCGCGTGCCCGCGCCACGACCGCGATCCCGACGGGTGCGACCGCAAGACTGTGCTTGCGACCGCAAGAACCCCGCCGGATGCTTTCTTGCGGTCGCTCCAACCCCTTGATTTCATTGGATGCGACCGCAAGCGACCGCACCGACCGCAAGAAAAGACCGTCGTTTTATTTTGGCGCCGCGCGGGCGCCGTTCTCGACCCGCGTCGGCCAGCCTTGCCCGGCGAGACGCTGCCGGGAGGGGAGCCCTCTCCGCCTCGCCGCCGCCGCGGCGGTGCCGGGGCGGAGCCCGACCATGAGGATCGTGCGATGAAGTTCCTCGACCAGGCCAAGATCTATGTCCGGTCCGGCAACGGCGGGGCGGGCTGCGTCGGCTTCCGGCGCGAGAAGTTCATCGAGTTCGGCGGGCCGGATGGCGGCGACGGCGGCAAGGGCGGCGACGTCATCCTGGAATGCGTCGACGGCCTGAACACGCTGATCGACTACCGCTATGCCCAGCACTTCCGGGCCGAGACCGGCCATCACGGCATGGGCGGCCAGCGCACCGGCGGCGGCGGCAAGGACATCGTGCTGCGCCTGCCGCGCGGCACCCAGGTGTTCGGCGAGGACAACGAGACCCTGCTGGTCGATCTCACGGAGGTCGGCCAGACGGTGGTGCTGTGCAAGGGCGGCGACGGCGGCTACGGCAACCTCCACTACAAGAGCTCGACCAACCGCGCGCCGCGCCGCGCCGACAAGGGCTGGCCGGGCGAGGAGCGCTGGATCTGGCTGCGCCTGAAGCTGATCGCCGATATCGGACTGGTCGGCCTGCCCAACGCCGGCAAGTCGACCTTCCTCGCCGCCGTCTCCAACGCACGGCCCAAGATCGCCGACTATCCTTTCACGACGCTGCATCCCGGGCTGGGCGTGGTGAAGGCGGGCGACCGCGAGTTCGTGATGGCCGACATCCCCGGCCTGATCGAGGGTGCGTCGGAAGGCGCCGGGCTGGGCACGCGCTTCCTCGGCCATGTCGAGCGCTGCCGCGCGCTGCTGCACCTGGTCGATGGCACCGAGGACGACGTGGTCGGCGCCTGGCGCACGGTGCGGGCCGAGCTCAAGGCCTATGGCGGCACGCTCGTGCGCAAGAAGGAGATCCTGGCGCTCAACAAGACCGACGCCATGACCGACGAGGACATCGAGGCCAAGCGCGCCCTGCTCGCCAAGGCGAGCCGGCGCACGGTGCGGGTGATCTCGGGTGTGTCGGGCCGCGGCGTGCCCGAGCTGCTGCACGAGCTCGCCCGCCTGGTCGACCGCCAGCGCGAGCAGCTCGAGGACGCGGCGTGAGCGACGCCTTCCTCCCCATGGACGCCAGACTACAAAGAAACCTCACCCTGAGGAGCCGCGCGGAGCGCGGCGTCTCGAAGGGTCGGCAACAGGCGGTGTGTCGCCACACCGCTTTGCCAGCGATCTCCCGTGAGGCCCATCCTTCGAGACGGCCGCTGCGCAGCCTCCTCAGGATGAGGATTGTATTGGGCTTCGACCACAGATGACGCCCATGTCCCCCGCCTCCCCTCTCGCCGCGGCGCGCCGGCTGGTCGTCAAGATCGGCTCGTCGATCCTGGTCGACGAAGCCCGGGGCGAGGTGCGGCGCGACTGGCTCGAGGCGCTCGCCGACGACGTCGCCCGCCTGCACCGTGGCGTCGACGGGAGGGCCGGCTGTGAGGTCGTGCTGGTGTCGTCGGGCGCGATCCGGCTGGGCCGGGCGAGCCTCGGGCTGGCCAACGGCGTGCTCAGGCTCGAGGAGAGCCAGGCGGCGGCCGCGACCGGGCAGATCCGGCTGGCGCATGCCTACCAGGCGGCGCTGGCGCGGCACGGCATCACGGTCGCCCAGGTGCTGCTCACGCTCGACGATTCGGAGGCGCGGCGGCGCTACCTCAACGCGCGCCAGACCATGGCGACCCTGCTCGGGCTCCGCGCCGTGCCGGTGATCAACGAGAACGACACGGTGGCGACAGACGAGATCCGCTTCGGCGACAACGATCGCCTGGGCGCCCGCGTCGCCGAGATGATCTCGGCCGACACGCTGGTGCTCCTGAGCGACATCGACGGCTTCTACACAGGCGATCCGCGCAACGACCCTGACGCGGTGCTGATCCCGGAGATCCGCGAGATCACGCCGGCGCTCGAGGCGATGGCAGGCGGCGCGGCGTCGGAGCTGTCGAACGGCGGCATGGCCACCAAGCTGATCGCCGGCCGCATCGCCATGGCGGCGGGCTGCCGGATGGCGATCGCCGACGGCCGCCCGGTCGGCGCGCTCGGCCGGCTGATCGACGGCAGCGCGCGCTGCACCTGGTTCGTGCCGGAAGGCTCGCCCCTGTCGGCGCGCAAGAAGTGGATCAGGGGCTCGCTCAAGACCACGGGCACGCTCACGGTCGACGACGGCGCGGTGCGCGCGCTGTCGTCGGGCAAGAGCCTGCTGCCGGCCGGCGTGACCGCGATCGACGGCGATTTCCGCCGCGGCGACGTCGTCGACGTCAGGGACCGCACCGGCCGCATGCTGGCGCGCGGCCTGGTCGCCTACGCCGCCGACGACGCCCGCCGCATCGCCGGCCGCAAGAGCGCCGAGATCGAGCGCCTGCTGGGCTTCCGCGGCCGCGACGAGATTGTCCATCGCGACGATCTTGTCGTTGAGTGAGAGGCTGGTGGTGGAATGAGCAGTCATGACCGGACGCGCGCTACAAGATCACCTCATCCTGAGGAGGCCGCGCAGCGGCCGTCTCGAAGGATGAGCCACACACGAGATCGCAAGAGCGACCCGTTTGCGACACTTGCATTGTTGCCCACCCTTCGAGACGCGGCCCTGCGGGCCGCTCCTCAGGGTGAGGTTTTAGGGGTCGCTGACGCCAATCTGCGGAGCCTGCGATGAACGCCGAGACCCTGCCCGCCGACGACACCGCTGCCCTGATCGCCGCGCTGGGCGCGCGCGCGCGGGCCGCGGCGGCGGGGCTGCGCACCGCCTCGACCGAGGCGAAGAACCGCGCGCTCGCCGAGGCGGCACGCCTGATCCGCCGCGATGCCGCGGCGATCCTCGCCGCCAACGCAAAGGACATCGCGGCCGCCCGGGCCGCCGGCATGACGGCCGCGCTGCAGGACCGCCTGCTGCTGAACGATGCCCGCATCGAGGCGATGGCGCGCGGGCTCGACGACATCGCGGCCCTGCCCGACCCGGTCGGCGCGGAGATCGAGCGCTGGACGCGGCCCAACGGGCTGGTCATCAGCCGCGTGCGCGTGCCGATCGGCATCATCGGCGTGATCTACGAGGCCCGGCCCAACGTCACCGCCGATGCCGGCGCGCTCTGCCTCAAGTCGGGCAACGTCGTGGTGCTGCGCGGCGGCTCGGACAGCTTCCACTCCTCGCGCGCCATCGTCGAGCTTCTGCGCACGGCCCTGGCGAGCGCGGGCCTGCCGCAGGATTGCGTGCAGCTGGTGCCGACCACCGATCGCGCGGCCGTCGGCGAGCTGCTGAAGGCGCAGGACTGGCTCGACCTCATCGTGCCGCGCGGCGGGCGCTCGCTGATCGACCGCGTCACCGCCGAGAGCCGCGTGCCGGTGCTGCGCCACTACGACGGCATCTGCCATGTCTATGTCGATCGCGACGCCGATGTCGCGATGGCGCGCGAGGTGGTGGCCAACGCCAAGATGCGCCGCGTCAGCGTGTGCGGCGCCGCCGAGACCCTGCTGATCGATCGCGCCGCGCTCGACAGCCACCTGCCGCCGGTGCTCGAGCGCCTGCACGCGCTGGGCTGCGAGGTGCGCGGCGATGCCGAGGTGCTGGCGCGCGATCCCCAGGCGGTGGCGGCGAGCGAGAAGGACTGGCGCACCGAGTATCTCGCCCCGGTGATCGCCGTCGCGACGGTCGACGGCGTCGACGGCGCGATCGCCCACATCGCCCGCTACGGCAGCCAGCACACCGAATCGATCGTGACCGCCAACCAAGCGACCGCGCAGCGCTTCCTCGACCAGGTCGACAGCGCCATCGTCATGCACAACGCCAGCACCCAGTTCGCCGACGGCGGCGAGTTCGGCCTGGGCGCCGAGATCGGCATCTCGACCAACCGCATGCACGCGCGCGGGCCGGTGGGTTTGGTCGAGCTCACGACCTACAAGAACATCGTGCGCGGCAACGGCACCGTGCGGCCATGAGGCGCCCTTCAAGAAGCTCGTGCACCAGAACCAACCTCACCCTGAGGAGGGCGCGCAGCGGCCATCTCGAAGGGGCGCTGCAAACGCGATGCGCGATCCCATCCTTCGAGACGCGCCCTCGGGGCGCTCCTCAGGATGAGCTCGAAGGGAACTCCACGAACCAACATCGCTTCATGCCGAGGAACACGCGCAGCACGCGTCAGGCACCGTGCTGGTGCCCACCCTTCGAGACGGCCGCTGTGCGGCCTCCTCAGGGTGAGATGTTCGAGTAGGCGCGCGCCCGGCCATGACCTCCCCCTCCCTCCCCATGCCCGGCGTGCCGCGCGACACCGCGCGCCGCATCGGGCTGCTCGGCGGCTCGTTCAATCCGGCCCACGAGGGCCATCGCCACATCAGCCTCGAGGCGCTGAAGCGGCTCGGGCTCGACGAGGTGTGGTGGCTGGTCTCGCCGCAGAACCCGCTCAAGACGGGCGACGGCATGGAGCCGCTCGCCTCGCGCCTCGCGCGCGCGCGCCGGCTCGCCGGTCGCCATCCGCGCCTCCGCGTCGACGCGCCCGAGCTGCCGCTCGGCACGCGCTACACGCTCGACACGGTGCGCGCCCTGCGCCGCGCCTACCCGAAGGCGCGCTTCGTCTGGCTGATGGGCGCCGACATCCTGCCCCAGCTGGTCGCCTGGCGCGGCTGGCGCGACCTGTTCGAGGTCATCCCGATCGCCGCCTTCGCGCGGCCGGGCTGGAGCTATCCCGCGCTCGCGTCGGCAGCGCCCAGCACTTTCGCGCGTTACCGGATGGACGCCGGTCGGGCGCGCATGCTCGTATCGGCCGAGCCGCCGGCCTGGGTGTTCATCCCGAGCCGGCTCGACAGCCATTCGGCGACCGCCATCCGCGCCGCCCGACCGCGGCGCGCCAAAGCGAAAGGAAAGACCATCTCCGCCACGATCCGCCAGCTTCCCGACCGGAGCAAGGACACCGACGCGCTGCTCGCGCTGGTGCGCCGTTCTCTCGATGACGACAAGGCCGAGGACGTCGTCGTCATCGACCTCGCCGGCAAGTCGGCCTTCGCCGACTACATGGTGATCGCCTCGGGCCGCTCGAACCGCCAGGTCGTGGCGATCGCCGAGCACCTGGCCGACCGGCTGAAGCAGGCCGGCCACGGCTACACGCCGGTCGAGGGCAAGCAGGCCGGCGACTGGGTGCTGATCGATGCCGGCGACGTGGTCGTCCACGTCTTTCGCCCCGAGCCGCGCGCCTTCTACGCGCTGGAGAGGATGTGGGCGCTCGAAGCCGACGCCGCCGCCAGGCCCAAGGCCGTCGCCAAGCCCAAGGCCGCTGCCAGGCCCAAGGCGGCCGCCAAGCCCAAGGCTGCCACCAAGCCCAAGGCCACCGCCCGCCCGCGCCGCCCGCGGGTCAAGAGGGCGGCGGCGTCGTGAGGCAGAGGCTGCTGCCCCTCGGGCGCTGACTGTGCAGGAACAGGGCATCGTGCGCTGGGAGCGCGCCACTCATAGGCGCCAACTTTGCCACCACCCGGCGGTCATTCCTTGGCAGCGCGCCACTGGTGGCGGAGTTTACTCCGCCACCAGTGGCGCGTTCCCAGCAACGATCGTCAGCGCCATAGAGCGTGCCACTGCCGTGGCACTCGCAGGGATAGAGGACACACAGATTGCGGATCGGAGAAAAAGCATGAGCGCCCTCGGAGCGGCGCGCTCCCGGCACATGGCGCCCTCAGCCGGCAAGGTTGGCGCCCGTGGGCTGCCGACCCCGCGCGGCACCCCGTGAGGCGGCTGATCCCATGCGCCTGCTGATCGCCGCCATCGGCCGCGCCGGCCGCGGCCCCGAGCGCGATCTCTACGAGCACTATGCCGGCCGCATCCGCTGGCCGCTCGGCCTGCGCGAGCTCGAGGACAAGCGCAAGCTGCCGGGTCCGCAGATGATCGCCCGCGAGGGCGAGCTGCTGGCGCGCGCCGTCCCCGACGGCGCCGTCGCGGTGGCGCTCGACCGCCGCGGCAGCGCGCTCGACAGCGAGGCCTTCGCCCGGCGGCTCGGCCGCTGGCGCGACGAGTCGGTGGCCGACATCGCCTTCCTGATCGGCGGCGCCGACGGCCACGGCGAGGCCCTGCTCGGGCAGTGCGCCCTGGTCCTCTCCCTCGGCCCGATGACCTGGCCGCACCTGCTCGCCCGCGCCATGCTCGCCGAGCAGATCTACCGCGCCCAGCAGCTGCTCGCCGGCCACCCGTACCATCGGGCGTAGCCCGGGCAGCCCACGTGCCGTTGCAAAGGAAACCTCATCCTGAGGAGCCGCGCGTCGCGCGGCGTCTCGAAGGATGGAACCAAACGAGGGTGCCTGCAGCCCATGCTTCGAGACGCGCCCCTTGGGGGCGCTCCTCAGCATGAGGTGGGAGGGGTGGCCACACGCAATGGTCATTGTCGGCCAAGCCAAAGACCTCACCCTGAGAGCTCGAGGTGGGAGGGGCGGCACGATGAATCCAGAGGCTTCCAACTCTCCTCGGACCCGACCCGATCGGGAGAAATCTCTGAAACTGCCCCTGTTCTGACGAAAATCCGAGGCTACATTGCGCCCCATGAATGCCCCTGTCCGGCGGCTGCTCGCCGCCTGCTCCGTTGTCGCCCTCGCGGCCGTGTCGACAGTTGTCCTGGCCCAATCCGGTTGGGCCCAGCCCACGCCGTCGCGCTCGCCGGCCGACACGCCCCAGGCGGACAGGCCGAAGGCCGTGCGCAGCATCCCGTACGTGTCGATCACCGGCGAGGACGGCAAGCAGCGGCACTTCGAGACCAACGCCATCCCGCTGCTGTTCAACCGCGCCTGCTTCGGCTGGCGGATGTATCTCGGCGGGCCCAACCGCGTGGTCTCGCTCAAGGAGGTGCTGACGACCTCGCAGCCGGCCGAGCAGGTGATCGCCGGGCCGGAGACCGAGGTCAGCGCCGACAAGACGCAGGCGACGACGCGCATGCTGGAGACGGTGCAGGAGGGCGTGCTGCAGCGCTCGTGGTGCATCATCCCGGGCGACCCGCCGGGCACCTACACCTATCACATCACGATCGATGGCGAGCCGCGCGGCGAGTTCGTGTTCTGCGCCATCGAGGTGCCGGACCAGAACCCCAACACCGACCCGCGCGACCTTTCCTGCCCCAACAAGTTCAACTCGGTCGAGCGCGCCCGGCCGCCACGCCAGCGCGCGCCGTCCTGAGCGGTGCCCTCTCCTGAGGCAGTCATGGCCAGACGGCGTCCCGCGGTCCTGTGCATTCTCGACGGCTGGGGACACCGGCCCGACCGGCCGTACAATGCCATCCTGAACGCGCGCACGCCGAATTACGACCGGCTGGTCGAAACCTGCCCGCAGGGCCTGATCGACGCCTCCGAGACCTTCGTCGGCCTGCCCAATGGCCAGATGGGCAACTCCGAGGTCGGCCACATGAACCTCGGCGCCGGCCGCGTCGCCGTGCCCGACCTGCCGCGCATCGACAACGCCATCGCCGACGGCTCGCTGGCCCGCAGCCCGATCCTGGCCGGGCTGATCGCCGACCTGAAGAAGACCGGCGGCGCCTGCCACCTGATGGGGCTCGCCTCGCCGGGCGGCGTGCATGCCCACCAGGACCGGCGTCCCGGTGTGGATCCACGCCTTCCTCGACGGACGCGACATGCCGCCGCGCAGCGCGCACGAATGCCTGCGCGCGATCCGGGCCGGGCTGAAGCCCGGCCTGCCGATACGGTTCGCCACCGTCGCCGGCCGCTTCTACCCGATGGACCGCGACAAGCGCTGGGAGCGCGTGACCGTGGGCTACGACGCCATCGTCGATGCCCGAATTCACGAGGGGAGCGGCGAGCGCGCCGCGACCGCCGAGGCGGCGGTCGACAAGGGCTATGCCGCCGGCCAGGACGACGAGTTCGTCGTGCCCACCGTGATCGACGGCTACCGCGGCATGGCGGACGGCGACGGCGTGCTGATGGTCAACTACCGGTCCGACCGCGCGCGCGAGATCCTGACGGCGCTGCTCGATCCGCGCTTCGACGGCTTCGACCGCGCACGCGTCGTCAAGATTGCGGCGGCGGTCGGCATGGCCGAGTACTCGGCGGCGCTCAACCCGTTCCTGAAGACGCTGTTCCCGGCAAAAGCGATCACGATGGGCCTCGGCGAGACCGTCGCCAGGGCCGGGCTGAAGCAGCTGCGCATCGCCGAGACGGAAAAGTACGCCCACGTCACGTTCTTCTTCAACGGCGGCGAGGAGCGGCAGTTCGACGGCGAGGACCGCATCCTGGTGCCCTCGCCCAAGGTCAAGACCTACGACCTGAAGCCCGAGATGAGCGCCGACGAGGTGACCGACAAGCTGGTCGCGGCGATCGGCTCGGGGCGCTACGATCTGGTCGTCGTCAACTACGCCAACACCGACCAGGTCGGCCATTCGGGCGACTACGACGCGGCGGTGACGGCGGCCGAGGCGGTCGATCGCTGCCTGGGCCGGCTGATGGCGGCGGTCGAGGCGGCGGGCGGCGTGCTGCTGGTCACCGCCGACCACGGCAACGCCGAGCTGATGTTCGACGAGACGACGCATCAGAAGCACACCCAGCACACCTTGAACCGGGTTCCGGCGCTGCTGTTCAACGGCCCCGCCGGCGTGCGCTCGCTGTCGGACGGCAAGCTGGCCGACGTGGCGCCGACGCTTCTGGCCCTGATGGGCGTGCGCCAGCCCGCCGAGATGACCGGCCATTCGCTGCTGTCGGAGCATGCCCGTCCGCACATCCTCGCCGTGGCCCCGGAACAGGCCGCCGCGGCCTCGGCGTGACCGCCATTTCCACATGCGCTGGAAGCGCGCCACTCCAAAGCAGACCTCATCGTGAGAGCCTGTGACTTTTTCGATAGTCGTTTTTTGGCGATTGATTGAGGTCGCTACCGCGAACTTTTCTGTCGTCCTGAGCGCCGCGAAGGACCTCATCGCCGCCTGGTACGAGTGTACTTTGGAACTTCTGGCGATGAGATCCTTCGCTTACGGTGCTTGCTTCGCAAGCGCCTTTGCTCGGATGACGGGAGAGGGACGACTTAGCCCGGATTTCTCAAAGGGGAGCGCGCATCGTGCCTGCACCGCGCCTGATCCCCACCCTTCGAGACGCCGCGCTCCGCGCGGCTCCTCAGGGTGAGGAGGGAAGCGCGTCGAAGGACGGGGCGCTCCCCATCAGGGTGAGAACCCTTCGGAAAGGCGCGCTCCCGGCCATGAGCCATGACCCGGAGGCCTCGCCACTTCGTGAACAGGCGCACGATCGAGCCTCCAGAAGAGCCCTGCCGCCGCCTTGATAGTGCCAAAGAGCCCCCTGTATCTTGCACCCACGATCCGGAAACCCTGATCGTCCGGCCTGCCGGCCCGGCGATCCCATCTCGAAGGCCCCCTTCGTCGAAGGAATGACAATGACCCGTATGCGTATCGCCTCCGCCGCCGCGATCATGGCTTTCCTCGCCGTGCCGGTGGGCATCACCGCGTGGTCGCAGGACAAGGCCGACCCCAAGGCCGGCGGCGACAAGAGCGAGCTGTACCAGCAGCTCAACCTGTTCGGCGACGTGCTCGAGCGGGTGCGCCGCGACTATGTCGAGCCGGTCGACGAGAAGACCCTGATCGAGAACGCCATCAACGGCATGCTGACCTCGCTCGACCCGCACTCGAGCTACATGAACCCCAAGACCTACAAGGACATGCAGGTCCAGACCAAGGGCGAGTTCGGCGGGCTCGGCATCGAGGTCACGATGGAGAACGGGGTCATCAAGGTGGTATCGCCGATCGACGACACGCCGGCCTCCAAGGCGGGCATCCAGTCGGGCGACCTGATCTTCGCGCTCGACGGCGAGCCGGTGCAGGGCCTCACCCTGCAGGAGGCGGTCGAGCGCATGCGCGGCAAGGTCGGCACGCCGATCAAGCTCTCGATCCGCCGCGGCACCAAGGATCCGTTCGACGTCTCGCTGACCCGCGACACCATCAAGGTGAAGGCGGTGCGCTACAAGCTGGAGGGCGGCGACATCGGCTACATCCGCGTCACCTCGTTCACCGAGCAGACCACCTCGGGCGTGCTCGACGCGGTCGAGAAGCTCAAGAAGGAGGCCGGCAACAAGCTCAAGGGCTTCATCATCGACCTGCGCAACAACCCGGGCGGCCTGCTCGACCAGGCGATCTCGATGAGCGACGCCTTCCTCGACAAGGGCGAGATCGTCTCGGTCAAGGCGCGCAAGAGCGAGGACGTGCAGCGCTGGAACGCCAAGCCGGGCGACGTCGCGGGCGGCCTGCCGATCGTCGTGCTGATGAACGGCGGCTCGGCCTCGGCGTCGGAGATCGTCGCCGGCGCCCTGCAGGACCATCGCCGGGCCATCGTGCTGGGCACGCGCTCGTTCGGCAAAGGCTCGGTGCAGACCATCATGCAGGTGTCGGGCGGCGGCGCCATCCGGCTCACCACGGCGCTCTACTTCACGCCGTCGGGCCGCTCGATCCAGAAGGAAGGCATCAAGCCCGACATCGAGGTCCAGCCGGCCAAGATCGAGAACATCGAGGCGCGTTCGGGCTTCCGCGAGGAGAACCTGCGCCGCTCGATCACCAACCCCAACGACAAGCCGGGCGACAAGAAGGACGAGCCGCCGAAGCCCGAGGCCGGCAAGCCGGCCGACAAGCCGGCCACGTCTCAGACGACTCCGGGCCAGCCGGCGCCGGGTCAGGCAACGCCGGGCCAAGCCACCCCCGGCCAGACCACGCCCGTCCAGGTGACACCAGCCAAGCCGGGCGACACGGAAGACCCGCCCAAGGAAGCCGCGGCCGACTACCAGCTGCTGCGCGCCGCCGACCTGATCCGCGGCATCGCGCTCTACAGCAACCGCGCCAATTGAGAGTAGCCGCAGGAATTGAGCGGTCCTGTCCTGCCAGCTCCGCTGCCAGCGAGGCGATGCACCGCCCAATCATATTCCTCTCCCCCCCAAAGGGGCTGTCGACACATCCTCCCTGCGCGAAGCGCGGG
>LNFM01014736.1_pt1 | contig 38763 bp, 52 predicted proteins | sample 596031 | NCBI WGS metagenome assembly LNFM01 (sample SAMN04254537, study PRJNA301005) | activated carbon metagenome | isolation source: dual media filters at the Ann Arbor, Michigan drinking water treatment plant | place: USA: Ann Arbor | reverse complement strand
GTGGCAGCGCAGGCGCAAGCCGTGGTTCCTGGGGCCAACGCCCTCAGACGCGCCATGGGCAGCGTTTGCGCGAGTCGACCAGGCCATAAGAAGCAACGAGAACGACCACAAGCGAAAAGCAAACGGCGCCCTCCGGGCGCCGAAACAACTACGCCAGCGGAAAAGCCCGGATCACTCCGACAACGGACCACGCGACGCCCGGATCACTCCAACACCGGATCACTCCAAGCCCGGATCACGCACCGCCCGGATCACTCCACCCCGAACCCCCTCCCCGCCCCAGGTCCGAAAAAGCAAACGGCGCCCCGAAGGGGCGCCGACGGAGCTACCGCACCTCGCAAAGCCCGGATCACTCCAGCAACGGATCACGCAGCACCCAGAACCAGCGAGGGCGGCCCGATGGCCGCCCTCGCGTTGCGTTCCGTGCTCAGGACTTCCGAGGCGGCTTGCCCTCGTGGTCGCACAGCTCGGGGTGCCAGCGGTGGAAGTGGTTCCGGTGCTGGTCGGTGATCGCCCCGTCGGGGAAGTTCTGCTCGTAGAAGTCCGGGTCCACGTGCTGGGCCTGGCAGGTCAGCCGCTGGTACATGGGGTCCACGTAGGCCGGGAACCGGCCGTAGGTGTCCCACACGTACTGGCAGTAGTCCTTCACCATCTCGACGGTCTCGTCGTGCGGGCGCGGGATGGCCTTTACGAACTGCTCGTTGTTCTTGTACGGCTTGGGGACGTCCTCGTCCATGGCCGACCACTTCATCGCCATGAAGGCGTCGACGGCCTCGTGCATGTCCTTGTAGTACGGCGGGGTGAACGCCTCGAAGTAGCCGTCGCGGCCCACCGCGAAGCCGTTGCCCTGCTTGTCCTCCAGGAACCGGAAGCCCAGCCCCGGGACGTCGCCGCCACCCATCACGAACTTCGGGAGGTAGCCGGTGAACGTCCACCCGCCGAGGCCGAGGGCCTGGAGGGCGAGGTTGAGGTTCTGGCACATGAAGGCCTGCTCGACGACCATCATCGACAGGACGCGGGTCTCGAGCTCCATCATGCCCATGCGCCGGGCCGGGTCGACGCGGCCCTGATCGATCCACTTCTGCAGGCCGGCGGACTCCCACCCGCGCTGCTCGTCGACGATCGAGAACTTGTACGACCGCGCCAGGTAGATGAACAGGACGTTGATGTACTCCATCGTCATGTTCGTCACCGGCACGAACAGGCTCGTCCCGGGCTTGTTGGCGTTCCACTGGTTGAAGTCGAACAGCCCGGGGAGCGTCGTCGGCAGCTCCGCGCGACCCTCCTTCAGCTGCACGCGGGCGCGGCGGAACATGTTGACCAGGAACTCCGCCTGCTGCTCCAGCGGCTTGCCGGACAGCGTGGAGATCTCACCGGGCTCGGGGACCATCCCGAAGATGTTCAGCCACCACAGGCCCTCGTCGTTCGACCAGAACAGCTCGGTGCCGTGGTTGCTGCAGGCGCTGGGCCAGGTCCGGTTGGTCCACTGCACGAGCGTGGACATCCCGCGGGCCGGGTCCAGATCCGCGAGCGCGAGGCCGTTGAGCCCGGTCGCGGCCATCACCAGCAGGGCCTCCTCCAGCTCGCTCAGGGCGACCGGCTCATAGGGGCTCGAGTAGGGGATGATGTCCGACTCGACCGTCATGCCGAGCGCGACGCGCCGGCTCTTCCGGTCGAAGACGGACTGGAAGTACGGGTAGGACAGTGCGTCCATGAACCCGGCAGGTGCTGAGCCCAGTACACCGAGCGGGTCGATGCGGGGCGTCTCGTCGGTCCTCACGTCGATCGTCCTCCAGCAGCGCGGGGCCCCGGCCGTGCCGGGACCCCGCAGTGGTCGGTGGTACTACCGCTTCACGACGATGCCGGCGGCCTCGCGGTCGAAGGTGTCGGCGGTGACGCCTTCGTCACGCAGCTTGACCTTCTGGACGCGCTCGGTCGGGGTCTTCGGAAGCGTTTCAACGAAGCGGATGTAGCGCGGCACCATGAAGTACGGCATCCGCTCTGCCATCCAGTGGGTGAACTCCACCGGGTCGGGAGCCTCGCCCTCGGGGATGCAGACGATCATGATCTCGTCCTCCGAGGATGCGCCCTCACCGGCCTTGACGCCGATCGCCGCCGCTTCCTTGATGTTCGGGTGGTCGGAGACCTGGCGCTCGACCTCCATGGACGACACGTTCTCGCCACGGCGACGGATGTAGTCCTTCACCCGGTCCATGAAGTAGATGTAGTCGTTCTCGTCCATCCGGCCGAGGTCGCCGGTGTGGAGCTTCAGGTTGCGGAAGTCCTCCGCGGTCTTCTCCGGCATGCCGTAGTAGGCGCGCATCACGATGTTCGGGATCTTCATGTCGACCACGATCTCGCCCGGCGTGTTCGGCGGGAGCGGACGGTCGGTGCCCGGCTCCACCACGAGGACCTCGTACCCGGGGTTCGCCTTGCCGATGCTTCCCGGCACGGGCGGCTGGGTGGGGTCCATGTACGTGGCCATACCCGTCTCGGTGAGGCCGTAGCCCTCGATGAAGGTGACCCCGAACCGGTCCTGGAACTCGTAGTAGATGTCCTTCGGCGTCGGCGCCGCGAACACCGTGTGGACCTTGTGCTGCTTGTCGAGGTCCGACGGCGGGATGTTGTAGATGAAGTAGCTGACGGCGCCGATCGAGTTGAAGATCGTGGCCTCGGCGTCGATCACCTGCTGCCAGAACTGGCTGCTGGAGAACCGCTCCACGTAGGCGACCCGGCCGCCGGCGACGAGCGCCGGGTACCCGGAGAGCACCTGGGCGTTGGAGTGGAACAGCGGCAGGCAGCTGAAGAAGGTGTCGTCCGCGAGGTCGGCGACGCTCTTCTTCGCCGTGGCGGAGACGACCTCGAGCAGGCCGCGGGCCGAGAAGTAGTCGGCGGCGTTCTGCTTGATGACGCCCTTGGAGCGGCCGGTGGTGCCGGAGGTGAACATGATCCGGGCGTCGGCGGTCCAGGAGTACTCCACGCCGTCGGGCTCGCCGTCGGAACCGGAGGCCATCAGCTCCTCGAGCGTCTCGTGCTTGAGGCTCGGGTCGGGGCCGTTCTGCTTGCCGGTCTTCATCACGATGACGTGCTCGAGCTTGGGGAGCTCGCTCTTGATGAGGTCCAGCCGGTCGAGGTAGATGTCCGAGATGAAGAGCTTCTTGGCCTCGACCAGGTTGATGGTCCAGCTCAGGAAGTCGCCCTTGTAGGCGGTGTTGATGGAGCTCATCACCGCGCCGGCCTTGAGGATGCCGTACCAGACGGGGAGGAACTCCTCGCAGTTCGGCAGCATCACGGAGACGGATTCACCCGGCTGCACCCCACGGGCGATCAGGGCGTTCGCGACCTTGTTCGACCGTGCGTTGACCTCGCCGTAGCTCACCCACGGGTTGTCGGCGAACTTCAGGTAGGGCCGATCAGGGGTCTTCTGCGCGTGGTCGCGAAGAATCTCAGCCAGGACCCACTTGGTCGGGTCCTCCTTGGTGTACCAGTCAGTCCAGTCGGCCATATGCGGTCCTCGGGTGTGTGTTCTGGGCGGTTCGGGGCCCGGGGAGGGATGGTCTCGTCCCCGCGCGAGTGGTGGATGAAAACGTATCAGGTGACACGTATTTCATGCAATGGGTCTCATGCGTCCGCCGGGGGAACGTGCCCACGGCGATCCGCTCCGGACGGCGCGGCGGTCCCGTGCCGGCGTCCGAATGTGTTCGTCACGGCCGGAAATCGCGGCCGAGTCGCGAGCATATCGGCCAATGGCCTCCGCTAGGAGGCCGGCTCCCGGTCCACCTGTCCGGCGAGGGCCCGCTCGAACGCCTCCTCGACCAGCGCGAGCATGACCGGCACCCACACGGCGTCCTCCGCGGCGTCGTCCGGGGGATCCCCGGCGGCCAGGTCGCGGGCGGCGCGCGACGCAGCCGGCGCGGCGGCCGAATCCAGGACGCGCACCGCCTCGCGCGCCCACGCGCGGGTCTCCATGTCGCCGGTCCGCCGGCTCAGCGCGTCGAGGGCGTCGCCGTCCTCACCGGCCTCCACGTACTCGGCGATCTCGGCCGCGAAGTCCTCGGGGTCCAGGTCCAGGAGGGCCGTCGCGGCCGCGCCCACGGCGCGTGCCGCGGCGACCGCCGCGCCGCGCCCGCCCTCGGCGACCGCGGCGTCCGCCTGGGCCAGGATCTGCTCGGCCCGTGCCAGGGACGCCGCCAGCTCCTGCGCGGCGCGCACCACCAGCGCCCGGGCGAGCGGGTTGCCGGGGTCGTCCCGCTCGGCCCATCCCAGCGCGGTCTCCAGATCCTCGGCGTCCTGTCCGGTGGCGCGGTCGCGGTGCATCCGCACCGCCGCCGCCGTTGACGCCGCCAGGTCCGGCCACAGCGACTCGCTGGCGGCGGCCACCAGCCGCTCCAGCCGTGCGGGCGACGACGAGGGGCTCTCGAGGGCGGCCGCGAGGGCGGCCACCTCCTCCCCCACCACACCGCGCGGGAACGCCAGGCCGGTCCGGCGCAGGACCCGGGACAGCACCTCCTGCGGACTCGCGGTGCCCACCGCTCAGGCCACCCGGTGCTCGATCGCCCCGATGGCGTCGATCTCGATGCGCACCAGGTCGCCCGGCTCCAGGAACCGGGGCGGGTCCAAGCCCTTGCCCACCCCCGCCGGCGGCTCCAGCGTGAAGCTCTGCGAGCACCAGGCGACCACCCGGGCCACGCTGTGGAGCATGTCCGCGGTGGAGCCGTCCTGGCGCGCCTCGCCGTTCACCCACGTCCGGATCCGCAGGGCCTGCGGATCGGGGATCTCGTCGGCGGTCACCACCCACGGCCCCATCGGGGCGAAGGTGTCGCAGCCCTTCGCCCGCGCCCACTGCCGCTCGGTGCGCTGCAGATCGCGGGCGGAGACGTCGTTGATGACGGTGTAGCCGAAGACGTGGTCCATGGCGTCCGCCTCGTCGACGCGGGTCGCGGTGCGGCCGATGACCACGGCCAGCTCGCCCTCGTAGTCGAGTTCCCGGGTCGCCGCGGGACGCACGACCGGGCCGCCGGGGCCGGTGACGGCGGTCACCAGCTTGCTGAACATGTTCGGGAACTCCGGCGCCGGCTCGTTCATCTCCCTGGCGTGCATCGCGTAGTTCCTCACGACGCCCAGGAGCTTCACGGGGCGCAGGGGAGCCGTTAGGCTGACGCGGTCGAGCGGTACCGGGGGACCCGTCTCCCCGGCGCCGGCGCCACGGATCAGCGCAACGAGGTCCGGTGCGGCCAGGGGGATGACGTGATCACCCTCGACCCGGCCGACCCGGGGCGTGCCGGAGTCGAGGAACGTGCAGAGGCGCATGCCCGGCAATCCTCGCACACGGGCTGATCGATCCGTGGTCTCCATCCGCGTCGCCCGGGGGGCGCACATCTCATCAGGAGTCCAGGAGATCGAGTCCGGAGGGCCCGCCTCCGGCGGCCACGGACCCGTGGCGCGCGTGCTGCTCGGCATCGCGTCGGCGACCCGCCTGAGCCCGAACGGGCTCACGCTGCTCGGCTTCGCCGGGGTCTGCGGCGTCGCGGCGCTCATCATCAGCCGGCAGTGGGTCCTCGCCGGGTTCGCCTACGTCGCCTTCAGCCTCGCCGACTCCCTCGACGGCACGCTCGCCCGGGCGCAGGGACGCTCGACCACCTTCGGCGCGTTTCTGGACTCCACGCTCGACCGCCTCGCCGAGGGCGTCATCCTGGGTGCGCTGGGCATCGTGATGGCCCGCGAGGGCCAGGACCTCGCCGTGGCCGCCTGCTTCGCCGCGCTGACCGCCTCGTTCCTGGTGTCGTACTCACGGGCGCGCTCGGAGGGGCTGGGCATCGACAGCAACAAGGGCGGCCTGATGGGGCGTCCGGAGCGCCTGGTGCTGACCGGCCTCGGGATCTTCATGGGCGGGCTCGGGTCCGTGCTGGAGGTCGCGATCTACGTGCTCGCCGCGCTCAGCATCATCACCGCGGGGCAGCGCGTGTGGCACGTCCGGGCCGCGCTCGCCGAGCGGACCGCCACCGAGAGCGGGAACCCCGCCACCGGCTGACCGCCGGCCGCCCACCCGGGCCGGCGTTCTGCGATATTCCGGAGGGCCGTGAGCGACGCTCTCGCAATCGCGATCCTGTGTCCCACGCCCTGGCCGCCGGGTGGCGATCTCGCATGGGCCGTCGAGGCCCAGGCGACGGCCCTCGCACGGGCCGGGCACCGCGTCACCGTCCTGGCGCCGGGCATCGCCCGCGCCGACCTGGCCGCCGGGCGCGCGCTGCTCGCCCGGGCCGAGGCCGGCGACGCCGCCGCGCTGCTGGCCGAACCGGGCACGCCGCTGGCGGTCTGCGCGGGCCGGGCGATCCGGGCGGGGCGCGTGCGCACCGTGGCCGGGCCGCTCGACCTGGCCGCCGGCCTCGAGGCGGCCCTGCGGCACGGTCCGTTCGACGTGGTGCACGTCCACGAGCCGCTGGCGCCGTCCCCGGCGCTCACCGCGCTGCGGCACACCGACGCGGCGACCGTCGCCACCTTCCACCATCCGCTCGCCGGCGTCGCGTTCCTGGGCCCGCTGGTGCAGCGGGCGATCGACCGGGTGGACGTCCGCATCGCCGCATCGGCGATCGCCCGGCGCGCCGTCCAGCAGGTGCTCCCGGGGGAGGACCTGCTGCTGCCCGCCGCGGGCGGCGACGTGGGCACCCCGCCGGGCGGCGGGGTCGCGATCGTGGCGCGCGGACGCGACCGCGCCGGCCTGCGGTTCGCGCTGGCCGTCGCCCGGCGCCTGCCCGCGGCCGACCGGGGCACCCTGCGCGTCATGGGACCGCCGGAGGCGCCGTGGCGCACCCGCGCCGCGGTCCCGAAGGCGCTGCGCGGCGAGGTCGACGTGGTCACCGACACCGGCCCGCACTCGTGGCGGCGCCTGCTCGCCGACGCATCCATCGTCATCCTGGGGACCGCCGAGGACGTCGACGGGCCGCTCGCGCGGATGGCGATGTCCGGGGGACGGGTGGTCGTCGCCCCGCGGTGCTCGGAGGCCGACGAGCTCCTGCACCACGGGGTGGACGCGCTCGTGCTGCCGCCCTTCTCGCGCGAGGCGTGGACGACGGCCGTCGTGGACCTCCTGCGCGACCGGGCGGCCCGCACGACCATGGGCGCGGCCGCGGCGGCCGCGGTGCCGACCGAGGATGACGCCGCCGCGTCGCTGGTGGACGCCTACCGCGCCGCGATCGGCCGGCACGGCGACCGCCGCGCCGATCCGGGCACCCGTGTGGTCGCCGACCTGCGCGTGCGGCCGGCATCCGGCGCCGACCCGGCCCGCCTCGCGGCCGCCTGCCGGGACGCCGGCCTGGACGTCGTGGCGATCGCGGCACCCGATCTCGAGGTGGCCCGCCGCGTCGCGGCGTCGGCCCCGCCGGACCTCACCGTCATCATCGGGCAGGAGATCGCCTCCTCGGACGGTCTGGTGGTGGGCCTCTTCCTCACCGAGCCCGTCGCACCCGGCCGCACGTTCCCGGAGACCGCCGACCGGATCCGCGCACAGGGGGGCGTGGTGGTGGCACCGCACCCGGCCACCGGCGACGTGCCGGCGACGGACGTCCTGCGGCGGCACGCCCACCTGGTGGACTGCTACGAGCTGGTGACCGCCGCCGCGGGACCGGCCGGCCTGGAGGCCGGGCGCGCCGCGCGTCGCCTGGGCCTGGTGGTGAGCGCCGCCAGCGTCACCGCCGTCCCCGAGGCCCTCGGCGCCGTGGGCGTCTCGATGCGCCCGTTCCAGGACGGCCGGGACTTCGTGGACGCGCTGGCGCACGCGGACCTGGTGCGTCCGCGGCGCGGCCGGCGGGCACGGCGGGCGCGCTCTCGCGCCGCGGGCGATGACTCCTGAAACGTTGACGCGCAGGAACCGGAACAGGATCGCGAAATATCAGGGGCGTCCATGACCCCGGACCCACCACGACAGCGCGCCGGCAACCGGCCCCGAACCCTCCGCCCCGCCGGCCCCCCGGGTCCCGACGCGCCGGTCGGCGGCGGCGGGCCTCCCGGCGACATCCAGGACGCCTACCTCAAGCGGGCGATCGCCGAGCTCAGCCAGCTCAACGACGAGATCGCCGCCTGGGGGACCCACCACGGCACCCCGGGCCTCCCCGTGCTGAGCTCCGGCTCGCCGCAGGCGGAGGTCGTGATGATCAAGTGGTCGGCGAGCCTCGCGGAGCGACAGGAGGGCGTCGCGTTCTTCGGGCGGTCCGGCAGCGCCATCCTCAAGAGCGTGCAGCGGCTCGGCATCGACCCGCTGACGCTGTACGGAACCCTCTGCGTGAAGCTCGACGACGCGGGCTTCCGGCCGGAGTGGCTGGCGCGCGAGATCCAGATCGTCGCGCCGAAGCTCATCGTCGCGATGGGCCCGCGTGCCGTGGAGGCCGTGAACCTCATGGAGATGCCGGGCAGCGTCCCGCTGGGCGAGACCCCCGGCGAACTGCAGGCGTGGACCCCCGCGACCGAGGCGGTCGTGGTGCCGGACATCGACGAGTCGCTGGACGAGCAGAACGCCAAGCGGGCCTTCTGGGCGGCGTTCCGCACGCTCGGCGACTGGCACCTGGCGCAGCCCCCGTACTGATGCGCGGCGCGGTCGCGGTCGCGGCCGCGGCGCTCGCCGTCGTCGCGGCCCACATCGCGCTGGCCGGCAGGCTGCCGTCGCCCGGCGAGGGTGACGCCGCCACCGTGCTGCAGGGGGTCGCGGGGCTGGTGCCGATCCTCGCCGCCGGTGCCGCGCTCGCATGGGCGCTGCGGGGATGGCGTGCCATCGCCGTCGCCGGGGCCGCCGGGCTGGCGGGTGCCGGCGCGGGCGTCGCGCTGGACCTCGAGGCGCTGGCGACGCCGGCGCGCCTGGTCACCGCGGCCGCGATCGGCGCGGGGATCGCCGCCCTGGTCGCGACGCCCCCGCAGTTGGGCATTCTGGCACTCGTGGCCGGCGTCGTCGACGCCGTGTCGGTGGCGATCGGCCCGACGGGCTACGCCGCCGACCGGGCCCCGGAGCTGTTGCGCGCGATCGGGCTGCAGCTTCCCGGATGGGGCGGCCCGCCCGACGGCCTGCTGGGCGCCGTGGACGTGGCCATGCTGGTGCTGTTCGTCGCCGGCGCCCGCCGCACCGGGCTCCGCGCGGGTGCGACGGCGGTCGCCGGCGGGGCGGCGGTGTGCGGCGCCCTGGTGCTCGCCGTCGTGGCCGACATGCCGCTTCCGGCGATTCCGGCGATTTCCCTGGCGTTCGTCGCGGTGAACCCGTCCGTGTTTCACGCTCGTACCGGCGGGAACCCACCCGTCTCCGACTGACCGTCGGAACCATCTGAAAGACTCACCCCCTCGTGCGGTCCGGCCTTTGCGGGGCCCGCGAGCGAGCCCCGACGCCTCCCCGCCGCTGGCACCGCCGCGGAGGAACGCACTGCCACCGAGCCCCCGACGGGCGGAGTGCGCGAGGCCGGAGGGGGACACCATGACCTGGAGGTCATCCTGAGGCGCCCGACCGCGGTTTCTCTCATCGTGATCTGCGCAACCGCCCTCGCCACCGGCTCCGCCGTGGCACTGGGGCAGACGCCGTTCCCCGTCTACGGGGACACCCCGACCACATCCACCCCGGTCCCCGACCCGGTGGTCCCCGCCGCGCCCGCGACGCCCGTCGCCCCCGCGGTGCCCGCCGTGTCGTCCCGCGAGGCCGAGCTGCAGGGCCAGATCGCCACGCTGCGCCGCCAGCTCGCGCGCGAGCGCGCGAAGCACCGCCGGCAGCTCCGGGCGGTCCGCACCTCCGCCCGGGCGCACGTGAGCCGGACGCTGAAGGACGCGGTGAACCAGCAGCCGGTGCAGCACGCCATCGCCCTGGCCGCGGCCACCTTCGGCGTGTCCGAGGACAAGCTCCGCAGGGTCGCGTCGTGCGAGTCGACGCTCAACCCGTCGGCCGGCGACGGCCGCAGGTACGTCGGCCTGTTCCAGTTCGGCGCGCCGCTGTGGCGGGCCACGCCGTACCGGGACTTCTCGCGCACCGACCCGTACGCCGCCGCGCTGGCCGCGTCGTGGGCCTTCGCCCGCGGCATGCGGTCGCACTGGCCCGTCTGCGGCTACCGGTGAGCTAGGCCCCGGGGTCCGCGTCCAGCGGGCCCCGGGGCCCCTCCGCGGTGCGCACGAACCGGGCGACCGCCTCCACGTGCGGCGTCTGCGGGAACATGTCCACCGGCTGGACGTACTCCAGGCGGTATCCGCCCTCCACGAACTTTGCGGCGTTGTCCGCGAAGGTCGCCGGATGGCAGGAGACGTACACCAGCACGGGGGCGCCCACCTCCAGCACCCGGCGCACCGCCTTGCCGGACAGGCCGCCGCGGGGCGGGTCGATGATCACGACGTCCGGCTCGGGCAGCTGCCCGCGGTGCTCGGTCATCACCTTGCCGACGTCGCCGCACAGCGCGGTGTAGCCGTCCAGGCCGTTCGCGGCGGCGTTGCGGCGCGCGTCCTCGATCGCCTCGGGCACGATGTCGATGGCCACCACGTGCCGCGCCCGGCGGCCGAGCGCGATGCCGATGCTCCCGACGCCGCAGAACAGGTCGTAGAGCACCTGGCCGCCGTCCAGGCCCGCGGCCTCCGCGACGCGCTCGTAGAGGCGGCCGGTCATGTTCGTGTTGGTCTGGAAGAAGCTCGGCGCGGATAGCCGCAGCGTCACGTCCATCACCCGCTCGGTGAACCAGTCGCGGCCGCTCACCAGCCGGGTGGGCAGCCCCTGGGTCGTCTCGGCCAGGCCGTCGTTGACAGCGTGCAGCAGGCCCACCACCTCCGGGTGCGCGGCCGTGAGCGGCGCCGCCAGCCCGTCCACCAGGTCCTCCGCGCCGTGGGCGGTGACGACCGTGACCAGCAGCTCACCGGTCGCGACGCCCTCGCGCACCACCAGGTGCCGCAGCTGACCGGCCTGGGCCCGCTGGTCGTACGGGGCGATCCCGCAGTCGGTGGCCCACCGGCGGACGGTGTCCCGCACGGCGTTGCCGCGGGGCGTGGCCAGCAGGCATGCGTCCAGGTCGATCACCTCGTCCCAGCGGCCGCGGCGATGGAAGCCCAGCGTGAGGCCGCCGCCGGGTGCCGGGGCCGCCGAGTACTCCATCTTGTTGCGGTAGCCGAACGGCTCGGCCGCGGGGTCCACGGGGCGCACGTCCGGCCGAGGTGCTCGCGGATCTGCGACCGCTTGGCGTCCACCGTCGTCTCGTAGGCCACGTGCTGCAGACGGCAGCCGCCGCAGCGCGGCACGTACGGGCACGGCGGGTCGCGGCGCGCGGGACCGGCCTCCAGGACCTCCAGCAGGTCCGACTCCGCGAATCGCCGGCGCGACTTGCGGACGCGCACCCGGGCGCGGTCGCCGGGGACGGTGTCCGGCACGAACACGACGAACCCGTCGTGGCGCGCGACACCCATGCCGCCGAACGCAAGGTCGGCGACCTCCACCACCAGCTCATCGTCGCGTTGCGGGCGTCCCACGGGCGGCGGATGATACGCGCCCGGTGGACGGCACCCTGGTCATCGAGGGCCCCGTGCTGCGCGGCGGGCGGATCACGACGGGCGTCGTGGAGATCGTCGGCGGCCGCATCGCCCCGCCCGGCGCGGCGTCGCGCCGCCGCCGGATGCGCCTTCCGGAGGGCTGGATCGTGTCGCCCGGCTTCACCGACCTGCAGGTCAACGGCCTGGCCGGCGCCGAGGTGGGCGACGACCCGGACGCGCTCGCCCACATCGCGTTGCACCTGCCGCGGCACGGGGTCACCGCGTTCTGCCCCACGCTGGTCACGCGCGGCATGAGCGGCTACCGGGCGGCCGCCCGTGCGATCGGCCGAGCACCCTGGCCCGCCCACGGGGCACGATCCCTGGGCCCGCACCTGGAGGGGCCGTTCCTGGCGCCCGCCAGGGCGGGGGCGCACCGCCCGGCGCTCATGCGCGACCCCTCACCGGACGCGGTGCGGGCGCTCGCCGCGCTGCTGCGCCCGGCCATCGTGACCCTCGCCCCGGAGCTTCCCGGGGCCCTGGACGCGGTGCGGCACCTGGCCGCGGCCGGGGTGCTGGTCGCGGTGGGGCACACCGATGCCCCGGCCGCGTGCGCCCGCGCGGCGATCGACGCGGGGGCCCGCATGCTCACCCACTGCCTCAACGCCATGCCGGGGATGACCGCCCGCGAGCCGGGTCCGGCAGGGGTGTTCCTGGCACACCCCGCCGCGCACGTCGGCGTGATCGCCGACGGCGTCCACCTGGCGCCGGAGCTGCTGGCGCTGGTCGCCTCGGCCGCCGGGCGGCGGCTGGTGGCGGTGAGCGACGCGGTCGCCCCGGCGGGCGCCGCGCCGGGCGAATACGCACTCGGCGGCCGGCGCGTGCGGTCCGACGGGCGCGAGGTGCGCGACCGGGCCGGCCGGCTGGCCGGCAGCGCCGCCACCCTGGCCACCGCGCCGGCAACGCTGCTGGAGGCGGGCATGCCGCGGAGCGCGGCCGTGGGCGCCGCCGCGCTGGCCCCGCGCCGGGCCCTGGGGCTGGACGACCCGTTCGCGGCGGGCGCGCCGGCCGACCTGGTGCTGCTGGACCGGGACCTCGCCGTGTGGCGCGACCCGCTCGCCCCGGATCAGCTCCCGTAGCGATCCGGGCGACGGTGCCGCAGGGCGGGCAGCTGCTCGCGGATCCGCGCCTGGGCGGCCAGGTCGAGGTCCGCGCAGGCCACACCCTCGCCGTCGGCGGCCTGGGCCAGCACCACGCCCCACGGGTCGACGATCATCGACCTGCCGTGGGACCGGGTGCCGTTCGCGTGCTCCCCGTACTGCCCCGCCGCGAGGACGAAGCACTGGTTCTCGATGGCCCTGGCCCGCAGCAGCGGCTCCCAGTGGTCCTTCCCGGTGGCCGCCGTGAACGCCGCCGGAACGGCGAGGGCGGTGGCCCCCAGGTCGACCAGCGCCCGGTACAGCTCCGGGAAGCGCAGGTCGTAACAGATGGTGAGCCCCAGCCGCAGGCCGGCGACGTCGGCGCAGCCCAGGTCCTCGCCGGCGGCCGAGAAGTCCGACTCCCGGTAGGTGTGACCCCCCACGGAGACGTCGAACAGGTGGATCTTGCGGTAGACCGCCAGGTCCGCGCCGTCGGGGCCCACCAGCACCGTGGTGTTGAAGGTGCGCCGGTCGTCACCGGGAATCCGCTCGGTGACGCTCCCGGCGTGGATGGCCACACCGAGCTCGGCGGCCAAGGCGCGCACCCCGGCGAGGGTGGGGCCGTCCAGCGGCTCGGCCGCCGCGAGGGTGGGGCCGGTGTCGTGGAGCAGGTTCCACTTCTCGGGCAGCACCACGAGGGCGGCGCCCATCCCGGCCGCGTGCCGCACCAGGCGCTCGGCGGTCGCCCGGTTGGCCGCCACGTCCGCGCCGCTGGTCATCTGCACGACCGCCGCCCGCAGGGACGGCGCGTTGGTGGTCACGCCGCTACCATCCTCTCGGTCCACCGCGTCATCACAAGGAGCCTCGCATGTCGGCCGAGATTCTCTCGCGTATCGAGGACGTGCTCGACTCGATCCGCCCCGCGCTGCACTCCGACGGCGGAGACGTCGAGCTCGTCGAGTTCGACGAGGAGGGCTTCGTGCACCTCACGATGCACGGCGCCTGCGGAGGCTGCCCCATGTCCACGGCGACGCTGTCGCTGGGGATCGAGGCCGAGCTCCGCCGCCAGATCCCCGAGGTCGAGGGCGTCATCACCGTCTGAACCGCCGGACGGAACGGCGATGGGCCCGCGCGATGCGGGCCCATCCCGTGGGAGTCGGGTCTCCCGGATGCCGATCGGGGTGCCCGGATTTGAACCGGGGACCTCTCCGACCCGAACGGAGCGCGCTACCAAGCTGCGCCACACCCCGCCGTAACGGCCGAGGGATGGTACCGGATGGGCCCGGTCCCGCGCCACCCACGTGGCAACGGTTCAGAAACGGCAAGGCCGTCCGGTCCCACGGTTGTGCGCCGGCCGGTTCGCCGGGTACGTTGAAACACCGGAGATACTTCTCCGGTTCACCGTTCCCATGGCCGAGATCTCCACGACACCCGACGTCCTTCCCCGGCAGCGCCCCATCAGGCGTGGCCCGGACGCGTGGCGGGCCGCCCGCGGGCGCCGCCCCTGGCTCCAGGAGCTCGCCATCTTCGGGGCTGCCCTGATCGTCTACCAGGTGTCCCGGGCGCTGGTCATCGGCGAGCCCAGCACCGCGTTCCAGAACGCCGCGGGCCTCATCGACTTCGAGAAGAGCTCCGGCCTGTTCGTGGAGCTCTCGATCCAGCAGTGGCTGCTGAACCACCTGGCGCTCACCAGCGCCCTGAACAAGTTCTACATGCTCGGCCATTGGATCATCACGCCGCTCTTCTTCGTGTGGCTCTACAAGCGCCGCCGCCGCATGTACCCCTACGTGCGCAACGCGTTCCTGGCGGCCAACGCCATCGCGCTGTCGGTGTTCGTGGTGTTCCCCGTGGCCCCGCCGCGACTCATCAACGGCGACGGCTTCGTGGACACCCTGCGCGGCGTCAGCGACATCGACCTCCACGGGGGCGTCCTCTCCGGGCTGTTCAACCCGCACGCCGCGGTGCCGTCCATGCACTTCGGCTACGCGTTCATGATCGGCGTCGTCGCGGCCCTGCTGGTGAAGCACTGGGCCCTCCGGCTCCTGGCGCTCAGCTACCCCGCGCTGGTGTTCCTGACGATCACGGGCACGGGGAACCACTACGTCATCGACAGCCTGGCCGGCGGCATGGTCATCGCGCTCGGCTTCATCGTGGTGCAGGGCTGGGAGTACGTCTGGCCGTCGCTGCGGACCGCTCCGCTGGTGGCCGCCCTGCGCCGCGACGGCTGAGACGTCCCGAATCTGAGGAATGCTGCCGGGGCGGACCCGGATGGGATCGCATCGTCCGGGCCGGGCGGTTGAATGCCCCCCGATGTTGGAGCTACCCTCATCGACATGGACGCACGAATCGTCGGGACGTCGCGAGCAGGATGACGAACCCCGACGCGTGCGCGAGCGGTTCGCATTGGCCCCGCCTGATACGGCGAGCGGGCCATGGGGACGCGGACCGCACCACCGTCGAGGAGGTACAGATGGCAGTGCACCTCACCCCGGACGAGCTGGCAAGGAGGTCGTGCGTCTCTGCGTCCAGGAGGCCGTACCGATCTACAACGGCCGGATCGACAAGACCCTGTTCGTCAACTCGATGAGCGCCTCCGGAAGGCGACTCCCGGAGGGTGCGCAGAGCCTCATGCTCGAGCAGCAGCCCTCCTTCGGTTAGCCGCAGCACACGACCAGCAGTCCGGCGGGGGTCACGCCATCCCTCACGCCGGTTCCCGTCCATCGAAGGCCGGCGCGGCGATCGCCGTCGCCGGCCTTCTGCTGTCCGTGGCCATTGCGGGCCCCGCCGCCGGAGCGCCGAACCCGGCGCAGCGGGCGCTCAACGCCTGGACCGCGGCCCACCCCGACACCGGTGCGGCGGTCTGGCGGCTCGACCCGGGCCGCACCCCCGTGGTGGTGGCCGAGCATGCGGCGAACGCCCCGCAGATCCCCGCCTCGGTCATGAAGCTGGTCACCAGCGGCGGCGCCCTGCTGAGCATGGGCCCCTCCTTCCGGTTCCGCACCAGCCTCTACGTGAGCGCCGCCGCCGTGAGGAACGGCGCCGGGCTGCGCGGCACCCTCTATCTGAAGGGGTCCGGCGACCCCATCCTCTCCACGCCCGCCTACGCCGCGGCGTACCTGGGCGGACGGGGCGGCGTCTTCAACGGGCTGCCCCGCCAGCTGCGGGCCGACGGGGTGCGCCTCCTGCGCGGCCCCATCGTCGCCGACGAGACGCTGTTCGACCGGCGCCGGACCGGGCTGCGGTGGCGCAGCTACTACACCGCCTACTCCCCGCCGCTGTCCGCGCTGAACGTGAACCAGAACCACCAGGGCGACCGGCAGTCGCGGTACGTGGCCGACCCGCCCACCGGCGCCGCCGCGCAGCTGCGCGTCGCGCTCAAGCGCGCCGGCATCCGGCATGCGGGCGAGCTGCGCACCGGGAGCACGCCGGCGACAGCGGTCCCGGCGGGCACCGTCACCTCACCGCCCCTGTCGGTGATCCTGGGTGTGATGAACCGCGACAGCGACAACTTCATCGCGGAGGTCCTTCGCAAGGACGTGGGCGCGTACGGGGGCGCCGCCGGCACCAGCGAGGAGGGTGCCGCGGTGACCGCGCGCCTCCTCGGTGAGATCGGTGTCATGGGTGCCCGCGACCTCGTCGTCGACGGGTCCGGCCTCTCCCGTGCGAACCGGCTGACCGCCAACACGCTCGTCCGCCTGCTGGCCGCGGCCGACGCCCAGCCTGAGTGGGGTGGCGCGCTCATCGACTCCCTCCCCACGGGCGGCACCGGCACGCTCATCCGCCGGTTCAAGGACCCGTCCATCCGTGACCGGGTGCGCGGCAAGACGGGCTACATCGACGGGGTGTCCTCGCTGGCCGGGGTCGCCGAGAGCCCCGCGGGGACGCGCTACGCGTTCGCGTTCCTGATGAACGACTGGGACATCACCGGCGCGAAGGCCACCCAGGACCGCATCGTGACGCTGCTCGCCAGGGGCGCGCTGGACCCGCCGGCCCAGCCCGGGGTCACCCGCCGGCCGTAGGCGGGGGCGCCGCGCCGGTCAGCACCTCGCCGAACGCCGCGGCGTCGATGACGGGCACGCCGAGCGACTCGGCCTTCGCGAGCTTGGATCCCGCGCCCGGCCCGGCCACCACGAAGCTGGTCTTCTTGGACACCGAGTCCGTCGCCTTCCCGCCGGCCGCGACCACCGCCGCCCGGGCGTCATCGCGCGACCAGCCGTCGAGTGTCCCGGTGATGACCACGCTCAGCCCCGCGAGCGGCCCCTCGCCGACCGGGCGCGACGGTCCCTCCTGGCGCATCTGCAGGCCGGCGGCCCGCAACCGCTCCAGCGTCGCGCGGTTCGCCTCCGAGGACAGGAAGTCCAGAACCGATCCGGCGACGACCGGGCCCACGCCCTCCGCCTCGGCCAGCTCGTCCTCGCTGGCGGCGAGCAGCTCGTCCAGCGACGGCACCACGTCGGCCACCGCCTGCGCGGTGATGTCACCCACGTGGCGGATGCCAAGGGCGTTCAGGACGCGCGCCCACGGCCGCGCGCGGGACGCGTCGATGGCCGCGAGCAGGTTGTTGACCGACGTGTCCTTGAACCCCTCCAGCGCCAGCAGGTCGTCCCGGTGGCCGGCGAGGTCGTAGATGTCGGCGAAGTCCCGCACCAGGCCGACCTCGTAGAGGCGTGCCACGGTCTTCTCCCCCAGCCCCTCGATGTCCATCGCCGACCGCGAGACGAAGTGCTCGATGCTCTGCACGATCTGCGCCGGGCAGGCGCGGTTGGGGCAGAACATCCGGACCTCGCCCTCCGGCTGCACGACGGGCGTCCCGCAGGCCGGGCAGTGGTCGGGCATGACGAACTCGCGCTCGGAGCCGTCACGGTCCTGGGTGAGCGGCGCCACCACCTGGGGGATCACGTCGCCGGCGCGCTGCACGATGACCCGGTCGCCGATGCGCAGGTCCTTGCGGGCGATGTCCTCCTGGTTGTGGAGCGTCGCCTGACGGACGGTGACGCCGCCCACCACCACGGGGTCCATCACCGCGTACGGGATGAGCGCGCCGGTGCGGCCGACGTTCACCGGGATGTCCAGCAGCCGGGTGGTGGCCGTGGTGGGCGCGAACTTGTAGGCCACCGCCCAGCGCGGCGCGCGCCCCACCGACCCCACAGCGGCCTGCACGTCCAGGCGGTCCACCTTCACCACGGCACCGTCGATGTCGAACTCCAGCCGCGCGCGGCGCTCCTCCCAGCGGGTGCAGGCGGCCGCGACCGCCGCGATGTCGGGTTCCACCGAGATGTCCGGGTTCACCGGGAACCCGGCCTCCCGCAGCCACGCCAGCAGCTCCTCCTGGGTGGTGATCTCCAGCCCCTCGGTGGCGCCCAGGCCGTAGCACCAGATGGCCAGCGGGCGCTCGGCGGTGACCCGCGGGTCGGTCTGCCGCAGGCTCCCGGCGGCGGCGTTGCGCGGGTTCGCGAACGTGGGCAGCCCCGCCGCGGCGCGGGCGGCGTTGAACTCCGCGAACGGCCCCAGCGGCAGGTACACCTCGCCGCGCACCTCCACCAGGCGCGGGATGCGATCGGGGATCGAGCGGATGGTGCGCAGGTTCGCCGAGACGTCCTCGCCCACGGCCCCGTCGCCGCGGGTCGCGCCGCGCACGAACCGGCCGTCACGGTAGGTGAGCGAGATCGCCAGGCCGTCGATCTTCGGCTCCACCACGAAGCGGGCCGCCTCGTCGTCCACGCCGGCGCCCCGCATGGCGTCGCGCAGCCGGCGGTGCCAGTCCACCAGCTCGTCCTCGCCGCGGGCGTTGGCCAGGCTCAGCATGGGCACGGCGTGCCGCACCTCGGCGAACTGCTCGGCCGCGCGGGCGCCCACGCGCTGGGTGGGGCTCGAGGGGTCCAGCAGCTCGGGGTGGCTCGCCTCGAGGGCCTGCAGCTCCCGCATCCAGCCGTCGTAGACCGCGTCGTCGACCGTGGGCGCGTCCATGACGTAGTAGTCGTGGTTGGCCCGCTCGATGAGCTCCCGGAGCTCCCCGATGCGCCCGGCGGCGTCGCTCACGGCCGGCCCAGCAGGATCCCGCGGAGCTCGTCGGAGGTGTCGCAGATCGCGTCAGGCGTCTCGGGGCTCAGCAGCTCCCGCGCGAAGAAGCCCCAGGTCACACCGATGGCGTCCATGCCGGCGGCCTTCCCGGCCCGCAGGTCGAACGGCGAGTCACCCACGTAGCAGGCCCGCTCGGCCGGCATGCCGAGCCGCTCCAGCGCCAGCGTGATGGGCGCCGGGTCGGGCTTGTGCCGATCCGAGTCGTCGGCGGTGATGATCACGTCGAACAGGTGCTCCAGCGGCAGGCTGCGCCAGGCCAGGTCCACCGCGTCCCGGGTCTTGGAGGTGATGATGCCCAGCCGCCGGCCGGCGGCGCGCAGCTCCACCAGCAGCTCCTCCATGCCGTCGTACGCGCGCAGCAGGGCCGCGGTGTTGGCGTGGTTCCACACCCGGTAGACCCGGTAGAGCTCGTCGGCCCGCTCCTCGGAGAAGGTGCGCATCTGGTCGATCAGCGGGCGGCCGACGTTGGCCACCAGCCGCTCGTCGGAGAGCTCCTCGCCCAGCACCGTGCGCACCGCGTGGCGGTGCGACTCCCGGATGAGGGCCACGGAGTCGATGACCGTGCCGTCCAGGTCGAACAGGACGGGATCGTAAGCGCCTGCGGTCATGCGGCCTCCCCGGGCATGAGCGTGCCCGCGGCGAGGAGCCGCGTCAGCGCCTCCAGGCCCGCCTCGTCGGTGAGCTCGAAATGCAGCGGCGTGACCGAGATCTCCCCATCCTCGATCGCCGCGAAGTCGGTGCCCGGCTCCGGGTGGTAGCTGGGGGTGCCGCCGTAGATGGTGTAGCGGCGCCGGGGCCCGGGGGCGTCCTCGTGGAGATCGAGCGTGTCGTTGTAGATGCGGCGCCCCAGCCGGGTCGCCCGCGCCCGCGGCGGGTCGTGCGCCGGCCGCGCCGGTCCGTTGATGTTGAACAGCACGTCGCGGGGGAAGCCCTCCGCGGTGACCAGCGGCACCAGGCGGGCGGCGAACTCGGCGACGGCCCGGAAGTCGTAGCCCGCCGCGTCGCCGCGCCCGGCCCAGTCCCCCGCGTACTCCTGGGAGACGGCGATCGCCGGCCATCCCAGCAGCACCCCCTCGAAGGCCGCGGCGACCGTCCCGGAGTACGTGACGTCGTCACCCATGTTGTGGCCGAGGTTGATGCCGCTCACCACGATGTCGGGGACGCCGTCCTCGAGCAGCCCGAGCATCGCGAACCGCACGCAGTCGACCGGCGTGCCGTCGGTCGCGTACGCCCGGGAGCCGTCGGGGAGCGCGACCTCCTCGATGTGCAGCGGCGAGTGGATCGTGATGCCGCGCCCGATGGCGCTGCGGTTCCGGTCGGGGGCGATGACGCTCACCCGGCCCACCGCGTCCAGCGCGAGCTTGAGCGCGAACAGCCCGGGGGAGTCCACCCCGTCGTCGTTGGTCACAAGGATGTGGGTCATGTGCCGGCGGCGAGTATGGCAGGGCCGGCGGGCGGCCCGTCCCCGGGATAGCGGACCGCCACGAGGGTCAGCGGATGCGGCGGCGCGGTGGGGCCGGCCGCCGAGCGCGGGGCGCCCTCCAGGAGCGCCGCCAGGCGCTCCGGGGACCAGCGGCCCCGGCCCACCATCAGCAGCGTGCCCACCAGCACGCGCACCATGTGCCGCAGGAACGCGTCCGCCTCGACGCACAGCACCAGCTCGTCGCCGCGCGCCTCCCACGCGCACCGGATGACCGTGCGGTCGAAGAAGACGTGCTGGGTGTCGGTGGGCGTGAACGCCGTGAAGTCGTGGCGTCCCACCACCAGCGCCGCCCCGGCCTCCAGCAGCGCCGGATCGAGCCGGCCGGGGTGGTGCAGCACCCGGTCCCGCCGCAGCGGCGACGGCGCCCCGGCGAGGACCCGGTACTCGTACGCCCGGCTCAGCGCGTCGCCCCGCGCGTCGAACCCGTCCGCGGCGACGGCGACCTCGCGCACCGCCAGATCGGCTGGCAGCACCCCGGCGAGGGCCCGCAGCAGGCGGCGCTCGTCGGGCGGGCGGGTGACCCGCAGGCTCACCACCTGGCCGGTCGCGTGGACGCCCGCGTCGGTGCGCCCCGCCACCCGCAGCGACACCGGCTCGCGCAGCACCGTGGCCAGCGCCGCCGCGAGCACCTCCTCACAGGTGCGCTGTCCGGGCTGGGCCGCCCAGCCGGCGAACCCCGCCCCGTCGTACTCCACCAGCAGGCGCAGGGTCGTGCTCATCCCGTCCCCCGGCCCCCGCGGTACCGTGACCCGGTGATCCGCACGCCCCGACTGCTCCTGGTGCCGCTTCCCGCGGGGGACCATCTGCGCCTGGCCCGCGGCCTGGCGCCCCGGTCGGTGACGGCGCCCCCCGAGTTCCTGGACGGCCCCGACCCGGTGCCCGCCTGGCTCCACGAGCGCCACGGCATCCGCGCCGCGCGCGACCCGGCCACGGCACGATGGCTGCTGCGCGCCATGCTGCTGCCGGATGGGACCATGGTGGGGCACATCGGCTTCCATGACGTGCCGTCACCGTCGGGGGTCGCGCTCGCCGACCCCACCTTCGAGGGCACCGTCCCCGACGTGACCGGCCCGGTCGCCGAGTTCGGGTACACCGTGTTCATGCCGCACCGGCGGCTCGGGTACGCCACCGAGGCGGCGGCCGCGCTGGTCGGCTGGGCCCTCGACGAGGAGGGCATCGGGGGGGTGCTCGCGACCACGGCGCTCCACAACGCCCCCTCCCAGCGGGTGCTCACCCATGCGGGGCTGGAGGTCATCGGCCGCTGCCGGGACGATGACGGGACGCCGGAGCTGGTGTGGTGGCGTCCGGGGGCATGAGGATGCGTCCCTCCACGCGCTCCCCCGGCGACGCCGCGCATCCCAGGGCGGCCACGTCCGGCACCGCCCGCCACAGGCCGATCGCGGCGACGGCCGCGTCGAAGGCGTCCTGGGAGGCCCGCAGCGCGTCATCGAACCCGGCCACCGCCATGCCCAGGGCGTCGACGACCGCGTGGCGGAACGCCGTTCCGGCGTGCCGTGCGGCATGGGGGGCCAGCCAGCGCGCCAGCTGACGCGGGAAGACCTCGGCCGCCATCGGCAGACGGGGCGTGTCGAACGGCCAGATCGCCACACCGGCATCGGCGAGGCGCAGCAGCTGGGGCATCCCCCACAGGCTCTGGGCGCCCACGCTTCCCGGCCCCGAGAGCTGGAGCACCGACGCGGGCCGGGCGCCCGCGGCCATCGCCGCGCGCTCGGTCGCGCGGAACGGGTCGCCGTCCAGGTCGGGCCGTGGCCGGATGCCGGGACCCCAGAACGGCTCGGGGCGCGAGCGCACCCAGTCCGGCCCGGAGGCCACGCCCGCCTCGGCCCACCGCCACACCTCTCCGGCCGACCGCCAGCCCCGCTCGGCGGCCAGCCAGGCGGGGACCCCGAACGCGAAGTCCAGGCCCACCAGGGTCTCCGGCTCCTCGAACACCGCATCGATCACGGCGTCGACGGTGGCGTCACGGCCGCGTCCGCCCTCCACGGCCGTGAAAATGGAACGGGCCGCGTCCCGGTCGGACGCGGCCCCGCTCCAATCCACCCCGACAACTCGCCGGGGACACATCGTCAGCCGTTCGGGACCTCTAGGAGGTCGCCGGGGCGGGCTCGCGGGTGAGCTCCAGGAGCACCATCTCCGCGGCGTCGCCCTGACGCGGCCCCAGCTTCAGGGTCCGCGTGTAGCCGCCGTTCACGTCCTTGAACGCCGGGGCGATCTCGTTGAACAGCCGGTACGTGATCTCCTTGTTCCGCAGCAGGGCGATCGCCTGCCGGCGGGTGTGGAGCGTGTCGGCCTTCCCGAGGGTGATGGCCTTCTCGGCGATGCTGCGCGCGAGGCGGGCCTTCGGGAGCGTCGTCTGGATCCGGCCGTGCGTCAGCAGCGCGGTGGCCAGGTTCGCGCCCAGCGCCTTGCGATGCGCACTGTCGCGGTTGAGCTTCGGGCCTTTGCGTTGGTGACGCACGTTCGGTTCTCCTTCGGAAACAGCGAGGTCGAGAGGTTACTCCATCCGGAGGCCCAAACCATGGGCCGCCAGATTCTCCTTGACCTCTTCGATGGACTTCTTGCCGAAGTTCGGGATGGCGGAGAGCTCGGCCTCGGTCTTGCTGACCAGGTCGCCGATCGTCTCCACGCCAACGCGCTTCAGACAGTTGTAGGAGCGCACGCCGAGCTCGAGCTCCTCGATCATGATGTCGTGGAGGTTGCCGCCGGGGCGCTCCTCCTCCGGCTCGGGCTGACCCGGGATCTTGGCGTTCTCCGGGTCGGCGAAGATCGCCAGGCGCTGGATGAGCGTCTCGGCGGCCTCGGCCACGGCCGCGCGGGGCTCCACGCTGCCGTTGGTCTCCACCTCGAGGATGAGCTTGTCGTAGTCGGTGCGCTGACCGACACGGCTGGAGCTCACCTCGTAGCGCACGCGCTTGACGGGGGAGAAGTTCGAGTCCACCGGGATCACGCCGATCACGGTGTTCGGGCCCTTGTTGCCCTCCGCCACCACGTAGCCGCGGCCGCGGGCGATGGTGAGCACCATCTCCAGCTTCGCGTTCGGGAGCAGGTTGGCGATCTCGAGCTCCGGGTTCAGGATCTCGAGGTCGGCCGGGCAGGAGATGTCGCCGGCGGTCACCGGGCCGGGCCCGGTCTTCGTCAGCTCGACCTCGATCTCGGAGATCTCGCCGTGCAGGCGGCAGATGAGGCCGCGCAGGTTCAGGATGATGTCGGTGACGTCCTCGCGGACACCCTCGATCGTCGTGAACTCGTGCTGCACACCCTCAACGCGCACGGACGTGACGGCCGCCCCCTCGAGGGAGGACAGCAGCACGCGGCGGAGGCTGTTGCCGTAGGTGTGGCCGAAGCCACGGTCCAGCGGCTCCACCTCGAACACCCCGAGGGTGTCGGAGATGGGGTTGTAGCTCATGCGGGGCGACTGGACGTCGATCACGCTGTTCGTCCTTCGTTCCGGCGTCGGCCGGAGTGTGACTACCGACGCGATTGAGCCCACGGGCATCGGCGCCCGGGCTGCGTCGAGTCGCCCGGGCACCATCGCTCGCGGGAACCGTTACTTGGAGTAGAGCTCCACGATCAGCTGCTCACGGACGGGCGTGTCGATCTCGTTCCGCTCCGGGAAGCGGAGGATCTTGCCGGTCAGCGAGTCGTGGTCCGCCTGCAGCCACGGCGCCAGGGAGGTCACCATCTCGGTGTTCTGGCGGATCACGGCCTCGGACTTGGAGTTCTGCTTGACGCTGATGATGTCGTCAGGGCGGACCTGGTAGCTCGGGATGTCCACCTTGCGGCCGTTCACGAGGAAGTGGCCGTGGCGGACGAGCTGACGGGCCTCGCGGCGCGACGAGGCGAACGCGAGACGCGTCACCAGGCGCAGCAGGTTCTCGCCGGTGATGCCCGGCTGACGGCTGGCCTTCTCGTAGTAGCGGCGGAACTGCTTCTCGAGCACCTGGTAGAAGCGGCGCATCTTCTGCTTCTCGCGCAGCTGGAGCAGGTACTCGCTCTGCCGGATGCGGCCGCGACCGTGCTCACCCGGAGGGTACGGGCGCGTCGTGACCGAGCACTTGGGCGTGAAGCAGCGAGCTCCCTTGAGGAACAGCTGCTCGCCCTCGCGGCGGCAGACCTTGCAGACGGAACCGGTGTCACGGGCCATTCAGTAACTCCTCAGACCCGGCGCCGCTTGCGCGGACGGCATCCGTTGTGCGGGACGGGGCTCACGTCGGTCACCGAGGTCACCTCGAGACCGGCGGCCTGGAGCGACCGGATGGCCGTCTCGCGACCGGAACCCGGGCCCTTGACGTAGACATCGACCTTCTGGAGACCGTGCTCCATGCCCTTCTTCGCCGCCGAGTCGGCGGTGACCTGGGCCGCGAAGGGCGTGCTCTTGCGCGAGCCCTTGAAGCCCGCGGAACCCGCGGTCTCCCAGGCGATCACGTTGCCCTGCTTGTCGGTCAGCGTGACGATCGTGTTGTTGAACGACGTCTTGATGTGCGCCTGACCGACGGCGATGTTCTTGCGCGCGCGGCGGCGAGTGCGGCCGCGGGTGACCTTCTGGCGAGACATGAACCCCCGTTACTTCTTCTTGCGCTGCTTGCCGACGGTCTTCTTCGGCCCCTTGCGGGTACGCGCATTCGTCTTGGTGCGCTGCCCGCGCACGGGAAGGCCGCGGCGGTGGCGCAGGCCGCGGTAACAGGCGATCTCCATGAGACGCTTGATGTCGTTCGCCCGCTCACGGCGGAGGTCACCCTCCACGATGAGCGTCTTCTCGATGACATCGCGGAGACGCCCGACCTCTTCCTCGGTGAGGTCGCGGACGTACGTGTCGCGGTTGATGCCGGACTCGACGAGCACCTTGTTCGCGGTGCTGCGGCCGATTCCGAAGATGTAGGTGAGACCGATCTCGACCCGCTTCTCACGGGGGATGTTAACGCCGGCGATTCGAGCCATGAGCTACCCCTGAACCTGCTTGTGACGAACGTTCTGGCAGATGACCATCACCTTGCCGTGACGGCGGATGACGCGGCACTTCTCACAGATCGGCTTGACCGACGGGCGGACCTTCACAGCGTTCTCCCGGACGTCGCGACACCCGGGGGCGCCGACTGATGGGTCGAGTGCTGGCAGGCGAAGATCCTCCACCCGCGAGCGGCCGTGGATACTAGCACGTCAGGATCCGCGGGCCGGAAGCGGTGATCGCGACCGTGTGCTCCCAATGCGCCGACAGGGAGCCGTCCCGCGTCGTGACGGTCCAGCCGTCCGGCGCGAGCGCGACGTCGGGGCCCCCGATGTTCACCATCGGCTCGATGGCGATCACCAGGCCCTCCACCAGCGGCTCGCCGGTGCCGGGCTCCCCCACGTTCGGGACGTTGGGCGGTTCGTGCATCGACCGGCCCACGCCGTGGCCCACCAGGCTCTCCACACAGGAGAACCCCTCGGCCTCGACCTCGGTCTGCACGGCGTGCCCGATGTCGCCCACGCGGTTGCCCAGGACGGCCGCGGCGATGCCGCGGTCCAGCGCACGCCGGGTCACATCGATGAGACGGGTCACGACGGGGTCCACCTCACCCACCGCGTAGGTGCGGGCGGCGTCGGAGACCCAGCCGTCCAGGACGGCCCCGCAGTCGATGGAGATGAGGTCGCCGTCGGCGAGCGCGTAGGCACCCGGGATGGCGTGGACGACCTGGTCGTTCACGGACGGGCAGATGCTCGCCGGGAAGCCGCGGTAGCCCTTGAACGCGGGCACCCCGCCGCCGTCACGGATGACCTGCTCGGCGATCTCGTCCAGGCGGGCGGTCGTGACGCCGGCCGCGACCTCGCGGGCCATCGCGTCGTGGGCGGCCGCCAGCAGGCGCCCGGAGGCGGCCATCGCGTCGATCTCGTCGCGGGTCTTGGGAATCCCGGACGTCGACGAGCGCGGGGCGGCGCCCAGCGCCCTAACCGCCCTGGATGGCCGACGTGATCTGGCCATAGACCTCGTCCTGGCCGCGCTCGCCGTCGATCTCCCGCAGGAGCCCGCGGCTCCCGTAGTAGTCGATGAGCGGGGCCGTCTGGGCCGCGTAGACGTTCAGGCGGTTCGCCACCGCGTCGGAACGGTCGTCATCGCGCTGGTACAGGTCGCACGGGTCACCGGTCGCCTCGCACGGCTCACCGCCGTACGGCGCGAAGGTCTCGTGGTACGACTTCCCGCAGTTGCGGCAGAGCCAGCGCCCGCCGAGCCGGCGCAGCAGCTCGTCCTGGGACACCGACAGCAGGAGCACATGGTCCAGCGGGGCGCCGAGGCCCTCGAGCATCGCGTCGAGCGACTCGGCCTGCCCGATGGTGCGCGGGAAGCCGTCCAGCAGGTAGTTCGATGCCGCGTCGCCCACCAGGCGCTCGCGGATCATCCCCACCACCACGGCGTCGGGCACCAGCTCACCCGCGTCCATCGCCCGCTTCGCCTCCAGGCCCAGCGGCGTCCCGCGCTTGACCTCGTCGCGCAGCAGATCGCCGGTGGCCAGATGGGTGAGCGAGAGGTCGGCCTTCAGGCGCTCGGCCTGGGTGCCCTTCCCGGCACCGGGCGGGCCGAGGAACACCAGGCGGGCTATCGGAGGAACCCTTCGTAGTTGCGCATCATGAGCTGAGCCTCCATCTGCCGGATGGTGTCGAGCGCGACACCGACCACGATCAGGATCGAGGTGCCGCCCAGGACGCCGAAGAACACGTTCGACTCCGGCAGGTACTTGAAGATGATGCTCGGGAACGCCGCGATGATCGCCAGGTAGATGGCCCCGGGCAGCGTGAGCCGGGTGAGCACCCGGTCCAGGTACACCGCGGTGGGACGCCCCGGGCGCACGCCGGGGATGAACCCGCCGTACTTCTTGAGGTTGTCCGCCTGCTCCACCGGGTTGAAGATGATCGCCGTGTAGAAGTACGTGAACATCACGATGAGCAGCGCTTCGAAGATGATGTAGTACCAGGACCCCGGCGCCAGCCAGGTCGCCACCGACTCGAAGAACGAGCCCCGGCCGGCGAACTCCGCGAGGGTCGGCGGCAGGATGACCACCGACGCCGCGAAGATGACGGGGATCACGCCGGCCATGTTCACGCGGAGAGGCATGTACGTCTGCCCCCCGGAGGTCATTCGTCTGCCGACCACGCGTTTGGCGTACTGGATCGGGATGCGGCGCTGGCCCTCGTTGATGAAGACCACGCCCACGACCACCCCGAGGGCGATGACGAACACGACGATCTGGGTGAGCGGCGGAAGCTCCAGCCAGCCGCGGATGCCGGACGGCACGGCCGCGACGATGCTCGCGAAGATCATGAGCGAGATGCCGTTGCCGACGCCGCGCTGGGTGATGAGCTCACCGAGCCACATCACGAGCGTCGTGCCGGCGGTCAGCGAGATGGTGATGAGGTACAGGCGCCCGGTGCTGAACTGCGGCAGGGCGTCCTGGCTGCGGAAGTAGAGGACGTACGCGACCGACTGCACCGCCGCGAGGACCACCGTGAAGTACCGCGTGTACTGGGTGATCTTCTGCTGCCCCGCCTCACCCTCCTTCTGGAGCTCCTCCAGGCGGGGGATCACCACCGTCATCAGCTGGATGATGATGCTGGCGGTGATGTACGGCATGATCCCGAGCGCGAACACCGCGAAGCGCGTGAGCGCGCCGCCGGCGAACAGGTTCAGGAAGTCCAGCAGGCGCGAGCCGCGCTGCTCGATGGCGGCCTGCAACGCCTCGAGGTCCACTCCCGGAACGGGCACGAAGGACCCGATCCGGAAGAAGACCAGGATCATGGCGGTGAACAGGAGCTTCTTCCGGAGCTCCGGCGAACCGAGCGCGGTGAGCATCGACCGCAACACGGCGTCTACTCCGCGCTGTCGCTGAAGCCGATGACCTCGGCGGTACCGCCCGCGGCCTCGATCTTCGCCTTGGCCGTGGCCGAGAAGGCGTTCGCCCGAACGGTGAGCGCGCGGTCCAGCTCACCCTCGGCGAGGATCTTCACGGGCCAGGCACGGTTGGAGTTGTTCTTCACCAGGCCCCTGGCCTCGAGCGCCTCGATGTCGACGACCGAACCGGCGTCGAAGATCGACAGGGAGCCGACGTTCACCGGCACCGTGTGGGTGCGGAACGGGCCCATCGGCATCGACTTCTTGTGGTTCGGGCCGCGGAGCTTGGCCTGCTGCATGTAGGCGGGCATCTGACCGCCGGCGTAGCCCTCGCGGACGCCGCCGCCGGAGCGCGAGCCCAGGCCCTTCATGCCGCGGCCGGACGTCTTGCCCGTCCCCGAGCCCGGGCCGCGGCCCAGGCGCTTGCGGCGCTTCTTCGCGCCGGGGTTCGGCGCGAGGAACTCGAGGCGGACGCGCTCGGGGTCGACCTGGGTCGTCTCGTCAGCTGCCATCCCCGACCTCCTCAACACGCACCATGGACGCGACCATCCTCAGCATGCCACGCAGCTGAGGGGAGTCCGTGTGCTCGACGGTCTTGCCGATACGGCCCAGGCCCAGGGCGCGGATGGTGCCGCGGTGGCGCTGCTGGGTGCCGATCTCGGAACGGATCTGCGTGATGCGAAGCGTGGTCGCGCTCACGACGCGGCCTCCTCCGCCACGGGCGTGGCCGTGGCCGTCGCGCCGTTGGTGCGCGCAGGCGCACCGCTGGCGAGCATCTCACCGACGTTCTTGCCGCGCAGGGCCGCGACCTCCTCCGGCGTCCGGAGCTGCTTGAGGCCGTCCACCGCGGCGGCGACGAGGTTCACCGGGTTGCTGCTGCCCAGCGACTTGCTGAGGATGTCGTGGATCCCGGCCAGCTCGAGCACGGCGCGCACGCCGCCACCCGCGATGACGCCGGTACCCTCGGAGGCGGGCTTCAGGAACACGCGACCCGCGCCGGCGCGACCGGTCACCTCGTGGGTGATCGTCGTGCGGTAGCGCGGCACCTTGAAGAGGTTCTTCTTGGCGTCGTCGACGGCCTTCTGAATCGCGACGGGGACCTCGTTGGCCTTCCCGTGCCCGACGCCGACGGTGTCCACCTCGTTGCCCACCACCGACCGCCCTTCACCACCTTGGCGACGCGGTTGACCTGGACGACGCGCTCGTTGAGATCGAGCCCGTCTGAGTTGACCTTCGGCTTACGGCGGCGCTCGGCCACAAATCCCCCTAGAAGACCAGGCCCGCTTCGCGGGCTGCGTCGGCGAGCGCCTTCACACGCCCGTGATACCTGTACCCACCGCGGTCGAAGACGACCGTCTCGACGCCCGCGGCCTTCGCACGCTCGGCGACGCGCTTTCCGACCTCGGCCGCGGCGGCGCCCTTCGCCAGCTCGCGGAGGTCGGCCTCGATCGAGCCCGCGGCGGCCAGCGTGTGGCCCTGCGTGTCATCGATGATCTGCGCGTAGATCCGCATGTTGGAGCGCGACACGCAGAGGCGGGGCCGCTCGGTGGTACCGGTGACCCGGCCACGGATGCGGGTGTGCCGCCGGATGCGTGCGGCGCGTGGAGTGATCTTGCCCATGCTTGCTTTACGCCCTCTTCCCGACCTTGCGCCGGACCTGCTCACCGGCGTAGCGAATGCCCTTGCCCTTGTAGGGCTCCGGCGGACGGACGTCGCGGACCTTCGCGGCGACCTGGCCCACGGCCTGCTTGTCGATGCCCTTCACGACCACCTGCGTGGGCGCCGGGACCTCGAACTCGATGCCCGCGGGCGGCTCGATGCTGACGGTGTGCGAGTAACCGACCGACAGCTCGAGGGACTGGCCCTTGAGCGCGGCACGATACCCGACGCCGACGATCTCGAGGTTCTTGCTGAAGCCCTCGGTGACGCCCTGGACCATGTTGGCCACGAGCGTCCGGGTGAGGCCGTGCAGTGCACGGTGCGGCCCGCGGTCCGTCGGCCGCGTGACACGCAGCTCGCCGTCCTCCTGGGCGACCGAGATGGGCTGCACCACCGTGTGCTCAAGGGCCCCCTTGGGACCCTTCACGCTGATGCGCTGACCCTTGATGTCGACCTCGACCCCGTCCGGAACCGGGATGGGTGCTCGTCCGATGCGGCTCATCTGCTCGTCCTCTTCCTCACCACACCGTGCAGATCAGCTCGCCACCGACTCCGCGGCGACGGGCCTCCTGCCCGGTGATGATTCCCTGGGAGGTGGAGAGGACCGCGACGCCCATCCCGCCGAGCACGCGCGGGATCTCCTCGTGGCCGATGTACACACGCCGGCCAGGCTTGGAGGCGCGCTTGATCCCCGAGATGACACGGCGACGCTCGCTGTCGTACTTGAGCTTCACGGTCAGGGTGCGGTCGTTCACCTCGTACCCCGCGATGTAGCCCTCCTGCTGGAGGACGGCCGCGAGCGACACCTTCATCTTGCTGGTGGGCATGTCCGCCTCGTCGTGCAGCGCCATGTTGGCGTTGCGGACGCGGGTGAGCATGTCTGCGATCGGATCGGTCAGCATCTGGCTACCAGCTCGACTTGGTCATACCGGGAATGACGCCGGCGTGCGCCTGCTCGCGCAGACAGATCCGGCAGAGCCCGAACTTGCGGAACACCGCCCGCGACCGCCCGCAACGCAGGCAGCGGGTGTACTCGCGGGTCTTGAACTTCTGGGGCCGCGCGGCCTTGACGCGCAGGCTGGTCTTCGCCACTGGTGCTCCTCGTCCTCGCTAGCGGCGCTTGCCGCGGATACCGCCGCGCTTGCGCATCTTCTGGCGCCGCCGTGCCGCCAGCTCCTCGGCCGAGTATCCCTCGGCACGGAACGGCATACCGAGCGCCCGCAACAGCTCGCGGGCTTCCTCATCGGTGTTCGCCGTGGTGGTGATGGTCACGTTGAGACCGCGGACCTTGTCGATGCGGTCGTAGTCGATCTCCGGGAAGATCGTCTGCTCGCGCAGGCCAAGGTTGTAGTTGCCGCGACCGTCGAACGCGTCGGGGTTCACACCCCGGAAGTCACGGATGCGCGGGAGCGCGATCGCCGTGAGGCGGTCGTAGAACTCCCACATGCGGGCGCCCCGCAGGGTCACCCGGCAGCCGATCGCCATGCCCTCACGCAGCTTGAACTGCGCGATGGACTTGCGGGCACGGGTGATGTGCGGACGCTGCCCCGCGATGATCGCGAGCTGCTCCACGGCGTCATCGAGCGACTTGCTGTTCTGCTTCGCCTCGCCGACGCCCATCGACAGCGTGATCTTGGTGATCCGCGGAAGCTGCATCGGGGAGCCGTACGCGAACTGCTCCTGCAGCTTCGGACGCACCTCGTTGAGGTACATGTCCTTGAGCCGCGGGGGCGGTGCGGTGGTGGTGGTCTCGTCGCTCATGGAATTCAGTCGATCCGCTTTCCGCTTCGGGCGGCGACCCGGACGCGCTTGCCATCGACGGTCTCGATGCGCACACGCGTGGGCTTCTTGGTCTCGGGGTCCACCAGCGCCAGGTTGGACAGGTGGATGGGGGCCGGCTTCTCGATCACCCCGCCCGGCTCGGCCGGGGGACGCGGCTTGGTGTGCCGCTTGATGATGTTGAGGCCCTCGACGATCGCCCGGCTCTCGCTCGGACGGACCTCGAGCACCGTACCGCTCTTGCCCTTGTCCTTGCCCGAGATGGCGATCACCTGGTCGCCCTTCTTGATCCGGGCCGGCATCACAGCACCTCCGGGGCGAGCGAGATGATCTTCATGAAGTTCTTCTCACGAAGCTCACGGGCGACCGGGCCGAAGATGCGCGTGCCGCGCGGGTTCTGCGCCGCGTCGATGATCACCGCGGCGTTCTCGTCGAACGCGATGAACGTGCCGTCGTCGCGGCCGTGCGCCTTCTTGGTGCGCACGACGACCGCCTTGACCACGTCGCCCTTCTTGATGGCGCCGTTCGGCGTCGCGTTCTTGACGGTCCCGACGATGATGTCGCCGACCGACGCGTAGCGGCGCTTCGACCCACCGAGCACGCGGATGCAGAGGATCTCGCGGGCGCCGGTGTTGTCGGCGACGCGGAGGCGCGACTCGTTCTGGATCACCGGGCACGCTCCACGATCTCCGCGAGACGCCAGCGCTTCAGCTTGGACAGCGGGCGGCACTCGATGATGCGGACCAGGTCACCCACGTTCGCGTCGTTGCTCTCGTCGTGGACGTGGAGCTTCGCGGAACGGCGCACGGTCTTGCCGTACATGGGGTGCGCGGACTTGCTGTCGATGCGCACGGTGATGGTCTTGTCGCGAGCCGAGCTCGTGACGACGCCCTGGCGCACCTTGCGCTTGGCGACGGACTGCTGAGGTGTCTCAGCCATTGACGGCCTCCTGCTGACGTGCGATCTCCCGCTCCCGGGCAATGGTCAGCAGGCGCGCGATCTCGCGCTTGCGCGCGGGGATCTCGCCGGTGCGCTCGAGAGCGCCCGAAGCATGCTGGAACCGCAGGTTGAAGAGCGCTTCCCGTGCATCCCGGAGGCGCGCGCCGACCTCGGCGTCATTCAGGTCTCTGACCTCGCTCGGCTTCACGGCCGCCTCACTGGTCCTCTCGGGTCACGAACTTGCAGCGGATCGGGAGCTTCATCGCCGCGAGGCGCATGGCCTCACGGGCGAGGGGCTCGGCGACGCCGGACAGCTCGAACATCACGTTGCCGGGCTTCACCACCGCGACCCAGCCCTCAGGAGAGCCCTTGCCGGAACCCATGCGGGTCTCGGCGGGCTTCTTGGTGACGGGCAGGTGGGGAAACACGTTGATCCAGATCTTGCCGCCACGACGGATGCGCCGGTTCATGGCGATACGCGCGGCCTCGATCTGACGGTTGGTGATCCAGGCGGTCTCGAGCGCCTTGAGACCGTAGTCCCCGAAGTGCAGCTCGGTGTTGCCCTTGGAAAGTCCGCGCCGGCGACCGCGATGGCTCTTGCGGTGCTTGACGCGCTTCGGCATCAACATGGTCTATCGCCCTCCGCCCTGACCGCCGCCGCCCTGCGGGCGACCACCACCGCCGCCACCGGGCGGACGGCCACCGCCGCCACCGGGCGGACGACCGCCACCACCACCGGGCGGACGGCCACCGCCGCCACCGGGCGGACGACCGCCACCACCACCGGGCGGACGGCCACCGCCGCCACCCTGCGGGCGACCGCCACCACCACCGGGCGGACGGCCACCGCCGCCACCGGGGCCACCGCCACCGGGACCGTCACGACGGTCGCGGCGCGGACGGCGCTGCTGGGGCGGGGCGGCGTCGAGGTCGACGCGGCCGCGGGAGTCTGCGACACCCTCCGGCAGCACCTCGCCGCGGTTGATCCAGACCTTCACGCCGATGCGGCCGAAGGTGGTCTTCGCCTCGTGGAAGCCGTAGTCGATGTCCGCGCGGAGCGTGTGCAGCGGCACACGGCCGTCCGAGTAGTGCTCGGAACGGGACATCTCGGCGCCGCCCAGACGACCCGAGCACTGCACCTTCACGCCCTGGGCGCCGGAGCGCATGGCGGAGGTGAGCGCGCGCTTCATCGCGCGGCGGAAGCTGACACGGTTCTCGAGCTGCTCGGCGATGGACTGCGCCACCAGCTTCGCGTCGAGCTCCGGCCGCTTGATCTCGTTGATGTTCACCTGGATCGCCTTGCCGGTGATCCGGTTGAGCTCGCGGCGCAGGGCCTCGACCTCGCTGCCGCTCTTGCCGATCACGATGCCGGGGCGAGCGGTGAAGATGTCCACCGTCAGCTTCTGCTGATCCTTGCGGAGGTGGATGGACGACAGGCCCGCGTGGCTCAGACGCCGCGTGATGTAGTCACGGACGTTCCGGTCCTCCTGCAGGAACTTGACGTACTCCCGCTCGGAGAACCAGTTGGACCGCCATCCGGTGATGACGCCGAGGCGGAAACCGCCGGGATGAACCTTCTGACCCAAAGTGTCGCCCCTACTTCCCGCGGCGCGCGGACCGCTCAGCAGCGGGCGCGAGGCCGATCGTGATGTGGCACGTGCGCTTGTTGATGCGCGTCGCGCGGCCCTTGGCCCGCGGCCGGAACCGGCGGATCGTGGGGCCCTCGTCGACGGTCACGTGAGCGAGCACCAGCTGCTGCACGTTCATGCCGTTGTTGTGGTCCGCGTTGGCGATGGCGGACTGGAGCACCTTGCGGATCGACTCGGCCGCGCCGCGGGTGCTGTACGCCAGGATCGCCTGCGCGTCGGCGACGCCCTTGCCCCGCACCAGGTCGGCCACGAGACGGGCCTTCCGGGCGGACACGCGGACGTACTTCGCCGTCGCGGTGACCAGCTGTGAGGTGTCGGCAGCGGTCGCCATCAGCGCATCTTCGAGGTTCGGTCCGACCCCTGGTGCCCGCGGTAGGTGCGGGTGGGTGCGAACTCACCGAGCTTGTGGCCGACCATGCTCTCGGACACGAAGACCGGAACGTGCTTCCGGCCGTCGTGCACCGCGATCGTGTGCCCGACCATCTCGGGGAACACGGTCGACGTGCGCGACCAGGTGCGGACCATCTTCTTCTCACCGGACGCGTTCATCGACTCGATCCGCGCGAACAGGCGGTCCTCGATGAACGGGCCCTTCTTGAGGCTTCTGCCCATGACTACCGGCCCTCGGTGTGCTTGCCGCGCTTGCGGCCGCGGACGATGAACTTCTGGCTGGCCTTCTGCTTGTTCCGGGTGCGGTACCCGTGCGTGGGCTTGCCCCACGGCGTCACCGGGTGACGCCCGGAGTTGCTCTTGCCCTCGCCACCGCCGTGCGGGTGGTCGACAGGGTTCATGGCGGAGCCACGAACCGTCGGGCGGACACCCTTCCAGCGGGAACGTCCGGCCTTGCCGCCGGTCTGGTTCTCGTGGGTCACGTTCCCGACCTGGCCGATGGTCGCGCGGCACTCGATGTGCACCATGCGCATCTCGGAGGAGGGCAGGCGCAGCGTCGCGTAGTCGCCCTCCTTCGCCATCAGCTGGGCGCCGACGCCGGCGGAGCGGACCATCTGGCCACCGCGTCCGGCCTGGAGCTCGACGTTGTGGACGATCGTGCCCGTCGGGATGTCCCGCAGGGGCAGGCAGTTGCCCGGCTTGATGTCGGCGCCGGGGCCGCTCTGCACGGTGTCACCGACCCGCAGCCGCAGCGGCGCCAGGATGTAGCGCTTCTCGCCGTCCGCGTAGTGCAGCAGCGCGATGCGTGCGCTCCGGTTGGGGTCGTACTCGATCGCCGCGACCTTCGCGGGGATCCCGTCCTTCTGCCGCTTGAAGTCGATGATCCGGTACCGGCGCTTGTGACCGCCGCCGATGTGGCGGGTCGTGATGCGCCCGTTGTTGTTCCGGCCGCCGGTGCGCTTGATGGGCGCCAGCAGCGACTTCTCGGGAGTGGACTTCGTGATCTCCTCGAAGTCGGACGTGGTGATGAACCGCCGTCCGGGCGAGGTGGGCTTGTAGGTCTTGATCCCCATGGCTTATGCGCCCTCGAAGAGCTCGATGCGGTCGCCGGGCTTCAGCTCGACGATCGCCTTCTTCCAGCCCGGCCGGCGACCGCGGGTGGCACCCCGCCGCTTCGGCTTGCTGCGGACGTTGATGATCCGCACGTCGGTCACGGTGACGTCGAAGAGCTCCTCGACGGCCTGACGGACCACGGTCTTGTGCGCCGAGTCCAGGACCCGGAACGTGTACTGGTTGTGCGCGGCCACCAGCTGGTAGCTCTTCTCGGAGATCACCGGCCGGACGAGAACCCGGCGGATGTCATCGCGAAGCTCGGCGGTCATGCGGCCTCCCCTGCGGTCCGGGGCTCGCCCACGCCCGCCATGCGGTCCCACGCGGCGCGCTCCACCAGGAGGCTCCGGCCGGCCATCAGGTCGACGGTCTCCAGCTCCTGCGAGTGCAGGACGTAGACGCCCGCGAGGTTGCGGAAGGAACGCGCGGTCACCGAGTCCAGGTCCTCGACCACCACGAGCAGCGGCCGTGCGGCCAGCCCCTCGGGGGCCTTCGCGAGGAACGCGGCGGCGGCCTTCGTGGAGGGCGCGTCCCAGGTGGGAGCCTCCATCACGGCGACGGTGCCGCGCTCGATGTGCGCCTTCAGCGCGGAGCGCCAGGCCTGCAGGGCGACCTTGCGGTTCACCTTGCCGCCGTAGGTGCGCGGGTGCGGGCCGAAGACCACGCCACCACCCGACCACAGCGGCGAGCGGCTCGAGCCGGCGCGTGCGCGGCCGGTGCCCTTCTGGCGCCACGGCTTGGCACCGCCACCGCGCACGTCGGAACGCGTCTTGGTGGAGTGCGTGCCGGCGCGCCGGGCGGCGAGCTCGTTGCTAACGACCTCGTGGATGAGGTGGGGCTTGATCACCTGTCCGGCGATGCCGGGCGTGAGCTCGACCTCACCGGCCGCGGCGCCGTCGGCGCCGAGAAGGTTCAGCGGGGTCATGCGGGCCTCACGATCACGATGCCGTTCTTGCCGCCGGGGATGGAGCCCTTGACGAGCAGCAGGTTGCGCTCCGGGTCGGCCCCGATGATCTGGATGCCGCGCTGGGTGACCTGGCGGGCGCCCATGTGGCCGCTCATCCGGATGCCCTTGAACACGCGGGCGGGGTACGCCGCGGCGCCGATGGAGCCGGGCTGCCGGATGTTGTGCGAGCCGTGCGACTTCGGGCCGCGCTTGAAGTTGTGGCGCTTGATGGTGCCCTGGTAGCCCTTGCCCTTGCTGACGCCGGTCACGCGGACCATCTCGCCGCTGATGAAGTTCTCGACGGTGACGACGTCGCCCAGGTTCAGGCCCTCGCCGACCTCGTCGGGTGAGAACTCGTGCAGGTGCCGCACGGGCGGGGCGCCGGCCTTCTTCAGGTGGCCCAGCTCGGGCTTGTTGAGGCGCTTGGGGCGCACGGCGCCGAAACCGAGCTGCACGGCGGAGTAGCCGTCGGTCTCGGGCGTCTTGACCTGGGTCACCGGGCACGGCCCCGCCTCGATGACCGTGAGGGTCACCCGCGCGCCGTCCTCGGCGAACACCTGGGTCATGCCCAGCTTGCGTCCGATGATCGCTGCCATGTCGGCCGCTACGCCTTGATCTCGATGTCGACACCCGCGGGGAGGTCCAGCCGCATGAGGGAGTCGACGGTCTTCGGGGTCGGCGAGTAGATGTCGATGAGCCGCTTGTGAGTGCGGATCTCGAAGTGCTCGCGCGAGTCCTTGTCCTTGAACGGACCCTTGATCACGCAGTACCGGTTCAGCTCCGTGGGGAGCGGCACCGGGCCGGAGATGGTCGCGCCGGAGCGCTGAGCCGTCTCCACGATCGACGCCGCACTGCGGTCGATCTGCTCGTGGTCGTAGGCCTTGAGCCTGATCCTGATCTTGTTCTGCTGCACTCGCGCGCCCTCTCAGGGGGAAAGAAAACCCCGCCTCCCCCGGTGGGGGGAGGCGGGGTCGTCACCCGCCGCTTCTACTCGTAGATCTTCTCGACCACACCAGCGCCCACGGTTCGCCCACCCTCACGGATGGCGAAGCGGAGGCCCTCCTCCATGGCGATCGGCTGGATCAGCTCGATGTCCATGGATGCGTTGTCACCCGGCATGACCATCTCGACGCCGGCGTCGAGGGTGCAGACACCCGTCACGTCGGTGGTCCGGAAGTAGAACTGGGGACGGTATCCGCCGAAGAACGGCGTGTGACGGCCACCCTCGTCCTTGGACAGCACGTACACCTGTGCCCGGAACTTGGTGTGCGGGGTGATGGACTTCGGCTGCGCGAGCACCTGGCCGCGCTGGATGTCCTCGCGCTTCACACCGCGGAGCAGACAGCCGACGTTGTCACCGGCGCGCCCCTCGTCGAGCAGCTTGCGGAACATCTCGACGCCGGTGACGACCGTGCTCGTGGTCTCGGGCACGATGCCCACGACCTCGATGGTCTCGCCGACCTTGACGATGCCGCGCTCGATGCGGCCGGTCGCGACGGTGCCGCGGCCGGTGATCGAGAAGACGTCCTCGACCGGCATCAGGAAGGGCTTGTCGATCTCGCGGACGGGCTCCGGGATGTAGTCGTCCACGGCGTTCATGAGCTCGATGATCTTGTCGCCCGCCTCAGCGTCGCCGTTGAGGGCGTTGAGGGCGGAACCGGCGATCACCGGGACGTCGTCGCCGGGGAACTCGTACTCGGAGAGCAGCTCGCGGACCTCGAGCTCGACGAGCTCGAGCAGCTCCGGGTCGTCGACCATGTCGGCCTTGTTCAGGAACACGACGATCGACGGCACGCCCACCTGACGGGCGAGCAGGATGTGCTCACGGGTCTGGGGCATGGGGCCGTCGGCCGCCGACACCACCAGGATCGCGCCGTCCATCTGCGCGGCACCCGTGATCATGTTCTTGATGTAGTCGGCGTGTCCGGGACAGTCGACGTGCGCGTAGTGGCGCTTCTCAGTCTCGTACTCGACGTGGGCGGTGGCGATGGTGATACCGCGCTCCCGCTCCTCCGGCGCCTTGTCGATCTCGTCGTACGCGATGCCGGCACCGGTACCGAAACGCTCGTTCAGGACCTTCGTAATGGCCGCCGTGAGCGTGGTTTTCCCGTGATCGACGTGGCCGATGGTTCCCACGTTCACGTGGGGCTTGGACCTGTCGAACTTCTCTTTGGCCATTCCGATTGCTCCTGTCGGGCACTCTCGGCCGCGGCCTATCCGCGGACCTGTGTTCCGGACGT
>LNFM01003435.1_pt1 | contig 38785 bp, 40 predicted proteins | sample 596031 | NCBI WGS metagenome assembly LNFM01 (sample SAMN04254537, study PRJNA301005) | activated carbon metagenome | isolation source: dual media filters at the Ann Arbor, Michigan drinking water treatment plant | place: USA: Ann Arbor | reverse complement strand
CGGCACTCGACGATCGGATATATGAGCCCTGTGGAGTTCGAGCGGAAGGCCGGATTAGCTTAAGCGGGTGTCAACCGAACCGGGTGCAGGCCAACAAGCCGTTCTGGCGCTAAGAAACGACGTCGACAAAACGCGCCAGCGGGGTGTCGTTCAATTCCCGATAAAAAACAGGCCGGGAGCCTAATGCTCCCAGCCTGCCGTTGATTGTGCCGGAGAGTCCAGCCCGACTGAAATCAGATCAGACCGCAAGAGTGGCGTTTGAAATGTCACTGAGCGAGAAGCCCTTGCGCCCGTGTGGCTAGACGAGTCGGCGGCGAGAAATGTCACCGAAACCTACTCGCCGGCCTGTCCGCGGTCGATAGGCTTGAGAGGCTTATCGAGCTGCGCTTCGGTCATCCCGGCGGCGAACGCGTTTCGCTGCCAACGGATGAACTGGTTCTTGAGGTTCTCGTTCTCGCTCTCCAAGTCCTTGACGCGAGCTTCGAGGAACCGGATGCGCTTCCGAGCGACATCGTCCGCTCCGGCGGCGGAACGGCCGGGGTGACGCTGACCTTCGCGTTCCTGAGAGAGCCGCTTCTTCGTGGCCCGGAATGCGTCTTGCAGCGCCGGGTGTCGCGCGAGGCTCTGCCTCTTCCAGACGCCATCCGGATATTTCTTCTGAACGACTTTCCGGACGTCCTCCCATCCGACGGTCGGATGGGGCCACGCGAGGATCGTGGTGCGTATCCAGTCGCGGATGCTTTTCGTGATGGTGAATCTGGCCGCCGAATCCGCGGTCGCGCGCGTCCGGGGCGCCGGCGGCATTCGTCCTGCGCCTTTCGCCGGCGGCAGGGAATCGAGAACCCGCTTTGCCATCAATTCCGCCGGTGAGGGACAGGGAATGACGGCATAAGCCGATTCTAGGCCCGGATCGAAGGGCTGATTGAACTCGTTACGCAACATCGCACAACTCAATACGGACTCGGTACAAAGCGGTTATCTGAAGAAGAGCGGACCTCCCGCATGCGGGCTTTCCGCGCCCACCTGCTCTGCGAAGCCGGGGAAGGCCTCAAGCCATTCCGGTTCGAATTCCTGACGCCAGTAGTTCGCGACGATGGCACCGACGGCGAAGGCTTGGTCGCGATCTATTTCAGCGGCGTTGCGGCTGCGGTCCTCGTCGTATTCCGCCCGGACGAATTTCAGCAGCGAGAACGAGCGCGGATCCAAACCGGCCATCGGCACCGGCAGTCCGTCCCTCGCCACGGCCACGGCGTGAACCGGCGGCAGATCGAGCGCCGCTTCGATGACGCGGTGCTGATCGTCGGAAAGACCGCCGAGTTTCGCGTAGAACGACCGCATCTGGTCTCGGCCGAAGACTTCGACGCGGAAGCCGTTGGAATTCGAGAACGTCGCGTCGCCCACCCGACGGAAGGTCTTGTCCGCGCGACGGAGGACACGCTGCAAGTCGTCCCGGCTATTCTCGTCGTGATGAAGGATCGTCAGATCGAGATCGCCTCGGGGGACGATCGACTGCGGGACGAGGACCGAGGCGGAGGCTTCGTAGAGGTGGATCGCGGCGCTGCCGACGATCTGCAGGCCACTGCCGAGGAGATCCGCCTTCCAGAGCTCGCGCAGCACGTCCGCTGCCGGGGTCTCCAGCCTTCCGAGGCGCAATGCCCGCCCGACCCGCGCAAGGCCGTCCAGACGCTGCCTGAGCCGTGCAAGGGCGGCGTCGACCTCCGCGCGCTCCTCCTCGAACTTGAGCTTGGCGGCCTCGGTCTCCGGAGAGCGCGCGCCCAGCGACGTCATCCGCTTTTCGCCGGTGTCGCCGTCGTGCCAATAGCGCACCAGATACTGGCGGTCCTTGACGGTCTTCCAAGCGACGGCGCCGACGAGCGCCTCGCGCCGCTTGGTGAGCGGCGCCCATGTGTCCCAGAACTCGCGCACGTCTTCGAGGTGCCGACGCTGTTCGCGGTTCAAGTCTGACGGGAGCGGGTGATCCATCGTTTCTACCTTATGCTAAGAATATATAGCAATACGGTAGAAACCATTCAAGTGCGGCCTTTGCGTCTTGCTGTCTCGGCGGGCATGCTGAGATGACTTGACTTTTATGGTGGTTCCGCTATATGACGTCAAATAACAGTATCGACATCCGGGAAGTGATCTTCATCGGCAGTGCCCGGGAAGATTATCAGGCGTTGCCGGACGAGGTCAGGCAGGGTGCCGATCTCAGAACGCAGACGCTTCAGAACAACGGCCGGCTGCCGGCTAAACAGTGGTCGCCGCTATCCGGAAAGCTTTCGGGTATCGACGAGATACGCATCCCATGGGACGGTGACACCTACCGGGCCTATCTGGCGGTTCAGTTCAAGGCGGTGATCTACATTCTGCACGCGGGCATCAAAAAATCGCCGAATGACAGCGCGATTCCGCAACAGCAGATCGATCGACTGGTCGCGCGGAAAAAGGCGGCACAAGAGGACTACGAGGCGAACAAGGCGACCTACGAAGCCGATATGGCCCAACGCCTTGTGCGGCGCCAAGCATGGGAAGCGGCGAACAAGCTTCAGCCGAAGTGAGACACGGAGATTTCAGATGACCGACGCACACGACACCAAGGTGGTCCGCGGCAGCGGCGACTTCCTGAAGGACATGGGGTACGAAAACCCCGACGAGATGCGCATCAAATTCGCGCTCGCGAACAACATCGCGCTGGCGATCGAAGACCGCGGTCTTAGACAGGCCGATGCCGCCAAGCTCACCGGGCTTGCCCAGTCCGACGTCTCCCGCATCGTGAACGGGATAGTGAAGGACATAGCCGTCTTTCGCCTCATGACCACGCTCGCCGCTCTCGGCAAGGACATCTCGATCGGCATCCGGGATGCCGCTTCAGAGCGCGGAACCATCCTCACCATGGCCCAGGAACCGGAGCCGGCCCCTGCTTCGGCGTTCTCGCCCTAGGCGGCGCCATGGCTTCCGGACGGGTGATATTCGTCAGCGGCAACGGCGCGATGGTCGTCGTGAAGCACGACGATGGTTATGCGTTGGTCGAGATGATCGGCGACGAGGGAGCACTCTCGGTCGGCGACACCTGCGCCGCCGATTGGGCCGCGCTCGGCGGCGAGACGATCAGATCGAACGGCAACCGTTACGACGGCTACCTTCAGGGATCGTGGGGCAATCGCGAGATCCCTGTCCGGATGGCGGTCAATATGGGTGGCGCGCCGCGGCAATGAAGGCATGATCTAGCTCGCCTGAACCACGGTGCCGTCGGCGATCGATTCATCCGAATGCACGGCGAGAGTTTTTTCCAAGCCGACGACCAACTTTTCGTTGTGGGCCACCCAGTCGCTGGCGCCGTAGGTTCCCTCGGTCATTTCGGTCTTCGCGGCCGACAGCATGGAAGTATGTTCGCCCAGCAGCCTTTCGGTGCGCGCCTTGTGTACTGCATTTCCCTTGATAACGAGATGGTCGCCGCAACCGGCGCACGCGCCGTGTGATGGACAAGGCGCGAGGCTCCAGTCCTGAATGCAGGCGCCGATGTCGGTCATGTGGGCCGTGTTGATGCGCGCCTTGAGGAAGTCGTCACGCTCCGCCGGCGGAAGTCTTCTGACGGTCTCGGCAAGTGGTCCCCGCATCGAGGCCGTGTCATGCATCTCGCGCATGCGCTTGGCCAGTTGACGCCCATTCGTATGGTCGTAGGCGGCGTTCTGTTCGATGCGCTTGCGGCCGCTCCAGCGCGCGATGTCGAGTTCGGGGAGCTCTCCGTCCTTGGCGATCGTGTTGAGGTAGTGACGGAACGCGTGGCTGGTGACGACGTAGGGTTTGCCGTCCGCGTCCGTGATGTCGAGCCTCTCGAAGACCGACTTGTGGCGGCCGTTCGTCGATAGGAAGCCGTGGATCTGCGCGTCGGTGGCGAAAGTGACGATGGGAGTCAGGGTCGCCATGTCGTCCCTGAAGAAGTGCGAAGGCACCAAGAGCAGGTACTCGGAAAGCGGCGGGCTCCCGGCGGGAAGCTGCGGTTGGGCCCTCAGGACGCCGGCTTCGAGCTCGCCGAGCGTGCACCGGCAGCGGCCGCCGATCTTGTCAACGTGGACGCCGTTCGATTTGAGCCAGTAGGTGGCGGCTGCGCTGCTTGCCAGACCGAGCGCCACGGCCACATCGTCCATCTGCATCTCACTGGCAGGGTCCGCCAACCGGAACGGTCCGTTCAGGAAGGCCCGGCCGGGGTTCTGCTCCATCCAGATTGCGGCGTCGCGGGCTGGTTGGGTGATGCGGATCATGTCGTTGATCGCGCGCTCGGCGATCTCGACCATGGAGGACGGGATCCATTTTATCGCATCGTCCGCGCCCTTGGACCCGCCGTAGGCGACGCCGAATGCGTCCTCCGCGTTGTCGCCGACGGCGTTCGGGATGCGCTGCCGCCGGACGCATTCCTTGAGGAGGTTCAGGAGTTCGGTGATGCGCCAAGGCGCGCACATGAGGAGTTCGACGATCGACGCGCGGAGGATTTCACGATCGTCGCCCTGCCGCCGGACGATGTCGCTCATGGCGATGACGGCGTCTATCAACTCCTCGGACGGCATCTTGCTCGCGCGCTTGGCACGGCTCTCGTCGTCGGCCCTCATGTCGTATTTTGTCTGGGCGTACTGGCTTTTGAACGCGATCCTCGCCTTGGCGAGTGCGTGCTTGTTTACGAACGCCGCGATCTCTTCGAGGTCCTTTCCGATCTGGTAGCGGTTGTTGGGGGATGTGTCGGCGACGGAGCGACACGCCTCTTCAAAGTCGTCGGACGTGAGACGCGTCGGATCGAAGTTGCGGCTCCGAAGGGGTTCATAGAGGTGGCGTGCCGCCTGCAGGATCTTGCGGTAGCGGGACTGGCCGGCCGGTCGATTGAACTCGCGAAGCACAATGATGGTCTTGACGAGATTCCCGAACGCCGGTTGGAACGGTTCGCGCCCTGCCATGCTGCGCGTTTCGCTCGCCGCGATGCGCGTGAAGTAGAGATTGTTTGTCTGCGGCTGGGTCGGCTTTGCCCGCTTGATGTCGGTGAGTGCCCAGACAGGCGCGTCGAAGTCGACGTCGTCGCCGAACACCTGGAGCGAACGGGCGTGGTCGGTCAGTCGTTCGAGCGAAGTGCCGGCATCCGACAGTCTCAGGTCGGGGAAGGCATGTACGTTCATTTCCCGGCTCCCTCGCAGGTTGCGACGACTTCGGCGACCGCGAGGATGGTCGCGTCGTGGATGCCCACGATCTGCTGGTCCAGCCCGTCCTGCTGTTTGCGCTCGCGGTCCGCGCAGAGCCAGTCGAGAACCTCGCGATGAGGTGCGTCCAGCCATGGTTGGAATTTGGCGCACGTGTAGCAGCTGATCGGCGCGAAGAGACCGCAAGGTCCGGAGCCGCAGGTCCCGAGATCCCCTTTCTTTTCAGGCAAACGGTCCGGATGGCGTCTGTACCACGGGATGCGCTTGGCGGGATTTCCGCCGTTCACCGCGTCTTGTTCTGAAGAAACGATGCGCCCCATGAAGGCGTCGGCGATCGGCGCGAGGTGCAGCGCCAAGGCGGCGTCGAGCCGGTGGACCTGATTGGCACGGGTCTCGAAGTAGACCTGCACGGTGCCGAGGTCGGAATGGTCGAGCATGACGGCGAGTTCGCTGGGCGATGCGCCTTCTTCGACCGCTCGCGTGCCGTAGGTGCGGCGGAAGCGGGTGGTGGTGACCACAAGCGGTTCGCCGGTCCGGTGCGAAACGATTCCGAGTTTGGCGACGGACGACTTGATGGTCTCGGTGATTTCATTCGAGCTCATGTGCATGGCGAACTCATGCTGAAGCCCTCCGAGCCGACGCTGATCTGGGGAGGCACGTCGAAACAGCGGAAAAGCGCACCCCTCGGGCCAGCCTTCGCGCTCGCGGAACGCTTGGTTCTCTACGATGAGCTTGGTCATCCATGCTGCCATCTCGTCGTTGAGGTGTTTGGGGTGGAATTGCGCTCGATAAAGGTCGTCTTCCTTCTTGATCCGGGGAATGTTCAGTTGGGCGTAGATGCGTCCGGTACCGGGTTCCTTGACAGTCTTGAGGTCCGCTTCCCTCGTCAACGCAAAGGCCAGCGGATTGCTTCCGACGGCGAGCGCGAGCCAGGTCAGCGCGTTCTCTTGCGTCGTCAGAAGCGTCGGGCCTAAGGCACGGAGCTTGGTCGTCAGTGCGATGAATTCGAGCTCGTCGAACGCGCCTGAGACTGGGTCCTGCGTCCTGACGGCGCGTCCCGTTTCGTTACCGCTTATTTTCAATTCGCGCAGCCGCTCGGCCACTCTTTCAGAGAACGGGCGCAGGCCATGGTTCGCACACCAGCAGTACCAAGCACGGATGTAGTGCAATCGATCTGGGGAGAATTCGGATACCGCTCTGAGATCCGCAATCAAAGACTCGCCCAGATCAGTGCCAGAGTCGTCTGCATGCCTGAAATGTTCAGAGCGCTTCAGGTAGGTCAGCGCCTCGAAAGTGTTTCCAATGCTGTCGACCGATGCGGTTTTGAGCTTTTCGGCCATGTACATCGCAGTGGCTCTCAAGATATCCGCTGAAGCAATCTGAAGCCTTTTGAAGTCGAGCCTCTTTCGAACCACGGCTTGATCGACAATCCACACCCAGCTCGTCGCATCGACAGGCAGGCCGGCGCGATCGCTCACGTTCCCTTGGCTCGGAAACAACTGCTCTGCTGGGCTCGGCTGTCTATTGGCCATCGCGGAGCATCCGTTTGGTGTTGTCCTGCATCTTTATCGAGATCTGGTTCGCCTTTTTCCGAAGCCGGCGGCGTTGGTAATCGAAGCTTGTCGTCGAGTGCGGCGTCCAACCGCTCTCCGCATTGACGACCCGACGCTCGGTGTCGGGCGTGATGCCGATCTCCTCGGCCGCGTCGCCCATGCGGTCCTTGTGGGTCCGCCGGAGCACGTGCGTCGAGAAGTCGGAGGGAAGCCCGGGGACCTTGCTTCGCAAACGCGCGTACATGGTTTTGACGGCGCTGATGCTGAGCGGCTCTCCCTTCTGCGATAGGAAGACGTATTTGGACTTCTTGGCGGCGGGATAGGTCGGCCGGTCGTTGATCACGTAGTCGGACAGGGTGCGGGCGGTCTCCGGAGAGACGGTCGTCCGGTGTGCAAGCGTCTTGGTGCGCGGCTCCTGACGGCGCGTGTCGTCCGGATCGTCCTGCACCCGTGGCACGAAGACGAACGGATCGTCGCCGTTGAGATGCAGGTTGCGGCAGGCCAGAACGAGGGCTTCGCCGCGGCGGATACCTCCGTCCCAGTAGAGCATCCACAGGGCGTGGTTGCGGACCTGACTGCGCCGCTTGAAGGGGTTGGTCGGGTGCCCCGGCGTGATGGCGTCGAGGAAGGTCTTCTGCTGGGCTTCGTCCATGCCTTCCTTCGAAGTGCTCCGATGGACGCGAACGTTGCCGACGAGTTTGTCCGGAAGGGCGGCGAGCCGACGTCGGGCCTCGGGAAGCCGTTCGTCCCTGAGGGACATCCGGTCGATGACCGGGTCGGCGCGCCAGACGATGTAGTCGCAGACCGCCATCAGCCGGTTCTTCCAGTGCGCGTTCCGGACGATGGCGTTTCCGGAATTACCCGGCTTGCGTGACGACGCCGGCCAATTCCTCGGCCGTGAACAGGTCGAAGCTCTCGATGCGCGAGGTGATGTCGATGCCCCGATCGGCGCAGAGATTGTGGAAGAGGCTGATCGCGGTCATGCGCGACTGCATGGTCGAGAACCCCCTTCCGTCCGGCCGGAGCGCGACGGAGCAGTAGAGGTTCGGCCACCAGCACGGCATGCCGTCGGACCCGACCGTCACTGGGAAACGGTCGCCGGCGTCAAGCCTGATCTGTTCGACGCGAAGTGGCGTCCTGTCCGACACTGGTTCAATCCTGCTTTGTTCAGGGTTTGAACCTGGCACTTGGTCAGGAAAGCGCCGAGCTGCAATATATCCGGGGTGTTGAATTCAAAAAGTCAGTTAACGGAGGGCACTTCTTCCATTTTGGGTGACAAATTGGGGAAACAGTACTTTATCGTCGTCAGTCGGTGACGCTTCATAAGGAAAGGCCCGCCAAATCTTTCGAATTGGCGGGCCTTTCCTCTATTCTCGGTGACAGTTTAGGAAACAGACCCCTAGACCGCTTCCTTGAGTTCCTTGGAAGCGCGGAAAGCGACTTTCTTGCTCGCCTTGATCTGGATCTGCTCGCCGGTCGCGGGGTTGCGACCGATGCGGGCGGCGCGCTTGCGCACCTGAAGGATACCGAGGCCGCCGATGCGGATACGCTCGCCCTTCTTCAAATGCTTGACGATATTACCGACGAAATCGCCGAGTACCGCTTCAGCTTGCTTTTTCGACATCTCGTGCGATTCCGCGAGTGCGGCGGCGAGATGCTTCAATGTGACCGTAGCCGCTGCCGGGGCTTTTGCTGGTGTCGCCATCAGGGGGACCCTCCTCTTGATCCGCAGGTTTGGCGAAGCGCCAAACGCCATGTCCGCATAGACGATTCGGGTGCGGTCTGACCATCGATTCTTATCGGTAAATAAGGCATTTCTGCAATTGTGGCCTTGGGACGATGGTTCGCCTTGACTTGAGGTGGGGGCCCCTCTATCTCGATCCGACGCCCGCGGGGGCGTAGCTCAGTTGGTTAGAGCGCTGCCCTGTCACGGCAGAGGTCGCGGGTTCGAGTCCCGTCGCTCCCGCCATTTCTTTCTCTCCTGTTTGCAATGACTTAAGCCCGGACAAGGGGTGCCGCCACGGCCCGTGTTTCGGGCCCTTTTGGGGCGCTCCGCCATGGCCGAAAAAGCCCAGATCCCAGCCGTTCAAGCCCTGTTTTTCGATGTTTTCGGAACCCTGGTCGACTGGCGCACGTCAGTCGCCCGCGAGGCAAAGCTCATTCTCGAGCCGCTCGGCCACCGGTTGGACTGGGAGGCCTTCGCCGATGCCTGGCGCGGCGAGTACCAGCCCGGCATGGAGGAAGTCCGCACCGGCCGCATTCCGTTCAGCAAGCTCGACGTGCTGCACCGGCGCAACCTCGAGCGATTCCTGCCGCGCATGAATGTCACTGGGTTGCCGGACGCGGTGCTGCATGACCTTACTTTGGCCTGGCACCGGCTCGACGCCTGGCCGGAGGTGCCGCCGGCGCTGGCGCGGCTTAAAACCAAATTCCGCATCGCGCCGGTGTCGAACGGCAATATCTCGCTGATGGTCGATCTCGCGCGGCGCAACAAGCTGCCATGGGACGCGATCCTCGGCGCCGAAGTGGCCGGTGACTACAAGCCGAAGCCTCGGGTCTATCTCGCCGCCTGCGCGGCGCTCGATCTGCCGCCTGAGCACTGCATGATGGTCGCCGCGCATTCGAGCGATCTCGCCGCCGCCGCCGCATGCGGTCTGCGGACCGGCCACATCGCGCGGCCCGATGAACACGGGCCGGGCACCGGCGAGACGGGGCCAAGCGTGCCGGTCGATGTATTCGGCAGCGACCTCGCCGATCTGGCGGGGAAGCTCGGTGTCTAGCCTTTATAGATTGGCTCGGGCTGCGCGAACCATGATGCCAGGATGTAGTACACCATCATGTAGTTCTTCTGCTGGAAGCTGGCGTGCGAAATGCCGGACATGACGGTGAACTGCTTGTCCGGGTTCGGCAGCTTGGCGAAGAACGCCAGCAAATCCTCCATCGAAGCGATGCCGTCGTGCTGGCCGCGCATGATGAGGGTGGGCACGGTGATGTTGACCGGGTTCACGACCGGCAGTTTCGAACACATGTCCACATAGGTGCCGGTCGGCACCGAATCGTCCAGCGCCACCACGGCCTCGGCGAAAGCCTCGATCACGTTGCGGTCGGCTGTATCGGGATGGTCGCGGTCGAACACCGAATGGATGAAGGCCTTGCTCATCGGCCGGCGGTTGATTTTGATGAAGTCCGGCAGCTTCTTCTTGCGCTCGGCCAAAGTGGGCGAGCCTTCGCCGGTCCACACCATGGCGTCGAGCGCCAGCCGCGCCACCATTTCCGGATGCCGCTCGGCAAACAGCGCGGCGCGCAGCGCGCCGGAGGAAATGCCGTAGACCATCAACGGCCGCTTGCCGCGAAGATTCTGGATGTACAAAGCCGCAGCGTAACAATCGTCGGCGCCCTGTGAAATCGGCGCATTGTTGTCGCGGTCCTTTGTCGAGCGGCCATAGCCCTCCATATCGACGGCCCAGCAGTCGTAGCCCAAGCCTGCAAAGTGCTCCATGGCCGACGACGAGGGCCGACCCGGCACCTGCAAATCGAAGGTCGGCTGGCCGGCCATCGACGAGCCATGGACGAAGAGAATCGTGCCGCGGGTTTTCGCCGGATCGCCGGCGGCTTTCTCGAACAGGAACAACTTCACGTCGCCGTTCTTGGTGGTCCAGTGTTCCTGACCGGCAATGGCGGCGGCGGGCGTGGCGAGGTCGTTCATGACAAGTCGTTCCTGGGGGGCCGGTGGGAAGGAAAAGGGTATTACAGTGCCGCAAATCATAGTGCGAACGCGGCGGCGGCGACTATCGAAGGCGGCCCGCGCCGCTGTCAATCGGAGCCTGAAAAACAGCCAGCAATCCATGCGTCATGCTCGTGGATGGTTCCCGAAAGCTGGCTTGCCACCCATTGTGCGCTGCGCTAAGCCTCAACCGCTGCCGTCCTTAAAGCGCTTCCAAACAAGACCTTGTTTTTTTAGCGTTTTGTGCGGCTCCGGTGCCGGCTTCGGGCCGCCGAAGCAGCCCGGGGCGAGGGCATTTTAGGGCGGGGCGCGGCTGTTCGCTGAGGTTCGCCAATGAACGCATTGCTGCTCGACTATCTGCCTCTGGTGGTATTCATCGGCGTCGCGCTGGTCATCGGGCTGGCGCTGCTGGTGGTGCCCTTCATCGTCGCTTTCAGCAGCCCGGACCCGGAAAAGCTGTCGGCCTACGAATGCGGCTTCAACGCCTTCGATGACGCGCGCATGAAATTCGACGTGCGCTTTTACCTGGTCGCCATCCTCTTCATCATTTTCGATCTCGAAGTGTCGTTCCTGTTTCCCTGGGCGGTGGCCTTCAAGGAAGTCGGCGTGTTCGGTTTCTGGTCGATGATGATCTTCCTCGGCGTTCTGACCGTCGGCTTCATCTACGAATGGAAGAAGGGGGCGCTGGAATGGGATTGATCAGCGTAAAGGGTACGCGCACATGACCATGGTCGCCCCCGCACCGCGCGGCATTCTCGATCCGCGCACCGGTCAGCCGGTCGGCGCCGACGATTCATTTTTTATCGGCGTCAACAATGAGCTGGCCGACAAGGGTTTCATTGTCGCCGCCGCCGACGACCTGATCACCTGGGCGCGCACCGGGTCGCTGATGTGGATGACGTTCGGTCTCGCCTGCTGCGCCGTCGAAATGATGCAGATGTCGATGCCGCGCTATGACGCCGAGCGTTTCGGCTTTGCGCCGCGCGCCTCTCCCCGGCAGTCCGACGTGATGATCGTCGCCGGCACCCTGACCAACAAGATGGCGCCCGCGTTGCGCAAGGTCTACGACCAGATGCCGGAGCCGCGTTACGTCATCTCGATGGGTTCGTGCGCCAATGGCGGCGGCTATTATCACTATTCCTATTCGGTGGTGCGCGGCTGCGACCGCATCGTGCCGGTCGACATCTATGTGCCGGGCTGTCCGCCGACCGCCGAGGCGCTGCTTTACGGCGTAATGCTGCTGCAAAAGAAGATTCGCCGCACCGGCACGATCGAGCGGTAAGCGAAGGCAAGCGATGCTAGACATGCTCGACAGGTTAGGGGCCACGATCCAAACCGCGCTGCCCGGCGCGGTCACCGGTTATGCGGTGGCGAACGAAGAACTGACGGTGACGGCGAATGCCGCCTCCATCGTCAAGGTCGCGACCTTCCTGCGCGACGATCCGGCCTGCCAGTTCATCTGCATCATCGACGTCACGGCGGTCGACTTTCCGGCGCGCGAGCAGCGCTTCGACGTCGTCTATCATTTCATGTCGCCGCGGCTGAACCAGCGCATCCGCGTCAAATGCCCGACCGATGAAGTGACGCCGGTGCCGTCGCTGATCGATGTGTTCCGCGGCGCCGACTGGTTCGAGCGCGAGACCTACGATCTCTACGGGGTGCTGTTTACCGGACATCCGGACATGCGGCGCATTCTCACTGACTATGGTTTCGAGGGCCATCCGCTGCGCAAGGATTTCCCGCTGACCGGTTTCGTCGAGGTGCGCTACGATGACGAGCAGAAGCGCGTTGTTTACGACAAGGTGCGCCTCGCGCAGGAATTCCGGTCGTTCGATTTCCTGTCGCCGTGGGAAGGCACCGATTATCCGCTGCCCGGCGATGAGAAGGCGGCGCCGACCCCGCCGTCGCAACCGCAGCCGACACAAGGCAACAAGCTGACCGGCGAGCCTGACAAGAAGGTGTCGCCGTAATGGCTGAAACCGCAGTCCGCAATTTCACCATCAATTTCGGCCCGCAGCATCCGGCCGCGCATGGCGTGCTGCGCCTGGTGCTGGAGCTTGACGGTGAAATCGTCGAGCGCGTAGATCCGCATATAGGTCTTCTGCATCGCGGCACCGAGAAACTGATCGAGCACAAGACCTATCTGCAGGCGGTGCCGTATTTCGACCGGCTCGATTACGTCGCGCCGATGAACCAGGAGCATGCGTTCTGCCTCGCAGTGGAAAAGCTGCTCGGCATTACCGTGCCGAAGCGCGCGCAATATATCCGCGTTCTGTATTCCGAGATCGGCCGCTTGCTGTCGCATCTCCTCAACGTCACCACGCAGGCGATGGATGTCGGCGCGCTGACGCCGCCGCTGTGGGGCTTCGAAGAGCGCGAAAAGCTGATGGTGTTCTACGAGCGGGTTTCCGGCTCGCGCATGCATGCGGCTTACTTCCGGCCGGGCGGCGTGCATCAGGACATGCCGAAGCAACTGATCGACGACATTTATGATTTTTGCGATCCGTTCCTCAAAGTTGTCGGCGATCTCGACAGTCTTTTGACCAACAACCGCATCTTCAAGCAGCGCAATGTCGATATCGCCATCGTCAAACTGGAAGATGCCTGGAACTGGGGCTTCTCCGGCGTGATGGTGCGCGGCTCGGGGGCGGCCTGGGATCTGCGGAAGTCGCAGCCTTACGAGTGCTACAACGAACTCGACTTCGACATTCCGGTCGGCAAGAACGGCGACTGCTACGATCGCTATTTGATCCGCATGGAAGAGATGCGGCAGTCGGTCAAGATCATGAAGCAGTGCTGCGACAGACTGCGCTCGCCGGCGGGGCAGGGCCCGGTCTCCGTGATCGACCAGAAGATCGTGCCGCCGAAGCGCGGCGAGATGAAGCGCTCGATGGAAGCGCTCATCCATCACTTCAAGCTCTACACCGAAGGCTTCCACGTGCCGCAAGGCGAAGTGTACGCCGCGGTCGAAGCGCCCAAGGGCGAGTTCGGCGTCTATCTCGTCGCCGACGGCACCAACAAGCCGTACAAGTGCAAAATCCGCGCGCCGGGCTTCGCGCATCTGCAGGCGATGGACTGGCTGTGCAAGGGCCATCTGCTTGCCGACGTCTCGGCCATTCTTGGCTCCATCGATATCGTGTTCGGGGAGGTGGACCGATGAGCCGCCTCAATTCACGATTCGACGAAGAGGTTCAGGAACTGGTCTGGACGCCGGCGATGATCGCGCGATTCTGGAATTTCGAGAGCCGCCGCCCGGAGAACTTTTTCACCTATCAGGTCGGCGCGTCCGTTCTACAATTCTTCAAGCGTTTCCTCACGCCCGGTTCGAAGATCGTCGATTACGGCGCGGGCCCGGGCTTTCTGGTGGAGGACCTTCTCGCCGGCCAGTATCAATGCGGCGCCATCGAATTCGCACCCGAAGCGGTGCAATTGCTGAAGCACAAGTATGGCAGCAACGCTAAATTTCTCGGCGCTTTTTACATTGGCGAGGCGCCAGCCCATCAGGGGCGCTTCGACTGCGCTTTCGTGCTCGAAGTCGTGGAGCACCTGTCGAACGACGAACTCGACGTTTGCCTCGACCAGGCGCGCGGCTTGCTGTCCGACGGCGGATTGCTGATCATTACCACGCCGAACAACGAAGACCGCTCCGAGAGCTTCGTCATGAGCCCGGAGACGGGCAAGGTGTTTCACCGCTGGCAGCACGTACGGTCCTGGACCGCCGATACGCTGCGCCGCGAAGTCTGCCGTCATGGTTTCGAGTGCGTCGAGATCGGCGTCACCGACTTTACGTCGTCGCTGTCGGCGATGCGGCGCAGCCTGCCGTTGCCGAAGCGGCTGGCGCGGGCGGCGGTCAAAGCGCTTTCGCGGCTTTTTTTCAACACCGATGCGCCGCATCTCTACATGGTGGCCCGCAAGGCCTAGCAATTTCAGGATTCGAGCAAGTCGATGTCAGTCCGCCGCATAGGTCCCAGGGAAGTTCAGCCGAAGGAGTTTGCCTTCACGGCTGAGAATCTCGATTGGGCGAAGAAGCAGTTGCTGAAATTCCCGGAAGGCCGCCAGGCCTCGGCGGTGATTCCGCTGATGTGGCGCGCGCAGGAACAGCATGAAGGCTGGCTGCCGGAAGCGGCGATCCGCTATGTCGCCGACATGGTCGGCATGGAATACATCCGCGCCATGGAAGTGGCGACTTTCTACACGATGTTTCTTTTACAACCGGTCGGCAAGAAGGCGCACATCCAGGTCTGCGGCACGACGCCGTGCCGGCTGCGCGGCGCCGATGCGCTGTTCGATGTGTGCAAGCACCGCATCGCACACGAGCCGTTTGAACTGTCCGCCGACGGCAACTTCTCCTGGGAAGAGGTCGAGTGCCTGGGCGCGTGCGTGAACGCGCCGATGGCGCTGATCTGGAAAGACACTTACGAGGATCTCACGCCTGAGAGCTTCGAGAAATTGATCGACGGCTTTGCCGCCGGCAAGCCGCCGAAGCCGGGCCCGCAGGTCGAGCGGCAATTCTCGGCGCCGCAGGGCGGCCCGACGACGCTGACCGACAAGTCGATCTATGAGATGACAAGCGCGGGCGGCAATAATGCCGGCGCGGCTCTCACCGACAACAACGCCAAGAAGCCGACCAAGGGCGCCAGCGAACGTGAATCGCCGGTGTCGAAAAACCCTAAACCGTGAACGAATTGAGCCATCATGCTCGCTGACAAAGACCGCATCTTCAAGAACCTCTACGGCCTTCATGACTGGGGCCTCAAGGGTGCGCGGGCGCGCGGCTCGTGGGACGGCACCAAAGCGATCCTGGAAAAAGGCCGCGACGGCATCATCAATGAGATGAAGGCCTCGGGCCTGCGCGGCCGCGGCGGCGCGGGTTTCCCGACCGGGCTGAAGTGGTCGTTCATGCCGAAGGAGATCGGCGAGCGGCCGCATTATCTCGTCGTCAATGCCGACGAGTCCGAGCCTGGCACCTGCAAGGACCGCGAGATCATGCGGCACGATCCGCATCTCTTGGTCGAAGGCTGCCTGATCGCCGGTTTCGCCATGGGCGCGCATGTCGGCTACATCTATGTGCGCGGTGAGTTCATCCGCGAGCGCGAGCATCTGCAAGCGGCGATCGACCAGGCCTATGACGCCAAACTGATCGGCAAGAACAACGTCAATGGCTGGGACTTTGACTTGTACGTGGCGCATGGCGCCGGCGCTTATATTTGCGGCGAAGAAACGGCGCTGCTCGAAAGCCTCGAAGGCAAGAAAGGCCAGCCGCGGCTGAAGCCGCCATTTCCGGCCAATGTCGGGCTTTATGGCTGCCCGACCACGGTGAACAATGTCGAGTCGATCGCGGTGGCGCCGGATATTCTGCGGCGGGGTGCTGCTTGGTTCTCGTCGTTCGGCAATCCGAACAATGTCGGCACCAAGCTGTTCTGCATTTCCGGGCATGTGAACAGACCCTGCAACGTCGAAGAGGCGATGGGCATTCCGTTCCGCGAATTGATCGACAAGCATTGCGGCGGCATTCGCGGCGGCTGGGACAATCTCAAAGCCGTCATCCCCGGCGGCTCGTCGGTGCGCATGGTGCCGGCGGCGCAGATCATCGACACGCCGATGGATTTCGACAGCCTCGGCAAACTGAAATCCGGCCTCGGCACCGCCGCCGTGATCGTCATGGACAAGTCGACCGATCTCATTCGCGCGGTGGCGCGGTTGTCCTATTTCTACAAGCACGAGAGCTGCGGCCAGTGCACCCCGTGCCGCGAAGGCACCGGCTGGATGTGGCGCGTGCTGACCCGCATGGCCGATGGCCGCGCCCAGAAGCGCGAGATCGACATGCTGCTCGACGTCACCAAGCAGATCGAGGGTCACACCATTTGCGCGCTCGGCGATGCGGCGGCCTGGCCGATCCAGGGCCTGATCGCGCATTTCCGGCACGAAATCGAGGAACGCATCGACGCCTATTCGCGCAACGCCAGCGGCATCGACGACGGCGTGCGCGATCCCGAACCTCTCGTGGCGGCGGAGTAGGGCATGCACCTCGCTCAGTTCAACATTTCGAAAAACCGTTATCCGCTGAGCGATCCGCGGATGAAGGAGTTTCTCGACAATGTCGAGCGGGTGCACCGCGCGGCCGAGCAGATTGACGGCTTCATCTGGCGGCTGCATGACGAGACCGGCCATGCCATGAACATCCGTGTTTATGACGACCCGGACATACTGCCGAACCTGACGGTCTGGCGCGATGTCGAGTCGCTGGAGCGCTTCGTCTGGAAGACCGTGCATTCGCGCCTCTACGCGCGCCGCGACGAATGGTTCGCGGGGATCGAGGCGGCGAAGTTCGTGATGTGGTGGATTCCGGAAGGACATCGTCCGCCGATGTCCGAAGGCCGCGAGCGCCTGGAGTACTTGCGCGCGCATGGCCCGAGCGATCATGCCTTCGGCTGGGATCGGTTGCCGGCGGCGAATTTGTGGAAGACAGCGCGCTGCGGCGCGCAGGGCGAGCACGCGGCAAGGCTGAACGCATGACCAAAGTCATCATCGACAATGTCGAGATCGAAGTGGCGCCGGAATTGACGCTGCTGCAAGCCTGCGAACAGGCCGGCGCGGAAATCCCGCGCTTCTGCTTCCACGAGCGGCTGTCGATCGCCGGCAATTGCCGCATGTGCCTGATCGAAGTCAAAGGGGGACCGCCGAAGCCGGTTGCCTCCTGTGCGATGAATGTACGCGACCTGCGGCCCGGCCCGAACGGCGAGCCGCCGGTGATGTTCACCAAGTCGCCGATGGTGAAGAAGGCGCGCGAAGGCGTCATGGAATTCCTGCTGATCAACCATCCGCTCGATTGCCCGATCTGCGATCAGGGCGGTGAGTGCGATTTGCAGGACCAGGCGATGGCCTATGGCGTCGACCACACGCGCTTCCAGGAAAACAAGCGCGCGGTCGAGGACAAATATATTGGCGCGCTGGTCAAGACCTCCATGAACCGCTGCATCCAGTGCACGCGCTGCATCCGCTTCTCCAGCGAGATCGCCGGCGTGTCGGAACTCGGCGCCACCGGCCGCGGCGAGGATATGGAGATCACGACTTACCTTGAAAAGGCCATGACCTCCGAATTGCAGTCGAACGTCGTCGATCTGTGCCCGGTCGGCGCGCTGACCTCGAAGCCTTATGCGTTCGCAGCGCGGCCCTGGGAACTGGTGAAGACGCCGTCGGTCGACGTCATGGACGCGCTGGGATCTGCGATCCGCATCGACACGCGCGGCCGGGAAGTGATGCGCATTCTGCCGCGCGTCAACGAAGACGTGAACGAGGAGTGGATTTCCGACAAGACGCGGCACATCGTCGATGGCCTGCGCACGCAACGCCTCGACCAGCCTTATGTGCGCGACAATGGCCGGCTGCGGCCGGCAAGCTGGAAGGAAGCCTTCGCCCGCATCGCCGACAAGATGCGTCCGGCCGACAGCTCAAAGGTCGGGGCGCTGGCCGGGCAATTGGCCGCGGTCGAGGAAATCTTCGCGCTCAAGCAGATGATGGGCGCGCTCGGCGTCAAGAACATCGACGCGCGCTATCCCGGTTCGCCGCTGCATCCGAAATACGGCCGCGCCAGCTATCTGTTCAACTCGACGGTGGCCGGCATCGAGCAGGCCGACGCCATCATGCTCATCGGCACCAATCCGCGCAAAGAATCGCCGGTGCTCAATGCGCGCATCCGCAAGCGCTTCCTGAAAGGCAACGTGCTGATCGGCGTCATCGGCGAGCAGGCCGACCTGACCTATCCGTACGAATATCTCGGCGCCGGTCCGGACAGCCTCGCCAAGTTCGTCGAGCACGCGCCGGCCAAGAAGGAAAAGCCGATGGTCATCATCGGCCAGGGCGCGCTCAACCGCGCCGATGGCGGCGCGATCCTGGCGATGGCGGCGAAGGCGGCGGGCTCGCTCGGCGTCGTCAAGGACGGCTGGAACGGCTTCAACATCCTGCACACCGAAGCGGGGCTTCCCGGTGCGCTCGATGTCGGCTTCGTGCCGGGCGAGGGCGGGCTCGATACCGGCGGCATGCTGAAAGCCGGCGCGCTTGACGTGTTGTTTCTGCTCGGCGTCGATGAAGTCGAGGTGCCGGCCGGGCCCTTCGTCGTCTATATCGGCACGCATGGCGATCGCGGCGCGCACCGCGCCGACGTCATTCTGCCGGGCGCTGCCTATCCGGAAAAGTCCGGCACTTACGTCAACACCGAAGGCCGCGTGCAGATGGCCAACCGCGCCGCGTTCCCGCCGGGCGATGCGCGCGAGGACTGGGCGATCCTGCGCGCTTTGTCCGACGTGCTCGGCTGCCGCTTGCCGTACGACACGCTCGGTGCGCTGCGCCAGGCGATCTACGCCGCGCATCCGCACATGATGCGGCTCGACCAGATCGCGCCGGACACCGGCTTTGATATCGCGGCGCTCGGCAAACTCGGCGGCACGGCCGAGAAGTCGGCCTTGGTGTCGCCGGTGTCGAATTTCTATTTCACCAACCCGATTGCGCGCGCGTCGGCGGTGATGGCCGAGTGTTCGAAGCTCGCGCTGGCCGCGTCCGGCGCTTCATCCCTGACGGCGGCGGAGTAGGGCCATGGAATTCTTCTGGACCACGCTCTGGCCTCTCATCGTCATCCTGGCGCAGTCGGTGCTGCTGCTGGTGATCCTGCTCGTCGCCATCGCCTATATTCTGCTCGCCGACCGCAAGATCTGGGCGGCGGTGCAGATGCGGCGCGGCCCCAACGTGGTCGGGCCGTTCGGCCTGTTCCAGTCGTTCGCCGACTTGCTGAAATTCATGGTCAAGGAGCCGGTCATTCCGGCCGGCGCCAACAAGGGCGTGTTCCTTTTGGCGCCGCTCATCACCTGCGTGCTGGCGCTCGCCGCCTGGGCGGTGATCCCGGTCAATGTTGGCTGGGCGATTGCCGAGATTAATGTCGGCGTTCTTTATATCTTCGCCGTGTCGTCGCTGATGGTCTACGGCGTGATCATGGCGGGCTGGGCGTCGAACTCGAAATATCCGTTCCTCGCCGCGCTGCGCTCGGCCGCGCAAATGGTGTCCTACGAGGTCTCCATCGGCTTCGTCATCATCACCGTGCTGCTGTGCGCCGGCTCGCTGAACCTGACGGCCATTGTCGAGGCGCAGAACGGGCCTTACGGCATCTTCTCGTGGTACTGGCTGCCGCTGTTTCCGATGTTCATCGTGTTCTTCATCTCGGCGCTGGCGGAAACCAACCGGCCGCCCTTCGATCTGGTCGAGGCGGAATCCGAACTGGTCGCCGGCTTCATGGTCGAATACGGCTCGTCGCCTTATATGATGTTCATGCTTGGCGAATACGTGGCGATCGCCACGATGTGCGCCATGGGCACGATCCTGTTCCTCGGCGGCTGGCTGCCGCCGGTGCCCTATGCGCCCTTCACCTGGGTGCCGGGCGTGATCTGGTTTGTGCTGAAGGCGTTCTTCCTGTTTTTCGGCTTCGCCATGGTCAAGGCGATCGTGCCGCGCTACCGTTACGACCAATTGATGCGTCTCGGCTGGAAGGTGTTTCTGCCGCTGTCGCTGGCTATGGTCGTCATTGTCGCGGGCGTTCTGCAATACGGCCATCTGGTCACGGCAGCGATGAAGTGAGGATGATATGAGACTCGTCGGCGCAGCCAAATCAATGTTTCTCTGGGAGTTCGTGGTCGGCATGGGTCTTGCCATGCGCTACTTCTTCGCGCCCAAGGCGACGATCAACTACCCGTTCGAGAAGAACCCGATTTCGCCGCGCTTCCGTGGCGAGCATGCGCTGCGCCGTTATCCGAACGGCGAAGAGCGTTGCATCGCCTGCAAATTGTGCGAGGCGGTCTGCCCGGCGCAGGCCATTACCATCGAGGCAGGTCCGCGCCGCAATGACGGCACGCGTCGCACCACGCGTTATGACATCGACATGGTGAAGTGCATCTATTGCGGCCTGTGCCAGGAAGCCTGCCCCGTCGATGCCATTGTCGAAGGCCCGAATTTCGAGTTCGCCACCGAGACGCGCGAAGAGCTGTACTACGACAAGGACCGTCTGCTCGCCAACGGCGACCGCTGGGAACGGGCGATCGCCAAGAACATAGCGCTCGACGCGCCTTACAGGTAACGCAAGATGATCGTCGCTGCCTTCTTTTATCTCTTCGCCGGCATTCTGGTCGCGAGCGCCTTCATGGTGATCGCGTCGAAGAACCCGGTGCATTCGGTGCTCTATCTGATCCTAGCCTTCGTCAATGCGTCGGGCCTGTTCGTGATGATGGGCGCCGAGTTTTTGGCGATGATCCTGGTCGTTGTTTATGTCGGTGCGGTCGCTGTGCTGTTCCTGTTCGTCGTCATGATGCTTGACGTCGATTTCGCCGAGTTGAAGCGCGGCGTGCTGCAATATCTGCCGATCGGGCTTTTGCTCGGCGGCATCTTCCTCGCCGAGTTGCTGCTGGTGGTCGGCGCCTGGGTCATCGGGCCCGGCGTGCCGCAGGCGATTACCGCGCCGATTCCGGCGGGCATCACCAACACCGAAGCCATCGGCCTTGTGCTCTACACGCGCTACGTCTTCTTCTTCCAGATTTCCGGCATGATCCTCTTGGTCGCCATGATCGGCGCCATCGTCCTGACTTTGCGCCACAAGGAGCGCGTCAAGCGGCAGGACATCTCGATCCAGAATGCGCGCACCCCGGAAATGTCGATGCAAGTCGTCAAGGTGCGGCAAGGGCAGGGGCTGGGTAGCAACACGGCCGGCGGCACCGGCACCGGGAGCGCGTCATGACAATCGGTCTTGGTCATTACCTGTCGGTTGCCGCCATCCTGTTCACGCTCGGGATCTTCGGCATTTTCCTGAACCGCAAGAACGTCATCATCATCCTGATGTCGATCGAGCTGATCCTGCTCGCGGTCAACATCAACCTGGTGGCGTTCTCGACGCATCTCGGCGACATCGTCGGCCAGGTGTTCGCGCTGTTCGTGCTGACGGTCGCGGCGGCGGAAGCCGCCATTGGCCTCGCCATCCTCGTCGTCTTCTTCCGCAACCGCGGCACCATCGCGGTTGAGGACATTAATTTGATGAAGGGCTGAACGCGCATGATCCCGAAAAGTGGGAACCGGTTTTCGGATCAGATCATGCGCCAAGGGAAAGCGTGATGTATCAGGCCATCGTCTTTCTGCCGCTGCTCGGGGCCATTCTTGCCGGCCTGATCGCGCTGTTTGCCGCGCGCGCGCGGTTTCCGGGCGAAGCGCCGCCGCCGGGCGACGACGGCTCGCAACCGGCTCACGCTCACGCGCATGCTGCGACCGACCATGCGCACGATCACGCCGCGCACGGGCATGACGATCATGGTCACGGCCCCGTCGAGCCGGCCGCTGCCGGTTCCCGCCTTGTCGAACTGATCACGACGACGCTGCTCGCCGTGTCGATGATCCTGTCCTGGATCGCGCTGGCGCAGGTCGGTTTCGGCGGCCAGGACGTGCGCGTGCCGATTTTCGACTGGATCGTGTCGGGAGACCTGAAGATCGCCTGGGCGCTGCGCATCGACACGTTGACCGCGGTGATGCTGGTCGTGGTCAATTCGGTATCCTGCGTCGTGCATCTCTATTCGATCGGCTACATGCACGAGGACCCGTACCGGCCGCGTTTTTTCGGCTATCTGTCGCTATTCACCTTCGCCATGCTGATGCTGGTGACCTCCGACAATCTGGTGCAGATGTTCTTCGGCTGGGAAGGCGTCGGCCTCGCCAGCTATCTGCTGATCGGGTTCTGGTACCGGAAGCCGGAAGCGAATGCCGCCGCGATCAAGGCTTTCGTCGTCAACCGCGTCGGCGATTTCGGCTTCGCGCTGGGCATTTTCGCACTGTTCGCCATGACCGGCGCGGTCGATTTCGACACCGTGTTCGCGCAGGCGCCGGCTCTGTCCGGCAAGTTCATCGACTTCTTCGGCTGGCATGCCGATGCGCTGACTCTGATCTGCCTGCTGCTGTTCATGGGCGCGATGGGCAAGTCGGCCCAGTTCCTGCTGCACACCTGGCTGCCGGACGCGATGGAAGGCCCGACACCGGTCTCTGCGCTGATCCATGCCGCGACCATGGTGACCGCCGGCGTGTTCATGGTGGCGCGGCTGTCGCCTTTGTTCGAACTGGCACCGAACGCGCAGACTTTCGTCACTTTCATCGGCGCCACCACGGCGATCTTTGCCGCGACCATCGGCCTGGTGCAGAACGACATCAAGCGCATCGTTGCCTATTCGACCTGTTCGCAGCTCGGCTACATGTTCGTCGCCATGGGTTGCGGCGCCTATTCGGTCGGCATGTATCACCTGTTCACGCATGCCTTCTTCAAGGCGCTGTTGTTCCTCGGCTCCGGCTCGGTCATCCACGCGATGCACCACGAGCAGGACATCCGCAACATGGGTGGCCTGAAGGATCGCATCCCCTTCACCTATATCGTGATGATTATCGGCACGCTGGCGCTGACCGGCTTCCCGCTGACTGCCGGCTATTTCTCCAAAGACGCCATCATCGAGGCGGCCTACGTCGGCAAGAATCCGATGGCGCTCTATGCCTTCGTCTGCACGGTCGCCGCTGCGCTGCTGACGTCGTTCTATTCATGGCGCCTGATCTTCAAGACCTTCCACGGCGCGCCGCACAGCGTGAAGCACTGGAAGGAAGCGCATGAAAGCCCGATGGTGATGCTGATCCCGCTCGGCTTCCTCGCCATCGGCTCGGTGCTGGCCGGGCTGCCGTTCAAGGATGTCTTTGCCGGTCAAGGCGTCGAGCATTTCTTCCGCGAGTCCTTGACCTTCGCCAAGACCAATACCGTGCTCGAAGACCTGCATCATGTGCCGCTGCACATCGCGCTGCTGCCGACCGTGATGATGGTAATCGGCTTCGTCATTGCCTGGCATTTCTATATCCGCCGCCCCGACATTCCGGTCGAACTCGCGCGTCAGCACGATTTCCTGTACCGCTTCCTGTTGAACAAGTGGTACTTCGACGAACTGTACGACATCGTCTTCGTGCGTCCGGCCAAATGGATCGGCCATTCGCTGTGGAAGAAGGGCGACGGCTGGCTGATCGACGGCTTCGGTCCGGACGGCGTCTCGGCGCGCGTGCTTGACGTGACGCGCAACGTGGTGCGGCTGCAAAGCGGCTATCTCTATCACTATGCCTTCGCCATGCTGATCGGCGCCGCCGCCTTCATCACCTGGTTCATGTTCTCGGCGGGGACGCACTAAAATGAATTGGCCCGTCCTCTCCGTTGTCACCTTCCTGCCGCTCTTGGGCGCGCTGCTCGTCATGCTGATGGTGCGGGGCAACGGCCCGCTCGCCAAGGGCACGGCGCGCTGGATCTCGATGTGGACCACGCTCGTCACCTTCGCCGTGTCGCTGGTGATGGTGTATCGATTCGACGCCGCCTCGGCCGAATTCCAGTTCGTCGAGAAATACGAATGGCTGCTCGGCGTTTCGTCCTATCATATGGGCGTCGATGGCATTTCGCTGCCCTTCGTCATCCTCACCACGGCGCTGATGCCGATCTGCATTCTCGCCAGCTGGACCTCGATCCAGAAGCGGGTGAAGGAATACATGATCGCGTTTCTGGTTCTGGAAACGCTGATGATCGGCACCTTCTCGGCGCTCGATCTGGTGCTGTTCTATCTGTTCTTCGAAGGCGGCCTGATCCCGATGTTCCTCATCATCGGCATCTGGGGCGGCCAGCGCCGCGTCTATGCCTCGTTCAAGTTCTTCCTCTATACGCTGGCGGGCTCGGTGCTGATGCTGCTCGCCATCATGGCGATGTACTGGCAGGCCGGCACTACCGACATACCGACGCTGCTGCGCTACAATTTCCCGGCCGGCATGCAGACCTGGTGCTGGCTGGCGTTCTTTGCCTCCTTCGCGGTGAAGATGCCGATGTGGCCGGTGCACACCTGGCTGCCGGACGCGCATGTCGAAGCGCCGACGGCGGGCTCGGTCATCCTCGCGGCGATCCTGTTGAAGATGGGCGGCTACGGTTTCCTGCGCTTCTCGCTGCCGATGTTCCCGATCGCCAGCCACGACTTCACGCCGCTGGTTTACACCATGTCGGTCGTCGCCATTATCTACACGTCGCTGGTGGCGCTGATGCAGGAGGACGTCAAGAAGCTGATCGCCTATTCCTCGGTCGCGCATATGGGCTTCGTCACCATGGGCATTTTCGCGGCGAACCAGCAGGGCGTCGCCGGCGCTGTGTTCCAGATGATCTCGCACGGCATCGTTTCCGGCGCGCTGTTCCTCTGCGTCGGCGTCGTCTACGACCGCATGCATACACGCGAGATCGCGTTCTACGGCGGCGTGGTGACGCGCATGCCGATCTTCGCCGCGATCTTCATGGTGTTCACCATGGCCAATGTCGGCCTGCCGGGGACGTCCGGATTCGTCGGCGAATTCCTCACTCTGATCGGCACCTTCAAGGCCAACATCCCGGTCGCCAGCCTGGCGACGCTCGGCGTCATCCTGTCGGCGGCTTACGCGCTGTGGCTGTATCGCAAGATGGTCTACGGCACGCTGAAACCGGCGCTCGAAGGCATCAAGGATATCGGCCTGCGCGAGGCGGTGATTTTCGCGCCGCTGGTGATACTCACCATCCTGTTCGGCGTCGCGCCGAAGCCCGTGCTCGACATGTCGGCGGCGTCGGTCACGCAGCTGCTTGATGGCTACAACAAGGCGATCGCCACCAAGACGGCGGCAACGGCCAGCAATCCTGTGAGCGTCGCGCGATGAACAGTCTGAACGACATCAACGTCCTCTTGCCGGTGCTGCCGGAAATCGTGCTGGCGGTCGGCGCCATGGCGCTGCTGATGATCGGCGTCTTTTCCGGCGACGGCGCGGCGCGCTTCGTCAACTGGCTGTGCATTCTGCTGTTGGTTGCGGTCGGCGTTTGTGTCGTGATGTTGCCGGCGGGCCGGTTGGTGCTGTTCGAGGGCAGCTTTGTCGTCGATGATTTTGCGCGCTTCCTGAAAATTCTGATGCTGGCCGGCTCGGCCGGCACCTTGATCCTGTCGCTGGATTATCTGACCAGCGAGAAACTGCAGCAGGCCGAATTCGGCGTGCTGGTGCTGCTGGCGACGCTCGGCATGATGGTGCTGATCTCGGCCTCCGACCTGATCGCGCTCTATCTCGGTCTCGAGTTGATGAGCCTGCCGCTTTACGTCATCGCGGCATCGAACCGCGACAATGCGCGCTCGACCGAGGCCGGCCTGAAATATTTCGTCCTCGGCGCGCTGTCGTCCGGCATGCTGCTCTATGGCGCGTCCTTGATTTACGGCTTCACCGGCACGGTCAATTTCACCGGTATCGCTAAAGCCACCCAGAACGGCGCCAGCATCGGCTTGATCTTCGGCCTCGTGTTCCTGTTCGCCGGCTTCTGCTTCAAGGTCTCCGCCGTGCCGTTCCACATGTGGACGCCGGACGTCTACGAAGGCGCGCCGACGCCGGTGACCGCGTTCTTCGCCGCTGCGCCGAAGGTCGCCGGCATCGCCATTTTCGTGCGCGCCACCATTGTCGCGTTCCCCGGCATCACGCATTCGTGGCAGCAGATCGTCGTCTTCGTCGCCATCGCCTCGATGGTGCTCGGGGCATTTGCTGCCATCGGCCAGAAGAACATCAAGCGCCTGATGGCCTATTCGTCGATAGGCCATATGGGCTTCGCGCTGGTGGGACTGGCCGCCGGCACCGCCGAGGGCGTGCAGGGAGTGCTCGTCTATATGAGCATCTATGTCGTCATGACTTTGGCGACCTTCGCCTGCATCCTGACGATGCGACGCGACGGCGTTGCGGTCGAGCAAATTAGCGACCTGTCGGGCCTGGCGCGCAGCAAGCCGGCGATGGCGTTCTTCTTCGCCATGCTGTTGTTCTCGCTCGCCGGCATTCCGCCGCTGGCCGGCTTCTTCGCCAAGTTCTATGTGTTCCTGGCGGCGATCAAGGCCGGGCTCTATGTGCTGGCGGTGATCGGCGTGCTGGCCAGCGTCATCGGCGCTTACTACTATCTGCTGATCATCAAGATCATGTATTTCGACGAGCCGGCCAAGCCGTTCGACAGCATGCCGTTCCTGCTGCGGATCGTCCTCGGCGTTACCGGCACGTTGAACATCGTCTTCTTCGTTTATCCGGCGCCGCTGCTCGGCGCTGCGACGGCGGCGGCGAAGTCTCTGTTCTGATGCGCGCCCGATAGGGACGCTGCATCTCATAAATGAACCGCGAAGCCACGGACCTGGCGGGGGTCCGGCACATAGCTTACGAGACGCTCGGCTCCACCAATGCCGAGGCGCTGGCCCGTGCGCGTGCCGGCGAGCGCGGCGCGTTGTGGATTTCGGCGGGCCGACAGGAAACCGGCCGCGGCCGCCGCGGCAGCGCCTGGACCTCGCCGCAGGGCAATCTCTACGCGTCCTTGTTGCTTACCGACCCGGCGCCGCCGGCGCTCGCCCCGCAGCTTTCCTTCGTCGCCGCGCTGGCGCTGCACGATGCGGTCGCCGAATGCGCGCCGCACATCGGGCCGCTCCTGAAAGTGAAATGGCCGAACGATCTGCTGCTCGGCGGCGCCAAGCTTGCCGGCATTTTGATCGAAGGCGAGAACGATCCGGCTTTCTCGGTCGTTATCGGTCTGGGCGTCAATTGCGCCGCGCATCCGCCCGACACGCCTTATCCTGCAACCAACTTGGCGGAGGCCGGCGCGGCCGTCACGCCGCCGCAATTGCTTCAGGCGCTGGCGCAGGCGATGCAGCGCCGGCTGGCGCAGTGGGCGCGCGGCGACGGCTTTGCCGCCATCCGCGCCGACTGGCTCAAGCGCGCCGCCGGTCTCGGCAACGACATTCGCGTGCGACTCCCGGAGCGTGAATTCTCCGGCCGCTTTGAAGGCCTCGACGATGCCGGGCACCTGCTGGTGCGCGGTCCTGCCGGTTTGACGACCGTCACCGCCGGCGAAGTTTTTGAATTAGGTAGAGAATAAAATGGCTCAACAACAACAAGACCTCGTTTTCGCGCCGCTCGGCGGTGTCGGCGAAATCGGCATGAACCTGTCGATCTACGGCGTCGGCCCTGAGGGCCACCGCAAATGGCTTGCCGTCGATCTCGGCGTGTCCTTCGGCCTCGAGGAGCATCTGCCGGGCATTGACCTGATCTTCCCCGACATCAAATTCCTCATCTCGGAGCGCAAGAATCTCCTCGGCCTCGTCATCACCCACGCCCACGAGGATCACTACGGCGCTATACTCGACCTGTGGCCGAAGCTGAAATGCCCGATCTACGCGACGCCGTTCACGGCGGCTCTGCTCGCCGCCAAGCGCGCCGGCGAGGCGGGCGCGACCGACGTGCCGGTCAATATCGTCGCGTGCGGCAGCCGTTTCGCGGTCGGCCCGTTCGACATCGACATGGTCAACATGGCGCATTCGATTCCGGAATCGCAGGCGCTCATCATCCGCACGCCGGCCGGCACCGTGCTGCACACCGGCGATTGGAAGATCGACCGTACGCCTGTGATCGGCACCGGCACCGACGAGGCCAAGCTGAAGGCGCTGGGCGAGGAGGGTTGTCTCGCCCTTGTCGGCGATTCCACCAACGCGGTGCGCGATGGCGTCTCGCCGTCGGAATCCGATGTGGCGACGAACATCGCCGCGCTGATCAAGTCGGCAAAAGGCCGCGTCGCGGTGACGACCTTCGCCTCCAACGTCGCGCGCTTGCGCGCCGTTGCTTTGGCGGCGCAGGAAGCCGACCGCGAGGTGATCGTCGTCGGCCGCGCCATGGAGCGCGTCGTGCAGATCTCGCGCGAACTCGGCCTGCTCGAAGGCATCAAACAATTCCGTTCGGTCGATGCCTATGGCTATCTGCCGAACAACAAGGTGGTTTGCCTGTGCACCGGCAGCCAGGGCGAGCCGCGCGCGGCCTTGGCTCGCATCGCCGAGGACCAGCACCCGGATGTCACATTGTCGCGCGGCGACATGGTGATCTTCTCGGCGCGGACCATTCCCGGCAATGAGCGCGAAGTCGGCCGCATCATCAACGGCCTGATCGACCAGGGCATCGAAGTCATCACCGACCGCACGCACATGGTGCATGTCTCCGGCCATCCACGCCGCGCCGAACTCGAGGAACTGATTTCCTGGGTCAAGCCGAAGATATTGATCCCGGTGCACGGCGAATCTTTGCATCTGTCGGAGCACGCCGCGCTGGCGCGGCGCTGCGGCATTCCGGAAGTGGTGCAGGTCCGCAACGGCGATCTCGTGCGTATCGCCCAGGGCAATGCCCGGATCATCGACGAGGTGCCGGCGGGGCGCACCTACAAGGACGGCCATGTACTGGTCGAGGCCGAGGCGCGTACGGTCGCCGACCGCAAGCGGCTGAGTTTCGCCGGTTGCGTCTCGATCGCGCTGGCGCTGACCGACAAGGGCCTGCTGGCGGCCGACCCCGAACTCGACCTGATCGGCATTCCGGAGCGCGACAGCAACGGCGCGCTGATGGAAGACCTGGTCTACGACGCCATCGAGGAAACCTTCGATTCAATGCCGCGCAAAAGGCGCACCGACCCGGACGCGGTCGCCGAGGCGGTGCGGCGCGCGGTGCGCTCGACGATCAACCAGCGCTGGGGCAAAAAGCCGATGTGCCATGTGCATGTGTTGGCGGTATAATGCCTTTGTCGGATTTGGGAATTAGAGGACACTCATGATCGGTCGTCTCAATCACGTCGCCATCGCGGTGCGGGACATCGCCAAGGCCTCCGCCGTTTACCGCGACACGCTAGGGGCGGAAATTTCCGCCAAGGTGGCGCAGCCGGACCACGGGGTCTCCACCGTGTTCATCACGCTGCCGAACACCAAGATCGAACTCCTGGAGCCGCTCGGCGACGGCTCGCCGATCAACAAGTTTCTCGACAAGAACCCGGACGGCGGCATCCATCATCTCTGCTACGAGGTCGACGACATCATCGCCGCCCGCGACACATTAAAGTCGCAAGGCGCGCGTGTTCTCGGCGATGGCGAGCCGAAGATCGGCGCGCACGGCAAGCCGGTGATGTTCCTGCATCCGAAGGATTTCTGCGGCACCTTGGTCGAACTCGAGCAGGCGTAAGATATCGGAGTCTTTCATGGCCATGAGCACCACGACCATCGTCGCCATCTATTTTTTGATCTGGTGGCTCACACTGTTTGCCGTGCTGCCGTGGGGCGTGCGCAGCCAGACAGAATCCGGCGACTTCACGGCCGGCACCGATCCGGGCGCGCCGGCCTTGCACCGGGTCTGGGTCAAGCTGCTGTGGACGACAATCATCGCCAGCAGCATCGCCGCCATTCTGTACTTCTTTTACGCGCGCGATCTCATTCCGTATGAATTTCTATCGCGCATTTCCAGTCCGGCGTATCGTTAGGCAGAGAGCGGGCGCATCGCTAGAGCTTTTCCGGCTTTGATACAATCAAAGCCGGGCTCGGGATTCTTGTTTTGACGCGTTTTCTTCATGCGAACCGGTGCCCACTTCGCTCGAAAACGCTACAATCCGCGGCAAAAAAAGAGCAGGGCGCGGTGCCCTGCTCGGTCGCTTTTATTTGTCCCATATCCCCGAATTTTTCGCCGTTTTCTATCGGGGCGGCAGCGGTTTTCGCGCCAGAGACTTCCCTCCCAGGACTTGGTTCATCGACTTTTGTCCGCCTAGCAAAGCCCGGTCTGTGTCGGCCGGTTTCTTCATCCAGTTGGATAAACAATCTTTAGCCGATGATTTTACCGCTGTCACGAGCATTCGTTGCTGCACTGCGTGATGACAATCGGAGCGTCGAGGACGATCGGCGCGCCGCCGCCTTCGATCGTAATGCGCAGGGTCCAGACGCCGGGCTGCAAAATTTTCACATTGTCGATAAGCCATGTTCCGTCCGCACTGCGGACCGCCGCGCGTTCAAGCAACGGAACGCCGCCGTCGCGCGGCGCGATGACCAATTTTACAGCACTGGCGGGGAACTCAGTGAAATCTTCGTGCGAAACGCGAATGGTGACGCTGCCTTGGCCGGCGCTGCCGGGTTCGATGGTGACATCGGCCATCGCGGCTTCGCTGTGGATGTGGACGTAGGCTGCCTCGGAATTCGTCACCGGCGCATTCGTGTGCACATGGCCGCTCGGGATCATGGTGCCCAGCGCCCCGGCCAGCAGCAGCACGGCGAGGCCGAGCGCCGTTTCGATCAGGCTGTTGCGCCGGAGCGTCCGGATAGCCCGCTCCGCCGGCAGGCGCGCGGTCACCCGCGTGCGATTATATGCGGCGACGGCGACCATCGCGGCGAACAGGACGATCTTGACCGCGAGAACGCGGCCGTAGGTGGTCGTCGTGAGGTCGCCCGGGCCCTTGAGCAACTGCCAGCTGTTCACAAGGCCGCTGGCCAGCAGCGCGCCGACCGAAACGATGCCGAGCACCGAGAAGCGGGCGGTCACCTCCGCCGCGGCGGTTGCGCCCAGCGCCATCGCCAGCGCCGGCAATCCGCCGAGCCAGGCGCTGGCTGCGAGAATGTGGACGACGTCGGACGTCAGATGCAGCCAGCCTGCCGCCCCGGGCGTTGCCCCGGCATGGCCGACCAAGGCGAGGAGGCCGGCGAGAGCGGCCGCCACGGCCAATTGCAGGGCGCGCTGGCCGGTAAAGACCGGCGCCGCCATGAGCGCGCCGAGCGCCACGGCGAGCCCGAGCCGCAGAACGGCGACCTGGCCGTAGCGGGTGTCGCTGGCCACGGTCCAGAGGCCGGCGGGCGATATCTCGCCCAAGGGGATATCGAGAATATTGGCCGCGATCAGGACGAACCAGGCCGCCCCGGTGACGGCCGTCAAGGTCAGCGCCGCCCAGGCCATGACGGTCAGTTGGCGCAGCAGTGCCGGACCGGCCACCAGCAGCATGAAGCAGACCGTGCCGGCCGCCCACAATGTTGCGGCGAAGTGGACGCCGCGCACTCCGATCAGCAGTTCGTTCAAGGCGCAACTCTGAAACTGAACTCGCCCTTCGAGCGATGGGTATCGACCGAGAGAACGCGCCAGATCACTTTGTAGGTGCCCGGCGGCAGCGGCTTGAGCGGCACCCGCAGCTGGGCGGTATTGCCCGGCACCAGGGAAGCCGCGCCGGCCTGCATGGCGGCGCCTTTGCCGTCACGCACCTCGATGGTAGAGAATTTCGCCTCCAGCGCCTCGGTGAACCAGATCACGACCTCTTTCGGCGCGGTGGCCTGCACGCTGGCCGGGGCCGGCATGGCGCGGTCGAGATGCGCGTGCGCCAAAGCCGGCAGAACCGGCAGCAGGACCGTGGCGCCGAGAACGAACAGGAATTTACCTGTTGGATTCCAATTCATTCGCCGTGTCCTTTCGTCTTCTGCAAGAGCTTGAGGCCGGGTGCCGGGTCGCCCAACTTTTCGCCGGGTTTATCAGCGGAGGGCACCGCGACCCAGTGGTGCACGCCTTTCTCGCATTCCTGCGTGACGGGGAAATACAGCGTCGCGCCGGCGGTCAGCTCGCCGGCGATGAAGGCGGAGATAACGAACTCGTCGTAGAAGGCGTCCGGCAGGTTGCCGCCGGACCAGGTGACCTCGCGCACGCCCTCGCTGAATTTGGCGCCGTGTAGGTAGCTGTACGGCTTGGCATAGGCGCCGCGTTTGACCTCGAGCTTCCAGCCCGGCTTGACCATCGGCTTCACCCCAATAACGCCTTCGGGGATCGTGACGCGCAGTTTCACCGTCGGGGATGTGTCGCAGCCATGCGGCACTTTCAGCACCGCCTTGTAGAACGAGCCGACCGGGGCGGCGTTTTGTTCGAGGGTGACGTGGGCGAAAGCGGGCGCCGCCGCCAATACAAGGGCGGCGATGAGGGTGGAGCGGAAAAGCATAAGGCTGTCTTTCGATTTGCCGCCCATCGTGACCCAACGCCGTGGCGCGCGGATGGCGCGGCCTCTGGCGTTTTGAACACAGGTCAGGAATGGAGCGAGTGATCCTGATAAACGCGTGACGTGACGAACTTTGGTTCACGCGCGTTGTGGAGGACCTCGGGGCAAATGCGGGCTGGCGGAAAAACGGCTGCCTGCCGTGCTTGAAGCCGGTTGCAGGACATGCAGGACGGATGGCGGATCGAGCCGCCCGGCCGGAATGGCATCCGGTCCGGTCAATGCTGCCGACGCCGCGCCGCACAACGTGCAATGGTCGCAGGCTTTGGTTGGCGCCTGTTGCGACGGGGCCTGGTCGGTCGTTGCGCCTGCATCTGAGCCGCTGTGACAGATGACCGAGAACGGGTCGAAGGCGGCGCTGGCCGGCTGGGGCGCCGAGAACGTGGACAGAATCGTGGTCAGCGCGATCGCGTAGATCGCCAGCAGACCAACGCTCCGTCTCAGCCATACACGCATCGCTGCCCCGCCGATCCGATATTCATAAACCATTAACTTCTGAAATGGAACAGGCCCGCGCGGCTTTGCCCGCGCGAGGGGCATGCGCGGCTCGGGCGCGCGACCGGCATGGTTAAGCAAAAGTTTACTCGGGGACGACTAGGGTCGCCGCAGCGTTTTGCTGCAATCGGGACCGGCTTCATGTGCGGATTTGCTGTCGCGATCGATTGGCCGCAGGCCGAGGCCACGGTGGCGCGCCTGATCGACGGCATCCTGCATCGCGGCGACATCACCGACCCGCTTTTTTCGCCTTTGCCGAACATCGCCATGTGCACGCGCCGCCTGCGCATCGTCGATGCCGAGCACGGCGCCCAGCCGCAGATTTCGTTCTACGGGAGGCTCGCTGTGTCGTTCAACGGCGAGATCTACAATCACGCCGCTTTGCGCCGTGAAATGGAAGACCTCGGCGTCGGCTTCCGTACGCAGTCCGACACCGAAGTGCTGGCCAATGCGTTGCAGATCTGGGGCCCGCGCGCGCTGGAACGTCTTAATGGCATGTACGCCTTCGTCGCGGTCGATCTGACCAATGGCGAGTTTCTTGCGGCGCGCGATCCGTTCGGCGTCAAGCCGCTTTACGTCATGCAGGCCGGCAAAGGTTTCCTGTTCTGCTCGGAGATGCGGCCGCTGCTCGACACCGTGCTGGAAGGCGACGTCATGCTGCTGCCGCCGGGCTTTGCGCTGTCGCGGCGCAATTGCGCCCGCTTCAAATCGCCGGTCTATCCGCGTCTCGATGCGCCGGTGGAGAATTCTCCCGCCGCGCTCGACGCCATTTTGCGCGAAGCGGTGCGCACGCGGCTGCCGCCCGATCTGCCGGTGGCGACGTTGTTCTCCGGCGGTATCGACTCGACGCTTGTCGCGCATTACGCCCGCGAATTCCGCCCCGAGGCGCCGGGCTATTTCGTCGGCGGAACCGACGCGCCGGATTACCAATACGCCGCCGCCTACGCCGACAAGACCGGCTACGATCTGCGCATGGTGCCGTTCGACCCGGCGAGCGACGACGCCTTCGCCATGATCGACGACGTGGTGGCGATCACCGAATCCTTCGAGCCCAATCTCATTCGCGGCGCGGTCTGTTCGCTGGCGGCGAACCGGCAGATGCACAATGACGGTTTCCGCGTCAATCTGTGCGGCGAGGGCGCCGATGAACTGTTCTGCGGCTATGCGCCGCTCGAAGTCGCCTTCAACGAAAGCGCCGCCGAGGGCGCGCCGGTGCGCGACGAAGTGCTCGGCCTGATGAACCGTGTCAGCCTGCAGCGCGTCGACCGCTGCGCCATGCGCTACCAGATCGAAACGCGCGAGCCGTTCCTCGATCCTTCCGTGGTCAACTATGCGCTCGGTCTCGACGCCGGCGCGCTGGTGCGCGACCTCAACGGTCTGCCGACCGGCAAGATGCCGCTGCGCGATCTCTACGATCTTTATCCGGAGCAGTTGCCGTCGCTGATCCGCGACCGCACCAAGATTCCGTTCGGCGAGGGCGCCGGGCTCGACGTCAGCGAGCGCAATTCGGATTGGAAGCGGCGCTTCGACGCGGCGATTTCCGACACTGAGCTTGCCGACGCGGGCCGCGAATTCGACGGCTTCAAGGTGCAGTCGAAGGAGGAGCTCTATTATCTGCGCCGGCTTGCCGCGAATTTCGATGTTTCCCGCGTGCCGCATTTGCGCGACCGCGCCTGGATCTCGGTGCCGGTGATGCAGCACCTCGAGAAGATGAAGGCGCACGCGTATTTCAGCCTTTAAGGCGGTTCGCCGGGGCCTTTAGGGCCTTGTCTTTTCCCGCCCGATCCGCTTTCACTCGTGGCCCCGACACCCTCGAATCGCGGCCAAATCCATGCGCCTGTCCCGCTACTTCATGCCCATCCTGAAAGAGCCGCCGCGCGAGGCCGAGATCGTCTCGCACCGGCTGATGCTGCGCGCCGGCATGATGCGGCAGGAGGCCGCGGGCATTTACGCCTTCCTGCCTCTGGGCCTGCGCGTGCTCAATAAAATCTGCGCCATCGTGCGCGAAGAGCAGGACCGCTCCGGCGCTATCGAACTGTTGATGCCGACCATTCAGTCGGCCGACCTGTGGCGCGAGAGCGGCCGCTACGACGCCTATGGGAAGGAGATGCTGCGCATCAAGGACCGCCACGAGCGCGACATGCTCTATGGGCCGACCAACGAGGAAATGATCACCGAGATATTCCGCGCCTATGTCCGCTCGTACAAGGATCTGCCGCTCAATCTCTATCACATCCAGTGGAAATTCCGCGACGAAGTGCGTCCGCGCTTCGGCTTGATGCGCGGCCGCGAATTCCTGATGAAGGATGCCTATTCGTTCGACGTCGATCAGGCCGGCGCCGAGCATTCCTACCGCAAGATGTTTGTCGCCTACTTGCGCACCTTCGCGCGGCTTGGGCTCAAGTCGATTCCGATGCGCGCCGACACCGGGCCGATCGGCGGCAACCTCAGCCACGAGTTCATCATCCTCGCCGACACCGGCGAGTCCGAAGTGTTCTGTCACAAGAACTTCCTCGACATGGACGTGCCGGACGAGAACGTGAATTTCGACAGCCGCGAGGACCTGCAAGGCATCTTCGACAAGTGGACGTCGCAATATGCCGCGACCTCCGAAATGCACGAGGCCGACAAGTTCGCCGCCATTCCGGCCGACCAGCAGGTTTCCGCGCGCGGCATCGAAGTGGGTCACATCTTCTATTTCGGCACCAAATATTCGGCGCCGATGAAAGCCGTCGTTGCCACCGGGCAGGGCGGCGACGTGCCGGTGCATATGGGCTCCTACGGCATTGGGCCGAGCCGCCTGGTCGCCGCCATCATCGAAGCGTCGCATGACGAGGCCGGCATCGTCTGGCCGGAGGCGGTGGCGCCGTTCAAGGTCGGCGTGCTCAATCTCAAGCAGGGCGATGCCGCGACCGGCGCGGCCTGCGAGGAGCTTTATCGCGGCCTGACCGCCAAGGGCATCGACGTCTTGTATGACGACACCGACAAGGGCGCCGGCGCCAAGTTCGCCACCGCCGACCTGATCGGCCTGCCGTATCAGGTCATGGTCGGGCCGCGCGGGCTGGCCGAAGGCAAGGTCGAAGTAAAGAACCGCAAGACCGGTTCCAAGGAGATGATGTCGCCGGCGGCGGCGCTGGATTTGCTGGGGCGCTAGCCGCCCGCAACAAACCTGTGTGCCGTCAGGGTTATTTCCCCCACGAATCCGCCCGAATCGTGTGAAAACCCGGAGCATGGGAACCCAAGACCAATGACCGAGCCCATTTAATGACCGAGCCAAATGGGACGCGGCCCTTCTCTCCGTTCGAATGGATGCTGTCGCTGCGCTACTTGCGCGCGCGCCGCAAGGAAGGATTCATCTCGGTCATCGCCGGGTTCTCCTTTCTCGGCATCGTGCTCGGCGTCGCCACGCTTATCATCGTCATGGCGGTGATGAACGGCTTTCGCGGCGAATTGCTCGACAAGATCCTCGGCCTCAATGGCCATCTGTTGATCCAGCCATTGGAAAAGCCGCTGACCGACTGGGAAGAAGTCTCGGAGCGCATCGCCGCCGTCAAGGGTGTCAAGCTTGCCGCGCCCATTGTCGAAGGCCAGGCGCTGGCGTCGTCGCCGTTCAATGCCGGCGGTGTGCTGGTGCGCGGCATCCGCCTGAAAGATCTGGAAGGCCTGCGGTCGGTCATCAACAATATCCGGCAGGGCTCGCTCGGCGGCTTCGACGATTCCCAAGGCGTCGCCATCGGCCGCAGGCTCGCCGATCAGCTGTCGCTGCGTGCCGGCGACAACATCACGCTCGTTGCGCCGCGCGGCGCGGTGACGCCGATGGGCACGACGCCGCGCATCAAGGTCTACAAGGTCGCCGCCGTGTTCGAGATCGGCATGTCGGAATATGACGGCGCCATGGTGTTCATGCCGTTGAAGGAGGCGCAGGCCTATTTCAACCGCTCCGGCGACGTTACCGCCATCGAGGTCTATACCGACGATCCCGACAAGGTCGTGCAATACCGCAAGGACGTCACCGAAGCGGCGAAGCGGCCGATCTTCATGATCGACTGGCGGCAGCGCAACGCCACGTTCTTCAATGCGTTGCAGGTCGAGCGCAACGTTATGTTCCTGATCCTGACCTTGATCGTGCTGGTGGCGGCGCTCAACATCGTCTCAGGATTGATCATGCTGGTGAAGGACAAGGGCCAGGACATCGCCATTTTGCGCACCATGGGAGCGACGCAGGGCGCGATCATGCGCGTGTTTCTCATCACGGGTGCCGCCATCGGCGTGGTCGGCACTTTCTTCGGCTTTCTGCTCGGCGTCGTGGTTTGCCTCAACATCGAGAGCATCCGCCAGTTCATGTCGTGGCTGACCAACACCGAACTGTTCTCGCCGGAACTGTATTTCCTGTCGCGCCTGCCGGCGCGGATGGACACCGGCGAAACCATCGCCGTGGTGCTGATGGCGCTGATCCTGTCGCTGCTGGCGACGCTTTATCCGTCGTGGCGCGCGGCGCGGCTCGATCCGGTGGAGGCGCTGCGTTATGAGTAGCCTCGACGTGGATGTTGAAGTGGAAATTGAAGAGCCGCCTCAGGAAATTCCGATCCTGTTTCTGCATGACATCGAGCGTCATTACAGCCAGGGCGACGCCACGCTGAACATTCTCAGCGGTGCCGAGCTGGCACTATGGGCTGGCCAATCCGTGGCGCTGGTCGGTCCGTCCGGCGCCGGCAAGTCGACGCTGCTGCATCTCGCAGGGCTGCTTGAGCATCCCGACCACGGCGAGGTCTATGTCGATGGCCGGGCGACGGCGACCCTGTCGGACACCGAGCGCACCCGCATCCGCCGCAACGAGATCGGCTTCGTCTATCAGTCGCATCATCTGCTGCCGGAATTCACCGCGCTGGAAAACGTGCTGATGCCGCAGATGATCCGCGGCCTCGGCCGCACCGAGGCGAAGAAGCGGGCGGTCGAACTGCTCGATTATCTCGGCCTCAAAGGGCGGCTCAATCACCGGCCGCCGGAGTTGTCCGGCGGCGAACAGCAGCGCGTCGCCATTGCCCGCGCCGTGGCCAACGCGCCGCGCATTTTGCTCGCCGACGAGCCGACCGGAAACCTTGACGTGAAGACGGCGGACCACGTGTTTGCGGCTTTCACCCAGCTGGTGCGCGCCTCGGGGCTCGCCACCATCATCGCCACCCACAATATGGAGATCGCGGCCCGCATGGACCGGCGGGTGACCATCAGGGACGGGCTGGTGGTGGAGCTGGAGTAGGGGGGCTATTTTGGCTTTCTGTCGATTCGGAAGCCAGACACAGTAGATTCTCTTATTAATTGTGTTTCGGTCAATTGCTGAGGGTAGAGCGCTCGCCGACAAGGGAGGTGGCCGTGGACCTGTTGAATCGTGTCCAAATGATCCTAACGTTCGAACCGAACGAAGCGCAGTTAGATAAATTTCTTTCTGACATTCGGGATAGCTTAACCGCCAGTGGCCGTCAGTTTCTTGCATACCAATTGGGTACTGTCGTTTCGATTATTGTCTATCATTTCGTGGTTTATGGTGGGGCCACGTCCATTGCATTTAGCGGCGTGCAAATTTCCGACACCGAGTTATTCAGAAGAGTGTTTCTTATCGTCCCGGCCGCCATGCTTGCTGCTACGGCAGGTATTGGATATTTGCGGAAGCTGCAGAGAGAATGTTTCGATTTTCTCTCAATCTCTCGGTATCGAATTCTCGGGAAGACGGGCTTGCACGAATTGCGGCTCCCCGGAGATTATATTTTAGGGTTTTTTATGTTGAAGGAAGTTGGCGGGCCTTTGGGGAAATTTGTGAGTTTGACCTGCTCCCCAACTTGCCCCCGTTTATAAGTAGACTCTGTTCCAGTTTTGCCCCTCATCGGAGCGTGTTGCGAACTCAGCTGGTGTGAGC
>LNFM01002462.1_pt1 | contig 38786 bp, 37 predicted proteins | sample 596031 | NCBI WGS metagenome assembly LNFM01 (sample SAMN04254537, study PRJNA301005) | activated carbon metagenome | isolation source: dual media filters at the Ann Arbor, Michigan drinking water treatment plant | place: USA: Ann Arbor | reverse complement strand
CAAGCTGGACCCGCCGCAGAGCGGCCAAGCTGGACCCGCCGCGGAGCGGCCAAGCTGGACCCGCCGCGGAGCGGTCAAGCTGGACAACCGGGGCGGGACCGCCTTGAAGGGCGGCGATGATCCCTCCGCATGATTTCGAAGCCGCCCTGCGGGCGAAGATCGACGGCAAGACCAAGCCGCTGGGCGCGCTGGGCCGCATCGAGGCGCTGGCGGCGCAGATCGCCCGCGTGCAGCACAGCCTCTCGCCGCGCATGGAAGCGGCCCGGCTGATCCTCTTCGCCGGCGATCACGGCATCGCGGCGGAGGGCGTCTCGGCCTATCCGGCGAAGGTCACCCGCCAGATGGTGCTGAACTTCCTCGCCGGGGGCGCGGCGGCCAATGTCTTCGCGCGGCAGGCGGGGCTGCCGGTGGCCGTGGTGGATTGCGGCGTGGCCGGCCCGCCCATCGCCGATGCGCGCCTCATCTCTCGCCGCATCGCGGCAGGCACCGCCAATGCCCGGCACGGCCCGGCCATGACGGCGGCGCAGGCCCAGGCGGCGCTCGCCACCGGGCGCGCCCTCGCCCTGGAGGGGGATTTCGACGCGATCTGCCTGGGCGAGATGGGCATCGGCAACACCTCCTCGGCCGCGCTGCTGGCGGCAAAGATCACCGGCCAGCCCGTGGCGGGCTTCACCGGGCGTGGCACCGGGGTGGATAACGAAGGCCTGGCCCGCAAGCAGGCCATCCTGGAAGCGGCGGCCGTCCGCACCGCGCCCCGCCTCGGCCCGATCGAGGCGCTGCGCGAAGTTGGCGGATTCGAGATCGCCGCCATGGCCGGCGCCATGCTGGGCGCGGGCGAGGCGCGGCGCCTGGTGCTGGTGGATGGCTTCATCGCCGGCGCGGCGGCGCTGGTCGCGGTCAGCCTGCGGCCTGCCATCCGCGGCAACCTGGTCTTCGCCCATCGCTCGGCCGAGCAGGGGCATGCGGCGCTGCTGGCCGCGCTGCGGGCCGAGCCACTGCTGGATCTCGGGCTGCGGCTGGGCGAGGGCTCGGGCGCCCTGCTCGCCTGGCCGCTGCTGCGCGCCGCCGCCGCGATGCTGAACGAGATGGCGAGCTTCGAGACCGCCGCCGTGAGCGGGCCCGCATGAGGGAGCAATGGGCCATCCTGCTGCTGGCCGTGCAGTTCCTGACGCGGCTGCCGGTGCCGGCCAGCGCCGGCTTCACACCCGAGCGGCTGACGGCGGCCACGCGCTACTACCCGCTGGTCGGCGCCCTGATCGGTGGCCTGGTGGCGGCCGCCTATGCGCTGGCGGCCTGGATCTGGCCGCCCTCCGTCGCCATCCTGCTTTCCATCGCCGCCAGCCTGCTGCTGACCGGCGCCTTCCATGAGGACGGCCTGGCCGACATGTTCGACGGCGTGGGCGGCGGGCTGACGCGCGAGCGCGCGCTGGAGATCATGAAGGACAGCCGCATCGGCACCTATGGCGCGGCCGCGTTGATGTTGGCCCTCGCGCTCAAGGCCGCCACGCTCACGGCCATGCCGCCCGCCGCCGTGATCCTTGCGCTGGTGGCCGGGCATGGGCTCAGCCGCTTTTCCGCCGTGCTGGTCATCGCGACCAGCGCCTATGTGCGGGACCACGGCACCGCCAAGCCCGTGGCCGACGGCGTGAGCCGCGAGAGCCTGTGCATCGCCGCCGCCACCGCCGTGATCCTCGCGCTCGCTTTGGCCTCGGGCCTCGGCATCGCCGCCGCGTTGCTGGGCCTGGCCGGGCTCGCGCTGGGCCATTGGGGGATGCGGCAGGTCTTCGAGCGAAAGCTCGGGGGCTATACCGGCGATTGCCTCGGCGCCGTGCAGCAGGGCAGCGAGCTCGGACTCTATCTCGGGCTGCTGGCGTGGCTGTGATCCTGCTGCGGCATTTGCGGCCGGCCGTGGCGGAGGGGGTCTGCTACGGCATCACCGATCTCGACCTCGCCGAGGGCCATGCGGCGGTGCTGGAGACCGTGCTGGAGCGCTTGCCGGCGCTGGATGGCATCGCCACCAGCCCGCTGCGCCGTTGCCGCATCCTGGCCGAAGCCATCGCCACCCGGCGCGGCATGCGCGTCGTCACGGACCACCGCCTGATCGAGATGGATTTCGGCGCCTGGGAAGGCCAGCCCTGGAACGACATCCCCCGCGCCGAGCTGGACCAATGGGCCGCCGACTTCCTGCACGCCCGCCCGCATGGCGGGGAGAGCGTGGCGCAGCTCCAGGCGCGGACCCAGGCCGCCCTGGCCGAATACCACGCCACCCCGGGGCACCAGCTGCTGGTCACCCATGCCGGCGTCATCAAGGCGGCCCTCGCCACCGGCCACCGCGCCGAGGATTGGCCCGCTGCCCTCGCCTTCGGCGAGTTCGTGACAATCTGACCACCAAAGGAGAATGCCCCATGCCGGATGACGACATCCACAAGGCCGAAATGCAGGCGCTGAAGGCCGAGCAGCGCCGCCGCATCACCGAAGCGCAGGACCCCGGCCGCGGCCTCGTGCTGGTCCATACCGGCGACGGCAAGGGCAAATCCAGCTCGGCCTTCGGCGTCATCATCCGCGCGCTGGGCTGGGGGCATAGCGTGGGCGTGGTGCAGTTCATCAAGGGCGACTGGCCCACCGGCGAGAAGCAGTTCTTCGACAAGCTGGCCTCCGACAAGATGGGGGGCAAGGTGGTCTGGCGGACTATGGGCGAGGGCTTCACCTGGGACACCCAGGACCGCACGCGCGACACGCGCACGGCAGAGGCCGCCCTGGCCGTGGCCGCCGACATGCTGGCCAGCGGCGAGCACGACCTCGTCGTCCTCGATGAGATCAATATCGCCCTGCAATACGAATACCTGGACGTCCCCGCCGTGCTGGCGGCGCTGCAGGGGCGGCACCAGCGCACCAGCGTCATCCTCACCGGCCGCAACGCGAAGCCCGAGATCATGGAGTATGCCGACCTCGTCTCCGAGATGCGGGAGGTGAAGCATCCCTTCCAGGCCGGCATCAAGGCGCAGAAGGGGCTGGATTTCTGAGTGAGGGGCGGGCTCGGGCACAGTTGACTTGAGGGCGCCCTGGCGCGAAGGGGCTGGTGTCACACGTCCATCACGGAACCACCATGTCACTCGCTTTCGTCTTCCCCGGCCAGGGCAGCCAGGCCCCCGGCATGGGCCGCGACCTTGCCGGCGCCTTCCCCATCGCGCGCGAGACCTTCCAGGAGGTGGATGATGCGCTGGGCCAGAAGCTCTCGCGCCTCATCTTCGAGGGCCCGGCCGAGGAACTCACCCTCACCGCCAATGCGCAGCCGGCGCTGATGGCGGTTTCCGTCGCCATCTGCCGCGTGCTGGCGAGGGAGGGTGGCTTCGACATGTCCCGCCAGGTGGCGCTGGTGGCGGGCCACAGCCTCGGCGAATACAGCGCGCTGACGGCGGCGGGCAGCTTCGACCTGCCGACCGCCGCCCGGCTGTTGCGCCTGCGCGGCGATTCCATGCAGGCCGCCGTCCCCCCGGGCGAAGGTGCGATGGCCGCGCTGCTGGGCGCCGAGGCCGAGCAGGCCGCCGGAATTTGCGCCGGCGCCGCGCAGGGCGAAGTGCTGGAGGTCGCCAATGACAATGGCGGCGGCCAGGTCGTCGTCTCCGGTGCCAAGGCGGCGGTGGAACGCGCCGTGGAGGCCGCCAAGGCCGCCGGCATCAAGCGCGCCATGATCCTGCCCGTCTCCGCCCCCTTCCATTGCGCCATGATGGAACCCGCCGCGCGGGTGATGGAGGAGGCGCTGGGCAAGGCCGCCATGGCGCATCCCGCCGTGCCGGTCGTCGCCAATGTCACGGCCGCGCCGGTCTCCGACCCCGATGTGATTCGCGGGCTGCTGGTGAAGCAGGTGACGGGCACGGTGCGCTGGCGCGAATGCGTGGCCGCCATGGTCGCCGCCGGCTGCACCCGCTTCGCCGAAGTGGGCGCCGGCCGCGTGCTGACCGGGCTGATGAAGCGCAATGCGCCCGAAGCCGCGGCGCTCGCCATCAACAACCCGGCCGATATCGAAGCCTTCCTGAAGTCGCTGTGACGCGGCTGGTTCTCTCGGAGGCGGAGGAGACGCCGCTCGCCGCCGTCCTGGAGACGGGCTTCGATTCCTTCAACGCCCCCTTCATCGGCGAGCATGGCTACAAGCCGCTGCGCCTGATGGTCTTCCGCGAGGGGGAGGAGACGCCCGCCGGCGGCATCCAGGCGGATTGCTACGGCGCCTGGTTGCAGGTGCGGGATGTCTGGCTACCGGAGGATCTGCGACGTTCGGGCCTCGGCACCGCCCTGTTCGACCGGATCGAGGCCGAGGCGAAGGCGCGCGGCTGCATCGGGGCATTTCTGACAACCTTCAGCTTCCAGGCGCGCCCCTTCTATGAGAAGCGCGGCTATACCTGCTTTGCCACGCTGGAGGACAACCCGCCCGGCCATTCCCGCTTCTTCATGATGAAGCGCTTCGCCGCCCCATGATCCTGCACGTCACCGACCAGCCGAGCGAGGCCGATACGGCCGCCATCCTGGACGGGCTGATCGCCTTCAACGAGGCCGCGACCGGCCTGCGCGGGCGGGACCGGCTGGACCTCGCCATCCTGCTGCGCGACGCGGAGCGCCGCACCATCGGCGGTGCGCTGGGGAACTCGCATTACGGCTGGGTGCGGATCGAGCTTCTCTCCCTGCCCGAGGCGCTGCGCGGCCAGGGCTGGGGAAGCCGGCTGATGCAGGCGGTGGAGGATGAGGCACGCGCCCGCCGCTGCCTGGGCGTCCGGCTGGAGACGCTCTCTTTCCAGGCGCGTGGCTTCTACGAAAAGCTCGGCTACAGCGTCATCGGAACCCTGCCGGATTACCCGCCCGGCCATACGCTCTATTGGCTCGCCAAACGGCTTGAAGAAGGAAACGCCTGATGTTCAAACTCGACGGCAAGATCGCCCTCGTCACCGGGGCCTCCTCCGGCATCGGAATCGGCATCGCGGAGGCGCTGCACGCCCAGGGCGCGCATGTGGTCCTCACCGGCCGGCGCGAGGCCGAGTTGAACGCCGTCGCCGCGCAGCTGGGCGAGCGCGCCAGCGTCATGCCGGCCGATCTGAATGACCCGGCGGCCCCCGCAGCGCTGGTGGAGGGCATCGAGGCCGCGCATGGCAAGCTCGACATCCTGGTGAACAATGCCGGCTTCACGCGGGACATGCTGGCGCTGCGCATGGGCGATGAGGATTGGAACGCCGTCCTCGAAGTGGATCTGAACGCCCCCTTCCGCCTGGCGCGCGCCGCCCTGCGCGGGATGATGAAGCGCCGCGCCGGCCGCATCGTCTCCATCGCCTCCATCGTGGGTGTGACGGGCAATGCGGGCCAGGCGAACTACGCCGCCGCCAAGGCAGGCCTGATCGGCATGAGCAAGGCGCTGGCGCAGGAGGTCGCGCCGCGTGGCGTCACCATCAACGTCGTCGCCCCCGGCTTCATCGCGACGCCGATGACCGACAAGCTGAACGAGGAGCAGAAATCCGGCCTGCTCTCCCGCATCCCGATGAAGCGGATGGGCAGCGCGAAGGATGTGGCCTCGGCCGTGTCCTATCTCGCCTCGGATGAGGCGGCCTGGGTGACGGGCACCACCATCCATGTGAATGGCGGCATGCTGATGGTCTGATGGGCCTTGCGGCGCGCGGGGCACGCCTGTTTAGTGCGAGGGACCGTTTCCAGGGGGTTTCCAGCCATGGCCAGGCCAGGCCGCGCGCTGTTCCGTTCCTTGCTGCACCGCTCCTCCATCGCCTTCATGCTGCTCGTGACGACGCTGCTCGTCGCGAGCTGGGTGCTGATCCAGGACGGCACGCATGGGCTGCGCCAGGCGGCGCTGACCACGGCCACGCAGAACGCCGCCCGCGCGGCCCTCGCCCTGAAGGACGAGATGCAAGCCATCGAGGCGCGGCTCTGGGTGGCGCAGCGCGAGGGCCGGCCGCTCGCCGGCATCGCCTTCACGCCGCTCCCGCCCGAAATCACCGCGACCCTGGGCGGCGTGGAGCCAGGGCAGCTGCGCCTTTGGCCCCTGCCGCGCAACGCCCAATCCCCGCGCGAGCTGCTGGCCTTCCTGGTGCCCATGCAGCCCGGCGCCGCCACACCCGCGCTGCGCTTGCCGGTGGCCGCGCTGGATCTCTTGCTGGCGCCACAGCCGGACACCGCGCTCAGGCTGGTCAGCGGCCTGGGGACGGAGCTCGCGGCGCTGGGCACGGCGGGCTCCGTGCAAGCCAGCCTCTGGGTGCGCGAAGGCGCCCTGCGCGTCGAGGCCTCGGCCACGCCGGCGGCGATGTCGCTCGCGGTCTGGCTGATCCCGCTTTTTGGCCTGGGTACGCTCGGCTTCATCTTCCGCAAGCATTTGGAGCGCAGTGACCGGGTGGACCTCAAGCTCACCGCGCTGCGCGGCAGCCTGGCGCGCCACGCCGCGCAACTCAGCGTGAACGAGGCGCGGATGCGGCTCTCGCAGAGTGAGCGCATCACGGCCGAACGGCGCGAGGCAGCGATGATCGAGGCCTGGCCGCGTCCCGTGGCGCTGCTGGATGCGGAGGGCAAGCTCACCGCCTGGAACCAGGGCTTCGCGGCGCTTCTGCCGGCCGAGGCGCTGCGGCGGGACCTGCCTTTGGGCATGCTGACGCGGCACCTCGATATCCGGGTGCCGGGCAAGGATAATGGCCGGCGTGGGCCGGGGCAGCGCCCGCGCATGCGCAGCATCCCGCTGGCGGATGGCAGCCGCCTCTTCGAGGCGCTGGCCGATGCGCCCTCGCCCGACCTGTCCGAGGCCCGCAACCTGTGCCGGACCGAGATGCTGACCCGCGCGCCATTGCTGCGCGAAGGGCTGCGCGCGGGCGATGCCGAGGCGGTGCGCCTGCACGCCCATGCGCTGCGTGGGCTGGCCGCCAATTTCGGCCTCACCGCGCTGGCCCCGGCGCTGGAGGCGGTGGAGCGTTCCGCCCAGGCACGGGACCAGTCGGCCATGACGGCGGCGCTGGAGGGGTTCGAGGCGGAATTCGGCCTGGCCCTGCAGCAACTCGGCAGCGCCACCGCGTGAGCCGGACCACGGGCAGGGGAAGGCAGGGATGAGCGCGACGGATCTGACGGGGCGGGTGGCCATCATCACCGGGGGCGCGCGCGGCCTTGGGCTGGCCATCGCGGGGCGGCTCCGCGCGGGCGGCGCGCGGGTCGCGATCTGGGACATGGATGGCGCGGCGCTGGCCCAGGCGGCCGGCACGCTCGGCGCCCATGCCGAGACGGCCGATGTGACCGATGCGGCATCGCTGGAGGCCGCGCTGGCGCGCACCGAGGCGGCGCTCGGCCCCTGCGACATCATGGTGGCCAATGCCGGCATCACCGGCCCCAACCACACGCTGGAGGATTACCCCATCGCGGATTGGCGCCGCGTGATCGAGGTGGATCTGGTGGGCGTCTATCTCACCTGCCGCGCCGTGGTTCCGGGCATGCGTGCGAGGGATTGCGGGCGGATCGTGAACATCGCCAGCATCGCGGGGAAGGAGGGCAACCCCAATGCCTCGGCCTATTCGGCGGCCAAGGCGGGGGTGATCGGGCTCACGAAATCCCTCGGCAAGGAATTGGCGACAACCGGCGTGCGGGTGAACTGCATCACCCCCGCCGCCGTGGAGACCGAGCTCTTCGCGCAGATGACCCCGGAGCAGATCGCCTGGATGAAGTCAAAGATCCCGATGGGGCGCTTCGGCCTGGCCTCGGAAGTGGCGGAGATGGCGGCCTTTCTCGCCTCGGATGCCGCCAGCTTCTCGACCGGCGCGGTGTTCGACTGCTCGGGCGGGAGGGCGGTGTATTGAGCGAAGAGGCGCCTCCCATTTTGGCGCCCCCCATCCTCGCGCCGGTCTCTTTCGGCGAGTTGCTGGACAAGATCTCCATCCTGGAGCTGAAGGAGGCCGCGATCCACGCGGAGCCGGCGCGCGGCTTCGTCCTGGCCGAGCTGGCGGCGCTGCGCGACATCCTTGCCGGGCTCGACCTCGCCTCGCGGCCTGGGCTGGCGGCGGCGATGGCGGAGGATTCAGCCCACCTGGCCGAGGTGAACCGCACCCTCTGGCAGGTGGAGGATGCGCTGCGGGCCCATGAGGCGCGGCAGGATTTCGGGCCGGGCTTCATCGCCCTCGCCCGCTCGGTCTACACCACGAATGACGAGCGGGCGCGCCTGAAGGCGCGGCTCAATCACCGCTTCGGGTCAAGGGTGGTCGAAGTGAAATCCTATGGGCCCCAGGCCAAGATGGATCAGGCTCAAGGAGCGCAGGAATGAGCGCGGGGGAATCCTCGCCCTGGGCGGCGCCGCTGGCCGATGCGGCGGAGCCGGTCCTGCTGGGCGCCATCGAGTGCGTGACGGCCGAGGCGCTGGAAGGCTGGCTGCGCGACCCGGCGCGGCCGCTCTGGCCGGTGATCTTCCAGCTCTCGCTGGACGAGGCTGATCTGGGCCGGCACATCGCCAACCTGCCAGGCACAGCCGGCCGGCTGCGCTTCCGCGTCCCGCTGCCGGCGGGCGTGACGGTGGCGGCGGCACAGCGGGCCGTGATCCTCACGCTGGACGGACGGCGGGGCCTGCGCGCCGGGGCCGTCACGCAAGCCGCGGCAGCCCCGGAGCCCGTGCCGGCAGCGCCCGAACCCGGACCGCAACCGGCCCCGACATCCGCGCTCCCCCCTGCCGTCGCGGCCGCGCCAGCGCCAAGGCCGAAAGCGCCCTCGGCACCCATGCCGGCGCCATCGGCTCCCGGGCCCACGCCGCCGCCGGCCGAGACGCCGGCGGCGGCGCCAGACCCCGAACCCCATCCTGCCGCGCCCGCAGAGGCCGCGCCCTTGCCCCCACCCCCGCCGCAGGAGCTGGCGAATCTGCTGGACCAGCTGGAACCCGCGCAGCGCCTCGTCCTGGTCGAGAAGGCCTTCCAGGCGAAGGAATGGCCGGTGGTGCTGGCGCTGACCGAGAACCTGCCCGGCACGGCGCGCGATCCGCGCCTGGTCACCTTTCGCGGCCGCGCCTTCTTCTACCAGGGGCGCCATGCCGAGGCGGTGGAGGCGCTGCGCTTCATCCAGGCGCGGCACCCGCAGCGCCACACCGCCATGCTCTTCCTCGGCCGCTCCCTGGCGCAGATCGGGCAATTGCCGGAAGCGCGGCAGGTGCTGGCGCATTGCCGCGCCGGCAATCCGGCGGAATCCCGCTATGTCTTCGAGGCCGGGCGCATCGCCGCCCGGCTGGTCCAGGGCGATGACGGCCAGGCGGAACCGCGGCCGGAGCTGATGGGGGAGGCCACCGAACTGCTCCGCCAGGCCATGGCGATGCGGCCTGAGGATCATCGCCCGCCCCGGCTGCTGGCGCAGCTCACCCTGCTCGAAGGCCAGCTCGGCGAGGCGCTTTCCCTGCTGGAGACCGCCATCGCCCTCGCCCCGCAACAGGCCGAGCTGCGCATGGAGCAGGCCCGGCTGCTGACCCGGCTGAACCGGCTGGAAGAGGCGCTGGAAGCCGCCGAGGCCGCAGCGCGGCTCGACCCGCTGCGCGACGGCGCGGCCTTCGCCGTGCGCATCCTGCAGCGCTGGCTGGAGGCTCGTCGCACCGGCCCGCTGACCATCCGTGAGGTCGCGCCCGCTTGAGCCGCCTGCCCGATCCGGATTGGGTCAGCTTCGGCCCCGCGCCCGCATTGCCGGAGGCGCTGGCCACCGCCCTGCCCGACCGTGCGGCGCTGCTGGAATGGGAGGACGGCGCGTCCCGGCTCTGGCGCGGCGCCTATCTGCGCGAGTTGCGCGAGCATGGGCTGGTGGCGCCGGATGCGCCCAGCGCCACCCTGCTGGAGGCGGCTTCGCGCCATCCGCTGGTGCATCGCTTCGGCGGCGCCCTGCCGGCGCTGGGCCCTCGCCCCGCCGAGGGGCGGGAGGTGGCGCTGATCTCCCGCTTCGGGGTGCAGAAATTCGGCGGCGTCGAGCATTTCCTGCTGCAGATGGCGCGGCTCTACCGCGAGATGGGCTTCCGCCCCACCATCCTCGGCACCCGCGCCGAACGCGCGGGCGAGGCGGGCGAGGTGGAGGGCATCCCCTATGCCTTCATCGCCGAGACGCCCAAGGCGCTGTTCCGCTTCGCCTGGGAGCGCCGCCTGGCGCTGGCGCATGTGGTCTCGGGCCTCGGCTTCGAGGTGGCGGCCAGCCTGCGCTTTCTCGATGTCCGCCTGGTCTTCGGCGTGCATTTCTGGCGCGAGCTCTTCCACCCCCGCACCGGCCAGGGCGGCTATTTCCCCGACCTGCCGGAAGGCCACAGCCGCCGCCCCGAGGCCGAGCTGCTGCTGGCCGATGCCGATGCCGCCTACGCCAATTCGGCCTTCACGCAGGGGCTGGTGGAGGCGCAGTTCGGCCCGCGTCTGCCCATCATCCCCTCGCTGCCCGATGACGTGGCGCTGCCGGCCCCGCCCACGCCCGCCAGGCGGGAGCTGGTGCTGCTGGCCAATGCGCGCATGGATAAGGGCTTCGGCCTGATGCTGCGCATCGCGGCGTTGCTGCCCAACCGTCGCTTCGTGGCGCTGGCCACGCAATCCGACCGCCACGCCGCCCTGGCCGCGGCGGCCGAGGCGCGCCTCACCCATGTCGAGGTGCTGGACCGCGTGGAGGAGATGGCGCCGCTCTACGCCCGCGCCCGCGCCGTTCTGGTGCCGAGCTACCGCTTCGTCGAGAGTTTCAGCCGCGTCGTTGTGGAGGCGCAGCGCCAGGGCGTGCCGGTGATCGGCTCGGATCGCGGCAATGTGCCGCTGCTGCTGGCCGAAAGCGGCGTGAGACTGCCCGAGGACCCGGCACTCTGGGCGGCCGAGCTGACGCGCCTGTTTGAGGAGACGCCGTATTGGGAAGCACGCTCGGCAGCGGCGCTGCGCGGTTCGGCGCGGAACCCCTTCAGCGCCCAGGCCGGGCGGCTCGCGCGGCTCGTCGCGGGGCTGGAGGCGCCGGTGCTGGTGGCGGTGGGCTCGGGCATCGGCAATGTGATCCACACCACGCCGCTGATCCGCAACCTGGCGCGGCGGCTGGGGCGGCCGGTGGATGTCGTGGTGGCCGGGGATTCGCCAGGCGCGCTGGCCGCCGCGGCGCATCCCGAACATGTCCGCCACGTCTTTCCGCTGAACGACCTGGTGCTGCGCCGGCGTTACGCGCTGGTCTTCGTCACCCAGAGCTTCGGCCAGCTGCTGCCCGCCTTCCGGGCCGAGCATGTGATCCATTCGCGGCGCTGGGGCCTGTTCCACGCCGGGCATGCGCTGCATGAGGCGGAGTTCAACCTGGCGGCCGCGCAGGCGCTGCTGGGCGTGCCCTATGCGCCGGAGGACGTTCCCGCCTGCTTCTTCGCCGGCCTCACGGCGCGGCCCGGCGCGCGACCGCTGCTCGGTCTGCATGCCGGCTCGAAGACCGGCATCTGGGCGGCCAAGCGCTGGCCGCATTTCGCCGAGCTGGCCGCGCGGTTCGCGGCACGCGGCGTGGCCGTCGCCTCCTTCGGCACGCCGGATGAATACGTGCCCGGCACCGAGGACCGCACCGGCGGCAGCGTCGAGGCGATGGCGATGGCGATGCGCGACTGCACCGCCTTCCTCTCCAATGACAGCGGCGTGATGAACATCGCCCATGCGCTGGGCCTGCCGCTGGTGGCGCTCTTCGGGCCGACGGCGCCGGCCACGCGCGGGCCGCTCGGCGCGCACGCCACCATCCTGGCGCTGGACAAGCCCTGCGCGCCCTGCGAATTGGCCGGGCCGGGCGGCGCCTTTGCCCAAATGACGTGCCGATGCATCGCAGAGATCACGGTGGATCGCGTGGAAGCCGCGCTCCTGGCGCGTCTCGCGGCGGAACCGCGTCTTCCTGCCCCCTTGGCCGCCCCCTCCATAGCGGGATAGCTTCGCCCATTGGCGCGATGCAGCCTCTCGACCCAGCGGAGTTTTGAATGGCCGTCGTGGACCGGATCAGTGACGCCCCATGGCTGGTGGTCTGGAAGAAGCAATCCGATGCGCGCGTCGGCCGTGCCACCCGGCAGGAGGATGGCGCGATCCGCGCCGATTGCCGCGGCTGCAACGGCGCCACGCGGCTGCTGCTGCCGCTCGGCGCCGCATTGGACCGGACGGGCACGCTGCACCTGACGATCGGCCTCCGGGTGGACAAGGTGAGCCCGGCGCGCCCGGTGGAATGGGTGGCGCTGCTGCGCGGCCCGGACCCGGCCGACCTGACGCTGGTGAAGAAGCTGGAAAGCATGCCCGTGATGGGCGCGCAGGGGCGCGACTGGAGCTGGACCCTCCCCACGACGGAGCTGGCCGAGGCAGAGGGTGAGCTTTATCTCGCCGTGCAATGCGCGCCGCGCAGCCAGGCGGTGCTGGTCAGCGGCAGCCTGCGGCAGGAATCCCCGGCGCCTGTCGCGCCGAAGCCCGCCCCGGCCCAGGCCGAGGCCACCCCCGCCGAAGGGGGGGCAATGGGCCCCGCCTCCCGCCGCCGCGTGCGCGCACTGCCCGGCGGCGCCAGCCTGGTCTTCCGCACGGCGGGCGATGCCCAGGCCTGCAAGATCACCACCGAGGATGAAGCGCGCGGCGTGCTGCGGCTCGACCCCTCGGCCTGCGCGCAGGATTTGCGGCTCATCCTGCCGGTGCCGCCGCCGCAGGGGGCACCGCCGCCCGAGGGGCTGGGCTGGCCGCTCGGCATCCGGATGGAGGCGGCCGAGCTCGGCAGCAAGGAGAAGCGCAGCCTGCTCTGGCTGGCGCTGACGCAGGGCCTCTCGCCGGTCAGCCTGGAATTGCACCGGATGGTGGCCAAGCGCATCCGCGCGCCGGGCAGCCTCGGCCCGCTGGCCTGGGATGTGGCGCTGGATCCGCGCGTACCATCCGAGGCCGCGATCTATCTGACCTTGCAGATCGCCGGCGGCGGGACACCGGTGCTGCTGACCATCCCGGAGCTCTGGGCCGGCGCGCGCCGCGGCCAATGGAAGCCCGCGCCCCATGGCCCGCTGGAGGGGCAGGTCTTCGCCGGCGAGGAAACGCCGGGCATGGCCCTGCTGCGGGCGGGGCGGATGGTCCCCCTCGCGCCGCGCGCCAAGGCGCTGCCCGAGGGGGGCACGCGCCTCACCCTCGGCGCCGCCGCGCTGGATGCGGCGCTGCGCGAGGCCGGCTGGGCCGATGGCGAGCCCTTCGAGGCGCTGCTGCTGGCCGGCGACACGCTGCTGGACCGCCAGACCCTCACCATCGCCGCGCGCGAGGAGGATGGCGCGCTGGAGGAGGCGACGCCCGCGCGCATCCGCGGCTGGGCCGGCATCAAGGGCCAGCCGGAGCTGGGTGCCGAAGTAGAAATACTGGTCAATGGCCTGCCCTATGCGTCCTTCAGCACCGCCGCGCCGGGGCGCGGTTTCGAGACGCGCCTGCTGCTCGGCACCCGGCCGGAGGGCGATCCGATCGAGCTGCGCGGCCGCAATTCCGGGCAGCGCCTGGGCGAGACGCTTCTGCTCACGGGCCTGCCGCATCGGCTGAGCGACCCCGCCGCCGCGCTGCGCGCCACCATCGCCCTGCGGGACCATCGGCCGGGTGTCACCGTGCTGGTGCCGGTGGGCGATGGCGATGCGGCGGAATGCCTCGCGGCTTTGGCGGCGCATACGCCGGGCTGGGTGCGCATCCTCCTGCTCGACCGCGGCGGCGCAACGCCGGCCTTGCTGGAAGGGCAACAGGTGCTGCGCGTCGAGGGCGGGCTCGCGGCCGGTTTCAACCAGGGCATCGCCGCGGCCGGCACGGATGACGTGGTGCTGCTTGCCCCCGGCGCGCGGCCCGGGCCGCGCTGGCTGCACCGGCTGCTGTTTGCGGCGCTGGCCACCGACCGGCCGGCCAGCCTCGCCGCGCTGAACGAGGGCTGTGACGCCCTCTGGGCGCGGCCGGATGCCGCGCGCCTGCTGGCCCAGCAGGCCGGCGGGTTGCGGCCGGAGGTGCCGGTGATGGGCGGGCCCTGCCTCTATCTGCGCCGCGCGGCACTCGACGCCGTGGGCGGCTTCGACGCGGAGAGCTTCCCGGAGGGCGAGGGCTGGCAGGTGGATTGGGCGATGCGCGCCCGCTATCTCGGCTTCACCCATCACGTCGAGGAGGGCTGCCTGGTCGGCCCCGCCCAGCCGCCGGCCCTGACGCCGGACGCCGAGGCGCTGCTCGGCCATCGCTACGCCGAATGGCCACGCCTGCGCGCCGCGCGCGATGAGACGCCGGCCTGGCGTGGCATCACGCATCGCCTGGCGCAGCTCACCCAGGATTCACCGCCCCTGGCCCGGCCGCGCTGCCTCTTCGTCATCAGCACGCGCACCGGCGGCACGCCGCAGACCAACCAGGACCTGATGCGCGCCCTGCAGCCGGGGCATGAGACGCTGCTGCTGCACTGCGACGGCCGGGTGATGACGCTCTCCCGCGTCACCGAGGCGGGCGAGGCGGTGCTGGCCAGCCACACCCTGGCCGAGCCGATCGGGGTGCTGAGCCACCGCTCGGCCGAATATGATGCGGTCATCGCCGACTGGTTGCAGGGCGAGGCGGTGGAGCTGCTGCATGTGCGGCATCTCGCCTGGCACAGCCTGGGGCTGATCGAGCGCGCGCGGGTGCTGGGCATTCCCGTCGTGGTCTCCTTCCATGATTTCTATACCCTTTGCCCCACGGTGAAGCTGCTCGACCCGCAGATGACGCCCTGTGGCGGCGTCTGCACGGCCGGCGAAGGCGATTGCCGGGCGGAGCTCTGGCCGCGCGAGACGGTGCCGCCGCTGCGGGACCGCTGGGTGCATAATTGGCGGGCCATGATGGGGCCGGCGCTGGCGCAGGCCGATGCCTTCGTCACCACCTCGGCCAGTGCGCAGGAGACGATCCTGCGCGCCTATCCGGCCCTGGCGGAAAAGCCCTTTGAGGTGATCCGCCACGGCCGGGATTTCGCGCATCTGGACCGCCCGCCGCCGGCCCCGCCCGAGCGCACGGAGAAGCTGCGCCTGCTGGTGCTGGGCAATATCAGCCGCGCCAAGGGGGCGGAGCTGCTGCGTGACCTGGCCGCGCTGGACACGGCCGAGCGGCTGGAGATCCATGTGGCGGGCGAGATCGACAGCCGGCTGAAGCCCGCGCGCATCTTCCTGCACGGCCCCTATGAGCGTGATTCGGTGCTCCGCGTGATCGAGGAGGTGCGGCCGCATCTGGGCGCCGTGCTCTCGCTCTGGCCCGAGACCTATTCCCATACGCTGACGGAGTTATGGTCCGCCGGCGTGCCGGTTCTGGGTTTCGATCTCGGCGCCGTGGGGGGCGCCGTCGGCGAGCGCATCCGCGAAACCGGCGGCGGGTGGCTGCTGCGGGAGACGGGGCCGGAAGCGGTGCACCAGGCGCTGCGCCGCATCGCCGCCGATACGGAAGGCCATGCCGCCCGCACCGGCGCCGTGGAAGCCTGGCGGCAGGGAGAAGGGCGGCGGTATGGGACCGCCGCCATGGCCGAGGCCTATGCCGCGCTCTATGCGCGGCTTGGTGTCTGACCTCAGGCGGCCAGGGCTTCCTCGCCCTCGATCGTCACCGCCGCGGCATGCACGACGGAAGCGATGCGGACCGCGGCCTGCACCTGCTCGCTGGTCAGGCCGGCATGCTTCACCACCTTCTCGTGGCTTTCCATGCACATGCCGCAGCCATTGATGGCCGAGACAGCGAGCGACCAGAGCTCGAAATCGGCCTTCTCCACGCCCGGGCGGGCCATGATGTTCATGCGCAGCTTGGCCGGCATGGAGGGGTAGTCGCCGCCCACCAGGTGGGTGAAGCGGTAATAGACATTGTTCATGCCCATCACCGAGGCCGCGCCCTTCGCGGCCGCCAGCGCCTCGGCGCTCAACTGCGGGCTGAATTCGGCGATGATGGCGCGCGTCACCGTCGCGTTGCGGCTCGCCAGGGCGGAGACGATGAAGGTGCCGGCGCGCTGCTGGACGGAGAGCGAGGGCTCGGCCGCCAGCGAACCGAGGTTCAGCTTCTGGTCCTTGGCGTATTCGGGGAGGGCATTGCGCAGGGCTTCCAGCGACATGGCGCGGGCTCCAAACAGGTCAGATGGTGGGAAAAGCCGCCCCGCCGCAAAGCGGCCGGGGAGTCTAAGGGGGCTGCATGCCCCCCTTTCGCTTGCGGCGGTCGGGTTGGTGTGGCGGCTACCGCCGCAAGCGACAGACTTAGGCCGCCTTGTCGAAGAGTTCCTGCGGCTTCAGGGCCTCTTCGCCCTTGGTCCAGTTGCAGGGGCACAGCTCATCGGTCTGCAGCGCGTCGAGGATGCGCAGCGTCTCCTGCGGGTTGCGGCCGACATTCAGGCCGTTCACCGAGACATGCATGATCGTGCCTTCGGGGTCCACGATGAAGGTGACGCGCAGCGGCACGCCCGCCTGCTTGTCGAGGACGCCCAGCGCCGTGCTCAGCTCGCGCTTCACATCGGCCAGCATCGGGAAGGGCAGGGTCTTGATGTCGTCATTGTAGACGCGCCAGTTGAGGTGCACGAACTCGCTGTCGGTCGAGACGCCGTAGATCACCGCGTCACGGTCGGTGAACTCGCCCTGGAGCTTGCCGAAGGCGGCGATTTCGGTCGGGCAGATGAAGGTGAAATCCTTCGGCCAGAAGAAGACGATCTTCCACTTGCCGGCATCGCTCTGGTCGGTCACCTGGATGAAGGACTTGCCGGGGCCCTTAAGGCCCTCGGGGCCGCCCTGGACGGCGGTCAGGTCGAAGCTCGGGAATTTGTCGCCGACGGTCAGCATGGTCGTGTCTCCTGCAGGATGGGTGGCGGGACCGGTCATTGCGGTCATGCATCGCCATATTGCACTGCACCATGGCTTTTCAAGAAAGCTGTCGACAGAATCTTCGAACGCGCGCGCGCTATGCCCGCGGCTTGAGCAGCAGCTGCCCGGAACCGGTCAAGACGGCCAGGCGTGCCGCCAGCGCAGGCATGGCGCTGGCCTCCAGGCCCAGCAGGCGGGTGACGCCCGTGGGCAGCTCGTCCTCCTGCGCCTGGGGGGCCAGTTCGAGAACCAGCCGGGCGGCGGCGGCCACCTCTTCGGGGTGGATCATGGAAGGGCGGCGCAGATGCGCGGCGGCCCCGCGGCGGTCCCGCGCCAGGATCGGCGCGCGTTCCTCGGGGAACCAGAAGCCGCCGGCCTCGCTGACGCCTTGCAGCAGGCGCGCCTCGTTCAGCGCGGCGGCGAAGCCCTTGGCATCCGGCGCGGCGGGGCCGAGCAGCAGGCGCAGGCGTTCCTGCACGGCCTCGCCATGGACCGGCGCCTCGGTGGCGATGATGGCGGCGATCAGGGCAGCGAGTTCGGCGCGGTTGGTGGGAGCGTGGTCCATGCTGGCTTCGACATAGGCGGGGGCGAGCGAGACGGTCTCGATGGATGCGGCCGGGGCGGGCGCCTCAAGGCCGAGCGGCGCGCGCAGCCGGGCGGCGGCGGAATCGGGCTGGTTCAGCCAGTCGAGCGACCAGCTCCGGGCCAGCGTCCAGCCCATCCCTTCCAGCGCCATCTGCCGGCCGCGGTCGCGGTCCCGCGCGCAGCGGAGGCCCGACCAATCGGCGCCATCCACCTCCACGCCCAGGTCGAAGCCGTTCTCACCGCGAGCTGCGATGTCGAGGAAGAGGCCGGAAAGGCCGACACGCGACACCGCCTCCCGCCCGGATTGCGTGATGAGCCCGCCGATCAGGCCGGCGATGGCCGAGCCCTCGCGCGCCTCGGTCCGGGCCATGGCGCCGCCGGCGGCGAAGCCGAGGAAGGTCTTCAGCGCGGCCACGCCCCGCCCCTTGGCGCGCTCCAGATCCACCTCCTCCGCACCGATGCCGGAGAAGACGATGCAGCGCTTCTTGGCGCGGGTGATGAGCACGTTCAGCCGCCGCTCGCCGCCATCATTCGAGAGCGGGCCGAAGCGCATGGCGAGCTTGCCATCGGCGCCGCGGCCATAGCCCACGCTGATCATGATGCTGTCGCGCTCATCGCCCTGCACGTTTTCCAGGTTCTTCACGAAGAAGGGCTCGGCGGGATGGGCGGTGAAGAAGGCTTCCGTCTCTGGGCTCTCGCGCCGCAGGGCTTCGACGGCATCGGCGATGGCGTCGCGCTGGGTGACGGAGAAGGCGGCGACGCCCAGCGTGTCGCCTGGCGTTTCGCGCGCGTGGCGCAACACGGCCTCGGCCACGGCGCGGGCTTCCTCGGTGTTGGAACTGCCCTTGAAGCGGCCCTCCACGCGGATCAGCGAAAGCCCCAACGCCGGGCTCCGCGGCCGGGGCGAGGGCAGGACCAGCAGGCGGTTGCCGTAGAACTCCGCATTGCTGGTGGCGATCAGGCTTTCGTGCCGGCTGCGGTAATGCCAGCGCAGCATGGCGGTCGGGATGCCGCGCGCATTGGCGAGGCCGAGGATGCTCTCCACATCCCGCGCATCCAGCGCGTCATCCTCGTCGGCGGATGCATCCTCGCTCTCCTCCGTCATGCGCTGGAAGAAGCGGGTGGGGGGCATCTGCTTGTCATCGCCCACCACCACGATCTGCCGCGCGCGGGCGATGGCGCCCAGCGCATCCACCGGCTCGATCTGGCTGGCTTCATCCATCACCAGCAGGTCGAAGAGGGGGAAGCCCGGCTGCGTCGCGTGATGCGGATTGGCGAGGAATTGCGCGACGCTCAGCGGGCTGAGCATGAGGATGGGCTTGGCCTTGCGGATCAGCGGCGCCGCGCGGGAGAGCAAGGTGCGCAAGGCCGCATGGCCGCGCTTACGCTCGAATTCGCCGCGCAGGAAGGCGAGGCTCGCGGCCTCCTCACCCAGGCGCAGCGCGTCCACGCGCGCGGCATGGATGGCGGCGGCCTCGGCGCGGGCCAGGCGCACGCGGGCGGCATCGGCGGCGCGGAAATCCAGCACCCAGCGATCCGCCGCCGCGCCATCGAAGGCGGCGAGTTCGGGATGCGCGCGCATCGCCACCCGGTACAGAGCTTCAAGGATGGCGAAATCCAGCGCGGATTCGGCCGCATCGGGCGGGATGGCGCCGCTGGCCAGGGCCTCGGCGAGGGGCACGAGGCTGGGCTCCGCGGCCTCGGCCCGCGCCCAGGCCTGCCAGGGGGCGAGCGCCTCGGGCTCGGCGGCCATGGCGGCGAGGCGCTCGGCCGTCGCGGCAAAGTCTTCGGCGGGCAAGAGGCCGGTGGCGTCGCGGATCGCGGCCCAGGCCGCCAAGGCCTCGCGCTGCGCGGGCGTGGCGGCGGGCGTCGCGAAGGCGGCGGCGTGGCGCGCCATCCAGGCGAGGTCGCGCTCCAGCGCCGCCGCATCCGGCCCGGGGCCGAGGCGCGCACGCGCCGCCTGCGCGGCCATCAGCGCGTCGAGCGCCGCCGCATCCTCGGGGTCACGCAGGGCGGCGGCGAGGCTGGCCTTGGCCGCGCGCCGGCCGCCATCGAGGAACCCCAGCATGCCGCCGGGCCTCGCCAGCGTCTCGCGCGCCGCGGCCAGGCCCGGCATGTCGAGCGCGCCGGGCAGGAAACGCGGATCGGGCGCCGCCACCAGGCGCAGATCGTCGAGGCGGGCCTCGGCGGCGGGCACATCGTCCGGCCGCATCGGCGCCTGGGCACGCAGCGCTTCGGCCGCCAGCGCAGCCTCCGCCTCCGCCACGCCGCCCGGGGCGGCGGCTAGGGCACGGATGGCGCGCGGCAATTCGGCCAGGAGGCGCTGGGCGGCGATGGTATCGAGCGGCGCCGCGACCCCGCGCCACGGGCTCCTCGCCCCCGCCACGCTGGCGGCGAGGTTCCGCGCTGCCTCGCGCAGCCCGCGCAGCCGCGCAGCATCCCAGCCCGTGGGGTCCAGACGGAAGGGCGGCGGCGTGGCACCCGAGGCGCGCAGCGCGGCGAGCCGGCCCACCACCTCCTGCACGGTCACCCCCGTCTCGCCCACCACATCCCGCATCGCCGCCGCGTGCCGGTTCAGCCGGCCGCGCAGATCGCCCAGGCGCTGCACGGCCGCTTCGCGCTGCGGCGGCACGGGTGGCGGCAGCGCGAGCGTGGCGCGCAGCTCATCCAGCACGGCGGGCTTGGATTGCTTTTCGCTGTGCAATTCCAGCACGGCCGCGCCTAGGCCGAATTGCGTGAGGCGGCGCTTCACCACCTCCAGCGCCGCCGCCTTCTCCGCCACGAAGAGCACGCTGCGCCCATCCATCACCGCCTGGGCCAGGATGTTCACGATGGTTTGGCTCTTGCCGGTGCCGGGCGGCCCCTGGATGACGAGCGAGTGGCCGCGCCGCACGGCTTCGGCGGCCAGCGCCTGGCTGCCATCCACCTCCACCACATGGTCCAGCTTCTCGACCGGGATGGCCGCATCCACATCGGCATCGTCGCGAAAGGGCGGCGGCTCGGCAGCCGGCGGCGTGGGGTCCAGCAGGCGCAACAGGGTCGGGTGGGTCAGCAGGCCCGGATGCGCCACGGGGTCGAGATCCCGCCACATCAGGAATTTGGCGAAGGCGAAGAGGCCGAGCGCCAGCGCATCCGGCTCCACGCGCCAGCCCTCGCGCCCCGATGTCGCCGCCTGCATCCGCGCGGCCCAGTCGGCAGGCGCCTCGCCCACGAAATCCGGCAGGGTGATGCGGAAATCCGTGGCGAGTTTTTCCCGCAGCGAGAGGTTTTCCACCACATCCTCGGGGCTGGCGCGCAGGCGGAAGCGGTTGCTCACTCCCTCGCGCTCCAGCGTGGCGGGGATGAGGGCCAGCGGCGCCATGCGCTCCGTCCCCGGCGTGCCCGGATCGCGCCAGACCAGCGCGCCGACGGCCAGGAACAGGCTGGGCACGCCACTTTCCTCGCGCGCGCTGCGGGCGTCGCTCAGCACGTCGCGCAGGCGTCGCGTCAGTTCCTCGGCCGAGAGGGAGACGCGCAGCTGCGTATCGCGCCGCCATTCCTCGCGCGTCGCACCCGCGCTGGCGGTGGCCACACCCTCGGCGCGCTTGCGGCTCTTCGCCTCGCCCGCCAGCGCGGCCTCGAAGCCGAAGCCCTTGCCGGCGGCCAGTTGCGCCACGACGAAACCCGCATCCTCATCCTCGATGCGGATCACGCCCCGCGAACGCCCCTGCGCCGGCAGGCTGAGAAGACGGTTGCGGGTGGAGAGGTCGATCAGCGCGCGCCGCGCCTGTTCCAACTGCGCGGCGAGGCTCATCCGAGCGCATTCCTCAGGCGGTTCTCCTCGAAATCCAGCTCCTGGCTGAGCTTGGTGAGGAGCTCCTCGGTCAGCCGGCCTTCGCCCTGCAGGGCCAGGATGGTGCCGCGCGCCGCCTCAAGCGCTTCCAGCCGCACGGCACGGCGGGCCGCGCGCTCGGCCGCCACGGCACCGCCGCCCTGGGTGACGCGCTGCAGATGCTCGGCGCGATCCTGGTGCTCGGCGAGGAGGTCACTCGCGATCGGGCCATAGAGCACATCGACCGAGCGTTTGCGGATGGCATGCAGCATCGCTTCGGCGGCCTGGTGCCGGGCATGTGCCTCCTGCGGGTCGATCCCGTGCGGATGTGCCGGCTGCACCAGGCCCAGCCGCTTGATCAGCCATTCCAGCGTGGTGCCCTGCACCACCAGCGTGGCGAGGATGGCGCAGAAGGCCAGGAAGATGATCAGGTCCCGCTCGGGGAAGTTCAGCGGCAGGGCGATGGCGGCGGCGAGCGAGACAACGCCCCGCATCCCCGCCCAGGAAATCACCACGAGATGCCCGATGGGCGGCATCGGATCGTTCCGCCCCACACTCGGGATCAGGCGCGGCAGGAGGGCCGCCGGCATGACCCAGATGAAGCGGGAGACGATCAGCGCGAGCGAGATCACCAGGGCGAGGCCCGCCAGTTCCAGCACGCCGCGATCGCCCAGCCGGCTCAGGATGTCGTTCAGCTGCAGGCCGATCAGGATGAAGACCAGCGAGGTCAGGACGAATTCGATGAACTCCCAGACCGCGCGCGCCTCCAGCCGGGTGCGGGCCGAAAAGACGCGGTGTTGCGCGCGGCCCAGCAGGATGCCCGTGGTCACCACGGCCATCACGCCCGAGAGGTGCAGCGCCTCCGCCGCCAGGAAGGAGCTGTAGCAGGCGACGAAGGAGAGCACGATTTCCAGCAGCGTGTCCTTCAGCCGCGCGATGGTCCAGAGCGTGGCGCGGCCCACCAGCCAGCCCATCGCGATGCCGCCCAGCCCCAGCAGGAAGAAGCCGCCGATCGCCTCATGCGGCACGAAGCTGCCGGCCGCCATGGCGGCGATGGCGAAGCGGTAGATCACCAGGGCCGAGGCGTCATTCACCAGGCTCTCGCCTTCCAGCACGGTCACGATGCGGTGGGGCAGCTTGAGGCGTTGCAGCACGGCGGCGGCGGCGACCGCATCGGGCGGGGCCAGGATGGCGCCGAGCGCGATGGCCGCCGCCCAGGGCATCTCCGGGATCATCAGCCGCGCGACCCAGCCGATCAGGAAGGCGGTGAAGGCGACGCAGCCCAGCGCGAGCAGCAGGATGGGGCGGAGATTACGGCGGAAGGCCGGCCAATCTGTCCGGAAGGCGCTGCCCTGGAGCAGCGGCGGCAGGAAAAAGGCGAGCGCCAGTTCGGGGCTGAGGGTGATGGAGGGCAGGCCCGGGATGAAGGCGATGGCGGAACCGGCGAGGATCAGCACCACCGCATAGGGAAGCCCCGCGAAACGCGCCAGCACCGCAAGTGCGATGCAGGCGGCCATCAGGCCGAGGACAACCTCGACAATCTCCATCAGCGGCGCTTGATCAGCGCGGCCGCGATGACGCAGGCGGCGATGATGGCCACCGTCATCATCCCCTGCACGACGGTGTAGTTGGGCGCATCCGGCGCCACGAACCAGGCGGCGACGGCGCCGCCGGCCAACATCGCAATCCGCAGAAGCCAGGCCATCGGGGCACCTCCATCCTCAGGATGCCACGGCGGGCGCGCCGGTGTCATCCGCCCATGCGGTTTCAGGGATTCCCGCGCGGCACTCAGAAGTGTTCCGCGCGCAGCACGTGACAATCCGTGATGTTCACGATGGCCGGGCGCGCGCCCAGCAATTCCTCGCGCGCTTCCACCACGCGCTCGGCCACCGCGGCGCCGCAGATGCAGATGATCACGACATTGTCGAGCACGCCCGAGAGGTCACCCCCGCGCCGGACGCCCTGCCGCCCGCGCCCGGCCAGCACGGGCAGCAGCGTCCAGCCCGTGGCGCCGAGACGGTCGAGCAGGCCCGTCACCTCCTCGGCGCGGACGGCCTCGACGACGATCTCGATGCGTTTGCGCGCGTGCATCATGGCCCAACCCCGGCGAGGCGAATCCACAGCGGAATGCCAATCAGGATATTGAAGGGGAAGGTGATGGCGACGGATAGGGTGACGTAGATCCCCGCATCGGCGCGCGGCAGGGCAAGGCGCATGGCCGCCGGCACGGCGATGTAGCTGGCCGAGCCCGCCAGCACGGCCATCAGCGCCACGCCGCCGGGCGAAAGGCCGATCAGGCCGCCTGCCAGCAGACCCGCCGCACCGCCGATCAGCGGCATCACCACGCCAAAACCGATGAGGGGCCAGGGCAGGCCCTTGCCGCTGGCGCGCAGCTGCCGCACCGCCATCAGCCCCATCTCCAACAGGAAAAGGCAGAGCGCGCCGGGAAACAGCGCCTCGGTGAAGGGGGCCAGCTGGCGCCGGCCCGGCTCGCCCGCCAGGTAGCCGATGAGGAAGCTGCCCATCAGCAGCACCACCGGGCCGTTCAGCAGCACCTCGCGCGCCAGCTTGCCGGCATTGAGCTTGGGCGCCGCCGTGCCGCCGCCGATGCGGGCGAGGAGGATGGCGGTCAGGATGGCCGGCGTCTCCATCACGGCCAACACGGCCGGCATGAAGCCTTCCTGCGCGGCGCCCAGCGTCACCAGCGTGCCGGAGGCCGCGGCGAAGGTGACCACGCTGACCGAGCCGTAATGCCCGGAGACCGCTGCCGCCGTCTCGCGATCCAGGCTGGAGCCGAGGCGCAGCAGCAGGAAGGCCGGCAAGGGCAGCAGGAAGGAGAGCAGCACGCCCGCCGCCAGTGCCGCCCAGAGCCCCTCGGCCGCGCCCGGCATGGCGAGCGCCGCGCCGCCCTTCAGGCCGATGGCGACCATCAGATAAAGCGACAGGCTGCGCGCCAGCGCCTCGGGCACCGAAAGCTCGGCCCGCAGGGCGCCGGCGCCGAAGCCGAGCGCGAAGAACATGACCGGGGGCGGGATCAGGGTGAGGAGGCTGGACACGCGCCGATGCCTAGCGGGAAACCATCCCGGCCGGAAGCAATCAGATGAAGCCAGCTGGGGCATGCCAAGGTTGACCAAAGCGCAAGCCTCAAGGGAGCATGCCCTCCAGATCACCCTGGAGGAACTCCATGCCCGATGCGGGCCTCTCGCTCTCGCCCGATGCCATGCGCCTGCGCGCGCTGGAAACCCTGGCCTCGCTGGTGGGCGGCACCTTCTGGGAGAAGATGCGGATCGAGGCGGCGGCGCGCATCCTGGTCACCGCCCGCCGCGTGGCCCTTCTGGCCGAGGCTGACCAGCTGGAGGGGCCGCCGCCCGATGGCGCCATCCTGCCCATCGCGGCGCGCTGGGATGCGGCGGCGATGACCGCCAATGAATACGCCGAGACGCTGGAGACGGCCGAGGTCGTCGCCATCCTTGCCGAGGCGCCCGCATGGGCGGAGGCGGTCTGGGCCTCGCAGGGCAAGCTCTCCGAGGCGGAGAAGTCGCGGCTGCTGCACCGTCTCTGAAGGGCTGGGGCTCTGACGGGCTGGCGCCGCGCCAGGGCCTGTTCCATGCTGCCCCCGGCAACCGCACGAGGTCCCATGTCCGAGCAGCCCCAACGCGATTTCATCGGCTACGGTAACAACCCGCCCGATCCGCATTGGCCCGGCGGCGCCAAGATCGCCGTCAATTTCGTGATGAATTACGAGGAGGGCTCCGAACCCTCCATCCAGGATGGCGAAGGCTTCACCGAGACCGGCCTGACCGAGGCGCATGGCCTGAACCAGGTGAAGTCCGGCCGTGACCTGGCCGCCGAGGGCATGTTCGAATATGGCAGCCGCGTCGGCTTCTGGCGGCTGATGCGCCTCTTCCAGGAGCGCGGCCTGCCGATGACGGTCTTCGGCTGCGCGCTCGCGCTGGAGCGCAACCCCGAAGCGGCGGCGGCGATCCGCGCGAGCGGCTTCGACGTCTGCTCGCATGGCTGGCGCTGGATCAAGCATTTCGAACTCAGCGAGGCGGAGGAGCGCGAGCATATCCGCCTCGCCGTCGCCAGCCTGGAAAAGACGGTCGGCCACCGCCCGGATGGCTGGTATTGCCGCTACGGACCCGGCGTGAACACGCGCCGCCTGGTCGTCGAGGAAGGCGGCTTTCTCTACGACAGCGACTATTACGGCGATGAATTGCCGATCTGGAAGACCGTGCTCGGCAAGCCGCATCTCGTCGTGCCCTATTCCATCACGAACAATGACGGAAAATACGCCGGCTGGATGGGCACCTCCGACCAGTGGTTCTCCTACATCCGCGACGCCTTCGACATGCTCTATGACGAGGGGGTGAAGGGCCGGCCGAAGATGATGTCCATCGGGCTGCATATGCGCCTCATTGGCCATCCGGCGCGGGCCATGGGGTTGCAGCGCGTGCTGGACCACATCGCCAGCCGCAAGGATGTCTGGATCACGCGGCGGGTGGATATCGCGAAGCACTGGGTGGCGACACACCCCTATCGCGCGCCCTGAGCCCGGGTTGACGTTGGCTTTTCCCGGCTGCCAAGCTTGGCGCCGGGAGAGTGCGGCGCACGGATAACAGATTCTGGTCTGGAGATTTCGCATGCGCCCCGCTTTCCTCCCCGCCCTGGCCGTCCCCGCATGACCTCCGAAATGGAACTGGATTTCCAGTCGGCGCTGCGCGTGGCCGGCATCACCATCGCGCCCGATCGCTATGCCATCATGCTGGAGGCCTATCGCTCCTGGCGGGCCCTGGCCCTCGTGCTGGACGAGCCCACGCCCTACGCGCATGAGCCCGCCGCCGCCCCGCACCCCGTGCCCAGCCCGGTGCGCGCGTGATGGCCGCCCCCGTTCCCTCGCTGGCGGAAGCCTCGAGCGGCATTGCCGCCGGCACCCTCTCCCCCGTGGCGCTGACCGAAGCGGCGCTGGCCCGCATTGAGGCCCAGGAGCCGCGGCTCAATGCCTTCATCACGCTCACAGCCGAGCGCGCCCGCGCCGCTGCCGCCCGCGCCGAGGCCGAGATCAAGGCCGGGCGCCGCATCGGCCCATTGCACGGCATCCCCTATGCGCTGAAGGACATCTATGACGTCGCCGGCGTACGGACCACGGCGCATTCCCGCGTGCTGCTGGACAATGTCGCGACCGCGGATTCCGACGCGACGGAGCGGCTGGAAGCGGCCGGCATGGTGCTGCTGGGCAAGCTCGCCACGCATGAATTCGCGCGGGGCGGGGTGAATGACGCGCTGGCCTTCCCGCGGGCGAAAAACCCCTGGAACCCGGCGCATTTCGCGGGCGGCTCCTCCTCCGGCTCCGGTGCCGCCGTCTCCTCGGGCATGGTGGCGCTGGCCATGGGGTCGGACACCGGCGGCTCGATCCGGCTGCCGGCGGCGTTTTCCGCCTGCGTGGGCCTGAAACCCACCTATGGGCGGCTCAGCCGGCGCGGCGTGGTGCCGCTCAGCTTCGGGCTGGACCATGCGGGCCCACTGACCCGCACGGTCGAGGATTGCGCCATGGCGATGCAGGCGCTGTCGGGCTTCGACCCGCGCGACCCCGGCTCGGCCGACCAGCCCGTGGGCGATTACCTGACCGGCCTGAAGGCTGGCGTGAAGGGCATGCGCCTCGGCTATGCGCGCGCCTATGGCGTCGAAGCCGGGATTGATGCCGAGGCCCAGGCCGCCATGGACGCCGCCGCCCAGACCCTTGCGCAGCAAGGTGCGGAGATCGTCGAGATCGCCCTCCCCGCGCTGCGCCGCTTCGAGGCCGCCTGCTGGACCATCCTGCATGCCGAGAGCTTCGCCATCCACCAGCAGGATCTGCGCAAGCGCCCCGAGGCCTATGGCCGCGTGACCTTCGAGCGCATCGTGCTCGGCGCCTTCGTCACCGGGCCGCAATATGTCCAGGCGCAGCGCCTGCGCCACCAATTGACGGCCGAGGTGGATGCGCTGTTCGCCCAGGTGGATGGCATCATCTGCGCCCCCGCCCACGGCGCGGCCCCGGCGGCGGTGGATGTGGATGACGGGCCCTGGCGCCGCGCCCAGCCCATCACCGCGGCCTTCAACGTCACGGGGCATCCGGCGCTGTGTTTGCCGGCCGGCTTCGCCGCCAATGGCATGCCGCTTTCCTTGCAGATCGTCGGCCGCAGCTTTGGCGAGGCGGAGGTGCTGCGCATCGCCCAGGCCTTCGAGCAGGCGACGGAATGGCACAAGGCGCGCCCACCGGAGGCATGAACACCATGGCCACGAATCTTCGCCCGGACATCACCCTCGCGCAGCGCCTCTTCGACGCGCTGCGCGAGCAGACCTTCGACGGCATCGGCGTCACGCGCGAGGCCTATGGCAGGGGCGAGGAAATCGCCCACGCCCTGGTTCACGCCGAGGCCGAGGCGCTGGGCCTTGAGATCAGCGTGGATTTCGCCGGCAACATGTACACGACGCTGCCGGGGGCCGACCGCAGCCTGCCGCGCATCATCCTGGGCAGCCACCTGGATTCCGTGCCGCAGGGCGGGAATTACGACGGCGCGGCGGGCGTGCTCTGCGGCATGTCCGTCGTCGCCGGCATGCGTCAGGCGGGCTTCGTGCCGGCGCGCGACATCACGGTAATGGCGATCCGCGCCGAGGAGGGTGGCGCCTGGTTCAACGGCTTCCCCGGCAGCCGAGGCGCGCTGGGCAGCTTCCCGCCCGAGAACCTGGCCATCCTGCGCCCCGACACCGGCCTCTCGCTGGAACACCACATGCGCGAACTGGGCTTCGACCCGGATGCGTTGCGCGCGGGCCGCAAGCATCTGCGGCGCGAGGATGTGCACGCCTATCTGGAGCTCCATATCGAGCAGGGCCCGGTGCTGGAGGCCGAGGAAATCCCGATGGGGATCGTCACCGCCCTGCCGGGCAATCGCCGCATCCGCCGCGGCATCGTGCGCGGCGAGTGGAACCATTCCGGCGCCACCCCGCGCGCCTATCGCCACGACGCGGCGCTTGCGCTGGCGGAATTCGCGCATCGGCTGGACCTCTTCTGGGGCGCGGTGGAGGCGGAGGGCGTGCCCATGGTCATCACCTTCTGCACCATCGCGACGACGGAGCAGGCGGGCTTCGGCAAGGTGCCGGGCGAGATCACCTTCAGCCTGGACGTCCGCGCCCCGGAACTGCCGACGCTGGACCGCGCCTATGCCGAGATTGACCGCCTGATCGCCGAGATTTCCGCCACGCGCGGTGTCAGCTTCGAGCTCACCGGCCGCCAGGCCAGCGTGCCCACGCCGATGGATGCCGGGCTGCGCGAGGCGATCCGCCAATCGGCCGAGGCCATGGGCATCGCCCACAAGATCATGCCCTCCGGCGGCGGCCATGATGCGGCGGCCTTCGCCCAGGCGGGGATTCCCGCCGCCATGGTCTTTGTGCGCAACCAGAATGGCAGCCACACGCCGCTGGAAGCCATGCGCATGGAGGATTTCGCGGCGGCGACCACGGCCATCACCCATTGGGCGGCCCAGGCCGCCTCGGCCTGACGCCGCGCGAAAAGGCAGCCGGCCCGCGGCCTGCCGCAAGCTTGGGCGGGCCGGGCGCGCCCGCCCGCGCCGGGCCGCGCCTTTGTGCTTGTGGCATGCGGCCGGCACCCCCACCCTGCGGTGACGACCCTTCTCCGGGAGCGATGAGCATGAGTGGCTTGACCCATGAACAGGCGCATGTGCGCGCCCCTGCCCCGGCGGCGATGATGCACCTCGCCGGGCGCTCGGATGCCGAGGGGCTGCGGCGCCTGGCCATCCATCTGGGCCTGCTGCTGCTGACCGGCACGCTGGTCGCGCTGCTGCCGGGCTGGTGGAAGGCGCCGGCCGTGGTGGCGCTGGGCATCGTCCAGGCCGCACTCTTCGCGCCCTTCCATGAGACGATGCACCAGACGGCCTTCGCCACGCGCCGCCTGAACGCGATCGTCGGCTGGCTGGCCGGCGCGCCCTCGCTGTTCAACTGGCATTTCTATCAGGTCTATCACCTGGCGCATCACCGCCACACGCAAGACCCGCTGAAGGATCCCGAGCTGCTGCAACAGGCGCCGCCCATGCAGTTCCTGCCCTATCTGCTGCGCATGCTGGCCATCCCCTATTGGCGCTCGCGCTTCCGCTTCGCGGTGGATGGGTTGCGCGGCGACTACCCGGCCTATCCTTACTTCCAGCCGGAGACGGCGCCGCGCGTCATCCGCAGCATGCGCTGGATGCTGGGCTTCGTGCTCACCCTGGCGGTGCTGGTGGTGAGCGTGTTCGGCTGGCAGGCGCTGCTGCTTTACTGGGTGCTGCCGCAGCTCATCGGCCAGCCGCTGCTGCGCTGCTACCTCTTCACCGAGCACACGCTCTGCGCGCAGGAGCGCGACGGGCTGACCAACACGCGCACCATGCTGACCACGCCCCTGCTCCGCCTGGTGATGTGGAACATGCCCTATCATGCCGAACACCACCTCTACCCCTTCATCCCCTTCCACCGCCTGCCCGAGGCGCATGGGGTGCTGCGGGACAAGCTGGCCCATGTGCATCCGGGCTATGTGGATTGGCACCGCCGCTTCCTGGCGCGGATGCGGGCTTAGCCGGCCCGGCCCAGTGCACAATCAGTCAGTGCCTGGAACTTGCGGGAGGCCCCGATGATCCGCGCCTCCCAGGCGGGGTCCGGGCTTTGCCCCTCGCTCAGTTTGAAGAAGGCCTGGAGCAGGCAGGCCACCTGGAAGGGCTCGATCAGCGCCGCCTTCACCGCCCAGGCAAAAAGGATCGCGAAGACCAGCCCCCCGCCCGACCAGCCTCCCGGCATCGCATAAACCAGCGCCGCGGCCGGTGCGAGCAGGAGGAGGAAGATCAGGAAGCTCAGCGTCCAGCCGATGACCAGCAGGAAGGCCGAGTTGCGGAACATGCCGCCCGCATTCTGCGCGTAGAGGACAAGGGCGGTCCGCGCGGCATGCCAGGGGTTGGTGGCCTTGATGCGGATCGCGTGGCCCAGGATCACCTCATCCGCCACCCCGGCCAGCAGCCGCATGATGGATTGCAGCAGCGAGAGCAGCTGCCCCACCACGCCCGTGGGAATCAGCATGCGCGAGAGGCCGTTCAGCAGGCTGAAGATCGCGTCTAGGACGCCGCGCACCAGCTGGTCGAGCATGAAAAGGAGGTTCGCCTCGGTGAAGCGCTGCCGCACCAGGGCCGTGGCGTGGCGGATCTGTGCGCGGCCGGAGGGCAGGCTGCGCCCCTCCATCAGCTCGATCATCACCGCGATATGGCCGGCCTTGACGATGTAGAGGATGTATTCGCGCAGCAGGTACACGATGCCGAAGGTCGCGCCGAAGCCGATCACCCCGCCCAGGAACGTCGCCAGCTCGCGGAAATCCTGGGTGCCGAGCGCGCCGATCAGCCAGCCGATCCCCGCGCCGCCCGCCGTCAGCACCACATAGGCGAGCGAGATGGTGAAATAGACCACCATGCGGAACAGCAGGAAAGGCCAGGTGCGGAGCATCAATCCCAGCGCCCGGGCGGCGGAGAAATCCCACATTGCTGACCTCCGGTGTTACCGGCGGAACAGGATGAGCGCCGAGGCGGCCTGGAGCAAGGCCGCCGCGACCAGCACCGCCGCACCCGAACCCGAAAGGTCCCGCAACAGGCCGAAGCCCCCGGGCGTGAGCGCATAGGTCGCCTGGTTCACGGCGGTAACGAGGGCGACGACGCGGCCCACATCGGCGCGGGTGAATTCCACCTGCGCGATCATCGGCGGCAGGGAGAGCATGTTGCCCACCGTCAGCCCCACCACGACGCAGCCCAACAACAGCAGCGGCGCGCTGACATCCAGCGCCATCAGCAGGATGAGCGTGCCGAGCGCCTGCAAGGCGAAGTTCCAGGCACCGGCGCGGCGGCGATCCGCCCCCACGGGCAAGGCCCAGGCCAGCAGGGTGCGGCCGATGACAGCGCAGATGGTGATGAGGCTCAGCGCCAGGCCCGCGCCGAAGGGGCCGAGCGTGGGCGCCAGCAACGAGAAAAGATGCGCGAGCAAACCCACCAGCGCGGCGGCGCCCAGGCTGAAGCCGGCGCAAAGGCTCAGGAAGCGCGGCTCGCCCCAGATGGCGCGGCCCGGCGGCAGGCTGGGCGCGTCCATCGCGCCGACGGGGCGCGGGGCCGGAGGGTCGGCCGCCACGCCAAGGCTTTGCGGCGTCTGGCGCAGGAAGAGCAGCGCCAGCAGGCTCATCACGGCCAGGGTGGCGGCGGCGATGACGGCCCCTGCCAGGGGAAAACCCCATTGGTGGATCAGCAGCGCCCAGAGCGGCGCGAAGATCACGCCCCCCATGCTGGCGCCGTTGAAGGCCAGCGCGATGGCGGCCGGCCGGCGGCCATCGAACCATGGGGTGACCATGGCGTTGATCGAGGCGCCGCTGGTCAGCGCCCAGCCCGCTCCGCTGAAGATGGCGGCGGCGAAGATTTGCCAGGGCTGCGTGGCGCTGGACCAGCCGAGCAGGCCTAGCGTGGTCAGCCCGCCGCCCAGCAGCACCACGCACACGATGCCCAGGCGCGCCTCGACAGCCGGGAACCGCGCTACGAGCAGCGCGCCCAGCAGGAAATGCGTGGTGATGGCGGCGGAGATGAGCGAGACGGACCAGCCATGCCGGTCATGCAGCGCTTCGAGGAAGATGCCCGGTCCATAGAAGCCGATGCCCCAGGCGAAGATGGCGATGGTGAAGGCGGCCCAGACGACGCGCCAGCCGAAATAGGGTGTGTCTGTCCTCACCATCGCCCCCATCTCCCGGCCAGAGCATGATCCGCGGAGGTGGAACACCGAAGCGGTGAATCATCCTCTCCACAAAGGCTGGATCGTGATCCAACGGATCACGATCCAGGGGATGGGGGGATGGTGCCGGATCAGGCGCTTTCGTAAAGCCGCGTCAGCGAGAATTCACGGTGGCCCAGCAGTTCGGCCGCCGTCAGCTCGCCATCGGCGGTGCGCAGCATGCAGTCGAGCAGCGCCTCGCCGGCTTCGTCCATGTTGATTCGCTTCTGCAGCAGCCCGGTCACATCCACATCCACATGCTCGGACATGGTGCGCTGGGTGCGCGGATTGGCGGTCAGCTTGATCACCGGCAGGATCGGGTTGCCGATGACATTGCCCTGGCCCGTCGGGAAGAAATGCACCGCATAGCCGGAAGCGGCGCAGAGCGTGACCATCTCGGCCGCCGCGCTCGACGAATCCATGAACCACAGCCCGGGGCCGGTCGGCGCCTCGGCCTTGTCCAGCACACCATCCACCGTGCACTTCTTGCCGATCTTGGTGATGTTGCCGAGCGCCTTTTCCTCGATGGTGGTGAGGCCACCCTCGATATTGCCCTTGGTGGGCTGGCTGTCCGAGAGATCGCTCGTCTTGTTGGCTTCGATGACGCGCTGGTAGCGGTCGAACATCGCCATGAACTGCTCACGGATTTCCGGCGTCTTGCAACGCGCGGCCACCAGGTGCTCGCCACCCGTCAGCTCCGTGGTTTCGCCGAAGACCAGCGTGTGGCCGGCTTCCCAGAGCTTGTCGAAGGCGTTGCCCACGGTCGGGCAGGAAGCGAGGCCCGAGGTCGTGTCGCTCTCGCCGCACTTGGTCGAGACCCAGAGCTCCTGGAGCGGGGCCTTCACCTTCTTCAGCTTCGACGCGTGCTTCACCATGCGATAGGCGGCGCGCGAGGCGTTCATGATGGTGTTGAGATCACCATTCTGCTCGATGGCGAAGCCTTCCACCGGCTTGCCGCTGAGCGCGATGCCCTCGACGATCTTGCCGGTCCAGCCGGGCTCGATGCCGATGACGATGACGGCCGCCACATTCGGGTTGGTGCCTGTGCCGATGAGCGTGCGGAAATGCAGGTCCAGGTCGGCGCCGAATTGCAGGCGGCCATAGGCGTGCGGAATCGCCATCGCCCCCTTGATGTTGTTCGCGACGGCTTCGGCGGCGGCGTTCGAGAGGTCATCCACCGGCAGGATGATGACGTGGTTGCGCACGCCCATGCGGCCGTTCTCGCGGCGCCAGCCCTCGAAGGAGGAGCCCTTCAGATTGATTGCCATGTGTCGTGATCCTTGATCTGAGTGGGCCGATTCACCCGATGCGCAAAAAGGGCGCCTCGGGATCGGACCACTACCAGCGCTTCGTCTTGACGTTGTGGACGTGCAGATGCTCACCCGGCGCGATGTCGGCGATGGCCTTGCCGATATCGATGCCGTATTTGAAGATCGTGTCGCCCGCCTTGATCGGCTTGATGGCCAGCTTGTGGCCGATGGGGATGTCGGACTTCGAGTCGAACTCGATCATCTTGTCCTGGTCCATGATCCAGCCGTTGATGCGGTTGCTGGCCGTCAGGCCCTCGACCACCACGACTCCCACGGAATCACCTTCGTCATGCACGACGAAATGGATCGTCATCGCGTTTCCTCCTGTTCAATGGCAGGGACGCTAGGAGGCTCTTGAACGCAAGTCAACTATATGACCTAGATGAGCTGCATGAATATCGAGACCCCTCTCTGGCGCCAGGTGCGCGCCGCCATCGTGGCCGAGATCGCCGCCGGCGAATTCCCCCCCGGCACGCCCCTGCCGGCCGAAAAGCTGCTGGCCGAGCGCTTCGCCTGCGCCATCGGCACCATCCGCCGCGCGACGGACGGGCTGGTGGCGGAAGGCGTGCTCAGCCGGCAGCAGGGGCGCGGTACTTTCGTGGCACAGCACACCTCCGAGCGGCTGTTCCGCTTCTTCCATTTGCGCCAGCCGGACGGCACGGCCGAATTGCCGCGTACCGAATTCCTCGACTTCACGCGCCGCATCGCCGATGCCGAGCAGGCGGCCGCGCTGAACCTCGCCCCCGGCGCGCCCCTGTTGCGGGCCCGCCACCTGCAGCATTTGGCCGGCCGCCCCGCCATGCTGGAAAAGCTCTGGCTGGCCGAGGCGCTGTTCCCCGGCCTGGACGGCCCGCGCTTCGCCGGCCGCGCCGGCACCGTCTATGACCTCTACCAGCGCGAATTCGGCATCAGCGTGACGCGCATCGATGAGCAGCTGCGCGCCGCCATCCCCAATGCCCGCAATGCGGAGCGCCTGGGCCTGCGCGCCGGCGAGCCCGCGCTCTTCATCCGCCGCATCGCCTTCGCCGTGGATGGCCGCCCTGTCGAGCTTCGCCTGGCCTGGGCCGATACGCGAGAGCTGGCCTACTTCAACAGCCGGGCCTGACATGGCAAAAGAGACTCCCAAGGATGGAGTGCGAAACATGGCTGGCGTCTTCTGGTACAACGGGGTCTGGTCCACCGAGGAACCGAAGATCATCGGCCCGATGGATCACTGCTTCTGGCTCGGCTCCGTCATCTTCGACGGCGCGCGCTCCATCACCGGCTGGGCGCCCGACCTAGACCGCCATTGCGCCCGCGCGGTGCGCTCGGCGCTGGTCATGGGCATGAAGCCCACCATGACACCCACCGAGATCGAGGCGCTCTGCCAGGAGGGCATCCGCCGCATGGGGCCCGAGGCCACGCTCTACATCCGGCCGATGTTCTTCATCCGCCAGGGCCTGGGCGCGGCGCGGCCGGATCCGAACAGCACGGATTTCATCCTCTCGCTCTACGACACGCCGCTGCCCGCCTGGGCCGGCTTCTCGGCCATGCTCACGCCCTTCCGCAAGCCCGCGACGGACATGGCGCCGACCGATGCGAAGGCCGCCTGCCTGTACCCGAACGGCGCGCGCGCCACGGCCTGGGCGAATGAGCGCGGGCACGACATGGCGGTGATGAGCGATGTCGCCGGCAATATCGCCGAATTCGCCAGCTCCAACCTCTGGTTCGCCAAGGATGGCGTGGTGGTGACGCCGGCGGTGAACCACACCTTCCTCAACGGCATCACCCGCCAGCGCGTGATCACGCTGCTGCGCGAGGCGGGCGTGACGGTCGAGGAACGCGCGGTGCGCGCCGAGGAGCTGGATGACGCGGATGAGATCTTCTCGACGGGCAATTACGCGAAGGTGCAGCCGGTCATTCGCTACAATGGCCGCGACATGCAGATCGGCCCCTTCGCGAACAAGGCGCGGGAGCTGTATTTCGCCTGGATGCGCGGCCAGCCGCGCATCGTAAGCGAGGCCGCGGCCGCCGAGTAGGCGGCCAGGAAGCGGGTTGCATCCTGGCCCCATTGGGCCAGACTTCGCGGATGGAAACACGCGCCATCCCCTTCGCCGCCGGCGGCTATCGCTTCGTGCCGGGGCGGCAATTCTCCGGCGGCGTCGCGGCCGAGCCAGGCTTCGCCCTGCGCCGCCTGCGCTTCCGGGAGCCGCTGCCACTGGCCCAGGGCCTGGCCGCCGCCCGCGCCATCCTCGCCACCGCCGGCCGCCCGCCCGAGGCGCTGGCCGCCTGCGAGTTGCGCTCGCCTTTGCCGCTGCCCATCGCGGATTTCATCGCCTTCAACGAGCGCTACCTGGCCGCACTCAGCGCCGAAGGCTTCACGGCGGCATCACCCTACCCGATCGGCCGCAGCAACCTGGCCCCCATCCTGGCGCCACCTTCCGAGGTGGTGCTCTTCGCCATCACTTTCTCAGTGCCGGCCGAAGGTGCCGGCGGCGTGGATTTCTTCATCTCCGGCAAGCCTGAGAATCGCGCGGCCGCCAGCTTCGAGGAAGGCATTGTCGGCGGCGCCGATGTCTCGCCCGCCGGGCTGCGCGTGAAGGCGGAGTATGTGATGGGCGAACTCAGCGCCCGCATGGCGGAGCTGGGCGCGGATTGGGCGCGGGTGACGGGCGCCCAGGCCTACACCATCCATCCGCTCGACCCGGTGCTGGAGATCGTGACCGGCCGCCTGCCGCTGGCCTGGGGCGGGCTGACCTTGGTGCCCGCGCACCCGCCCGTCACGGGCCTCGCCTTCGAGGTGGATCTGCGATCCATCTCCGATGAGCGCGTCGCGTGACGACGCGCGGTGGACAGGGCTTGACCATGCGCAAGATGCACCTGGTCGCCTATCTGAAGTCCGGCCCCAATTTCAGTTATCCCAGCAGCTGGCGCCACCCCGCGGCCACGCTGGATGACCTGTTCGATCCGCGCCGCTGGGAGCATTGCGCCCGCGTTCTGGAAGCGGCGCGCTTTGATGCCTGCTTCTTCGCCGATGGCCTGGGCATCCCCGATCTCTACAAGGGCAGCTACGATGATTTCCTGGGTCGCGGCGGGCAGCTCAGCCTGATGGACCCGATGGTGATCGCCCCCCTGATGGCGCGCGTCACGCAGCATCTGGGCATCGGCGTGACACTCTCGACCAGCTTCATCGCGCCCTATGTCATCGCCCGCTACCTCGGCTCGCTCGACCTGATGAGCCAGGGGCGCGCGGCCTGGAACGTCGTCACCACCGGGCGCGACTTCGAGGCGCAGAATTGCGGCATGCCGGGCCTGCCTCCCAAGGAGGAGCGCTACGACATGGCCGATGAGGTGATGGAGGCCTGCGACGCGCTGTGGAATGGCTGGGACGAGGACGCCCTGGTGCTGGACCGCGAAAGCGGCGTCTTCGCCGACCCTTCCAAGGTGCGCTACGCCAGTTACCAGGGGAAATACATCGGCACGCGCGGGCCGCTCTCCATCCCGCGCAGCCCGCAGGTGCGGCCGGGCATCATGCAGGCCGGCGCCTCGCCCCGCGGCCGCGCCTTCGCCGCGCGCTGGGCCGAGATGATCTTCGCGACGCCGGCGACCAAGGCCGACTCGCTGGCCTACCGCACGGATATCCGCGCGCGGATGGAGGCCATCGGCCGCAACCCCGATGAATGCGCCGTCCTGCCCTCGTTGACGGTGGTGGTGGGCGAGACGGAGAGCATCGCGCGCGAGAAGGCGGCGCATCTGGAATCGCTGGTGGACCCGGAGTTGGTCATCGCCTCCAGCTCCTGGTCGGTCGCCGCCGATCTCAGCCTGGTGGAGACGCCCGAGGCCATTGCGGCGGCCGACACCAACCAGGGCGTGCAGGGCCACCGCGACCGCATGATGCAGGTGGCCCGCGCCAAGGGCATCACCTTCGCCGAGGCGGTGCGTCAGCCGCGCGCGCTGGTGGCCGGCACGCCCGCCATGATCGCCGATATCATGGAGGATTGGTTCACCTCCGGCGCGTGCGACGGCTTCATCCTGCCGCCCACCATCTTCCCCACGACCTTCGAGGAGTTCGGCCGGATGGTGGTGCCGGAATTGCAGCGGCGCGGCATCTTCCGGCGGGAATATGCGGGCAAGACGCTGCGCGACAATTTGCGCAACCCGGGCTGATCAGGCACGCTCGAAGAACATGCGCCGCAGCTCGCCCTTGCCCAGCCGCTCGCCGATCAGGCGCAGCGCGAAATAGGGGAGCAGGATCAGCCACAGCAGCAGGGAGGTGGCGGCCAATTCCAGCAGGTTGCCGCCGCCCATCCCGGCCACAGCATCGCGCGCCGCTCGCCCATGCGCGAGGCCGACCAGGGCTTCCTCGACCACGCTCAACCCCGCGAGCAGGAGGAAGAACATGCTGGTCCGCCACAGGATATTGACGACGAGGCGCTGGCCCCGCATGCGCTCGCCCACCCGCACCGCCTGGCCGATCACCATGAACTTCGCCAGGACAAGCGCCTTCACCAGGGCGAAGCCATAGGAGGCGAAGGCGATGCCCTCGGCCCGCAGCACGGCTTCGCGATAGAAGATGACGGCAGCGAAGGCGACGTAGAGATAGAGGAAGACGGTGCCGTATTCCTCCAGCTCATGCAGCAGCCGGGTCTTGAGGCTCCGCTCTTCGCTCACGCGCCTTCGGGCACGCGGGTCGCCTGGCTGGCGGCCAGCATCCATTCGCCATTCACCCGGGCCATCATCTGCACCCAGCGCACCTGGATGATCCGATTTTCGCTGATGCTGCGGATCGGGCTGCGCGCCGTGATCACGGCGGCGTCGGGGTTGAGCACGCGGATGGAGAGCTCCTCGACGGCGGCCAGCTCGATCACCGGATCGCCCGAAAGGATGGCGATCAGCCGCGCATCGCGCCCATCGACCTTGCCGGTGGTGTGGGTGTGGGTGAAGGAGGGGGCGAACATGTCGCGCAGCTTCGCCACATTCCGCTCGCGCGCGGCCGCCTGCAGGCCGACGCGGAAGGCCATCACCTGCTGCTCGATATGGCCCGAGCGCTCGGCCGTCAGGTCGTGATGCGGATGAGCCAAAGCGACGGAGGCTGGCAGGGCGAGGGTGAGGGCGAGAAGGGCGCGGCGATGCATGGGAGCCTCCGTGTTGCAGCGCGAAATCCTGGCCCGCTTGGTGGGGGCGGTCAATCGCTTTCGCCGCGGATCACTGCGCCAGGAAGGCGCGCTCTTCCTCGCCCACCGGCTGGGTCATGGCGCGTTCCAGCACCTCCCAGATGATCACGCGCGGCGGCGCCTCGCGGAAGGTGGCGCCGGCGAAATAGCTGCGCGCCGCGCCCGCGAAGCCGCCGCCGGCCTGGGCCAGGTTGGTGACGGCGGCGCCCAGCGCCTCCTGGAGGAAGCCATGGAAATTGGCATTGAGCGAGTAGGAGGAGCCGATCAGCGCCACCTGGGGCGAGGCATCATCATCCAGCAGACCGCCGGCCGCCGGCGCGGGCGCCGTGGTGGTGGCCAGG
>LNFM01002461.1_pt1 | contig 38796 bp, 43 predicted proteins | sample 596031 | NCBI WGS metagenome assembly LNFM01 (sample SAMN04254537, study PRJNA301005) | activated carbon metagenome | isolation source: dual media filters at the Ann Arbor, Michigan drinking water treatment plant | place: USA: Ann Arbor | reverse complement strand
ACGTGCTCCGGTCCGTTGTGCCGCAGATAATGTCTCTCGAACCGTCCGAGAATCACGCCATCTGGGCCGGCGAGGCCGGCGCCTCGAATCTCAAACTGGTTCGCCCAGCGCGCGGAACCATATGTCGCGGCCGTCTCCGCCTCCCGAGCCCGCCACACCGACATCGCGAAAGCGACGACAATCGAGATGATTCCGCCAGACGCGGCGACAACCGCCCCTTCGACGAACACGTCAGGTGCGTAGGCATCGTAGGCATACCACCACCAGAAGAATGCCGGAGGAAGATAGATGGGAACGCCCGGCGCCAGCTCAAACCAGGGGTGTCCGAGTTGCGGCTGATAGCCGAGCCGCCACGCTGTCCACTGCGTCGCGGCCCACATCGTGATGAGCACGACAGTTAAGACGCAGGCGATCTGGCCCCAAAGTATTCTGGTTGCGGACATGGCATGAGAGATCAAATGACTGCGTAGTCCACAGACAAGTGATCCCGCCGGTCGCGAGCATTTTCGGATATCCGGGCGAGCAAATTGGTGCAGCAGCCGCCGAGTGCCACAGAAATAAAATCACAGCGGTTCGCGGCCTGTCTTGTCTCAACCGACTTTTGCAAACAAATCTGCTTGAAGCGGAAGTGGCGGTCCCGGTTGGGGTCCGCCCGATCAAAATCGCGATCGCGTCGCTTTGAAACCGCGGCGCAAACGTCTGCTCTTGCCCGATCATCGGACACAGCCGACCGGATGCGTCAGGTCCGAAACGTGCCACATCCGGACATTCCGCCGCACGTCTATTTTGACCGTACGAAGTTCACGATGCTGCGCGTCATCCCCTTGTCCGCCCAATTCGGGTTCACACGCCATGGCGACAACACTTGCAGTCGCTCACCATCCACCGTGAGGGATCGGACTTGTTCGGTGCCAACCCACTCGGGAATCCACGCTACCTCAACCTTGGTAGTCCACTTGTCCCCTTCAAAACGATAAGTGCCGGTATATGCGATGAGAGTAGTAAATAGTTCGGCACGTTCCTGGCTGGTCTTCGCAGGCTTGCGCGCCTCTCCGGTCACCACGAGAAACACGCGCCCCTCGGCGTTGAATACAACATAGCCAGTCGGGTTTTGCCCCATCGCTGGCTCTTTCTCGCCGGTCGCCTGAACTTCAGTCTCGTAGGATACTAGCTTCCAGGTGCCGAGTACTTTGTTGCTGTCGTCACCGAAGCTCGGCTGACTGACGAGGCTCAGAACGAACATGAGTCCGAAAAGTCTGAACATAGCTTCCTCCCATGCACGCGGATTGATGCGGGCGCACGAGCGGCTACGTCTCTCGCCGACTCAGGTAAATTTCGCGATCTGCTGAATCGGACGCGCTCCGATCAAGGAAGAAGTTTGGCACGACGGAGCCTCCGTCGCAATGTCCGAGACGCGTCAGAAGCAGACTCATGCGCCGCGGCAAATCGCGCCCTATAGATCAGCCTGTCGATGCGGACGGGCACGGCTCATTCGGGCAATCTCGCTTTCCGAAAACCCTCAATCATCAGCTTCGCGCTTTTTGATAGCTGGCTCCGAGCGATCCACGCCGATATTGTGAAAGCGGGGTCGATCTCAAGCAGACGAGCCGCCGCCTCACGGGCCTCGGCGTCGCGTCCGAGATGGGCAAAAGCGGACGCGAGGCAGCGGTATGGTCCTGGATAGCAGGGTTTGTGACGCAGGGCTTTCTTCCCTGTAATGATGGCCTCGTCAAAGCGACGCAGTTCAATAAAGGCAAATCCCATCCCGTTTAACGCTGCGAATTGTTGCGGGTCTACGGGGCTCATTCGCATGGCACGTTCAAAGCTCCGGACCGCTTCCTCTGGCTGCCCTGCAACATTATAGACCCAGCCTCTGCAGTTCCACGCCCGATGTGAATTTGGGTTGAGCGCAACCGCCCGGTCGGCGATCTCGATCTCAGTCTCACAATCGCCGACCAATATTGCCGAGATTAAGGCAGCCTCTGCTAACGTGACTGGATCACCATCATCGAGGCTCAATGCCAAGCGCATAAGCCGAACTGCTTCCTTGCGGTCCAATTGAGGATCGACAGCATAGTTCTGAACCACGTTTTCCATGTGACAGGCACCTGCCAGAGTAGCGGCACCAGCAAACTCATGGTCAATCTCCAAGGCGCGCTGGCACAGGCGTAGTGCCTCGGCCACTCCTTCGCGGGTCGCAAGAAACGCCTGCTGCAAAGCTCTAAGAAAATAATCATAAGCGGTAAGGTTCTCTGGTCGCCGCCGCGACGCGAGTGCAATTTCGGCTTGAAGCAACTTTGGCTGAATAGCCGAGACAATGGCGAGCGTGACGTCGTCCTGCAGCGCGAAAATGTTCGTCATGTCGCGCTCGAACCTGTCCGCCCAGATGTGTGTGCCCGTAGCTGCTTCAATCAACCGGCCAGTGATGCGAACTTTCTCCGACGCCTTGCGCACCTCCCCTTCGAGGACATAGCGAACGCCAAGCCTCCGCCCGACTTCCTTGATGTCGACCGCTTTGCCCTTAAAGGTGAAACTCGAATTGCGAGCGATCACGAACAGCCCTTTGAACCGCGAAAGCGCGGTCGTGATCTCCTCAACCATCCCGTCCGCGAAGTACTCCTGCTCGGGATCGCCAGACATGTTCGCGAACGGCAGCACGGCTATGGAGGGCTGGTCGGGAAGTGCAGGAGCGCTCTCGGACGCATCGCCAGGGTTTAGACCTGCAACCTCTCGCGCCTCCCGCACCTGTCCGACAAAACGGAATCCCTTACGCGGTAACGTCTTGATCAGGCGTTGCTCCTCGCCGGAATCGCCGATGGCGCAGCGGGCGGCATTCAGGCGTGTGGTCAGTGCCGCATCGGACACGCTGCGCCCGTTCCAAACGGCATTAATAAGGTCGTCTTTGCTGACGACGCGCTCCCTATTGCAGATCAGGTAGTCGAGCAGGTCGAAGACTTGGGGCGCGACAGAGACGATGGACACCCCGCGATGCAGCTCGCGCCGGTCAGTGTCGAACGCGAACTCCTCGAAAACATAGCGCATGCTGCCATTCCCCCAAGCCCAGCATCGCGAACGCAAAAGGATAAGCCGCCGGTAAGGAAAATGTAAGCTAAATGTCAAGCGTGCTGGCCCATCTTGGCGGCAAGCTCTTCCGGTGAATAGTCCAGACAGGACACACCGCAAATGAGCACGATCCACGAGATAACCAAGTCTCAGCATCCAGCAACTACAAACGGACCTCTTGAAGTATATTGGAAGGCATTTCAGGAGTGGCGCAAACGCCGGAGACTGCAAACCGAATTGTGCCGCCTGACGGACAGCGAGCTTATGGACATTGGTATTACGCGAAGTGAGATCGACTACGTAGCCTCGAATCCCCCGATATCACGAGATCCCCTCCATTGGATGTCTGATATTGGCTCTCGACGATAATTGGCATTACGCGCGGCGAAGTCGATTATGTCGCCTCCAACCGAGGGAGCGACTGACGAGACATCCAATCTGCCGAATGAATGTCGATATCTGGCAACGGTAGACCGTCGGATTTGGACACGATTAGACGCCTCGTGGCGTAGATGCTGACTTCCGCTGCGGGTCAATCGCGTCACTTTGGCTGTATGCCGGTCACGGTCTGCCCCAACTCCGGACATTCTTGGCGCCGGTCGGCATGTCTCAAGGGAAGCAAACGTGGATACTCATACTAGCAAGCCGATAAAACGCGACACGCGAGGATACGACTTCGCGTCTACAACTCCGATCTGTGAACCTTCGAAAGGAAGGCCTTCACATTAGGTATCACAAGCTCGCTCCGGATGGCTGAACCAGGGTGATCGCACTCTGGCAAGCTGAATAAGGTCACATTTGGAAGGACCGACGCGCACTGCCGCACTTGGGGTAGACGTGGATCAAGTTCACCCACGAAGAGTAGGCAGGGCATGGTCATCGACGGCAGCCCGTCCGCGTTGGACTCGCGATTCTGGGTCAATGCGCGCAAGGCATCGAGGTCGTTGGCGACCAAACGCGTGCGCATCTCCGAAGAAAGGCGACTGCCAAAGGCCCGATCTATCATCGCCGCAAACGCTCCGCGGTCGCGAGGCATCAAGTCGCGGAATGGCTGCATGTTTTCCGCGTAAGGGTGGGACCCACCAAAGATAAAAGACCCGAAGCGTTCCGGCGCGCGTACTGCAAGCTCAAATCCGATCCAGCCGCCTAGCGAGTATCCGAAATAATCGGCTTTCCGGATACCGAGTTCATCCATTACTGCAAGTACATCGGAAGCGCGCAACGTGAGATCGTAAGAATTAGAATCGTGCGGCTTATCACTTTGGCCATGCCCTCTTGAGTCGAGAAGGACCACTTGATGATCCGCTTTAAAGGCTTCTACATAGCCAAGGTCGATGAAGTCTGTACCGCTGCCGAAAGTACCGTGATGCATGACAAGTGCAGGACCATTTCCAATGGTGTCGTAGTGGATGCGCACACCCTGATTTGTCACGAATGGCATTCCCCGACCACCTCCCGTGAGTGTTGCAATCAGAATCACAATCTTAATCAGGCCGATCAGGCGTGAGTGAGCCAAGTCGGCGGCGCACTCAAGCCCAGCCCAGTTGCCGCAATGCCATACCGGAATGCCATATCTTCGTCATATGGCTGATTTTTTCGTCAGTGAACTGCATGACGTAGACGTAGTCCGAATCCGTCTTTTTGCCGGTCGGCTCACACGGGCCGCCGGGACCAGTATGAGAACCCGAGAAGACAGCGTAGGCAGCAACGTTGTTTCGTTCAGCATCAGTGGCGAAGGATTTCACTTCGTAGCGGCTGTCCGGCATAATGGTCGTTAGGCCCTTCATCCATTCTGCGTATTCCGCGAGTGTTTTGATATCTGCGAGCGGTTCGGCCTGGGCAACGAAGGTTGCGTTTGGATAACAGTAAGCCTTGCAGACTTCCCAACCCTTTCCGGTCTCGCAAGCGTCAAAGAAATCGTTTGCAATTGCGGTGATCGACGCCATGAGGGCCTCCCTTTGGTATTTATTGAATGCTGTTTCTTAGCAATTTCGGCCGCTCGGGCCATCACGCTACCTGTTGCTCGCGCTGGTCGTTGAGCAATGCGATTTAGCGGCACCTCACGAAGACGCTTCAATAAGCCTAAAGTCAATGTCCGAGTTGGATCAATCGCGACGGTTTGGCGATGTCCGAGCGACTTCCGCTTTCCCCTCATAGCCGCCGTTCGCTGTGAGGATCAGCAGGTCCGAAAGGTACCAGTAGAGGAACTCTAACTTATTCGATCGTAATCCGTTTGGTGAGAACCTGCGCCCGCGCGTATTCGTCGTCGGCGACCCTGACCACATAAGGCTTCTCAAGTTTGTGCTCTACATCAAACTCGGAGCGGCCCGTATAGTTGATGTGCCGGCCGTAAGTGTGCAGCGAGATCGAAAGGTCATTTCCAACGTTCCGGACGCTGTGTATGTGTTCGGGATAACAGCGGGCAATGTCACCAGCGGTCATCACTTGTTCGCCACCGCGCTTCAGATCGGCATAGCCAGGCTTGCCACCGTCATCGAGCCGGTCGTAGTTGACCTCTTGTTCTTGTCCTTCGATGCCGACCACCACGGCCCAAGTTTTATGGTTGTGCGGGGTAGTGCCGCGGTTAGGCAGCCACGATACCAGGAAAACGGCTAGATCGTGATTGGGCTCTTCATGGAGCATGTGAACGCCGAAGCCTTGCTCGGCATCGCACTCACGATACTCGGGGCGGCGCAATTCCGGCGATTGTGCAAATTTCCTGGCGAGCGGTGCGACTTGGTCCGTGATTTCGACTGGATCGAAATGCTGAGTGGTAATCTCACGCAGGTCGCGCACGTACTGATCGAGGGTCATTGCATCTACCTCCAGAGTTTAAGGGGCGCTGCAATTTCGGGTGAAGTTTACGACGTTCGCTGCGAAAATCAATGTCCGCTTCGGGTCAATCGCGTCGGTTCGCCCCACCGCTGACCACTTCCGGTCTTCCCCCGACTGCGGACATCACGCATCGGGACCACCACTTCCGAAAAGTGCCAGACCCGGACCTCTCCGGGCGTGCTTATTCGGCTCGCTTGAAAACAGCCTCTAGGGTTACGTCTTTTACAAATGGTCTATTGAACTTCAATTCGCTGTCATTCAGCGAAGTGACGATGCGCTTTTCTGAAGGGTTGCCGGTCAGATTTGCGAAGGTACTGGCCTGAATATCGAGACTAAGAACCATACTGGTTTCGTCTAACGAGTACTTGCCGAAATAAGCGATTGAGTTGGCGATCACTGCCTTCGCCTCTTCGGGCGTCGCTTTTGAGGGTAGGCCCGATTTGAGTTTGGGGAGATCAACGCTCGCCTGCATGAGCGTAAAATATCCATCGCCGGTGTAGATAATCATGCCCTTGGCATTTTCACCGTAGAGCGGCCGCCTCTTACCGTCAGCGGAGACAGTATCGAGAGAGACCTGAACCCAAGTGCCAACGAGCGTATCCTTGGGAGATTTTTCCAATCGACTTCTCCTTCGATAGTCAGCGTGGCCCTCAGGAGTTTCGATTGTGCGCGGCCGATCCGGTCAAAACAAGGTCGTATGTCCGTTCAGGGTCAAATCAGAAGTCTGGGTGCATAACCTTGGAAGTCCGCTTTGCCTTCAAACCCGGACATTACCGAGGAGGCGCATCCGCGCCCGGCCTCCGCGCAACGAAAATGGTGGAAATGCATTCCAGCACTGTCTCGCGCTTTTGGTTGCGCAGCAGGTTTCGGTTGCGGACTATTCCCCGGTCAGGTTTCGATTTTGACGGGCGCAGCTCCAAAATTGTCATTTCGAGATCGAGCGCGTCACCCGGACGTACGGGGTTCGTCAGCTTCAACTCGTCCCAACCCAATCCCATCAGTACCTGGAAGTGCGGTTGAAGCTGACCCGAGAGCAGGATGTAGATTGCAAACGTATGCGACCCTGATGCCGTCAATCCGCCAAAGACCGATTGTGCCGCGAGCTCCTCGTCGATGTGGCGGGGTATCGGATCATATTGTTTGGCGAAACGGATAATCTCCTCCTTGGAGAGCGAACGGGGGCCCGCCGCGCTACGTATTCCGATTTGCAGTTCTTCAAAATAAAGGTTGGTCATCGATGTCTCCGTCGATGAAGCGAGAGGCAATGCGACCTCCCGCTCGCCGGTTCAACGGGCGACATCGTAACGGCTAAAATTGGCCCCGGTTAGTGACAATCGCTGGTTTGATCCCATGTCCGAGTTGGGTCAATCGCTGCAGGGCATTTCCCGCCAGACCGGCCCAGAAGTCCGCTTTGGCCTGAAAACCGACCCGTTCCAACGCCCGTTCTCGTGGCTCATTCTTCCCACCTCTGTAACCGAGCGAGGAGTATGAGCATGCAAGTGAAAGCTGCTCCAGCGCCCATGCAAGTGCCCTGGAATAAAGGAAAGCTGACTGCAGCAAAGCCCCCGCTGCGCTCCAAGCACGTCTGGTCGGCCCGGACGAAGCTCCAGATCGAGGGCCGCGCTCGCGATCTGGCCATGTTCAATCTGGCAATCGACAGCAAGCTTCGCGGCTGTGATGTTGTCGCCATCCGGGTCGAGACGTCGCCGCAGGAGGATACACGGCGGATCGTGCGACGGTGCGGCAAAAGAAAACCGGGCAACCTGTCAGATTTGAATTGAGCGAGCCGCCCGCCAGGCGGTCGATGATTACGTAAAGGCCACTGGCAAACGACCAGGCGAGTTCCTGTTCACCGGCCATCGCGGCCCCACCCGGAGTATGATAACCCGCCAGTATGCCCGCCTTGTGTCCGATTGGATCGGCAGCGTCGGTCTAGACCCGAGGCTCTTTGGTACGCATTCCTTACGTCGCACCAAAGCGACCCTGATCTATCGACGGACGGGCAATCTGAGAGCGGTTCAGCTCTTGCGTGGTCACCAAGATCGAAAGCACGGTCCGGTATCTCGGCATCGAAGTCGAAGACGCGCTAGCAATAGCGGAACAAGTTGATGTCTGAAATACCAGGGCAGAGCGGAATGCTCTGCCCGACCTCTAACAGCCGCTTCGCGCCAATAATGGAAATATGCCTGCCGAGTTTCCTACGGCCGCGCCTCCAGGATCATGTTGAAGGGTGTCTCCGCGGCCCGGCGCACCTTCGAAAAACCGCCGCTTTGGATGGTCTCGCGCAGTTTTGCTTCGCCCGCTTGTGCACCGAGAGCCGCACCAACCTCTTGCGACCGTGAAGTAGGCAGGCAGATCATCGTAGAGCCGGCGTAGTAAAGGCGTCCGACCGGGTTCAGATTCTGCTGCAGTGTGTCGCCTGCCATCGGCTCCACGATCATCCAGGTCCCGTCAGGCTTAAGGGATTGACGGATGTGTGCTGCCGCGCCTGCAGGATCGCCCATGTCGTGCAGACAATCGAAGCACGTGACAAGATCGAAATCCTTGCCGGAGTAGTCTTTGGCAAGCCCCACGGCGAAGTGCGCATTCGCAGCGACGCCATGGTCCTTGGCGTGTGAAGTGGCGTCTCGGATCGAGTCTGGATGAAAATCGTAACCAAAGAACTCGGATTTCGGGAACGCCTTGGCCATCAGAACTGTCGACCAGCCGTGTCCGCAGCCGACGTCGGCAACGCGCGCACCAGCCTCAAGCTTCTTCACGACCCCGTCGAGGGCGGGCAGCCAGGACGAGACGAGGTTGTTGTGATAACCCGGCCGGAAGAAACGAGCGACCGCGCAGAACATGCAACCGGCCTGGTCGCCCCACGCAACGCCGGCGCCGGATTTGAATGCCGCTTGCACCTTGGGCTGATTGTCGAGCATTGCCGCCATCAGATCGAAGCCACCCATCATGTAGACTGGGCTCTCCTCGTTGGCGAACACCATGGCCTGCTCGGGTGGCATTGCAAACCTTCCGGTCGGGGGATCGTAAGACAGATAGTTGGATGCGGCCTGATGCGATAGCCATTCCCGCAGATAGCGTTCGTCGACCTTTGCAGCCTTGGCAAGTTCCACCGACGTCATCGACCCGTTGGCGTGGATGGCCCTGTAGAGACCCAGCGTGTCACCAAGGCGGACCATGGCGATGCTGGATGCGCCGCCAAGATCCGACAGCATCTGGCCTATGAATGCGTTGAGCTTGCCTTCATCTATATTGGTAGTGGACATGGACGTACCTCCCTCGATGGTTACTCACTGGATCAAAGGATTTCTGCGAGCATGCGCGCAGCACGCATAGCGCCCTCGCTTTCGACCGGCTTGAACCTCGTCGGTTGCCTCAATGCCGCGACCATGGCCTCGGCTATCGTCTCCGGCGTAGAGATCGCGTAGTCCATTCGCCTTCCGGCGTTGTACCGGTCGAGGCGATGGGCAACGTGGAAATTCTGCTCGAAATGATTCCTGAGGGGGAAGTAAAGAAACGGTGTGCCAGCCGCGGTCAGTTCCATGCAGGTTGTCAGACCGCCCTGAACAAGTGCCAGATCGCAAGCCGCCAGATGCCGATCGAGATCCGCGACGAAGGCATGGACCTCCACACCGGGCGGCGCATCAAGCGAACCAGGATCGATCCGCGGACCCGCTACGAGAATCATCCGCAGTTCCGGTATCCTGGAGCGGGCCAATGGAAAGCTCCGCAGAATGCGCCGGATGAGATGCGCACCGACGCCTGATCCGCCGACGGTAACAATGCATACGCACTCGCCGGGTCGATAGCCCAGGCTGCGGCGCAGGTCATCGCGACTGCCGAAAGCCTGCGGATGCTCACCTATGATGTAGCCCGCGAAGTCGAAGTGCTTCGGCACCCATTCGCGCATGGGCGGGAGGTCCATGCCGAAGGACAGCGGCACGATGTCCTCCGGCGACCCGACGAAGATGGCACGATCGCGCACGCCGGGATGACGTTCGATGTGTCCGATCATCTCGCCATTGTAGTCGGTCGTGAGGAAGGCCTCGTGCGCGCCATTGGCGGGCATGGGTACGTAGCCGACGAAGTCGGTGAACCAGGCGAGCTTGGCCTTCTTGAGCTCGGGATGCTCGTGCCAGTAATGGTCTATGTCCCAGGCCTCGTCAGCGATGACGAGATCATAGCCGCCCTCCTCGACGGCTTCCTGAAAGATCATGAAGTTTTTGATGAGCACCTCGTCCATCCGGCGGATGGCCTGAAAAGCGTTGAGATCGTGCTCGCCTGATTCCAGTTCGATGTGCAGCGTCTCGCTCGCGAGTCTGCTGCTTAATGGATGGACGCGTTCGCCGCTCGTTTCGAGTAACCTCGTGACCGGGTCCTGGGCGAGCCAATCGACTTGCAGATCCGGGTGAAGTTTGCGCAACTCCCGCGTGATGGCGATATCGCGGCGACCGTGACCGAGCCCGATCGGAGACGACAAGTAGAGCGCTCTCCTGGTCTTTGCAGACTTCGCCACTTTTTTTCGAGCGGGAATACCAAGTTTGCGATCGAGGAAATCCAGGATCAATGCGTTGCACTTGGCCGGGAAGCGTCCCAACAGATTGTGGCCGCCGCCCGGAAAGGTCACCAGCTCCGCTTCAGTGGCCTCGGCCACGGCTTTGGCGCGGGCATAGGGCTGCAGCTGATCGTTATCACCGTGGATCATCAGCACCGGACAGCGGATCTTGCGATACATCGCCTCGCTGACATCGAACTTCGATACAATCGACCGCGCCTCCACGATCCTGGCCAGCACGGCGCCGGTGGTTTCGCCGGCCCATTCGATACCGTCCTCGATCTGCTTGGTCGAGTGCGGATCGCTGAAGATGTTGCGAACGAAAAATTCTGCAAAGTCGGGATAGTCGGCCAGCCAATGCTCACGGTTGTACTTGTTCCAACCGTCAAACTTCTCCTGTTTAGTCACAAAATGCGCCGGCGCCATGTAGGGATAGCCGGGCCCGATACTCGCCGAGGTTCCGGCCAGGATAACGGCTGCAACGCGCTCCGGATGATGCGCCGCGACAACGCTCGCAATCATGCCGCCAAACGAAAGCCCTACAGCAATTGCGTTTTCCGTGCCGGTCGCATCCATCACCGAAAGTAAATCGGCGACGTAGTTGTCCAGGCTGTACGCCGCCACTTCAGCCGGCCGGTCGGACTTCCCATTGCCGCGGCCGTCGTAAGTGACGCAGCGAAACCGCTCGCTAAAGTACGGCATCTGCGCCTTGTACACACGAGAATGAACGATGCTCCACGGCGGTACGAAGACGATGGCCTGTGGGTCGTTGCCGTACACCTCGTAGTACAGCTTCACGCCATCACGATCGACAAGCCCATCCTGAACAGGCAGCTTTGCACGCATGATGTCACCGGGTGGCTAAATTACTCTCCGCGATGCGAATGAGTTCGCCGAAGCGCCGAAGCGCCTGGCGAACCGGCACGTCCTTCTTCTCGAAGCCGAGCAGATAGTGGGTTTCGGCACCGATGAATGCGCTGGCTACGAGAGAACTGACGTCTTCGGGAGTAAGCGGGCCGAAGCCTCCGAGTTCCCGCCCGGCCTTGCGGACCAGGCCCGTTATCAGATCGATCCATCCCATGATCCCCGCGCGGACAACTTTGGCGACCGCGGCGTTCGACCAACTGGCGGCGATCAATTCCTGCATCACGCGCACGTAGCCCGAGGCGATGTCATCGTCGAGATAGTCACACGCCCGATCCCATTGCTCGGAAAGCTTGAGCGTCGTGTCACCGAACAGCGCGTTTTGGCGGTCAAGCAGTTGCGTGTTGAGATACTCGAACAGGGCCAGCACCATTTCCTGCTTGGAACCGAAGTGATAGTGGATCTGGCTCAGGGGCACACCCGCGGCTTCGGCGACGCCACGGGTCGACAACCCGGCATAGCCGTTCTGGCGCAAAATTTTCTTGGCCGCTTCCAGCAGCACGATTGCAGTGTCGGGCTTCTTTAAAGCGGCTGCGCGCGCCATCTGTTCACCTCGCCGATCTAGACAATTAATTCGGTCGATCGACCGAGTCAAGGACTAAAGCTACAACCCGCACGGACCGAAAGCCAAGTCTGTTGGGGTCATTCGCGTCGGTTTGATCGCGAACCGACTACTTCCGCTATGCCCCTTTAAACAGACATCGTCACCATACGTCAGCGTGTCTTAAACGTACCAAACTGAGACCTCGACGCGCCGGAGCGCCAAGTCCGCTTTGTCCCGATCAACGGACATCGTCAGCTTTCCGCGGCAGCCGCTGTGTCCCGATCTCCACACCGCAACAAAAAAGTGTCTGATTGTTAACTTTCGAACAGACAGTTCGATTCCGGGACCGTCTGATCGGCTGCAACGTTCTGATTCGATTGGGAGCTGATGAATGGATCGTTCTGTTATTGCAGATGTTCCGCGCGACAAGTATGTCGAACGGTGTAAGCAACGCGCTTTCGATTATCTTGACCGAGGCGATCTCAAAAGCGCGGTTTCCTCATTCGTCAACAATATGGATGCCCGTCCCGATTGTGAATTGCCGCACCACTTAGCAGAGCTTGGTGTCGTGTTATGGATGAGCAAGGATGTACAAGGTTGGAAGGCCTTGATCGAAGAGATCAAGTAACGATCGGTCTGCAATGGCAACATGATTGTGGAGTGTTAGCTTAAGCGGCACGCGATTCTACTTCTCTACCCGCGCGTGCTCATGGGGCATGCATAGGCTGCTAATCTAATTTTTTAGACAAAAACCGTATTTATCGATATCTGCGCGCTTCGTAGTGCCTGGCCTTTCAAGCGCCTGACGCACTTCCTCTCCTGGTCTATCTGATGCGCAGCATCCAGCTGGCCGACTCCCCGCTGTCCGCATATCACGGGATTGCCGTGTTGGTCGACACGGACGAAAAGTTGCTCCGGCCGCCAGAACCTTACAGCAAAGTTTCCGACTGCCCCCCTGAAGCACGGCTGGCTTTTATGTTGCAAGCGGGTAACGACTTGCACGCCGCAATGTCTGCTTCCGGGAGATGAGTCGACTATGGTCAGGCAGACCAAGGAGGTGGCTTATGACCCGATGCGGAGATCTATGCTCCGCATTCACCACACGTGGTTTTGAAGCGCTTTGGTATCATCGAGAGCGGGTCTCGTCCGAGAAATAGTTTTCTCGAAGCGACCAGCAAACAAGACACCATCATCCGTGCAGCCTAGCCGCCTGGATTACTTTTCGTTCATGCCAGATCATCCAGCAACGTCCTCGCGTCCCGCAGGTCCGGGCTGTCGAAGCCCTCACTAAACCAGTTGTATATCGGCGCGAGTAGGCCGTACGCCGCTGCTCGTCGGTTCTGGTGTTCCCAGAGTCGCGCCAAAACCATGGATGTCCGCAGTTCCAGCGATCTAGCTTTCTGGCTTCGGGCGATCTCGATGGAGCGACGAAGAGACGCCTCCGCATCCCCCGTCGCCGCCGGCTTCAGCAGCAGTTCACCGCGCACCCTATCGATCTCGGCTTCAAGAAGCCTTTCGTGGAACGTCCGGGCATGCTCTGCTGCGACCTCGATGTGATCGAGACCCGCCGCGACGCGGCCCGCCTTCGTACACGCATCCGCTAAGCCGACGCTCATTTGCGTCGTAGCGAGCTCGGCGCCAAGTGCCCGCCAGTCGGACCAGCCTCGTTCCATCTCGGCGATACCGTCATCGGCTTTACCCAGCGCCGCGTGAGCTCGGCCTCTCATGATCATAGCGTAGGCCGTCCACTGCGGGAAACCGTACGCAGCGCAGATGGCTGAGGAGGCGTCGGCGCGCTCCAAGGCTTCAGGAAATTCGTTACGAAAGACATGTAGAGCGGATGCGAGGCTTAGAGTCATGGCGTAAATGAAAGGGTTGGACAGCCGCTCGGCATCGGCTAACGCTCTACTGATTAGTACGATCGACTTGTCCGGATAGCCGAGAAACCATGTCAGCCACGAGCCGTAGGCGCGGCAGAGCACGCTCGGATCCTCACCGTAGACGAGAATCTCCGCGCGTGCGTTGTCGACATTCCAGAGCTCAATGGCCTGACGAAAGCATTCCCAGCCGGACTCAAATTCACCGGAAAAAAATCGGGTGCAGCCTTGCGCCCGATGAGCGAGCGCCCGACGCGTATGATCACCTTGCGATTCTGCCAGAGCCAACAATTCAGCACTCAGCTCCTGCGCTTTCAGGAGCGGCTTTCGCAAGAATGCACTATTCCAGAGGCCGCGCAGTACGGTAAAGCGGTGCGGAGTCTCGGCCACACTGTCGCACAAGTCGCGCGCCCGGCCGTAGATGCTTTCGACGTCGGCCGCCATGTAGCCCCGCGCTGCGATCGTCGGTACGCCGAGCGCGATCAGCAGTTCGAGCTCCTGCCGATCTTGCTCCACTCCTCCAGCCGATTTCGTCCCAAGCAACTCCAATGCTTTGGTATAATGCGCTATCGCCTCTTCGTTGGCAGAGCGCGCCGCAGAGCGCCGTCCAGCCCTTAGGCCATAAGCAATCGCATCATCGATGAGTCCAGCCTGCGCAAAGTGATGTGCGAGTAGTTCGGGTTGGGTCTCAACGATTTGGGGCATCAGCTCCGTGATCGCTTGAGCAATCTGGCCATGGAGCTGTCGGCGCTTTGAGCGCAGGAGGCTACGATAGGCGGCATCTTGCACAAGTGCATGCTTGAAGATGTATGTCTTTTCGGGCAGCCCGCCCCTGAGGAAAATCAGTTCCTCCTTGCTAAGATGGTTGAGTGCGTCCGCCAGCACCTTGTCGTGAACCGGCGCCACGGCATCTAGCAGCTCGTAGGAAAACTCTCGTCCGATGACGGCCGCGATCTGGGCGATCTCCCTCACCGACGCGAGGCGGTCGAGCCGGGCCAACAGACTGTCGTGCAGCGTTGCTGGAATCGCGAGATGGGGCAGCGGCCCGTGCAAAACATAGCGACCGGCATCCTCCTTGAGGAGCCCCGATGCCAGGATTGCCTTAGTGAGCTCTTCCACGAACAGCGGCACTCCGTCCGTCTTCGCGGTGATCTCGTTTCGAACATCGGCCGGCAACACCTTGCCATCCGTCAATTTGTCGATCATCGCCGCCACATGGCTCCGCTCCAGCCTGTTCAAAGCGAGCGCGGTCACGTTGGGATAGTGGCCCCACAGCACGTCGAACTCGGGACGGAATGTGACGATCAGCAGGACCGACCAGTGCTGCAGCCGGGCAATGGTCCGCATAAACAGATCGAGCGTGGTTGGATCAATCCAATGTGCATCTTCCAGGATGAACATCACGGGGCGGTGCTTGGCGAGGCCGCCCAAAAGCTCGTTGAGCGCGACCAAAGTGCGCTCCTTCAGCTCTCGGGGCGTGAGGCTGAGCGCTGCGTACCGCCCCTCGAATGGCAGCGACAAGAGCGTCGCGAAGAGCGGTGCAACGTGAGCGATCGTCGGGAACGAACGTCTTAGAACCTTTTCCAATTTGTCGAGCTTGACCTCAGCGAGGTCGTTAGGCGCAATCCCGGCCGCACGCTGGAGTTGGGAAATCACGGGATAAAATGGGCTATTTGTATGATGAGGGGAGCACTGATAAAGGATGCGCGTGTGGTCGTCGTCGACAAGTTTCTGCCGGAGCTCCGCGACGATCCGCGACTTGCCGATTCCGGCCTCGCCGGACAAAAGGATGACCTGGCCTTCGCCATTTTGCGCTTTGAGCCAGCGGTCCATCAGAAGATCGACCTCGCGTTCGCGGCCAAAAAAGCCGGTCGCGCGCTGCGCCTGCCCGGCCTCGAAGCGACTTTCGGCCGCGTGCTCGCCAACGACCCGCCATGATGGAGTTGGATTGGCCATCCCCTTGAGAAACCGCAGGCCAAGATCCTCAAGGTCGAACAGTCTGCCGAGCAGCTGTTTCGTTCCGTCGGCGATAACAACACTGTTCGGCTCGGCAAGGGCTTGGAGACGAGCTGCAAGGTTCGGCGTCTCGCCGATGACGACCTGCTCCTGAGACGAACCTTCGCCTATTGTCCCGCCGACCACCACAAGACCCGTTCCGATGCCAACTCGGACTTCTAATCGCACCTTGGCTGGCAGCATTAGCCGACTGATGACATGCACGACCGCGAGTCCCGCTCTGACCGCGCGTTCGGCATCGTCCTCATGAGCCCTCGGATAGCCGAAATAAGCCAGCACGCCGTCGCCCATAAACCTTGCGATAAAGCCGTCGAATCGACGGATCGCCTGAACGCACGCGTCCTGAAATCCCCGGATGACTTCACTCAGGTCCTCTGGATCAAGGCGAGTCGAAAGCGCCGTCGAGCCGGCCATATCGCAGAACATGACGGTCAGGTGCCGGCGTTCCGCAACCTGCTGAGACGGTTCGAGTCCCAGCGGATTCTCAGTCCCAAGGGCATCTACTCGCACATCCCGCGCGAGCCCCATGCCACATCGGCCGCAGAACCTGGCGCTTGGCTCATTCACCGCACCACAAACGTCGCAAGTTCGCGCAAGCGGAGCTCCGCATTTGATACAGAACCTATTCCCCGCCTTGGTCTCGGCCCCGCAGCTCGGACAGCTCATGGGCTTCCTCGCAATGGCTCAGCCCAATCACACTAGCACAGGACCAAACTCCAACGCGATTATGTGGTCAGACCATAGCAGCGAACGGCCGGCGGAAAGGGACTACTCTCAATACTTGGTTATGCCGGCGACGCGGTATTGAATCACCGGTCACCGACATCGGCCGGCCGAAACGAAGTGCGGCAGGCCCTCTGCTGCTCATTCCCGTTTCATATTCGCCGCCAAAAACACCGGGCTCCACTGTTTGACCTCGTCGGCGATCAGTTTGGCAATCGTCTCCGATGCCGAGAAAGCCGCCAAAGCTGCGTATGAGACTCCGGACCGCTTGTCGATCATGATCGCGCTCGATCAAACCGATCTGCTTGTCATCCGCTGGATAAACCGCAGTGCCCTCAACCTTGTCGCTGCCGATCAAGGTGACTGTCTCTCTTTCTTCGTTGGCCCTCATCCTCCTTTTGAAAGGCTGAAAGCTAAACGGCAGATTTCAAATTAGCGTTCCTTACGGCTTTAATGGTGGATAGCCCAGCACGGCCGGCCAGCGGTGCTCAGCCTTTAGCGCATCCGAATCAATAGCGGCTCCGGTCGATCGCCCTAGACCGTTTTCAAACTCTGAGATCCCGGCAGCTCGATCAATCGCCCGTCGTCGTTTAGTTCCGCTCTGGGCCCGGCAGCGGAGCTCGGTCGAAGCCCTACCCTAGTTTAGTCGGCTCTGGATCAACAACCGACGTCCCGGACATCCTTACGACCGCAATCCTTCTTCGGAGATCTAAACGCTGCTGTATGGACATCTTCGGCTCGCTCCTGCGGCGTCCAGTGCCGCAGTCCCCGCAGATATAGTCTTCGCGCTCGCTCCACTCAGCTCGTAGCTGCTGACCTATAGGGCTCTAACGTCCCGGACCGAAACGCTTGCAGCCTTGCATGCGGCCAAATCCCGTTCGAGTGATGAAATATTCTCGAATAGTCGTTGGGTGGTGAGCCGCAGAAAATAGAAGGAAAATTGCGGATTTTGGTAGCAAAGCTGTTTCACCTGTTCATATGTAATTCTGAGCACTTCCCCTTCCTCAATGCATTCCAGAGTTTGTGTACGCAACTGATCTGGCGCCAGCAAGCCAAGTTCACCGAATATCTGCCCCGCCGAAATATCCTTTCCTAGTTCGACCAGACGAAAATGCCCGGAGACTACGAGGCCCATAGCATCGGCGGCATCCCCTTTGCGAAATAGTGTGTCGCCGCGCTTGAACCTGCGCACGGATGTGAATGGCTTGAGCCAGTCCATTTTAAGATCACCCTGCGTGGCCCCGCGCACCTCTCTTGTCAGCCGCAGCATCTCGCGAAGGCGTAGGCCATTCAATGGTAGCAAGATGAGATGTAGAACCAAAACCGGATGAAGGCTGCCGAGATATGCATATGTGATGAAAATTAGGTTGCTGCAAATTCCAACCAATCGAAGTGGGATCATAGTCTTCATGTAGAAAGTCAGAAAAACGAGAAAGGCCGCAAGATATCCGGCCATTTCCGTGGTGCTCATGACGCGCTCCCGTCCCGATGCAGGCGCGACACAACGCCAGATGCATAAACAAGTGTAGGTTCGGCCTTACCTGATGTGCAATGTCCAATCTGCCCCCTTCGGGTCATTCGCGTGGTTTGACAGGTCCACGGCTCCTTCCGGTCTACCCCGACGAACGGACATTTTCGGGACAGGCGGGCAAGTCTCAAAGGTGCCAAAACCGGACGGTCATACAGTGTTTAGAGCACCCGCCAAGCGGGCAACACACTGCCGAATGTCCTGCTCTTCAAGTGCAGCGTACCCAAAAACAAACCCGGCTCTTCTTTTTGCGGCTGTTCGGCAAGGTCCGTATAGTTCGGAGATAGGATAGATGCCGACGCCTGCGGACCTAGCGTTTTTCGCCATCTGCTCTTCCTGCTTCGAAGTGTATTTTTCAAACCAAGCGACAACATGGAGCCCGGCCTCCGAACCCTGAACCGTGACAGTCTTGCCAAAATATTCCCGGAATGCGTCGAGTAGTGCGGTCCGGCGCTGCCCGTTTTTCCGCCGTAGCTTTCTAATATGCCGTTCATAGACACCCGATTGAATAAATCCTGCGAGAGCGTCTTGCTCTAGCGTCGGCGAGTGTCGGTCGATGAGACGCTTCGCGGCACGGAAGGCGTCAACGAGTTCCGGCGGCAATACGAGGTAACCTAATCGCAAGAGTGGAGAGAGCGTCTTTGAGATCGTCCCGAGATAGATTACGTGAGCGGCTTCCTCGAACGAATGCAACGGTCGAATGGGCTGAATGTCGTATCGGTACTCGCCGTCGTAATCGTCCTCAACGATATAAGCCCCCGCATAGCTGGCCCAACGCAACAGTTGAGCCCGGCGCGATGCTGAAAGGACGTGACCCAACGGAAATTGATGCGATGGCGTCACATAGCAAAGGCGGGCTTTCTTAATATTCGCAAGGATCTCCGTCTTCAGCCCTTCTTCATCGACGGGCACAAATTGAGGTGAGGAGCCGACGCTCTCAAACACATGCCGGGCAGCCCAATAGCATGGGTTTTCGATCACAAACCGGTCACCGGGGTCGAGCAATAATCTGGCGCAAAGATCGAGCCCTTGCTGTGATCCATTGACGATAACGATCTGCTCGTGGCTGCACCGCAAACTCCGGGCGCGCCACAAGTACGCTTGTAGCGATATTCGCAGCGCCAGTGATCCTTGCGGCTCCTGATACCGAAGCCGGCGCGAACCCGACGTTGTCGCGGCCTTCGTTAAAGCACGCCGCCATGCCAGGCTCGGAAAGTCGGCGGCGGCAATGTCACCGTAACGGAAATCGATCGGCAGAGGCTCATTCACTGCTGGCGGTCCCCCTAAGTCGGCGACTTGCCTTGCGTAAGCCGACAAACGAGCCGTTCTTATCGTTCGTTTGCTGCTTTGCCGTAAAGAGCGCGCCACTCGCAGTGTAGGCGTTACCCATGCCCGGCGTCCTTGTCCCGTCTCTATAAAGCCCTCCGCTAGAAGCTGCTCGTAGGCGGCCGTAACTGTAGTTCGGGAAACTCCAAACTCGTTGGCGAGGGCGCGCGTCGAAGGTAGCTCGTCACTCGGCCCGTAAACGCCATCCTCGATTTGCGTTTTTAGTGCCTGATAGATTTCCCGGGCCCCATTCGGCCGAAGTGAGCTCTTCACAGCATACTGGACCACCATAAATCCTCCAAACTGGCCCTTCTGGTGGTCCAGTCTGTCTGGTAAAGCGGCACGTATCAACACCCGTATTGACTTTGGCACCGAGGAGCTTTGCCAATGTACATTCCACCAGCCTTTCGCGTTGACGACATCGCAGACGTTCGCGGGACCATGCGTGAAGCACGTTCGGCAACGCTAGTTACCGCGACGCAAGAGGGGCTTATTGGAACGCCGCTCCCTATGCTGCTTAACGAGAACGAAGGTCCGAACGGCACGCTCTATGCGCACGTTGCGAAAGCCAATCCTCAGTGGAAGCTGACGCCATCAGTCGAGGCGATGGCTATATTCGCTGGGCCCGAAGCTTACGTGTCGCCATCTTGGTACGCGACTAAGCAGGAGACGCACAAGGTCGTACCGACGTGGAACTACATCGCGGTTCACGCCTATGGACCTGTCGAGTTCTTCGACGATGCGGAGCGGCTACTCGACGTAATAACGCGACTGACGGATTTGCACGAGAAACCGCGAAAGGATCGGTGGGCGGTGACAGACGCCCCTACTGATTTCGTCAAAGCGCAACTTAGAGGAATTATCGGGTTGCGGATGCCGATTTCGAGGCTCGATGGCAAGCGGAAGATGAGCCAGAATCGCGGCTCGGCGGATCGGGCTGGCGTCATTAAAGGATTGTCTGAAAGCTATCGTTCAGAGGACCACGTCGTCGCGTCTCTCATATCCAGAGACTAACGAGCGTCGTGATCGGCGGATGAAGAGGTGTGCGAATGCTCGAGTTACAGACTTTTCCGCTATTCTTGGCGGCGGCGCTCCTGGTCGCGCTCACGCCTGGACCCGGCGTTCTCTACGTTGCGGCACGAACCCTTGCGGGCGGCCGTTCGGAAGGGCTTGCATCGAGCTTTGGCACCGGCGTCGGCGGCTTTGTGCATGTTATCGCTGCGGCCATTGGGGTGTCGGCACTTGTCATGGCGAGCGCGGAGGCGTTCACCGGGCTAAAAATCGCGGGCGCGGTCTATCTAATTTGGCTCGGCATCAAGACTTGGCGGCAGGCAGGCATTCTGAACCCCATCGCAACTAAAGCGACCGGGGTTGGTCGAGCATTTCGCGAAGGTATCGTTGTCGAGGCGTTGAACCCCAAGACGGCCGCATTTTTTCTCGCGTTTGTCCCGCAATTCGTGGACCCATCCGCCAACATCGCCCTTCAATTCATCGTCCTTGGGACCATCTCGGTTGGGCTTAATACTGGGGTTGACGCCGTCGTGGCGTATTATGCCGCGAACGCGCAAGCCAGCCTATCGAATCGACCCTCCCTCATTGTGAAAATGCGACGGACGTCGGGCGCAGTAATGTTTGGACTCGGGGCTTCACTGCTTCTTGTTCGGCGGGATAGCTAAAAACCGACAACTTCCGCTATGGGTCATTCGCGTCGGTTTGGCCGGACCGCTGGGACTTCCGGTTGACCCCGGTGAACGGAGATTCTCAGGGTGGGAGGCATGTCCCTCAAAGGTGCCAAACGCGGAAGTATTAGCCTCTCTTGGGGAACAGCTTGTCGCGGATGTAACGAGAGGTCGGTGTTAAACGGATGCCGCGCGGGCGCGGTTTATGCCACGTCGCCTTGTCTATTTCCTGCTTGTCACCGATGGCGAGACGACCGGAGGCTTTATTTGCGATGAATATAGCATCGCTCATCTTGCGTCCTGATCTAGGGTTCTTCGTGTTGACCGCTTTCCAGAGTTTCAAGCGCCCCAGTTTGAGCTTTGGAAGTTCCTCCCGGATTTCCCTGCGCAGGCAATCTATTTCCGTTTCCCGGCCACGCCTGCGGCCCCCCGGAAACATCCATAACCGGTCGCGCCTCCTTCTAACCAACAAAATCCGCCCGCGCTTTGCCGCAATGAGTTTTGACGACTTCGCCATTACTGTTCTGCATCGCCCAACAACAAGTTCATCTGTCTGGCTTATATGATGCTCCTTGATAAACACAATACAGGTGTCGCTTGCCGTGCAGAGGCAGCACAAGGGTAAATCACCAAGAGCCCTATGTCCGAGGTGGGTCAAGCGCGTCATTTGGTCAGCGGCGGACTACTTACGGTCTTCTCCAGGAAACGGACATGGTCAGAGCCGGTCACCAAGTCTCAAAGGCGGCACTTCACTGCTTGGGTGGTGGGCGCAATGACGAGTGATGATGGGCTATGACCCAATCGTCGCCCTCTTTCACAAGGAGCATCGTGAAGCGGGCTGGCTCTGGCACGAGTTTGCCTTCGCGGTTGCGCATGAAATCATTGAAGCCGACTACCAGTATGGTTGTGGGATTGATTACCTTGAGCTGCTTCTCCACGAATTCGACCTTGTTGCCTGTCCCGACCACTACAGTAAAGTATTGAGTAATTGCCTCACGACCCAACGTTAACTCCCTGCTCCTGGTGCCATGTAGGATCGCGTCAGTCGCATATAGCTTACCGACAGCGACATTATCGTTGGCATCGTAGGCAGCTTTCCAGCGAGCAAACAAAGCATCCGCACCCTCGGGACCTGCAAACACCTGAGTTGGAGCCATCGCCAACAACGCCAACAAAAAGAGTCGCCCGAATACGATCATGGCCTCCTCCTAGATGTTTCAGAACGGTTGGTTACCTATTGAGAACTGCATTGTGTCAGTGCGCCGCATCATAAGCAACACTTCACGCCCGGCGACTTCCGAGTTGGATCAAAAGCTGCCCCGACCGCCTTGAATTACGACTTCTGCTTTGCTTCGAATCGACGGACATCAACCTACCGGGTCGGTTGGTCTGTTTCGTTCCAACTGCGGATAGACGCCGTCGGACTCAGACACGGACGATACGGGGCTTTTATTGCGTATCTGATCGCCGGCGCGCCGCGACGAAATCGTTGCGGCGCGTCATGCCTTGGTGCTGAATTCGAGAGTTTGCGGTAGCTCGACGCCAAGACAAGAGCGGCCGCTGGCGACGGTTGTTGACGGGTCCCTCGGCTAATCGAACTGCACCGGGATTTGGCGCTTTCTGTTCACATGCAGAGTGAAGACATCGGGTCTGGCGTAATGCCCGCTCGCGTCAAACTTCCGGCGCGAGGCGCGTGCGGCCCCGACATCGATTTCGGCGATCAGGATCCCCTTCTTCTTGTGCATCGGTCCTGCGATGGCACCACCGAAAGGCTTGTAGATGACGGCGTCGCCCGCGTTGATCCACTCGTCCTTGTTCGGGAAACGTTCGTCGCGGTACGGCACGCCTTCGGGGATGTCAGAGGCTTCCAGCGACGTCGCACAGCCGACGACCCAACAGCCGCCCTCGCGCGCGATGTGCTGCATCGTCGCGAGCCATGTCTCGCCGCTGTCCCATGTAGGAGCGACGTAGATATCGATGTTTTGCGCATAAAGCGCGTAGCGCGCCAGCGGCATGTAGTTCTCCCAGCAGATCAGCGCGCCAACGCGGCCGATCGCCGTGTCCACGACATTCAAGCCCGAGCCGTCGCCGAAGCCCCAGACCATCCGCTCTGGATTAGTCGGCATCAGCTTGCGGTGGTTATTGGCCAGCCTGCCATCCGCGTCGATGATCGCACAGCTATTGAAGAGCGTGCTTCCGCTGAGTGATCCATCGATCTCCTGATAGCCCAGCACGATCACCACTTGGTGGTCCTTCGCCGCGTCCTGTAGCGGTCGCAGGCCGTCCCTGCTCAGGTCGACTGAGTTGGCCTGAGAGAGGGCATAGAGCTCATCCGTCTTCCCCATCCCGGCCCCCGGCGGCAGTCGCCAGACGAAGGTCGGGTAACCGGAAAGCCACGTTTCGGGAAATACCACCATTCCGCAACCTTGGGCCGCCGCCTCCCGCACAAGCTCGACCGCACGGATCATGGAATTTACGAGATCAAGGTAGACTGGCGGTTGCTGAACAACTGCGATTTTCATCGGCTTCCCTTGCCCCCGGGCTGGGGAAAAAAGAGAATCTATCATGCTGGCTGCGCTTGCTTGAGTCATTTCGGCTGGCGCGGCACTAAAGTACGAAGTGGGTCAAAAGCGGCCTTGGTCGGTGACGATTGTCTGCTTGGGTCAAACGCTACACGCTGTTTGCGCCTAGCGCCTAAACGAAGTCCGCTCCGACCCGAAAACGGACCCGATTCCCACGCCTGATCCGGTGGCACATCCTCCTCGCCCTCTGTAACCGAGCCGAGGAGTATGACCACGCAGGATCAATTGAACGCCATCGCGAAGCCCAAGCAAGCACCGTGGAACAAGGGAAAGCTGACCGGGGCAAAGCCACCGCTGCGACCCAAACACGTCTGGTCGATCCGGACAAAGCTCCAAATCGAAGGCCGCGCTCGCGACCTCGCTATGTTCAATCTGGCAATCGACAGCAAGCTTCGCGGCTGTGATGTCGTCGCCATCCGGGTCGAGGACGTCGCGGCAGGCGGATACACGGCGGATCGCGCAACAGTCCGGCAAAAGAAAACCGGGCGACCTGTCAGATTTGAATCGAGCAAGCAAACCCGCCAGTCAGTCGATGACTATCTCAAGGCCACCCACAAACGGCCCGGCGAGTTCTTGTTCACCGGCCGTCGCGGCCTTGGACGCAGTATGACAACTCGCCAGTATGCCCGTCTTGTCTCTGAGTGGATCGGAAGCATCGGGCTGGACCCGAGGCTATTCGGTACGCATTCACTGCGACGCACAAAGGCGACCCTGATCTATCGACGGACCGGCAATCTGAGAGCCGTTCAGCTCTTGCTCGGGCATACCAAAATCGAAAGCACCGTCCGGTATCTCGGCATTGAGGTCGATGACGCGCTGGCAATAGCAGAACAGGTTGATGTCTGAAATACCTGGGCAGAGCGGACATGCTCTGCCCGCTCTCTAACAGCCGGTTCGTGCCAATTGCGTCACTTTGGTGTATGCCGGTCACTTCCGGTCTGCCCCAAACTCCGGACATTCTTGGCGCCGGTCGGCATGTCTCAAAGGTGCCAGAAGCGAACTCACGGATGGTATTTCGTAACAGAGCCTGACAAAGTCGTGGGCATTGGACATTCTGCACTAACGGCCAACACGGGGCTGTGGCAAATATCAGGTGCACAAATGCTTTCAACGGACTACCTCATCATCGGTAGCGGCGCGCTAGGCATGAGTTTCGCCGACCAACTGCTGACGGAAACTGACGCGCACATGGTAATTGTGGACCGTCATCACATGCCCGGGGGCCACTGGAACGACGCGTATCCTTTTGTCCGTCTTCATCAACCGTCAGCTTATTACGGGGTTGGTTCCCGTGCACTCGGCAGCAGTCGATTAGATGTGGCAGGTTTCAACAGGGGTTATTATGAACTCGCCTCCGGCGCTCAGATCATCAGTTATTACGACCGGCTAATGAACGAACGATTTCTACCTTCGGGCCGCGTTCAATATTTTCCGTTGTGTGACTATCAAGGAGATAACCGGTTTGTCTCCCGACTCTCCGGCGATGTTCAGCAGGTAACGTTTCGCAAAAAGCTCGTTGACGCTACCTTCCTAAACACCCAAGTCCCATCGACCCACGTTCCCTCCTTCGAGCTTTGTGACGCCGTAAGGCTCGTTACCCCGGATTTGCTTTTCCGAAGTTTGCGCCGGACTTCAAAAGCTATGTCATCCTGGGCGGCGGCAAGACGGCAATGGATGTCGGTGTATGGTTGCTCCAGATGGGCGCGGCGCCGGAAAGCATACGTTGGATCGTGCCACGTGATTCGTGGCTCAGGAACCGAGACAAGGTCCAGCCGGGCGAAGCGTTTTTTAAGCAGACGGCAGGCAGCCAAGCAAATCAACTTGAAGCGGCAGCAGAAGCGACATGCATAGCCGATTTGTTTGAGCGGCTGGAACGAACCGGCGAGATCTTGCGCATCGATACAACGGTGACACCGACCATGTATCGTGGTGCGACTATCTCGTGCCTTGAGTTAGAAGCCCTGCGCTCCATCAAAGACGTTGTGCGCAAGGGGCGCGTGCTGAGGATCGAACATCAGACAGTCATCCTCGAACATGGGCAATCGAAGGCTGCTCAGGCAGCCTCTATGTGGATTGCACTGCAAAGGCATTTGACACTCGACCTTCTGTACGTGTGTTCGACGGTGACCGGATCACGATTCAAATGTTGCGCTCCGGCGCTTTCTGCTTGAGCGCAGCGGTCATCGCTCATATTGAAGCCGCCTACGACGATGAGACGATAAAGAATGAACTTTGCAAGCCGATGCAATCGCCGAACGCACCGGAAGACTTAGTTCGACGTGCACTTGAGGAGTTGCAAGCCGGGCGCCGATGGTCGGTGGACAAGACCTTGCATCGATGGGTGGCGGAGCACCGGCTGACGGGCGCGGGTATTGGACAGGCAGATGGGGCCGCGCATGACCCAGATGCAGACCGGATTCGCAAGCGCCTCCGCGAAGCTCGTCCACAAGCTGAAGCAAACTTGTCGCGGCTTATCGCCGAACTAGCTCCGGAAAGTTTGCGACATTAGTACGCCAACGTCGGAACCGGCCCGTCAGTCCAGCAAGCCATATCGGATCAGCCCCACGTCGCGCCTAGCTGAAGATGCGAGTGTTTCCGTGACCAACCAAATCGTCGGGCTTGGCTACGACGACCCGATGTCCGTTTGGGGTCAAGAAAGGATCGTCGCCCCAGAGCGAACGGCGACGCAGCTGAGCGTCAACCAACTCGCATTCAAAGTTGCATGCATCGTCGTTTGTCACCGCACCCTCAGGACGACGCGCCCTTGCACGCTTCGATCCGCAATGGCGGTCATCGCGTCGGCGGTCTGCTCGAGCGGAAGCACGCGATCAATGCGCGGGTGCAGCTTTCCCTCGGCGGCCCATGCCATGATCATGTCCGCTGCGCACGCTCTTTCATTGGGAAACCGCTCGGCCCAGGCGCCGGTAAACACACCCACAATCGAATAATTCTTCAAGAGCGGCAGGTTCATTGCCAACGACGGAATCTCCCCACTGGTGAATCCGATCGGCATCAAGCGGCCGTTGAAGCGCATGAGACGTGCAACCGTCGCGAAGAGGGTCCCGCCTACATTTTCGAAGCAGATATCGACGCCTTCGCCACTTGTTAGGGCTTTCACCCGTTCGCGCACGTCCTCGCTTGAATAATCGATGACCTCGTCTGCACCGTACTCACGGACGACAGACACCTTAGCGGCGGACCCAACAGCGGCGATCACCCGCGCACCGAGCAAATGGGCGATCTCAACGCAAGCCAGGCCGACGCCACCGGCGGCGCCCGTCACGAGCACCGTTTCGCCAGCCTGCAACCTCGCGCGATCGACCAAGGCATACCAGGCCGTGAGATAGCAGTGCTGTATTGTTGACCCAACAACGAAATCTACATTCTCTGGAAGACGGGCGCTGTCCGAGGCCTTCGCGGTCATGCGCTCCGCAAGACTACCGAACCAGGCCGCGCAGGCGACCCGATCACCGGGGCGAAACCGCTGAACGTTTTCACCGCAGGCGACGACAACCCCGGCGGCGTCCATTCCCGGCACGTAAGGGAGAGCCGGCCGCTTCTGATAGCCACCGCAAATCATCAAGTGATCGGCGAAGCTGACGCTTGCCGCATGTACGTCGATCAAAACCTCATCCGCCCCGGGCCGAGGTTCGGCCACCTCGCCGATGCACAAAGCCTTGATCCCGTGGAAGCCGTTGCAGAGTACCGCGCGCATGCATTCCTCCGTGGTCCAGCCTTCCGGCAGCCGCAGCTCTCTATGTCTTTCCGAGCTGAACCTGCCGATCGACGACAATCCAGACGGCACGGCCGACCGCAAGCAGCTTCTCCTCTTCACCAAACAGCGCCGCTTCGGCAATGAGACGCCGGCCTTCGCTGCCGGTTTTCCAGGACGTCACCACGCATCGCTCGCCCGGACGCGGCCGCTCTTCGATGCGCACGGAAAGGCGCCCGAGCAGGATCGGCAGAACGTTGAAATTCCCGGTTTCGGAATCGTGCTGGGATACGTAGCCGGTCGGACAATCCAGCGCGGACCACACGAACTCCGGAGCAACCAGGCCATCTGCGGCGGCGAGAGAGGCGTCGGGCGTCCAGGGTACAGCAAAGACTCCGCGGGCGTCTTGTCGGAGAAGCGGGCCGGCGAAAAGCCGCAGCCCGTCGCCCGGTGCCCGGTCAGGCCCGCAAACGAAGCACATCGGCAGCAGATGTTCGTGCGGCTTGACCGGCGTGCGTTTCGCGGCCTCAACGGCCTCGGCATAGGTCGCCCTCTCAAGCCGGCTCAGGTCAAGCGTGACCGCCCGGGCGATTGCTGTCGTCGCCGTGCCCTGGCGTAGCTCCCATACCTCTGTCCCGACCTCGACGAGATCCAGCTCCGTCTCCAGGGGCGGTGGAGCGCGCAGTGTTACTTCCGCAGCACCGGCAATTTGGCGCGCCAGCATCCCACAGACATAGCCGCCGTTGCCCGAATTGGGTGGACCACGAAAGCGACGCGGGATCGTCATCGTCTGCATGCCATCCTCCGGGCGATGCGACAGGATCGTTGACAAATTGTCTGCGGCTCATCGCGCTCCTGCGTACCCCCTCAAGCTAACACGCCACGGGAATATGCCCTGCGGCACGATGTCCGCTTCGGGTCAAAACGCGTCATTTGGCAGTCTTGCCATGACTTCCGGTCTCCCTTCGGAAACGGACTTCGCCACGGTCGGCTGGCATGTCTCAAAGGTGCCAACAGGCGACATGGGAAAATATCTGCTAATGCAAGAGGCTATCAACTGAGGCGGCCCCACCTGGATCATCGAGATGAGCAAGTCAAAGGTTACGCCATACGAGCTTTACAACAAAATCGTCGACGATGTCGGCGATCCCGGAGGTCTTGGCATCGCAGTCCTCCGCGCTGACGAGGTCAATGGTTTTCTGAGGTTCGAAGCGGGACGACGCCTTTGCCTGGGAGCGGATTCATGAACGCCGTCGATGAGATCGTTGCAAGATTGCGCTTGCAGTACGATCTGTGTGTTTACAGCATTTGTCCGCCTATGGTGCCGGAAGACGGGCGCCGCCACGGCCGGATTCAATCGTCTGCAGCCATCTGGTAGCGCTTCGCGCCCCCAAGATCACGGCGAGTGATCCGCCCTCAACATGGTGGGCCGGGAGAGCGATGAATACAACAGAGACTTGGCGCGCAGCAACGCGAGCGGGAGAAACGTCATGAAGCAGGATCATTCGTCGGTTTCGGTCGCAACGTTGAAGGCTGTTCTGGATGCCTTTAATGCACATGATCTCGATTTGATCATGACCTTCTTTAGCGATGACTGCGTACTTGAAATGCCGCGAGGTCCGGATCCGTGGGGCCGGAGATTGGTTGGATCAAGTGCGGTACGGGAGGGGTTGCGTACTCGCTTTTCAGGAATCCCGGATGTCCAGTATAAGGACGACACTCATTTCGTCAGCGGTGAGACCGGCGTGTCACAATGGACGTTGCGCGGCACGTCAGCCGATGGTCAGCCAGTCGAAGTGAGAGGATGCGATTTTTTCACCTTCGAGAATGGAAAGATCGCCAAGAAGGATTCCTATTGGAAGATCAGGGAAGTCGGGTCGTAATTGCATAATGTGCAATCTCTATTCCATAACGACGAACCAGGCCGCCATCGCCGCGCTATTCCGCGTCGTCAACCGCTAATGTCGGTAACCTCGCGCCGATGCCCGGCGTCTTTCCGGACTACCCCGCGCCAGTTATCAGCAACACCGATGCCGGCACGGAGATGGCCTTGATGCGCTGGGGCATGCCGCCGCCAGCCCGCGCTGGCGGGCCACCGGTCAAGAACATTCGCAATACGTCATCACCGCACTGGCGCGGCTGGTTGAAGCCCGAGAACCTATGCCTGGTCCCCGGCCAACAGCTTCGCCGAGTACGCGCCCGAGCCTAACCCGGAGACGAAGAAAACGGATGTGGTGGGGTTTGCATTTAACGACGAACGCCCATTGTACACCTTCGCCGGCATCTGGATGACTTCAATGGTGATCGCGGCCCGAAGTCAAAGCGGGTGCAAGGGCCGCATCTGGTCTACGGCTTCCTGACGACCTCGCCAAACGCGGTCGTTGAGCCGATTCATCCCAATGCGATGCCGGTGATCCTGACCACCGATGAAGAGCGCGATGTCTGGATGCGTGCGCCGGGGATGAGGCGAAGGCGTTGCAGCGGCCGTAGGCGGATGACGCGCTGAAGATCGTCACGCGAGGCGCGGACAAGGAGGACAAGGCCGCGGCGCGATAATGACCGTCGCAGAGGCGGCTCCGCCGAGGTTTGGAGGTCCCTCGACGGAGCCGCATTCGCCGCGCCGCTTTCCAAGGCTACCCTTCATTCCAAACTCGTCTGCACATTAATCAACATAAGAATACGAAATCTCGTTGGTGTGGCGAGATTGTTACGCTTCGATACTCTCGTTGGTGGGCACGACTTGATGATTTGCCTGTTGGGCTACCGTTCCTGTTCTTCAGCCACCCACGAAGCAATATATTGCGAGAGCACAGTCCGCCGCGGGACAACAGCATTGATCGTGCCGGCGAAAACTAGCCGCCCCTCGCGAAGCCTGGCACGAGCAAAGTCTTTTGCCGCCGCTTCGGTTTCGAAGGTGGAGGTAAGGCGCGGGCTTCGTGGTTTCGGTAGGGTGCCGCTCTTATGCAGCTCGACGGTGACGTACCATTTGGCCTGCATCATCCGCCCGAGCAGCGCTCTATAAATAGAAAAGCGCAAAGAAGAGCGGCGCGGTCGTCGCCAACGTCATCAAGATGCTCAAGCAGATGAGCTTCAGCCATTCCCACTTCGACACGACCAACCACCACAGACTGCCAACTGAGCCTGCCATTAACATTTCAAGCGCGAGCATTGGTCAATTGATGCAACCGGGTATCTGCCATGAGGAAAAACAGGCAATATGCAGATTGTGCCATCTGAAACGAGCTACGTTTACCGTTCTCGGTAGAAGCACTCACTGCCAGGTAGAGGCACTGGCTCGCAGCCTCCATCGAAAGGCACAAACCGAGACAAAGCGGGTCACGCGACCACCAAATCTAACAAGCGGACAGAAAGGTCATGTCGGCAAACGGAATAACGCCTGACAACTCAGATTATCTGGCGAGACAACGGACCCGTGTGGAGCGTTGCCTCGATTGGTTGGAAACTCAGGTAACCGATGAGGGCTTTGTGCCTCGATGGTTGTCCATAATGGACATCGTACCGGGCAAAGGGTAGTAGAGGTTGATCCATGTCAGACCTTGGACAAACTCGACGTTCCACGCTTCTCGACGCTGCTTGGCGGACAGCATACCGCGTCGGTTTCCCGCTTGCCCGCATCTGGTGGCGACTGCGGCGCCAGCAGCATGAAGGGGCACTTGTGGCTGTCTACGTCGGTCAGGCTCTGCTGCTGGTGCGCTCGTCGTATAGGATCGAGTGGAATTTCCCCGGCGGCACTGTCCGGCAGGGTGAGACGCCTGAAGTAGCGGCTCGCCGCGAGCTGGCAGAAGAGATCGGCCTCGCCGGAGCGTTCCCGCTGGTCGCCGTGGGCGACGCCCGGGGCCTCTGGGAAGGGCGAAAAGATAAAGTGCATTTCTTTGAACTACGTCTGGATCGGCCGCCCGAGTTACAGCTCGACAACCGCGAGATCATCGGCGCACGGCTGATATCGCCGAGCGAGCTGCGCGGCATGGCGCTGACCGGGCCGGTCGCCGTCTATCTTGGCAGGACGATTGCGCCGGGCTGTCATTCAGAGTGATCGCGCAACGCTACTGCAATGTTTCACGATCCTTGAAGAAGGCTGAAAGCTTTCGACCGACGCGAGCGGCACCGATGGTACGAATGTCGTTTGCACGGCTTGGGAGCGACAGCCATACCCTACCACTCATTTGCATGAGGGGCTGTGTGGTGCGTTACAGCAAAGATTGGCCGCCCATTCTGAATCGGGTCAAACTGAGAGTTCCTGACGTGCAGCCGGGAAGTCGGCTTTGCTTTCAAGAACGGACATCGTCAGTCTGGTCTCTCAGGTCCGATAAGGGCCTGACTCGGGACCACATAGCGGAGTGGACGAAGGTCTCTACAGGTTGAGAGGCAATCATAATGTCCGGCGGCCGCCGCGACGGAAGGGGTTCCTTTTTGCTCGCCGCTGGTGTTTCCTCTGCACGGGGGAGAATGGGCATGCAGGGATCGCTGGGCGAGAAGATCGGTCAAGGCGCCTTCTCCGAAGCCTACGCCTGGGCGCCCGGTCAGGTGGTGAAACTGTTCAAGGCCGGCGTCTCTCATCAGTTCGGTCGGCATGAAGTGCGAATGATCCGCGCTGTACTCGGCGCCGGCCTCCCGGTGCCGGAGGTGTTCGGCGAGGTGACCTTGGACGGGCGCTTCGGCATCGTGCTGCAGCGGCTCGACGGACCGACCCTGTGGCAGCTCTCGCGGACCGGCGCGGTGGCGTTCGAACAGGCGGGGGCGATTGTAGCCGCGCTTGCCATGTCCGTTCACAGGACGCCCCCGCCGCCGGAGGTCATCTCGATGCGTGACTATATGGAGAACGAGTTGCGGCTCGACGACGGCAAGGTTCCGAAGCACATCGCCACCGACGTCCTTGCGCTGATCGATCGCCTGTCGCCCGGCAACGGTCTCTGCCATTGCGACCTGAGCCCGGCAACGTGATCATGACGGCGGAGGGCCCAAAGCTTGTAGACTGGACTTTCGCGATGCGCGCGCCCGCCGCCGTCGACCTTGGATTCTTGCATGTCATCCTGTCCGAGCTCGCCCCCGAGATCGCTGACAATCCCGAGCGGCCGCGCGCGACCAATGCGGCGGCGCAATCCGAATATGCGCGGCTGGCCGGCATGTCTCTCGCAGAGCTGACGGCGGCAATGCAGCCGTATTTGCCTATCGTCCGCACCTCGTTGTCCTCGGCGACGTGGTGCCTTCCTTGCGGGCGCGGCTGATCCGGCGCATCGAAGTGGGGCTGCGCTCGGAAGACTGAACCGTCTTGGTCGCGCGCGCGAGCCGAAGTGGCATGTCGGAGCGAGGCGTCAGTGTCTCCCTTGGGTCAATCGCATCGGCCTCGCTAGAGCCCTGCCCGCTCAACCCTCAACAGCGCCCTTCAGAAACGGCTGCCTGCTCCTGAACTCGAATTCCTGAAGCGGCTTGAGGGTTAACACAAACCAGATCCCAGCGGCAATCTGCAGGCCGATGTTGAAAGCAAACGCGGTCTGGTAAGCGACCTCGGGATAGTGCCCATCTACGGGAGCCCAGAACTGAACCACTAACCCCGTCATATATTGCACGACAAACGCGCCACCGATGTGGAAGAGGTTCAGCGCCGCATTGGCCCTGCCCGCCAGCTCCTTTGGGAAATACTCGGCCAGGATCGCGTAACTGAGGACAGTTCCTGCGCCAACTGCCGCCACGACGATCCACGGGAAATACGAGGGGAGCGGCCATCGCAGGACCAATGCCAACTGGGCTGCGATAGATGTCGTGGCGACAAGGCCCAACAACGCCCGCGGCCCAACCCCACGTCGGCGCGCTGGATCGACCGCAATGCCCCACAGAAGCCCGCCCAAGCTCAATGCTATTGCCATGATGAGCAAATGCCAGAGTAGTTGCGACCGCTCGAGGCCCTCGACATCGCTGAGCCATGGCGCCGCCCACAGTCCCTGCAACGCCCATGCTGTCCCGATACATGTCGCCGAAAGTGGAGCCAGGCACCAGAAGCGTGGATCGGCATAGATCGTCTTTAGACTATTAGCGTTTGGCCCGCCCGCCCCGGGTACAGTTGCCGACACCTCTGGGACAACAAGATAGATAACAAGCGCGCACCCGGCCGAGACAATCGCGAGCAGTTCAAACAAGACTCGCCAGCCCACCGACACCAGCAGGAATTCCACAGGCAAAGTTGCCGTCACTGCGCCCAAGGCTCCCAACATGATCATCAGGCCGTTGAGCAGTGGGATACGTTTGCTGGGAAACCAGAGCACGAGGGCTTTCAAGCCGGCCGTCAATGAGGCGGCGACACCAAGGCCGATCAACGCCCGGCCGCCGAGGAGCAGCCAGAAATTGTTCGAGACGGCAAATAGCGCCGCGCCCAGAGCTGCGGCAACCATCACGACACTTTGGATCAGCCCTGGACCATATCGATCCAGCAAGATGCCGATCGGAATCTGGGCAGCCGCGAAAGTCAGGTAGTAAACCGACGTCAGTAGACCAATGTCGCCAGCACTGAGGCCAAATTCCGTGGTCAAGGAACCGGCGACTGTCGCATTGATCGTGCGGAACAAAAATGAGAGATAGTAGGCCGCAACGAACGGCAGGAACACTCGCAGAATCAGGTGCCAGTTTTCTGTCAAGCCGCCGACACGTCGGCGTCGAGCAGCCTGGCCGGTCGGTGAAGAACGCAATGGCTGTTCGATAGATTCTTCGTGAGCAATTGTCTGGTTCACAACAGGTCTAGTGCAGAGGCAGTCCTGCCTTCCCTGGAAAGTTGAACGGGCTGCCGCCCTCCCGGACGGCAGTGGAGTGCTCTACTTCGATGCCAACCGGGTTTGACGTGCGGAGATCCGGCTCGTGAACTGGCGAAGAGGTCTTTGCCACTCCCTTCCCAAAACCGTCAGCGAGAGTACCTCTCTTGTGGCCGAGCCGATCCAGCGTCTCATGCACGAGCGAAGTCCCCGACTGAACGCGCCGCCAAACCTGTGTCGCAAATTCATCGAAACGCTCAGATCCGAGTACACAGGAAGCGCGGTGGTCCGCTGCGGGAAGCACCGGTGTTACGGCGAGATGGAAGCGCGCCTGAAGGGCGACAGTCTCATTAACGATTCTAAGACCTCGATCGAGCTCTTCAAGTTGAAGGCTCATAAGGGAAAGGCGACGGTCTACCGGGATGTTGTCGGTCTCATCATCTGAACCGAGGAACTGAGCAAGGGCGGCCTCAACGAGCGCCGATTTGGTAGCGCCAGGACGCTTGGCAGCTGCCGCCAGCCGCGCGGCCATCTGCTCCGAGAGGTAGACGCCAATTCTGGGCTTCATCGTGGGACCTTTTGGAGATCGTGATTTCCTGCGGTGCGCGTCAGAACCAGAGAGAGCCGATCGACTTCACGCGGCGCGCTGAACGTGGATTGCAAAAGGGGCTACTCGCGGTCCCCGGGCAACCGCTCAATCGCAACGGTAGTGTGTTGGGATAGATCGGCGTACAAAAGCCGATTTGGAGTGAGTGGGATCTACCGCCGACATGAAGGGCGATGGCGGTTCAACCGATTTAACATCGAGCGCCTCGTACGCTGGAGCGGGAGTGGCGGGCAGTCCGCCAATCAGATTCCCAGGCCAATTTTCTTTCCAAAGCTCCAGGTCACCCCGCCTCCACGTGCCGCGACCCCGGATACCTGTCGATCGAGATGCTGCTCCAATGCTGGCCGCCAGGGCACGAGTTGGAATCCAAGGCCGTCGTCAATCATGGCAAAGCGGCCCGACGCAAGCGTTATGCGCTGACGATAGACACCCGCAATGCGTTCGCCCTCCGACGACGGATGGTGGAGTAACCCCGTCTCGGCCGAGAGTCTTGCGACCGTCGTGTTGAGCTCCCGCTGTCTGAGCGTATTGAGGAGATCGCGGGCAAAGATGACCCTTCCCCCCTGCCGGCGCGCGAGGCCTTCGCTTGCGAGATAGTCGACCCTGCGCTCCATGGCTTCGCGCACTTCGGCTCCGAAACCACTGCTCGCCACGATCGAATCCCGCGCGAGCAACTGCCGGTCAATCCAGGTCGCTCCCGGCGCCGTGACCTGGGCTTCAATACTGAGATCCGATCGGTTGGCGAGCGAGAGCCGCTCAGCGCCTTTCGCATCCTCGTAAGACCGCGCCTCCACGATCGCGCCGGGCGCGGCATCGCCGGTCATTTCGATATCGGCAAACCTGACGTGATGCGTTCGTCCATCGATCCCCTCGACGATCGCATAGGCCGAGCCTTTCAGCTCGTCATGCAGCCCGCGCTCGACCAGACGGCCGAGTACCGGATCTGTCGGCACATCACCATGCACGGCAAAGCCGGAAACATCCGGCTCGCGGCCACGAGCGCTCATCGCCCGATGCATGGTCTTGATGACATCGCCACGAATCGAGAGGTCACGCAGCCTGTCCTCGATACCAGGCTTCAGCGTCCAACAGCCCGGTGCAACTTGATCGGCAAGACCGAGACGTTCCAGCCTGGCCGCCCGGCCGACCATCAGGCGGCGAAGGCTCAAGTCTTCGCCCGACGCATTGGGACGAAGGTCCGCCACGCCGGCGCCGTCGTCGGCGGCGACACGCAGCGCCCGATCGAGGCTGGTCCAACGTTCGGCCTCAACCTCCCTTTCCAGGGCGGACTGGATGTCCCGTTCGCTGCGCGGCCCGAGTTCGAGCTTGACGCGCTCGGCCGCGCGATCCCGAAACCCGCGGCTGATGTATTCCCGACTGATGACCAGATCCTGCCCGTCCTCCGCGCGGCCGCGGATCAGCACGTGAATATGCGGATTGTCGGTGTTCCAGTGGTCGACCGCGATCCAGTCCAGTTTGGTCCCAAGATCCCGCGCGACGTCGGTCATCAGCTCGCGGGTGAAGATGCGGAGGTCGCCGAGCTCGGCAGCATCCTCCGGAGAAATGATAAATCGGAAATGATGCCGGTCGTCCTTGCAGCGTTCGGCAAAGGCACGTTCATCCGCCGCATCCGACGTCGCATCGAACATCCGCGCGTCCGCACCGTCACGCGTCACGCCCTCGCGCTTCAAATAGGTGATGTGCCTGGACATTGGTGCCGAGCGAAAGCGGGTGCCGTTGTGACGGACCACGCGCGCCTTCATCACCACGCGTCGCGAGGTCGAGCGGAGTGACAACGAGAGCGCGGCGCGCCGGCCTCGCCCGAACTGCGACCGGCTCGATCCACCTTTACCCCGCCCGAAAGCGTCGCCGACATGCCCTGCCCTCTTGGCCGCCCGCATGACCTGGCCGACAAAGCTCTTCGGACGTGAGGAGCTACGTCCGTTGTCGCGAATGCGGCCAGGGCGAACACGAAGGTCGTTGTCGCGCTGGCTCATGATGGCTTCACCGCAGAATTGCGCAGGCCGACGGCTCTTGGTGTGTTGATTTCCTTGACGATTTGGATTGGAGCGATGGCTTGATCATTCTTGAAGCTTCCCAAAACCTCAACGCCACCAACCACATGCGCCCGACCGGAGGCGGCGCTTTTCCCTTGCCATCCACAGTCGCTGGTTCCGAGGGCCCAACTTCCAGGCCAACAGACTCCCGGTACTCGTGGCGATTTGCGACAAAATCCAGTTCGGGTCATGCGGTGGATCCTCCAATGGCAACTGCCGAACAGCTCGGCTGGTGACCGATTCATTGCGAAGGAGCCGCCGCGACTTGGCAGTTGACGTGCGAAGCCCCCACTGTTTGCGACCGAAGCGAGCGTTTGCGATAGCGATCGTTACCCGAAGGGCCGAGACACCCGAAGGGTGGCTCGGTGAGGAGCGAAGCGACGAGTAGAGCGCGGGCCGAAGGCATCGCCCGTACGCGTCATGACTTGGTGCAGCGCCTCGAATGCAAACCGAATGTCCGTCACGCTGCGCCCGCCCGCTCAACAAACAGCCGCTCAACAACAGGACAACCCCCGCCAAGGAAGTGCACGCCTGCCGTCATCTGCGGCATGTTCACGTTGCTCGTTGTCCAGCAATCGTATGACCGCCGCGACGTAGGCCGTAGTTCCGGATGGAAGCTGATGGCGGATGCGGTCCGTGCGCGCACGCCAGGCTCGAAGAGCGCGGAACCAGCGATCCGACCCACGAATGGCGCGACCGCCACAATAGCAAGATACGTCGGATCGAACGAAGCGACACTGCCGAGCCAGCAAGCTCGCAGACACGGGCTTTCCGCTGCAGGCTGTGAGAACGATGCTTCACTGTTGGCCGGGAAGGAAAGAGTGGAGGCCCTTCGGAGGAGCCGTCATCCGTCGGGTTGTCGAGGAGTTCGTGCATGATCACTCCTCGTTAGTCCACACGGGTACCGCTCTGCCGATCACTGCGGAGGCAGGAAGTGGCCCGAAGTAGCGGCTGTCCAGCGAGTCGGTTGACGGCCAGTTCATGACAAAGATGTCTCCATCAGCAATGACGCGGCATCCGCTCCAAGCCGGAAGCAGACGGCCTCTCCCGTCGCGTTCCAGGGCCTGGCCGACCTCGACACCGTCGACGGCGATCGTCAGGCGGGTTCGGCAAACCTTCTGTCCGGGGAGTGCCAGCACGCGCTTCAGCATGGGGACGCCGATCGGCAGATATCCATCGCGATCAAGGAATGCAGCAAGGAGATCAGGCGGCTGAATCGCGACAAGTTCGGTAACGACCAAATTGGTCATCGGCTGAAGGCGGTAAAGACCAGTTGGAACGCTGTTCGATGTATTCCATATGTAGCGTGGTGGCGCTCTCCCGATCGTCGAAAGGAGCAGAACGGCTGCTACAGATGTCGTGAAAGCTGTCGCACGCCGAGCGCTCATGACATCACCCTCCGCCGATGGAGCCAGGCTTGGTGCCGGGACCGAGTATATGGCCGAGGCATTTCGTTGACCGACAGACGGTTGTGAACGTGATGCCAATAATCGGGGGCGGCGTCGGCAGGATCAATGCCCAGCGCCTCGACGGCATCGATCAACTGCAACACGCGTTCGACCTTTGGCCAGCCCGACAGCCGCAAAAGACTCTCGCCGCCGGGTTTGACATAAGGGACAGTCGAGCAGCGCTGGCCGGTTGCGACCGCCCGCAAGATGTCAATGCGTGAAACGACTGTTCCAAAATCGTTCGACATCCAGCGCACGAACGCGAAGATGCTGCCGGGCGCGAACGACAGGACCCGCCTGCGGCGATCGAGAATTCGCCCCTCGGCGACGCGACCGAAGCGAATCCGGTTCTCGATGCGACTTTCAAGCCAGAGCAGCTCGACCTGCGTGAGATTGCTCATGCGGCTGCTCCGTCTGCTCGGAGGTCAGACGCCTTGGTCCGCCCAAGCAGACGGCGCAGCGCCCGTGTCGTTTTCCCTTGAATCCGATTCTGGGCGGCGCTGGCTTTTCGAGTCTTTGCACGACTTTCCGCATGATGTGATTTCCCTTGAATCATTGA
>LNFM01005477.1_pt1 | contig 38799 bp, 40 predicted proteins | sample 596031 | NCBI WGS metagenome assembly LNFM01 (sample SAMN04254537, study PRJNA301005) | activated carbon metagenome | isolation source: dual media filters at the Ann Arbor, Michigan drinking water treatment plant | place: USA: Ann Arbor | reverse complement strand
ACGAATGCCCAGGCGAGGCCGATCACGGTCTGCTTGTAGCGCACCGCCACATCGCGCCAGGCGAGGATGAAGAACAGTTCGCGGTAGCGCCACAGGTCGCGCCAGTACTGCCGATCGGCGCGGCCGGCCTCGAGAACGAGGGTTCGCGGCGAATTATTGGCGGAAGCGGTCATGACTCCCCCCTCTTACGACGCGGCCGGCCCCGAAGGCGAGCAAGGAGTAGTCGTGCGGCGGCGGCAAAATGCGGCCGCCGGTAGGCCTCGATCGCGGCGGGTTCGACGCGGCCTTGCCGCAACAGCCGCCGGACCGTATCGATCAATGCGTTCCGGTCGCGTGGATCGACGGTGAGGCCGACACGGGCGTCGGGAATGGCATCGCCGGCGCCGCCTCCGGCACCGCCGACCACGCGCAGCCCGCAGGCCGCGGCTTCCAGGTAGACGATACCGAATCCTTCCTCCGAACTCGGCATGACGAAGAGATCGGCCAGCCGATAGAGATCGGGCAGATCCCCGTCGGGAACATAGCCCAGGAAGCGAACTGCCCCTGGCGCTGGCACAAGCTCGGCCGCGCGCGCTTCGAGCCGGTCGCGGTCGTCACCTTCCCCCGCGACGACATGGACCAGCGTCGGAAACTCGGCGCGGAGCGCCGGCAGCGCGGCGAAGACCTGTTCATGGCCCTTGTAGCGCTCGCTCGCCGCCAGCCGGCCGACGGTGAGCAGGATGGGACCGGGGCCGAGGGCCAGCCGCTCGCGCAACAGCGGCGACGGCGGCCCCGGCGTGAACTGATCGCCGACGGTGTTGGGCAGGACGCGAACGCGCTCGGGTGCGAGGTCGGCCCAGCCGAGCAGGATCCGGCGCGTCGCGCGGCTGACGGTGGTGACCAGGTCGGCAGCTTCGATCGATGCGCGAACGATCGCCCGGCGATCTCCCCAAACGTCGGTGCCATGCGCCTGCAACCAACAATGCGCGCCTGCCAGGCGGGCGATCACGAACGCGAGCGGAGCCATGAAGACGTGGCCGCAGAAGACGACGTCCACCGGGCGATGGCGCCAGGCCGTCCAGAGCGCCGAGATCGAGAACTTCAATTGGCCGAACACGGGTGGCCGCTGACGGATACCCCGGGGCAGCGACAAGCCCGCGGCATCGCCCAGGCGCGGCAACACCAGTATGTCGGCTCCCGCGCCCGCCAGGGCTTCGAACAGATCCTGGTTGTAGCGGGCGATTCCGCCGCGAGCGCCGTAACAGTCGCCGACAAGAGCAAGAATACGAACCGTCATCGCCGCGTCAGACCACGGCGGGGCCGGTCCAGCCCGCCTTCCAGATGTGCAAGGCCCAGCGGCGCGACGCCATCGACAGGTTCTTGCCGTCAGCACCACCCATCGCGCCGCCTCTCGCCTCGTGCAGCCAGCGGCCGACCGGCGTCACGAATCCGGTCTTGCGCCTGGCCCGGCTCGCGGCCGGCAGCGGTGGATCGGGAATGTCGGCGACCGCGGCCTTGGCATCCATTGCCGCCAGCGCGGCCCCCGGCGGCAGCGCGGCCAGGAAGAAGGGGTCGACATAGGGCACGCGAATCTCGACTCCATGCGCCATGCCCGCCCAATCGGCGTCGCGCAGGAGCTGGCTGCGCATATAAAGAGAAGTCTCAAGCGCGGCCACCCGATCGAAGTCGCCGAGCGATTCACCGCCCTGCAGCACCGCGCCGATCCGCTTCAGCGGCACCAGCCGGCGCAGACCTTCCCTGAGCATCACGGGATCGAGCAGGTCCTTCAGTTCCCAGGGCATGTAAACACTGCGGCGCAGAAGATAGGCGCCTGCCCAGCTGCCGCCGTATTGCAGCAGTCCCGCCGCCTTGGGATGGATGCCGAGCCCGGCACGGACCGCCGCCGACAGGGCGCGGCGGACCAAGGCGCCGAGGCCGGGCAGCCAACTCATCGGCCGCAGCCAATGGACGCTGCGCGGCACGTCGCTGAACGACGGATAGCCGCCGAAGCACTCGTCAGCGCCAAGGCCGCTCAACGCCACCTTGATGCCCGCCTCGCGTGCCGCCTTAGCCACAAACCAAGTATTGATGCCGTCGATGCTGGGCAGATCCATCGCGTCGAGGATCGCTGGCAGGTCGCGCTCGAACTCGGCGCGATCGACGGCGCGCACGATATGGCGGGCGCCGTAGCGGGCGGCGACTTCGGCGGCGAGCGGCGCCTCGTCGAGATTGGCGCCGCGGAACTCCTCGAAGGCCAGCGTCACGGCCACGATGTCGCGCACACCCAATTGCGCCATCGTGCCCAGCAGCGCCCCGGAATCGAGACCGGCCGAGAGGAAGACGGCGACCGGAACATCGGCCACCAGGTGATAACGCACGGAATCGTGCACGGCGGCCACCACCTGCCGGCGCGCGTCTGCCGGCTCGACCGGCGCAGCTGTTGCCCGCGCGGCCAGCGCACCGGCGACATCGTAGTAGCGCTGGGGCGCTCCCGGTCCCGCCGCATCGACCACCAGCGTCGTGCCGGCCGGCAGTGTGTGGATGGCGCGCCAGACCGTGAAGGGTTCGGGCACGCTGCCGAAGAGATGGAAACCCACGATGCCCGCGGGATCGGCATCGTTCGACACCGCACCGCCGGCCAGCAGCGCCTTGGCCTGCGACGCAAAGCGCAACGTCCAGCCGTCGTCGGCCCAGTAGAGCGGCTTGATGCCCAGCGGATCGCGCGCCAGCAGCAGCCGGCGCCGCGCCACGTCCCAGAGGCCGAACGCGAACATGCCGCGCAGCCGGCCGACCATGGCGTCGCCGTACTCGGCATAGAGCTGCAGCAGCACTTCGGTGTCGGATTCGCTCTGGAAGACTCGACCCTTGGCCTGCAGCTCGGCCCGCAGCTCACGGTAATTGTAGATCTCGCCGTTGAACGTGATGACGAGCGAGCCGTCGGCGCTGGCCTTCGGCTGCGCCCCGCCTTCTGACAGATCGATGATCGCGAGCCGCAGATGGGCGAAGCCGACGCGGCCGTCGGCGCTGAACCACTGGCGATTGCCGTCGGGTCCCCGCGGCGTCATGCGGTCGTTCATGCGCATGAGCTCGGCCCGGTCGACCGGCGGGGCGACATCGAGGTAGGCGAATATGCCGGCTATTCCGCACATGCGAGGATCAGGTGGTCAGGGATGAGGAGAACGTGGCGATCAGCGCGCACCGGTGCCGCGAAACACCACGGCAAAGGTGCGCAGGATGATCACGAGGTCAAGCCACAGCGAGCAATGCTTGAGATAATACAGATCGTACTCCAGCTTCGCCCGCATGGCGTCGGCTTCGTGGGCATAGCCCTGGTTGATCTGCGCCCAGCCGGTGAGGCCCGGGCGGACGATGCCGCGCAGCGCGAAGTGCTGGATGTCGCGCACGTATCCCTTCTCCAGCGACAGCGCTTCCGGCCTCGGGCCGACCCAGCTCATCTCGCCGCGCAGGATATTGAACACTTGCGGCAGTTCATCAAGCCGGCAGCGCCGCAGGAAGGCGCCAACGCGTGTAATGCGGGGATCGGCGGCCGCGGTGAAGCTCGGCCCTTCGACCCCGTGATACATGGTGCGGAACTTGACCATGCGGAACACGCGCCCGCGGCGGCCGACGCGGCTCTGGACGAAAAGTACCGGACCCGGGCTGTCGTAGCGGACGACGGCCGCGATCGCGGCAAGGACGAGCGCCAGCATCGGCAAGACCGCCACCGTCAGGACGAGTTCGATGAATCGGCGGACGACGAGGTACTGCCGCGACGGCAGCAGGGCGCCGAACTCATTGGGCGTGAGCCCGCCCAGAGGCGTGCGGCCGGTCAGCGACTCGACGATGTAGCGGCGGTCGAGGACCGGGATGCCGGCGATCGCCGCGTCGGCCAGCGCCACAACCTGGTCGTCGGGGAGATCGGCGCTGAGATCGGCCACGATGGCATCCACGCGCGTTTGCCGGCGCAGCACTTCGTCGAAGTCGAGCCACCGGCAGGCGTGCAGTTCCGGCATCGTGGCGATCGACGCCCTGGGGATCACAGCGTAGTTGCGGATAAGGTAGCGGGCCCGCAACTGGGCCGCCGCGGCCATCCAGAGTACCGTCAGGATTCCGCTGCCGAAGAGCTGGAAACGCGAATAATCCTGGCGCAGCAACAGCAGAAGAGCCGCGATCAGGGCATAGGTGAGGACCGCGATCGGCGCGACGTAACCCATGTTGCCCTGCAGGGTGGCGCGGGGAAAGGCGTCGAGACGGCGGCCGCAGTACCAGACGATCGCGTATGCCACGGCCGTCGCCACGATGGTGAACTCGGTGGCGCCGAAGTCCTTCGCGAACGGCCCGGCGGTGGCATAGAGCGGGATCGGCAGGACGACGCAGAAGACGAATCCCAGGGAGGCATCGATCCACGCCTCGATGAACCGCTGCGGTGCCGACGGCATGGCCGGCGCCCGTCCAGTCAGCGATGCGATTGGCATTGGCTCGACCGGGATGGCCCTCCGCAAAGACTTGGCTCCGTCATCACTCGCGACAGTCAACACGTCGCACTATCAGTGATACAATATGGCGGCCCCGACCGGAACCGGCAACCACTCACACGGTAACGAAAGGGCCATCTGGCAAGGTCCGCTTGCCTTTTCTTGCCTGCGAACCGACAACGGGCCGAAGGCACGGGCTATGAACCTCCTCGGGATCGGACTGGCGAAATGTGGACGTTGCGTTCTTGGGCCCGTCGGATTGTCAGTCGCCGTCTTCAGCTTCCCGAGATTCCGATCGCTCTGGAAGGTCTGGCTGAGCGCGGATTTTCCCCTCACCTGATTTTCGATGTCGGCGCCTACCGCGGCGATTTTGCCCGGGACGCCTTGCGCGTTTGGCCGTCGGCCCGCGTCGCCTGCTTCGAGCCGCTGGAGAAGGCGGCCGAGCAAATCGAAGCGCTGCGGACATCGCACCCCGGGATCGACCTCCACCGCGGCGTGCTCGGATCGGAATTCCGCCAGGAAGTGGAATTCAATATGGCGGAAACGGCATCGTCGGTCCTGCGCGAGCATCACGCGATCCATCCTGTCAGCAAGGTGACGCAGTGGACGATCGATTCGGCGGTGCACGACTGGTATGCCGGCAAGGCGCCCGACCTGCTCAAGCTCGATGTCCAGGGCTTCGAGCTTCATGTCCTGAAGGGGGGAACCGGATCGTTGCCGCGCATCGGCGCGATCCTGGCCGAGGTAAACCTGCTCGACATTCATCAGGGCGCGCCCCTGCTCGATGAAATCGTGGGCTGGCTGGCCGCGCACGGCTTCGTCGCCTACGACATATGCGGTGTCACCCGACGGCCGCTCGATGGCGCACTCTGGCAAATCGACATGCTGTTCGTTCCCCGCAACAGCGCCCTGCGCGGCGACAAGCGCTGGGGCCAATGATCGACATCTCGATCGTCATCCCGACCTACAACCGGCTTTGGTCGCTTCCCAAGGCCGTGCAGTCGTGCCTCGCCACGACCGCCATGGTCGAGGTGATCGTCGTCGACAACGGCAGCACGGATGGCACTTGGGAGTGGCTCGACCAGCAGCCCGGCATCAGGGCGATCCGCATGCCCAACTGGGGCAAGGACTGGGCGATCGTCGAGGCGCTCAAGGTCGCGCAGGGCGACTATGTCCGCTTCCTCGACTCCGACGATTGGTTGCCCGAGGGCGCCAACGACGAGCAACTCCGGCTGGCCAGAGAAAGCGCAGCCGACGTCGTCGTCGCCGGCTACCAGGATAGCGACGACGACTCCGGCAATCTCCACCTCAACAACTGGGAGCCGTGCGACGACTTCATCGCGCAGCAGCTCGGCGAGGGTTTTTCCTCGCACTACTCGGCGTTCCTGTTCCGCCGCGACTTCATCGCCGACATCCCGCACCGCCAGGACTTCGCGTTCATCGACGACCGGATGTTCATGATCGAGGTCGCCCTCTGCAACCCGCGCGTCGCCGTTTATGAGGAGCCGGGTTTCGTACATCGCCGGCATTCGCAAGGACGTCTGCAGTATCCCGACGGCATCGCGAAGACCGTGAGGGCGTGGCAGAGGATCATGGTCTACCGCAAGGCGCTGGCCATGCTGGCCGGGTCGGGCGAACTCACAACACGCCGCAGCCGCGCCGGCGTGCGCTTCCTGTGGACGGCGATGCGCGACCTTGCCAGGACCCATCCAGCGGATGCCGCCGAGGTCTACGACTGGATCTACGAGCTCGACCCCGGGTTCGCACCGCCGATCCGCCGCAGCCTCGCCCTTGCCTACCGGCTGCTCGGCTTCCGCACGGCCGAATGGCTGGTCAATCTGCGGCCCCGATCATGAGCAGGCGCCCGTGAACCGGCGACCGGGCGACGCATGACCCTGCGCGTCATTCATTGCGTCGGGTTCTATTTCCCCGATGCGGTCGGGGGAACCGAGGTCTATGTCCGCGACCTCGCTGCCGCGCTCCTCGAGCACGACGTCGAAAGTTCGATCGCCGCGTCGACCACGGATCCCGAGCGCGACTATCTCTGGCAGGGCGCGCCGGTGCACCGCTATCCGGCGGGAATCGACCGGACGCGGTTCCAGCAGCTTGTCCGGCGGCTCGAGCCCGATGTCTTCCACCTCCATTCCTGGACGACGGGCGCGGGCCTCAGCCATCTTCGCCATGCCGCCGACCTCGGAATCCCCTGTGTCGCCACGCTGCACGTTCCCGCTCCGCTCTGCATGCGCGGCACGATGCTGTTCGAGGGCAAGAGGCCGTGCGATGGGCGGATCGATGAGACGCGGTGCGCCTATTGCTGGGCACTGGGGCGTGGCGTGCCGGCGCCGGCCGCGCACCTGATCTCGCACCTGCCGACATGGACGCCGCCGCTGTGGCTCACCCGTTCTCCCGCGCGTCGGCTCGCCACTCTCGGCTCGGCCCGCACCATCGCGGCGAACCAGGCGGCGCGGCTGCAGGAACTCAGCCAGCTTTGCGCGCGCATCGTCGTGCCCAGCGAATGGGTGCGCGCGGCCCTTCGCGAGAACGCCGTCCCCGACGCCAAGGTCCTGCTCAGTCGCCAGGCCGCCAGCTCGGCGTTCGTCAGCAGCGGACGGCAGCCGCGAGGCGACGCAGGCAAGCGCCCGCTCACCATCGGCTTCGTCGGCCGGGTCGAGACCTACAAGGGCGTGCAGACGCTGATCGAAGCGATGACGCACATTCCACTGCAGACGCCGCTGCGGCTGGTCATCGCCGGCACCGGCGACGACGCCAGGAACCTTCGGGCGATCGAGGCCGCGGCGGCGAAAGACCCGCGCATCGAACTCGTCGGCGCCGTGCCTCACGACGGCATTCCGGCGTTCCTCGATAGCGTCGACATACTGGCGGTGCCCTCGCGCTGGATGGAGACCGGACCCATCGTCGTCCTCGAAGCCCAGGCGATGGGCGTACCGGTCATGGGTGCCGATCTCGGCGGCATTGCCGAGCGCGTTCGCGACGGCATCGACGGCTGGCTGCTGCCCTTCGACAATCCCCTGATGTGGGCCGCGGCGATGCAACGGGCCGCGACCGATCCCGGCGAGGTCGCGAGGCGCACGGCCAACAGCGTGCGAACCCGTTCGGACGGCGACATTGCGACCGAAATGGCCACCCTCTATGGCGAGGTCCATGAACGCGCAAAGAAATAGCGCGACCAGCGGGACCCACACCGCCGGATTCGCCCTCGCGCTCGCCTTCATCGTCCTGCAATGCCTCGACATGACAACCTATCCGCTGGTCAACGGCGACGAGGCGCTGCTCAACGATGCGGGGTGGCAGTTGGCCACCACAGGACGGTTTCGCGCCGACGTCCTGGCGCTCCACCGCGGCGCCGAGGACCACTATCTCTGGCAGGTTCCCGGCCTGGGGTTCGCCGCCGCCGTGTCCTACGAGCTGTTCGGCTTCGGGCTCTGGCAGACCCGGCTGACCGGCATCCTGTTCGGCGGCCTCGGCGTCTGGGCGATCTTTGCCTTCGTGAGAAGCATCACGGGAGGCATGACGGGCGCTTGGCTCGCCGCGCTTTCGCTTTTCCTGTGGCCCGACTGGATGCTGACCGCGAAGGAATCGCGGATGGACACGGCGGCGATCGCCGCCCTGCTCGTGTCGTCCCTCCTCGTCGTGCAGAGCCTGCGCAGCGGCGCGCCGGCCGGCCTGGGCAGGCTCTTCCTCGCCGGCCTCTGCACGAGCGTGGCGACGATGTTCCACAGCGCGGCGCTGCCATGGGGCGCCGGCCTCGGGATCGTCGTCGTCATCTTCGCGCCCAACCGCTTCCGCTCGGCGATCGTATTCGGCGTCGCCGCCACGGCCCTGGGCGCCGCCTGGCTCGCCTATGCCCTGCAGTTCCCACAGGAGTTCCGGGCGCAGTATCTGTCGCTCCTGCTCGATCGATCCGGCGGCGGCGGACTCCTCGACCGGTTCGCCGCCGAAGGCGCGCGGTACGGCATGGAGTTTCGACGCCTGCCCACGATCTACGTCCTGGCCTTCTTCGCGCTCTGCGGCGTGATCGCGGCACGGCTCTGGACCGATGGCGCTGCGCGCGTGCTGCTCGCACTCGCCGCACTGGTCCTGCTTCTGCATGTGCTCATCGCCGGCAAGACCAGCGGCTTCTACACTCTGTATCCGGTGACGTTGCTCTTCTGCGTCATCGGGGTCGGCGTCGAGGCGTGCCTGGCCGAAAGCGACGCGCGGTATCGACGGCGCTGGCTCGCGGCCGGTGCCATGGTGGCGTCGCTGGCGTTCGTGGTGAATGCAGCCGCTTTCTCGGTGGGGCCGCGCGTACTCGCCTGGTGGTTCCAGGGACCGCAACGCGACTACGCCCTGCAGATGGCGCCGCTGTCGAGCCGGCTGAAGCCCGGCGATCAAGTGTGGGGCACGGCGGTTGCCTGGTTCGCCATCGTAAGGGCCGGCGCGCGCCAGGATGTGCTCGACTGGATGGGGCCGGTCGCCGAGCCGCCGCGGCCGGATCCGCTGCGGCACAAGTATGTGGTCGTCCATCGCGGCGCCCAATTCGCCGGCGCGGAGGGCTATCGCAAGATCCTCGAATTCGGCAGCGATCTGCCGCTCGTGTTCGGATCGCGGTTGGCCGACAGGCCCTATACTTTCGACCTGTGGCAGTCCACCGCGCTTCCCTGACCTAATCGGGCGCGCTGCGGCGCTGCGATCTCCGGCGGTCGAAGGCCTGGGCCCATCCCATGCCGAGCACGGCGCTGGTGACGAAACCGATCGAGGGGATCTGCAAGCTGAAGTCCACCATCGAATGGAGGATCGGCACGGCGGCGACGGCAAAGGCCGCGGCCGGCAGGACCCTGTAGTGGTATTGCCGCCTGAAGGCGGCGCGCAGGCTGTAGCCCCAGGGCAGCAGCACGACGGCGAAGGCCGGGATCGCGGCGATGACACCCAGTTCCACGATCGTCTCGAGCGGCGTCGAATGGGCGAGGTCGTTCGGCTGGACGATCGCGGCCGGTTGCAGGATCGTATAGATGTCGGCAAAGCTGCCCAGGCCCCAGCCCAGCCAGGGCGACAGGGCGATGGCATCGAGCGACGTCATCCAGATGATGACGCGGGTGCCGCCGTCGGTGGAACGGACCGACTTGGCGAGCAGCGCGCCACCCGCGATCACCATGACCACAAACACGATCGCCGCCCCGATCCAGAACAGGCGGACGAGATCTTGCCGCTCGTCCCATTGGCCGCGCATCAGCAGCAACACCAGCGCCAGCGCGCCGCCGACGCTGGCCGCCACGCCGGCGCGCGAAGCCGACAGCAGCAGACCGCCAAGAAGAAAGAGAATGGCCACGATCAGGACCACCCGCGTGGCCGTCACCATCGACTCGAACGTCTGGACGTCGCGCCCGTCGAAAGCGGTGCGGTCGCGGCGGCGGTTGTTGAGTGCCAGCGCCATCGCCGCGACCACGCCCATGCCGACGTAGCAGGCGAACGAATTGCTGTTCACGAAAGTGCCCGACATCAGGCACTGCCCGCGCGGGTCGTAGAGGCCCTGCTTCTTGAGGTAGCTGCCGAGGTAGCAGGAGTGCGTGGTCACCTGCATGATCAGGGCATAGAGGACGACCAGCACGGTGCTGGCCACCAGCACCGCGAGCAACGCGCGCGCATGACTGCGCTCCTTGCAGATGGCGCGAGCCATCACGAAGATCAGCCCACAGGTGATGCACTTCAGCAGCCCGTTGCGCGCCGTGTCGATGGCGATATCGGGCACCGCGGCATGGGCGCTTCCCAGGACCCGCCGCGCCGAGGCATAGAGCCAGTCGCTGCCCGATGCCGGCGCGAACGGCGCGCCCTGCAGCAGCGCAAAAGCGATGACGAAAAGGAAGCAGCCGATCAGGACCAGCAGCGGCCGGCGCTCGCGTTCGCCGACTTCGAAGCCGCGGCCCACACCCAGGCCCACCGCCATGAGCACCGCCACCAGCCCGATCACTACGGCGATCGGCGCCCAGGCCCAGTCGCGGTTGGCACCCATCGGCAGTGCCGCCAGCATGACGGGGGCGAAGAACAGGGCGATGACGAGATTGTCGGCCAGCCTGCGGATCAGCGGCCGTCGATGTTCCACCACTGACTGGTCGTCGGCATCGTGCGACGTCATATGCCGTGCCTCTTGAAGTTCTCGATCTCGCGAGCCAGTACCTCCTGGCCCTGCGGCTCTTCGCGCAGGAAGTAGCGCAGGAACAGCTCGTCGACCGGTGAGCGGACGGCCGCGCCGAAATAGCGCTTCTCCGCACTGAGACGCCACGTCATGACTACATAGGCCTCCATCCGCGTGCGCTCCTGCGGCGTGAAGGCTACCCAGTTGTCGAGAATCAGCCGCAGCCGCGCCGGCCAGATCGGACTCAGGAGCGGCGCGGTGTCGATCGACATCAGGAGCGCATCGACCACGCCGCGCGAGGTGCCCTGCAGCCCCTGCCGCACCGCAGCCAGTCGCGCCCAGGCGACGCCGCGGGCCGGAGCGTTGCCGAGGCCCGCAACGAGATCCGCCTCCGCGCTCCGCAGCCAGACGACCCGTTGCTCCACTGAGATGTCGAGGCCTGCCGTGAGGGCGGCACCGGCCACCAGTTCCGAGCGCTGCAGGCGACGGCCGGCAGTGGGATCGGCGGCGACGGCGACGTTGAGGGCGGTGATTCCAGCATCGACGTCGACCAGCCTGACGGGCCGCCCGGTGCGCAGTTGATTGAGGACCGCGTCGGCCTTCTGGGCCTCCCACGCCCCCCGGGCAACCGGCCAGGCCGCATAGACGAGGATGGCGCCGGCGAGCCCCAGGAGACCGCGCAACGGCCAATTGAGTGAATTCAAGACAAGAGCCATCCCGAGACGAGCCGAACGCGGCGGTTGTCATACTAACTTAAAATGCGCTGCCGTGCACGGTCCGCCTCTAGCCGCTCGTCCGATCGAAGCTCTCCAGCCCGAGCTTGCCCTTGGGCGAGAGCGCATAGACGCCGCGTTCGACGCGCTCGAACCAGCCATAGACATCGTCCTGCAGAATCCTGGCGGCCTTGGGCACGTCGCCCGACGCGCGCAACGCCGCCACCTTCATCGGGCCGTTGATCGCCAGCAGTGCCGCGCAGCGGAGCGCCTCCTGGCGATAGGCGGTCATCAGCGGGGTGCGCATCGCCTGGCCGCCGAGGTTGGGATCGCCGACTCGGCGCGCATGCTCGCCCAGCATGCGGCCGACCTTGCGCTTGTTCGGCCGAGGCCTGTAGGGCGCCGGATCGAGCACGACGTCGGCCCTGGTCCCCGCCACCACGATGAAGCCGAGACCCAGCCGGCGGCAAAGTTTGCGCACGTTCTTCATCTGCTTGGGCCAGGCGCCGACCGCGAGATAGACAAGATCGGTGAGCGCCAGGCGGTCGACGCCCTGCAGGACGAGGCCGAGGCCAAAGGCCCGCTTCAGCTCGACCACCACGGGCGGCTCGGTGCCGCGTACCGCCACGACATCGCAGCCGCGCACCTCGCCCTTCACGACGTAGCCCTGTCCTTCGAGCAGCGCCTTCACCGGCGCGTAGAGGTCACTCTCCAACGGCATGCCGGGAAGAGTGTATCATGGCCGGGAAATTGAGCGCCACGCGGTGGCGTGCGGAGGCTATTCTTCACCCATGACCAGCGGCATGCCCACCCTGACAGAGATCCTGATCGCCATGAGCGTGGCCCTCGTCGTCGCCGTCTCGATCAGGTTCTACCGGGCCCGATCGGCGAAGCAGGCGCCGCCCCACATCCACGACGTCTTGATGAAACGGGCGGAGGTCTACGCGAGCGAAAGCCCCTTCCTCGCGCACCTCTGTCGGCAGTATCGGACGAACGGCCATCTCTCCGACCGCCAGGCCAAGACCGTCGCCAAGGCCCTGGCCCGCCTCGAGGCCGTGCGGCCGGATGCGAAACGCGGCGGGTGATCCACGTACCGCCGCCAATCGCGCCCTACTGCACGATACGCACGTCGTAGCCCAGCGGCGCGCTGTAGCCGCCGGCGACCGGCTCCCAACCGCGCGCGCGCATGCAGGACTTGAAGCGGCTGGCGCTGACGGCGGGCATCGGATTTTCCCGGCCTGAGGCATCGCGGGTCACGATGCTGGCGGCCATGACGCAATCGTTGCGCGTGCCGACGAACGACTCGTAGCCGATGCCCAGTTTCCCCCAGGTCAGGGTGAAGATCTTGTCGTCGGGGGCTGCCGGCGCGCAGGCCGTCGCCAGCAGGCCCAGGGATAGTGCTGTGATCGCGCGGCGGTGTCCGCGCAGCCCCGTCGACATCATTGGTTCTCCCCCGATTGTCACGCGGCGAAATGGAGCCCGCCGCCGCCGGCCCGTCAATGGCCACAATCAGCGCCCGCCGTTCGCCGCGCCGATCACGCGACGCATCTCCTGCAGGAGACGGCGGCGGCTGCGGTCATCCGGCGCCGTCTGCAGCGCACCGCGCAGGTCGAGCAGGATCTGGGCGTAGTCGTTGTGCCAGTCGCGGCGGGCGCTGGCCTCCTCGGGCGGCAAACGCGGAGCCTCTGCGCCGGCTGTCGTCGCCATGGCGGTCCAGCGACCGTCGCGCTGAACGAGGTCGAAGCTCTGGTCGAGCGACGGCACGGCAACACGCTCGCGCGCCAATCCCGCGGCCGCCAGACCCTCGGCAAGGCCGACGATCGAATCGGCTTCGCCATGGACCAGGATCGCCGTCGCAAGGCCGGCAATCAGCGGCCGCGCCCAGTTCACCAGTTCCTCGCGGTCGGCATGGCCCGAATAGGAGTCGATGGTGCGAATCCGCGCCTTGACCCTCACCTCCTCGCCGTGGATCCGTACCTGCTTCAGGCCGCTGCGGACCAGTGCGCCCAGCGTGCCCGGCGCCTGATAGCCGACGAACAGGACCGTCGAGTCATGGCGCCAGAGATGATCCTTCAGGTGATGCTTGACCCGCCCGGCATCGCACATGCCCGATCCCGCAAGCACCACCGCGCCGCCGTGCAGCCGGCCGATGGCCTTGCTCTGCTCGATCGTCTCGGTGAGGCGAAAGTCGCCGGTGGAGAATGGATGGCCATCCGCGGACCGTTCCAGCGCGGCGTGGTGGCGATGGAACACCTCGGTGGTACGCCCCGCCAGCGGCGAGTCGAGGAAGACGGGTACCGACGCAAACTTGCCTGCGCGCTTCAACGCCGCGATATCGTCCAGGATTTCCTGTGTCCGTTCGACCGCGAATACCGGCACGATCACGTTGCCACCGGCCTTCAAACCCTCGGACAATTCGCGGCCAAGGATGGCGCGGCGTTCGGTTTCGGTGAGCCGCTCGCGAACCGTGTCACCGTATGTCGACTCGATCAGGGCGATATCCGCCGGGGCCGGCGGTGTGGGATCTGGCTGCAGCGCCTTTTCCAGCGGACCGAGGTCGCCCGAGAAGACGAGCCGGATCGGCGCCGGTTTGGCGGCGACCTCCAGTTCGATGAAGGCGCTGCCCAGGATATGTCCGGCATTGCGCATCCGGGCGCGCACGCCGGGAATCGGCTTGAACCAGCGGTCGTAGGCAATCGGGTGAAGGAGTTCGAGCGAGGCCTCGGCATCGGCCTTGGTGTAGATCGCCGTCACCTCGGCCTCGGCGCGGCGCGCGTTGCGCCGGTTCAGCCGCTCGACGTCGTTCTCCTGGATGGCACCGGCATCGGGCAGCAGCCAGTGCAGCAGGTCGCGCGTCGCCGGCGTCGTCCACGCACGTCCGCGGAACCCGGCCAGCGCCAACTTGGGGAAAAGGCCGGTATGGTCGATGTGCGCGTGCGTCAGCAGCACGGCGCCGATCCCGGCAGCCTCGAAGGGAAACGGACGATAGTTGAGCGCGCGTAGCGACTTCGGCCCCTGGAACATCCCGCAGTCGACCAGCAACGCGCCATGCGCGGTTACCAGCCGAAAACACGAGCCCGTCACCGTCCCCGCCGCGCCGTGAATGTGCAGCGATACCGTCATGCCGGACCTGAAAGAGTGACGCCGTCGCCCTCGGAGGCGAACTTCGAAGCAAAGCGGAAGTCGGCCTCGAACGCGGCATGGATGCGATAGAGCGGCTCGCCCTTCTCGACCGGATCGCCGATCTTCTTGAAGAAGTCGACTCCGGCGCCCTTGTCGATGGGCGCGCCAGCCAGCCGCGCGACGCGCGCCAACCGGAGGCAGTCGACCGCCGTAACCACACCATCGCGCGAGGCCACGACGTCGTGCCGCAAGTCGCCGAGCGCCGAGGTCTCGGGCGGCGGGCCTTGAACCGCCATGAGCCGCCGCATCTTGCGCGCCGCCGCCCCGCTCTCCAGCAATTCGCGCGCCCGCACGATGCCGCGACCACCGCGCAGCGCCGGATCGAACTCCAGCACGTGGCCCGCCAGCAGCAGCGCCCGCTCCTCGAGATCGCGCGGTGCCGCCGGATCGCGCTCGAGAACCTGCATCGCGTCGCGCGCCTCGAGCCAGGGGCCGATGCCGCGACCGACCGGCTGGCTGCCGTCGGTACCGACCACGACGGCGTTCAGCCCGACCTCGTCGGCGATGTACTCGAACAGCTTGCGCAGGCGCACGAAGGACTCGCGGCTGCGCAGCTTGGCGGTCGGGCCGACCGGCAGGTCGAGCACGAGGTGCGTCGAGCCGGCCGCCAGCTTCTTCGACAGGATCGAGGCCACCATCTGTTCGGGCGTGTCGAGCGCCAGCGGACGCTCGACCGAGATCAGCACGTCGTCGGCCGGCGACAGATTGGCATGGCCACCCCACACCAGGCAGCCGCTCTCGGCGGCCACGATCTCGCGCATCTCATCCGGCCCGACATCGACACGGGCCAGAACCTCCATCGTGTCGGCCGTTCCCGCCGGCGAGGTGATGGCGCGGGACGAGGTCTTGGGGATCTTGAGTCCGTGCGCCGCCACGATCGGCACCACGATCATCGAGGTGCGGTTGCCGGGAATACCGCCGATGCAATGCTTGTCGACGATCACGTCGCCGTCCCACACCAGCTTGCCGCCCACCGCGGCCATCGCCCGGGTGAGCGACAGCACCTCGGGCGCCGTCGTGAAGCGCGCGCTGGCGATCAGGAAGGCGGCGATCTCCATCTTGGAATAACGATGTGCCACCAGGTCCTGGGCGATCGCCCGGTAGGCCTCGGGCGACAGTACGGCGCCGTCGATCTTGGCGCGCACGTGATCGAGGCTGGGCGGCGGCGCGGCCTGGGCGATCTCGACCGGCGTGCCGTCGGGCAGCCCCAGATGGCGATGGGCGAGCAGGGAAAGCCCCAGCTCGTCGGCGGCCATGATCGTCTCGTCGTCGACGATGTTCAGAGTGGCGACGATCCGCCGCCCGCCGCCGGTGATCTCGATGCGGGCCAGGGCCACGAATTCCTCGGCCCGGTAGAGCGGGCAGCGACGTGACAGAAACGCCACCGTCTCATGGCAGGTATCGATTCCCAGTTTCTTGAGGCGTAGCATATGCGAATAAGTATGGCACAGGTCGGATGCCGGCACTTGACCTGCATCATTCCCATGACTGCCCTCAAGCATCCCTGTTAGCGTGGCGCGTGTCCCGCAAACGTCAAACCGTCTCGGCACCGGCCGCCCGTCGCATCGCCTTGGCGGCGCAAGGCTTCGGCGTCCCGCGACCCGACGGCGCCGCCAATGCCGGCCACGTCCGTCGCGCCATCGATCGCCTCGGCCTCCTGCAGATCGATTCGGTCAACGTGCTCGCGCGCGCGCACTACCTGCCGCTGTTCTCGCGGCTTGGGAACTACGACAACCTTCACCTCGACCGCATGGCCTGGGGACGCAAGAGCGCGCGCGGTCTGTTCGAGTTCTGGGCGCACGAGGCCTCGCTGCTGCCGGTGGCCAGCCATCCGCTGTGGCGCTGGCGCATGGCGCGCGCCGCGGCGGCCCACGCCGGCGACATCAAGGGCAAGCTGCACGTCTTCCGCCGCGAGAAAGGCACCTTCATCGACGAGGTGCGGCGCCAGCTCGTCGCGCGCGGCCCCCTCGCCGCCTCCGACCTCGAGTCGGGCACCGCCAAGACCGGGCCGTGGTGGGGCTGGAGCGACGCAAAGTACGCCATGGAGTGGCTGTTCTTTGCCGGCGAAGTGACGACGGCCTCTCGGCGCGGCGCCTTCGAGCGCGTCTACGACCTCACCGAGCGCGTGTTGCCGGCGCAAGTTCTGGCATTGCCGACACCCGAACCCGAAGCGGCCCAGCGCGAGCTCGTGCGTATGGCGTCGCGGGCGCTGGGCATCGCCACCGCAGGCGACATGCGCGACTACTTCCGCCTCCCGGTCGCGGATTTCAAGGCACGGCTGGCTGAACTGGTCGAGGCCGGCGACCTGTTGCCCGTATCGGTCGAGGGCTGGAGCCATCCCGCCTATCTCGACCCCAAAGCGCGCCAGCCGCGCAGAATCGAGACGCAACGCGACCGCACCGAGCGCATCTTCGACTTCTTCTATCGCATCGAAATCTACACGCCGGTCGCCAAGCGCACGCACGGCTACTACGTGCTGCCCTTCCTGCTCGACGACAAACTCGTGGCGCGCGTCGATCTCAAGTCCGATCGCGCCAACTCCCGCCTGCTCGTCCATGCGGCCCATCTCGAGCCTGGCAATGATGTCGCGACAGTCGCCGGGCCGCTGCGCGCGGAATTGCGCCTGATGGCCGACTGGCTGGGACTGGATAGCGTGGTCCTGCCGCGCACGGGCGCGCTCGGCAAAGCGATGAGCAGCTCCGTCCGGCGTCATTGAGAAGCAAGTTTCCGGCGGAACAGGACCAGCACACGTCGCGTTGCTCCTCGCAGGCAAGAATTTGCCGGCGGAAGAGGGCAATAACATGCGTGATTTCGACTTATCCGGCCTCGATCGGCGCGATCTGTTGATGGCCGCCGCCGCGGCCGCCGCCATGGTGACCGTGCCATCGGTCGCCGGCGCCCAGGCTTCGACCATGCCGTCGATGAAGGTCTCCTTCACGGTGAACGGCAAAGCCCAGGCACTCGAACTCGACACACGCACCACCCTGCTCGATGCCCTGCGCGAGAAGCTTCACATGGTGGGCAGCAAGAAGGGCTGCGATCACGGCCAGTGCGGCGCCTGCACCGTTATCGTCGACGGACGGCGCATCAATTCGTGTCTCACGCTCGCCGTCATGCACGAGGGCGCCAGCATCGTCACCATCGAGGGTCTGGGCACGCCGGCCGAGCTTCACCCGATGCAGGCAGCCTTCGTGAAGCATGACGGCTACCAGTGCGGGTATTGCACGCCAGGCCAGATCTGCTCGGCCGTGGCGGTACTCGGCGAGATCGAGGCCGGCATCCCGAGCCATGTCAGCGCCGATCTGACCGCGCGGCCTCAGGCCACCGCCGACGAGTTCCGCGAACGCATGAGCGGCAACATCTGCCGCTGCGGCGCTTACTCCAACATCGTCGAGGCCATTACCGAAGTCGCCGGGAGGAAGGCATGAAATCCTTCACCTACGAGCGGGCGCGCACGCCTGCGGAGGCCGCCGCAACGGCCGCGCGCACCGCCAATGCCAAGTTCATTGCCGGCGGCACCAACCTTCTCGACCTGATGAAACTGCAGATCGAGGCACCGGCCCACCTGATCGACGTCAACAAGCTCGCCCTCGACAAGATCGAACCCACACCCGAGGGCGGCCTGCGCATCGGCGCGCTGGTGCGCAATACCGATCTCGCCGCCGATAACCGCGTGCGCAGCGACTATGCCGTGCTCGCGCGCGCACTGCTGTCTGGCGCCTCGGGTCAACTCCGCAACAAGGCAACGACCGCCGGTAATCTGCTCCAGCGCACGCGCTGTCCCTATTTCTATGACACCAATCAACCCTGCAACAAACGCAAGCCCGGCAGCGGCTGCTCGGCTCTTGGCGGCTTTAGCCGTTCGCACGCGGTCCTGGGTGCGAGCGATGCCTGCATCGCCACCCATCCCAGCGACATGGCGGTGGCGATGCGCGCGCTCGACGCCACGGTGGAAACGATGCGGCCGGATGGTGCGACCCGGGCAATCCCGATCGCCGAGTTCTATCGCCTGCCCGGCGACGCGCCGCAGCGGGAGACGGTGTTGGAGTCGGGCGAACTGATCACGGCGGTAACAGTCCCGAAGCCCGTCGGTGGCAAGCACGCCTACTTCAAAGTCCGAGACCGCGCCTCCTATGCCTTCGCGCTGATCTCGGTCGCCACGATCGTACAGTCGGACGGCACCGGCCGCGTCGCCCTGGGAGGGGTCGCCGCCAAACCCTGGCGCATCGAGGCAGCCGAGGCCGAGATGCCGAGGGGCGCTGAGGCTGTGGCGACGATGTTGCTCGCCGACGCCAAGACGACATCGCAGAACGAATTCAAGCTGCCACTGGTCAGGCGCGCTCTCGCCGCGTCGCTTGCCGAAGCGAAGGGTTGAGCCATGAAATTCGACACCCCCGCCACGACCAACCCGATCGACCAGTTGAAAGTGGTCGGCCAGCCAGTGGACCGGATCGACGGCCCCGCGAAGGCGACCGGCACCGCGCCCTATGCCTACGATCGCCACGACGTCGTGCCGAACCAGGCCTATGGCTATGTCGTGGGCTCGGCCATCGCCAAGGGCCGCGTCGCCTCGATGGATCTCAAGGCCGCGAAGGCGGCCCCCGGGGTGCTGGCCATCGTGACGGCGGAAAATGCCGGCAAGCTCGGCAAGGGCGCTTACAATACGGCCCGCCTTCTGGGCGGCCCCGAAATCCAGCATTACCACCAGGCGGTCGCCCTCGTCGTCGCACAGACCTTCGAGCAGGCGCGTGCCGCGGCAGAGCTGGTCCGCGTCGACTATGTCCGAACACAAGGTGCCTACGACTTGGCCGCGGCCAAGGACTCCGCCAAGCCAGCTCCTGGCTTCGACGGCCCGCCCGATACAGCCGTCGGCGACTTCACCGGCGCCTTCACTGCGGCGCCGGTCCAGCTTGACGCGACCTACACCACACCCGACCTCGGCCATGCAATGATGGAACCGCATGCCTCGATCGCCGTCTGGAACGGCGACGCGCTCATGCTCTGGACGTCCAACCAGATGATCGACTGGGGCACCGGCGATGTTGCGAAGACGCTGGGCGTCGCCAAGGGCAAGGTCCGGCTGATGTCGCCGTTCATTGGTGGCGGCTTCGGTGGCAAGCTGTTTGTGCGCGCGGACGCGGTGCTCGCTGCCCTCGGTGCGCGTGCCGCGCGGCGGCCGGTGAAGGTGGCGCTGACACGGCCTTTGATGTTCAACAACACGACCCATCGGCCCGCCACGATCCAACGTATCCGCATCGGCGCCGCGAGAGATGGCAAGATCACCGCCATCGGCCATGAGAGCTGGTCCGGCGATCTGCCGGGCGGCCAACCCGAGACAGCCGTCTTCCAGACCCGATTGCTCTATGCCGGCGCCAACCGCCTGACGGCGACCCGGCTCGCAGTGCTCGACCTGCCGGAAGGCAACGCCATGCGCGCGCCCGGCGAGGCGTCGGGCATGATGGCATTGGAGATCGCCATCGACGAGATGGCCGAGAAGCTGGGACTCGATCCCATCGAGTTCCGGAGTCGCAACGACACCCAGGTCGATCCCGAGAATCCGGCGCGGAAGTTCTCGCAGCGCCAGCTCACAGAATGCCTGCGCATCGGCGCGGAGCGCTTTGGCTGGAGCAAGCGCGATCCGAACCCCGGCAAGGCCCGCGACGGGCGCTGGATGATTGGGTTGGGCATGGCCGCGGCCTATCGCGGCGCCCCCGTGATGAAGTCGGCGGCACGTGTCCGGCTCGACAGCAAGGGTATCGTCACGGTCGAGACCGACATGACCGACATCGGCACCGGGAGCTACACCATCATCGGCCAGACGGCGGCCGAGATGATGGGCGTGCCGCTGCACAAGGTCGTGGTGCGTCTGGGCGATTCGACCTATCCGGTCTCGGCCGGCTCGGGCGGCCAATGGGGCGCCAATTCCTCGACCGCGGGCGTCTACGCCGCCTGCATGAAGTTGCGCGAGGCCGTGGCAAAAAGGCTCGGCTTGAAAGCCGCCGATGCGGTGTTTGCCGACGGCGAGGTCGGCTCCGGCACTCGCCGCGTGCCGCTCGCCCAGGCGGCGGGCAAGGACGGACTGGTCGCTGAGGATGCGATCGAGTTCGGCGATCTCGCCAAGAAGAACGTACTATCGACCTTCGGCGCACATTTCGTCGAGGTCGGCGTGGATTCCGCGACGGCCGAGATTCGCGTCAGGCGCATGCTGGCGGTTTGCGCCGCCGGCCGCATCCTCAACCCCAAGACCGCGCGGAGCCAGGTGATCGGCGCGATGACCATGGGCGTCGGCGCGGCGCTGATGGAAGACCTCGTGGTCGACAAGCGTCACGGCTTTTTCGTCAACCACGACCTCGCAGGTTACGAAGTGCCGGTCCACGCCGACATTCCCCACCAGGACGTCGTCTTCCTCGACGAAACCGATCCACTGTCCTCGCCGATGAAGGCCAAGGGTGTCGGCGAACTCGGTATTTGCGGCGTGAGCGCCGCCGTCGCCAACGCGATCTACAACGCGACCGGGGCGCGCGTACGCGACTATCCGATCACCCTCGACAAGCTCCTCGAACGGATGCCGAGCATCGGGTAATAGGTGGGGGTGAACAAGCCGACACCGGTTCCCGTCCCGACGACAGCCGACGACGGCGGTGCTGTCGCCGGGGAAGCCGCCCTGGCCGACGCGGAACGCAAAGGTTTCCGCCTCGCCGTTGTCGGTCGGACCTGCGCGTTGATTGCCCTAGCCGCCTTCTATTTCGTGGTCTTCCCGTGGCCGAACAACATCGCCATGGCGGCAGTGTTCCTGGCGACCGCCGCCGTGGCGGGACTGGCCGGCGCCACTGGCTGGATCGTCTCCGGCGCGGAACCGGGTCCAGCAGCTCCTCGGCCGCTACGTAGGCTCATCATGAGTAGGATTTGATAGGTTGACATAAGCCCTATTTCCTACTATTGGGAAAACTACATGTTCCAACGTCATCCGCTCGCCCTCGGCTCAGGTTTCAATCGGGTGATTTTTCCGACAGCAACGAAGGTTGAAAACGAATCAGTTGGTGTCTCCTGTTTCACACCGGGCTGCCGCCGCATTCCAATGCGAAATCAAGCGGTTGGCAGGTACCACACAACCCGGCTAACGACGGGAACAGCGTGTCTCCCTGACTCGCGGCCAAATGCGCCCCACGACAGGAAATTGAAATGAACGATCTGGTTCTGAAAGGCGGGCGGCTCGTCGATCCCTCGCAAGGGCTCGACAAGGTGACCGACATCGCCTTCGCCGGCGGCAAGGTGGCCGCGATCGGCGATGGGCTCATGGGCAAGGACACGCGCGACGTCAAAGGCAAGATCGTCTCGCCCGGCCTGATCGACCTGCACACCCACGTCTACTGGGGTGGCACATCGTTGGGCGTCGAAGCCGAACTGCTGGCGCGCACCGGCGGCGTCACCACCTTCATCGATGCCGGCAGCGCCGGGCCCGGCAACTTCCACGGCTTCCGCAAGCATGTGATCGAGCCCTCGCCCGTCCGCATCCTTCCCTACCTCAACGTCTCCTTCCCCGGCATCTTCGCTTTCTCCAAGACGGTGATGGTGGGCGAGTGCGCCGACATGCGGCTGATCGATCCGCGTGAGGCCGTGCGCGTCGCACGGGAGCACAAGGACCTGGTACTGGGCATCAAGGTGCGCGTCGGCAAGTCGGCCAGCGCCGATTCCGGCATGATGCCGTTCCATATTGCCCTCGACGTCGCCGAGGAAGCCGGCCTGCCGCTGATGGCCCATCTCGATGCGCCGCCACCGTCGCGCAACGAGGTGGTGAGCCTGATGCGCAAGGGCGATGTGCTGACGCACTGTTTCCGCCCCTTTCCCAACGCGCCGATCGCGCCCGATGGCAAGGTGCGCGACGAGATCCTGGCGGCCCGTGCGCGCGGCGTGATCTTCGACATCGGCCATGGCGGCGGCTCCTTCGGCTTCGGCACGACGCGCGGCATGCTGAAGGCGGGATTCCTGCCCGACGTGATCTCCTCGGACGTGCATGTGATCTCGATCGAGGGCCCGGCCTTCGATCTTCTCACCACCATGTCGAAGTTCCTCTGCCTCGGCGTCGACCTGCCGACGGTGATCAGGCTCGCGACAGTGAACCCGGCCGCGGCGATCAATCGGCCAGACCTCGGCACGCTAAAGGTCGGCAGCATCGGCGAGGCCACCGTGATCGACGTCGCCAAGGGCAAGTTCGACTATGCCGACTCGATCGGCGAGCGCATGATCGGCGAGCAGCGGCTGCTCTCGGCCGGCGTGGTGCTGGCGGGCCGCTGGTGGCATCCGACTTGATCGACGAACCCGAGGAGCCCGGTTCCCCCGCTTGTCTCGCGCACGAGGCTGACGACGCCTACATGGGCTTCGCGACCGAGGAAGAGATCGCCGCCTTCCTGGCTGGCGTCGAGACAGCCGATGACGAGGCGATCCGGAGAATGCTGCCCCGGATCCGCGACGACCGGTTGCACAAGGAACTCGGTCTCAAACTGATATCGATTGAGTCAATAAAATCAGGGCCTTAGAAGTTCGAGATTCTTTTCACTTCCGGTTGCAACCTCCACAGGCGCATCGCGTTGGTTTCGGTCTGGTCCGGCGTCTGCCCGGTACCCGGTGTCGCCCTGCTCCCCCGCTCAGCGACTCCTATCGCCAACGTCTGGCCATTCGAGCCCGCTCCTGGTGAAACCCCGGGGGCGGGCTGCCTGCTTCAGGGCACCGCCTCCAGATAGACGACGGCGAAAAGGTGCGCGGGATCGGTCCATGTCCGGTCGATGGTGAAGCCCGCACTGCGAGCAAGAGCTTCGATGCCGGAGGCGTCGTACTTGTAGGAATACTCCGTGTGGACGCGCTCGCCCTCGACGAAGGCAAACGCCCGCCCCGCCACCGTCACCGTCTGGGCGCGCAGACTGCGGAAGTAGATCTCGATGCGGCCCTCGACCTGATTGTAGAAGGCCTCGTGAGCGAAGCCCGCGAGATCGAAGGTGCCGCCCAGCTCGCGGTTCACGCGCCGCAGCAGGTTGAGCGTGAAGGCAGCCGTCACGCCGGCCGAGTCGTTGTAGGCATCGTGCAGGCGCCTCGGGTCCTTGCGGAGGTCGACACCCAGCACCATCGCGCCACGGTCGCCGAGCAGGCGCCGCGCACGGCGCAGGAAAGCCGTCGCATCCTGCGGTTCCAGGTTGCCGATGGTGGAACCGGGAAAGAAGCCGAGGCGTGGCGCACCGTTCACGTCGGCCGGCAGCGCATCGAGCGCCATGTAGTCTGCGCACACCGGCTCGACCCTGAGCCGCGGATAGTCGCGCCGCAGCCGCACGGCGGTGGCGTCGAGATGCTGGCGCGAGATGTCGATCGGCACATAGGCCGCGAGGTCGGGCATGGCGTCGAGCAGCAGCCGCGTCTTGACGCTGGAGCCGCTGCCGAACTCGACCAGGGCGCAGCCCGGTCCGGCAAGGCACGCCAGTTCGGGCGTGCAGCTCTGGAGAATGCCGGTTTCGGTGCGGGTGAGGTAGTACTCCGGCAGCTCGCAGATTGCGTCGAACAGCTCCGAGCCGCGCGCGTCGTAGAGGAACTTGGCCGGAATGGCGCGCGGCGTCCGCGACAGACCTTCGAGCACGGCCTCGCGGAATTCGGCGCGGTCGCTGATCTCGACACGGTCTTGAGCGAGCAGGGAGACGTTCATCACAGATCCTCCGCCAGGCGAATGCCACCGAACATCCATCGCGCATCGGGTGGGAAGAAGTTCCGATAGGTCGTGCGCACATGGCCCGCCGGCGTGGCACTGCTACCGCCGCGCAGGACGAGCTGGTTGGCCATGAACTTGCCGTTGTATTCGCCGATCGCGCCCGGCGGCTCGCGATAACCGGGGTAGGCGACGTAAGGACTGGCGGTCCATTCCCAGACCTCGCCTGTGCCTTGCAGCGACGGCGCCGCCTTCTCCCACTCGGCCTCGCGCGGCAGGCGCCTGCCCGCCCACTTGGCGAAGGCCGCGGCTTCAAAGGCGCTGACGTGGCAGACCGGCTCCGACGGCTGCAGCGCGCGCAGACCCGACAGGGTGAAGACGTGCCAGCGCCCGTCCTTCATCTCCCAATAGAGAGGTGCCTCCCAGCCGCGCTGGCCGACGCAGTCCCATCCCGCCGACAGCCAGAACTCGGGCCGCCGGTAGCCGCCGTCCTCGATGAAGGCGAGATACTCGCCGCAGTTGGTCGGCCGTGACGCCAGCGCGAAAGGGTCGAGCCAGGTGCGGTGACGCGGGCCTTCGTTGTCGAAGGCGAAGCTGTCGCCCTCATGTCCGATCTCGACCAGACCGCCTTGGGAGTGGATCCAGTCGAGCGGTGCGACATCGGCCACGACGGCATGCGCGGCCTGCCGATAGGCCGGACGCAGTGGATTGAGCGACAGCATGTGTTTGGCATCCATCAGAGTCAGTTCCTGATGCTGCTGCTCGTGATGGAGGCCAAGTTCGACCAGTGCCGCCACCACGTTGGCCGCGCCGCGCACCAGCAGCTCGGTCATGGCGCCGGTCACATGGCGGCGATAGGCCATGATCTCCTCGACGCCAGGCCGAGTGATGAGACCGCGCTGCGGCCGCGGATGACGCGGGCCCACGGCTTCGTAGTAGGAGTTGAAGAGATACTCGTAGGCCGGATCGAAGAGCCGATAGCCCGGCGCGTGCTGCCGCAACACGAACGTCTCGAAGAACCACGTCGTATGCGCAAGATGCCACTTGGTCGGACTGGCATCCGGCATCGACTGCACGGTCTGGTCTTCGGCCGACAGCGGTGCCGCAAGCTGCTCGCTGAGATCGCGAACAGCCAGGAAGCGCACGACCGGCGCCTCGCTCCCGGTCTCGACGGCCTGCGTTACTTTGTTCGACACGACACCTCCGCACCGCACGCAACGCCCATCGACGATATCGGGTTGCAATGCGCCCGTCGCGCACCCACTGTCGACAGCCTCCGCTTGTCCACCAGAGGGACGCAAGTGCCGATTTGCGAAATCGACCCGTGGCGCACTCAATATTTCGAGAGTGCGAAATGTCCCGCCGACATCTTCATTCCGACTGAGGACAGCGATGCCTGGACCTGGAATCCGGCGCACCGCTGGGTCTACGACAAGCTCGCGGTGGCCATGAGCCAGGGCCTCGAAGCGGCGCCGCACGGCGTAAGCCCTTCCGCCTATCCGGTCTTCTCCAAGCCGATCTACAACCTCAAGGGCATGGGCGTCGGGAGCCGCGCGCTCCAGTCCGAGGCTGACTATGCCGCCGCCTACCGGCCCGGCCACATGTGGAGCACGCTGCTGGAAGGCGATCACGTCAGCAGCGATGTTGCCGTCGTCGATGGTGCGCCGTGCTGGTGGCGCCATGCCAGCGGCCAGGCCAGCGGCGACGGCACCTTCGACCATTGGAAAGTGCACGCGGATCCCGCACCTACCGTCGAGGCGTGGTGCGGCGCCTGGTGCCGTCGTCACCTCGCGGGCTACACCGGCATGGTCAATCTCGAAACCATCGGCGGGCGCATCATCGAGATCCATCTGCGCTTCGCCGACCAATGGCCCGACCTCTATGGCGCAGGTTGGGTGGAAGCACTGATCCGACTGTATGCGACCAAGCAATGGCTGTTCGAGGATTCGCACCGCCGCGACGGTTACAGCGTCGTGCTGTTCGTCCCGCACGGGCCTCGCTACCGCCATCCGCCGCGCTCTCTGCAACAGGAGATCGTCCACATGCGGGGCGTCTCGAGCCTGCAGATCACTTTCCACGAGGACCTGGCCGCCGACCGTCATGCCATGCCGCCCGGCGGCTTTCGCGTTGCCATCGTCAATTGCTGGAACCGTGCCGCCGGCAACGCGGCGCGCGAGCGGCTAAGGGCGCACTTCTCGGCGACCGTCTAAAGGTTCTTTCGCAGAAGGCCGGTAAACAGGCTGATCACGAACAGGACCAGCGCGATCACGAACAGGATCTGCGCCATGCCGGTGGCGGTCGAGGCGATTCCACCGAAGCCGAAAACTGCGGCCACCAGCGCGATCACAAGAAACATCACCGCCCAGTACAACATGACTCTCTCCATTGATGCTCGCTTTAGAGGCTGCTGGGTCAACGTGCCCGCAACCCGGCAGGTTCCGGGGCGTTCATTCCACAGGAATCCCTACATAACCATCGGAGAGGTCATGGAACGCGAACTCACACCGGTCGAGGCGCGCGGCGGCGTTGTCAGCGGCCGCATCGTCACCATCCTGGTCATCTCGACGACGGCCGTGATCATCGCGCTCGTCCTTGCCTGGGTGCTGGTCTTCTGACGAACGTAGGAGCGGAGGCCGAGATCGGGCTATATTGGCCGCCATGAAGTCGCTTCTATTCGGCTATCTCGCCGCCTTGGTAACCTTGGCGGTATTCGACGCGCTGTGGCTGGGCGTGGTCGCCCGGGAATTCTACAAGGCGCGCCTGGGCCAGCTCCTGCTCGAGCAGCCTTTGTGGTGGGCAGCTATTCTCTTTTACCTGATCCACGCCGCGGGCATTGCCGTGTTTGCCGTGCCACCCGCTGTGGCCGCCGGCACATGGGCGGCAGCCGTGCTCTATGGTGCGCTGTTCGGCTTCTGCGTCTACGCAGCCTACGACCTCACCAACCTCGCCACGCTGCGGGGCTGGCCGATGGCCGTCAGCTTGGTCGATCTCGCCTGGGGTGCAGTCGTGACGGCGGCGGCCACCCTCGTTGCCTTTCTCGTTGTGCGGGCGGTTCAGACGCCCTAGGCGTGGAAGTCGTTGTACTCCGGGTGTCGATGCACGAAGGCGGCCACGAAGCTGCAGGCCGGGACGATCTTGAAACCCCGATTGCGGCTGTCGTCCAGCGCGGCTCGGACGACCGCCGCGCCAATTCCCTTGCCCTCATCCGCCGGTGGGACCTCGGTGTGGACGAACACCAGGCTGTCGCCCTGCTGGCGATAGACCGCAATCGCCACACCATGCTCGGTGTCGAGCTCATAGCGGCTTTGCGCCTCGTTGTGCCGCACTGCCGCCATTAACGATCGACCTCCCAGAACATCGGGTACGACGACTGGATCATTCCCTTGAGATCGCTTCGATAGCCCGCCGCGATGCTGAACTGACCCCACATCACCGACGGCGTCAGCTCGTAGGCGATGACCTGGATCTCGGCAGCGATCCGCTTGCGGTCCTCGAGCGTCGCGGCCTGGGTGTAATCCTTCAGCAGCTTGGGAATGCGGTCGTCGCACGACCAGCCGGGAAAATCGTTGCAGGTCGCGGCGATATAGAAGTGCGTGAGCGGCGAGAACATGTCGGTGCCGTTGGAGTAAACCGGGAACATCGACCATCCGTCCTTCTTGGCGCGGCGGGCAAGAATGGTCGGCCAATCGCGCGGCTGTTCCTCGACGGCGAAGCCAACGTCGCGCATGTTCTGGGCGAGCACGCGGGCTGCGGTCTGGCTGATCGATCCCGCAACCTGGAGAATGATCACAGGTTCTCCCTTGTAGCCCGATGCCTTCAGCTCGGCGCGGGCGGCCGCCAGGTCGAGCTTGGCGCCGCCCGACCCTGCGTCAGTGCTGAGCGGCGTGCCGCACATCCAGAACGACGGGCAGGACTTGGCGCGGAAGCGATCGGGAACGCCGATCGCCGTCAGCGTCGCATCCTGGTCGGCGAGCTTCCACAGCACGCGCCGCACCGCCGGATTGTCGAAGGGAGGTGCTGCATGGTTCAGCCGGAAATTTCCCTGGAATTGGTGCAGACCACCCAATCCCATCAGCTTCACACCCCGATCCTTCTCGAGCAGCGGCAGCATGTCGAACGGCAGGTATTGCATGTAGTCGATCTCGCCCGCCATCAGCGCGTTAGCGCCGGTGGACTGGTCGGGCATGACGCGCAGCACGAGCCGGTCGATCTTCACGTTCTTGCCGCCGGCGAGGAAGTCGGCCTTCTCCTTGCGCGGCACGTAGTCGGGGTTGCGCTCCAGCACCATCGCGTTGCCCGGCCGCCATTCGCTCTTCACGAAGCGGAACGGGCCTGAGCCGATCGGCTCGGGGATACGCTGGTCGGCCGGCGTGGCCGCCAGGCGCGCCGGCATCATCGCCGGCAGCGGAGCGTTCGGTTTTCCCAGCACGTCGAGGAGCAGCGGGAACGGCTGCTTCAGCACGAGCTTGAAGGTCTTGGCATCTACCGGGGCGAGCGACTCGGTGTCGGCCAAAAGCATCTTGCCGAGTGCGTCTCGGGCGCCCCAGCGTTTGAGCGAAGCCACGCAGTCTTCGGCCGTGACCGGCGTGCCGTCATGCCACTTGAGACCGTCGCGGAGCGCAAAGCTCCAGGTGAGCTTGTCGCCGCTGACCTGCCAGGTGTCGACCATCTGCGGTTTGATTTCGCCGGCTTCGTTCATGGCAAACAGCATGTCGAAGACATGAAGCGAGAACGATCGGGTGATGGCCACCGTGGTGGCATGCGGATCGAGGATCGTCGCCTCGGACTCGAGCACCACCGTCATCGACTTGGCAGCGCGCGCCGCGCGCGACCCGATCAACGACGTCGTCGCCAGCGCCGCACCCGCCGCCAACGCCGTCCGCCGTCCCAATTGCCCGCTACGCATTTGACGCCCCCTGTGTGACAGGCCGGCAGCGTAACGACGTTTGCGTGCAAACGGAAATGGGCCGGCCCAACATTTCCGCTAGTCGGCCCACGGTAATCTCAGTGGCATTCTGGTCTGCGTGGCCAGCGTTAGGCGGGCGTTAAGATGCGACAGGTGGCCTGATCGACGAACAGGTCGACCCGCGGCCCATAGACGGGCACGCCCAACCGCTCGCCCGGACCTGCCGGCGGAACGATCACTCGCGTGTCCTCGACCTTGCGGCCAGCATTGGTGAAGGTGCAGCCGACCACCGAATCGACGACGTTTGCGCTGTTGTTGGTGATGTAGATCACCGTCAACCAGCGCTCGCCCGGCACCGCCTGCAGGGACGCGCCGTCGAGGGTGACGGTTGGAACGCTCGGCCCTGCCGTGACGGGCAACACGCCCATCAAGGTGGCGCGCGGCCGCTGAACCGTGACACCTTCGACAACGGCCATCTGGCTGCGCGGATCGAAGGCCTTGTCCCGCTCCGACGTCGGTGAAGCGGGCTTGTTGTCCTGGCTCACGGTCTCCGGCGTCCAGACCTTGCCCGTCCGGTCATCCCGGAACTGGCCCGTCGGCTGCGCCAGGGCCGACGTCATCAGCGCCAGGACGAAAGTGCCTGCTGCGGCCACCGTGGCGACACGAGTTGCGCGCTTCATCACTACCCTCCTTCGTTGGCCGACGGAACCGCTCCGCCTGCTACATGTCCTTCATGCGCCGGACCTCCCAGGTGCTGACCTGGGCCTCAGCTTCCTGCTCGGTGATGCCGTAGCGCGTCTGAATCTTGCCGACGAGCTGGTCACGGCGACCCTCAATGGCCAGCAGATCGTCGTCCGTGAGCTTGCCCCACTGCTCCTTCACGGCGCCCTTACTGGTCGTCCAGCTACCCTTGATCTTCTCCCAGATCGTCTTGGCGTCGGTCTGGGTGGTCGTCTGGCCGCTGGTCTGCGCCTGGACGGTCATCGGCGCGGTGACGGCGGCGATGCAAACGGCAATGACGGCAATCGAACGCATGGGAATCTCCTGGTTGAGCGAGAGGAATCGACACCTGGCCATCGGTCAACGACGGGGTAGCGGCCCAAGTTGCATCCGGCGGCGCCCAAGCGCCCAGCGGGTCAGGCGATGGCTATGACCACAGCGACCGCAGGAACATGGCGAGCGGCACGACGATAAGAATTGCCACATAGAGGTCCAACAATTCACCATCGAGCAGCCGGTTGACTGTTCGCTCGTCAGTTCGGCTATTGGTGTGCCTATGAGGAGTTGTGACACTCATCGCGCCCTCCTGGGTAACGATCTCTCCCAAGTAACGTGGCCGAAGCCGGACGGTTGCCGGGCCGAAATCAAGCGCCAGATCAGGCGGCCGGGGCGGTTCGGGCAGCGTGATCAAGGGCCTGTTGCAGGTCGATTGCCGAATAGGGCTTGGTGATGAACTGGTGACCATCTGCCTGCCCCTCGGGCCGCCCGTAGCCGCTGGCGATAACCACCGGCAACGTTGGAAATCGCCGGTGTACTTCAGCCGCCAGTTCCTCGCCGCTCATCCCGGGTAAGCCGAGATCCGTCAGCAACAGGTCGAAGCCGTCGCGATCCCCGGTGAGCAGGTCGAGGGCCTGTTCGGCGCTGCCGACGCCCGCCACCGAGCAGCCAAGCCGGACCAGCATGTCGGAAACCGACATACGAAGGACAACTTCGTCCTCCACCAGCAGGATCCGCCGGGGTAGATCGGCGTCGGCCGCGGCCCCCGGCGCTGTTGCCGACGGTTGCAGCGGCATCCGCCGCGCCGACAACACGCCCCGAACCTTGGCGGCCAGCGCCTCGGCGCCATAGGGTTTCACGATCATCGAGTAATGAGATTGGCCGGTCTCGGGAATGAGATCCCTGGCGTAGCCCGACGTAAGGAGCACCGCGATGCCGGGCCGCAGGCTTTGCGCGAGCGAAACCATTTCCATCACTGGCAGCGTTCCAGGCATCACGATATCGGTGAACAGGAGATCGAATTCCGTATCCTTGCTCAGCAATACCGCCGCGGCATCGGCATTCTCAGCGGCAGTCACGCGATAGCCCCAGCCACTGAGCATGTCGACCACCGCTTGCCGAACGTCATCGTGGTCCTCGACCACGAGAATGCGCTCCCTGCCGGTCGGCGCGACCGTCGGATCGGTCGTTTCCTCCGGCACCGGATCGAGCGTACGGGGCAGATAGAGCTTCACGCTGGTGCCCTGGCCGATGGCACTGTCGATCCGGATATGACCGTTGGACTGGCGGACGAAGCCATACACCATGCTGAGGCCCAGGCCGGTACCTTTGCCGTCGCGCTTGGTCGTGAAGAAAGGATCGAATGCCTGTGCCGTGACTTCTGGCGGCATGCCGGTACCGGTGTCGCTCACCGCGACAAGCACATAGGCCCCCGGCGTCACCTCGGGGTGCAACATTGAATAGTTCCGGTCGAGGGTGACGTTCGACACCTCGACCCGCACCGTGCCGCCATCCGGCATGGCGTCGCGCGCATTGATCGCAAGATTGAGGATCGCATTCTCGAGCTGGCCGGAGTCGATCCGCGCATTCCACGGGTCGTCGGGCATTGCCAACTCGATGGTGATGCGCTCGCCGAGCGAATGCCGGAGCAGGTCGGCGAGATCCGACAACAGTTGCGCAACATCGGTCGGCTGCGGGGCCAGCGGCTGCCGCCGAGCGAACGCCAGGAGCTGCTGCGTCAGGCGCGCGCCACGCTCTGCCGCCGCCGTCGCACTCTGCAACCGCGCCACAACCCCGGGATTGTCACCGACATCATCCTTCATGAGGTCGAGGTTCGCCCGGATGACCTGCAGGATGTTGTTGAAGTCGTGCGCCATGCCCCCGGTGAGCTGGCCCGTGGCCTCCATCTTCTGGCCTTGCCGCAGGGCCGCCTCGTCCCGCAGTTGCTCGGTTATATCGACGCATCGCACCACCGCGCCACCACCCGACATCTCGCCGCGCGATACCTCGTATTCACGCCCCTCTTGCGAAACACGCGCGGTCAGCGACCGGTCCGGCGCCTCGACCTGAAGGTTCAATGGTTCGAGCAGGGCTCGCATTGTCGGCAGGCGGCCCGAGAGCAGCTGCTCCCTCGTCAAGGGGCCGCTCTTGACCGGATCCCAGTCTGCGAGTTGCACAAAGGGTTCGTTCCAGGCCACGACCGAGCCTTCGGCGTCGATCACGCAGATCGGATCGCGCAAGCTCTCGAGGGTCGTCTTGAGCAGACTCGAACGTGCAAGAAGGTCACGTTGCGCGCGTTCGAGTCGCCCAGCTCCGCCCACGATGATGATGATGCCGGCGATGAGGCACACGAAAGCACCACCCATGACCAGCAACGCAGCGATGTCGCCTTTGTCCTGCTCCGAGTGCAACGTCGCAAGCCGCCGGGCCAGCAGCAGCCGCTGACCTTCGATGAACGTGTCGCCGATGCCGCGAATCCGCTCCAGCGTCGCGCCCGACGTGCCGGTGCGGGCCAAGGCAAGCGCGGCCTCTCGCCCATGGATCCGATAGACGGCCACACTACTGGCAAGCCACTCCAGCTGTTCACCGACTAGGGAACCGAACTCCCTGACCTGTTGCATGGCGTCAGGGTCCGTGGAGGCAGCGGCCTCGAGCTGGCGCAGGCCGGCCTCGATGCGCAGGCGTGCTCGCTCATAAGGCCCCAAGTTGGCCATATCGCCGGTCAGCAGGTAACCTCTTTGACCGATCTCCGCGTCATGCAAGGCGATCACGGTATCGCGCATCAACGACATGGTCTGGTAGGTCCCGACCACGAGGCGCTGCTGTCGAGCGGCGGAGTTGGAGTGGGTGATGGCCAGCATCGCTCCGGTCGCGATTACCACGGCGACCGTCAGTCCGACGATCAGCCCAGTCAAACGCGCAGCACGTGGCACGCTAGGCATCCGCAGATGGTCCCTTGGCCATTGGGAAGGTGAGCACGACCCGCGTGCCTCCGCCGTCGCGCGGCAATATCGTCACTTCGCCTCCAAGCTGCATTGCCAGGCCGCGGATCAGTGTCAGTCCAAAGACTCCCCGCCCATCCGCCCGGACCGAACCGCTCCCCTTGTCGAGGCCGTTATCTTCGATGACGAACGTGACCTGATCCTCGCTTTCGGCCGCTTCGATCCGAATCTCGGGCGTGGCCACGCTTGTGAAATCGTGATCGAGGGCGGCGCTCACCACTTCGGTTACGATCAGGCCGACCGGAATGGCCGTATCGGGACCGACCGCCATGATCGGGGCGCGGATATGAAAGCGCGGCGTCGGACGGTTGCTGTCCGTGCCGCCCACCGAAATCTGGCGCACCAGATCGCTGATGAAGCGCTGGAAGTCGACCAGGGCCCAGCTCGTCCTCTCATAGAGATGTCGGTGAAGGATTGAGAGGGTGAGAACCCGGTTCTGGGCATCGCCGAAGAAGCGACGGATGCGCGGCGAGCGGATTTCAGCGGCCTGCAGGTTGAGCAGGCTCGAAATCATCTGGAGATTGTTCTTTACGCGGTGATGAATCTCGCGAAGCATATGATCGCGCTGCTCCAGCCCGACCCGGAGTTCGGCCTCCCGGCTGGCGATCGCCTCTGCCATTGTCGTCACGCCCTCGCCGACTGCTGCCAATTCGGGTGTCCAGGGACGTGACGGAACGAAAGAGCTCGGTTCACCTCGGGCGACCTTGCCGGCGAAGTCCTGGATGTAGCGCAACGGGCGGACACACCAGCGGTCGGCGCCGAACCAGACCGCAAGCAGCGCCAGGATAAGGGCCAGTATGACGAACAAAAGCCCGTCTCCGGCCCGAGCGAGCAACAGGAGTTCATCCCCCGCGGGCGTTGCAGCGATGGCGAAGATGGCATTTCCTGCCAGCGGCCGGAGGCTGAAGACGTAAAGCATACCATCCTGGCCATAATCCCGGAACGCGGTCCGGCCCCCCATGATCGCCGCGGCGATGCGGGGAGCGACCGGCAGTGCCATCTCGGCCGGGCCGCCAATCGAGGCGCCGGCGCGATCGACCAGCGCCACCGCGATGCCGCTGTCGGCCTGCGCTGGCAGCACCCTGTCGGCCAGGCTTCTGAGCGAGATGCCGATGGCACACATGCCGCCGAACTCGCCATTACGCAGGATAGGAAATGCCGCCGGCATGATGCTGAGGGCCGTCACCCTGCTCGCGATCTGGGTGCCGACCGAGAATGCCTTGGTGTCGCGGACCTGGCGAAATATCTCGCGGTCGGAAAATCCCATGCCGACCACGGTCCCGGTACTCGAACAGCGCGCGACACCCTTGTCGTCGGTCACGAGGCCCGAGGAATACTCCGCCGGAAAGGCTTGCAGGATCCGGGTGAAGTAGGTCTCGCAACCCGTGATGTCAGCCTGTGTCGCCCCTGTGCTCGCGCTCTTCGTGACGGCGTCATCCGAGCAAGCGGCGACCAGCAGCCGTCGCGTGCCCTCGATCAGCACGCTGTGACGCGAGACGGCAAGCTCCGCCGCGGCCGCCACCGCTTCGCTGCGCTGCCGTTCGGCAATTCTCGCCTCGCTGTCGGCCTGCCACGCTGCGAGTCCAAGGACCGGCAGAAACACCGCTGTCACCAGGAGGGCCAGCTTCGTGCGCAGCGACCATCGGGCCAACATCGGCCGCGCCCGTTTCAGATCGAGACGGTGTGGAGCGCTTGGGCGATCGCCGCTCGAAGAAGGTCAGGGTCGAACGGCTTCGAAATGACGAAGGCTGGCTCGACGCGTTTGCCGGTCAGCAACCGCTCGGGAAAGCCGGTCACGAAGATGACCGGCACGCTCATGGACCCCATGATCTCGTTGACGGCGGCAATGCCGCTGTCTCCGCCGCGAAGTTGGATGTCCGCCAACACGAGATGGGGAGAATGTTTCCGGGCGAGCTCGACCGCTGCCTTTTCAGTCGCAGCGATGCCGACGACCTCGTGACCCGCGTTGCGTACGATGTCGGCGACGTCCAGCGCGATGATGGCTTCATCCTCGATCACCAGGACGCGCACCGAGGCCACGCGCTGCAATTCCTGCCGCGCCTCCTCCAGGCCGCGCTCGGCCGTATCGATGTCGACGCCGAGGATTTCCGCGGCATCGCCTACGGTGAATCCTTCAAGCACTGTCAGGAGCAGGACCTGGCGTTGCAGCGGCGCCATGTCGGTCAACGATTCCTTCAGGCGTCCGCTGACGCTTTCCGCACCCGAATCGCGCTCAAGCCCGCCGAACGGCTGCTGCAGGCTATGGAACAGTTTGAACACCCCCAGCTTGGTATCCGCAGCCTTTGCGATCAGCTCGGGCTGGCGCACGGCGACTTCGGCGCAGAGCCGAACCCATTCGTCGCCTCGCTGTTGGGAGCCGCTCACGGCCCTGGCATAGCGGCGTAGAAACGGCAGCGTCCTGGTAATCGCTTCGGACAGATTCTTGGTCACGGATTCATCTGGCACGTCGGTCTCCCTCCATCCGCAACGCTAAACATACGCATGCGCCACGTGACGATCCAGAGGCGTACCAGGAGTACAGCCACCGGCTCGTCACATTGACGACGATAACAGATCAAGTTGATGGCTTCTGGTCGACTGCTCGCTAATGCAGCCAGCCTAGTGCCCACATCAGGAGCAGGACGGGAATGGGAACTCCCACAAGCCACAGGAGTGCGGCACGACCCATACTTCATTCTCCTCAATCGCGCATTGACCGAATACCCTGATAAAACGGCCGAGGAGCCGACCGGTTCCCTGTAAATCGGGACCGGAGACCGATCGGAATGCCGACGCTACATACGGCCGATCCAGCCGTTCACCTCGCGCTCGGCCTCATCCTTGGCCAGTCCATATCGCTCCTGGATACGGCCCACGAGCTGGTCCTGCTTGCCTCCGATCACCGTGATGTCGTCCTCCGTGAGCTTGCCCCACTGTTCCTTGACCTTGCCGGCAACCTGCTTCCAATTGCCTTCGATCCGATCCCAGTTCATGACGCGTTCCTTTCAACTGGAGTGTCGCGTGGTTGCGAGTACGTAGCTAACGTGAGCCTGATCGAGGAGTTGCTTGTGGGACTTTTCCCTAGCACCGAGCGCCGGACTGCCCACATTGAGTGGAGTGCGCTCGCGACGACACCGCCGCCAAGGGAAATGCCTGCTCGATGATTGTGGACGATATTGTTGCGCTGCTTCCGGACTTGCGCGCCTTTGCACGCTTCATGTGCCGCGAGCGCGAGGCGGCGGACGATCTCGTGCAGAACACCGTGCTCGCGGCTCTCAACAAGCAGGAACAGTTCGAACCGGGGACCAACCTCAAGGGCTGGCTGTTCACGATCATGCGCAACCGCTTCTACTCCGATCTGCGCTCCCAGCGCCGCCGCCCTTCGGGAGTCGACGCCGACCAGACAGCACCGCTCGCCGCGGTCGACAATCCCGAAGCCACCGTTGCGATGAAGGAACTGTCGTCGGCTCTGTGGCAACTCAGTGCGCAGGCCCGAGAGGCGCTTATCCTGGTGGGGGCCGGCGGCTTCTCGTACGAGGAGGCCTCGCGTCTCTGCGGCTGCACGGTTGGCACGCTGAAGGTGCGGGTTTCGCGCGCCCGCAAGCAGCTGGCACAGAGAATGAATGAATAGACAGCCGAAATATCGCGATATTTCAATGACTTAACAATAAACAAACCCGATGTAACCTTTTGCACCTCCTCGGCATTACTTCAATACAGAACGACAACGTACGAGGAGAGAAGTTTATGGCCATCGAGACTTCGACGACCACCCCTTCGCCCACCAACGACGTTGGCGATTTTCACGGGCAGCTGACGGCAATCCTGCCACGCCTACGTATTTACGCGTTGTCGCTGACCCGCAATCGCGACTCGGCCGACGACCTGGTGCACGACACCGTGATTAAGGCTCTGGCCGGTCGTCAAAGCTTCCAGCCCGGTACCAATATGGCGGCTTGGCTGTTCCGCATCCAGCGCAACGAATTTATCTCCGGCCTGCGGCGCCTGCGCCCGACCGTTCCCGTTGACTCCACGATTGCCGAAACGCTCTCGCACCCGCCGCACCAGGAAAGCGGCCTGATCATGCGCGAGTTCCTGACTGCCTTTTCCAAGCTGGCGCCGACGCAGCGCGAGGCTTTGTTGCTGGCCGTCGTCGAGGGCCTCCCCTACGAGACCATCGCCACGCATACCAACGTGTCGGTCGGTACCGTCAAGAGCCGCATCTCTCGCGCCCGTGACCGTCTGGAGCACCTGTTGGTCGATGGCGACACCCAGCAGTCGTCCGAGAACTTCGCCGAAGGTGACGACGCCCCGGCCGCCCACTCCCCTTCGGCTAGCCTCTGAGCATTGCGATGGCGGGACAGTCTCCGCACAAGGCTCGAAAGTGTGGCATAGTCGGCATGCGTTTGGGGGAGTGCAATGGACCGGACAGGGCCCTGTGGAATGGTCTGGCGTCTGACGAAGGTACGTCATGGCAGGTGACGACAAGCCGCGCCGTGGTCGGGCCGGTGAAACGGCCCGGCCCGGCGTGAAGACTTCGGACGAGCGTCCCTTCGATCTTTGGCTGCAGAAGCAGTTGCACGCGATGTACGACGAGATCGCGAGCGAGCCGCTGCCGACCGACCTGCTCAAGCTCATCGATCGCGACGCCGCCGATTCCGCCGAATCCAAGGATGACGACGACGAGCCGCGCCGCAAGAAGTAGTGGCCAGACGCGATCAGACCGGACGGCGGGCGGCGATCTCGTTCTGCACGCAGCGATCGTAAGGTGCCGTGCCGCGCGGCAAGCCGTACGACAGGCACGCAGTCTGCGAATCGGCCATGATCTGCGCTTCGCTATAGCCCATGGCCGCGCGGCCGTATCGGCGCTGATCGGCAACGCGCTGCTGGCAGCGGGCATAGTCGGCGGAAGACCCTGTGAAGCCATAACTCGCGCAGGGATCGTCCGCGACGACCACTGTCCGACGTTCCACCGCGCAGGCTCCAGCGGCCAGGGCGACAAGGGCAAGCACCAGGGCCTGCTTCATCATCGGCAACCTCCGTAGGCAGCGAAGCGCCGCCTTTGTCAGCCAACGGTCTCGGCTGTTTCCGGTTCCGCGCGTCGGCTATACAGGGCGTCCTTCGGGCGAGAGGAATAAATGATGAAGCTGTTCGATCTTTCCGGCCGCGTGGCCATCGTCACCGGCGGCAATGGCGGCATTGGTCTCGGAATGGCGAAGGGCATGGCCAAGGCCGGCGCCGCGATCGTCGTCGCCGGGCGCGACGCAACCAAGAACACCGCCGCCGTGAAGGAGATCCAGGGCCTGGGGGCGACGGCGAGCGCGATTGCCGTCGATGTCCTGAAGGAGGAGTCCTGCCACGCCCTGATCGCCGAGACGGTCAAGCAGCACGGCCGGCTGGACATTCTGGTCAACAACGCCGGCATGAGCATTCGCAAGCAGCCGCAGGACTTCACGGCGGCGGAGTGGCACATGGTCATCGACAGCAATCTGACCAGTGCATTTCTGTGCAGCCAGGCCGCATATCCGGCGATGAAGAAGGCGGGCGCCGGCAAGGTGATCAACATCGGCTCGATGATGTCGATCTTCGGGGCAGCCTTCGCGACCGCCTATGCCGCCAGCAAGGGCGGAATGGTGCAGATGACCAAGGCGATGGCCACCGCCTGGGCCAAGGACAACATCCAGGTGAACTCGATCCTGCCGGGCTGGATCGACACCGCCCTCA
>LNFM01002460.1_pt1 | contig 38799 bp, 37 predicted proteins | sample 596031 | NCBI WGS metagenome assembly LNFM01 (sample SAMN04254537, study PRJNA301005) | activated carbon metagenome | isolation source: dual media filters at the Ann Arbor, Michigan drinking water treatment plant | place: USA: Ann Arbor | reverse complement strand
CCTCTCCCTCGTCGGGCTGCAGCTGGTTGCCGGCGTCGCCGCTGCACTCGCAGTCCAGCTCCAGCTCGCCGTTCTTCTCCGAATAGGAGACCGTCAGGTCGAGCGCGCCGCCCGCCAGCCATGGCTTGTGGAGTTGCAGCACTTCCTCGACCAGCAGCATCAGGTTGCGGCGCGCCTCGCGGGGCACGATGTGCTTCTCGCAGAACGCCTCGATCTCGGCGTTGAGGGCATAGAGGTCGAAGTCCGGCGAGGCGATGTGCGCCCGGTAGCTGCGCACCCGGTTGATGAACGCCGAGGTCTTCTCGCGCTGCGGATTGTCGAATATCTGCGACGGCGGCCCCTGTTCGTAGATCAGCCCCTCGTCCATGTAGAACACGCGGTTCGACACGTCGCGGGCGAAGTCCATTTCGTGGGTGACGATCACCATGGTCATGCCCTCCTTGGCGAGCCGCCGGATCACCGACAGCACCTCGGAGACCATGGTGGGGTCGAGCGCCGAGGTGGGCTCGTCGAACAGGATCACCTCCGGCTGCATGGCAAGGCACCGGGCGATGGCGACGCGCTGCTTCTGTCCGCCGGACAGCTCGTCCGGGAAGGCGTAGGCCTTCTCGCCCAGGCCCACCAGGCGCAGCAGGTCCATGGCGCGCGCCTCGGCCGCCGCCTTGTTCTCCCGCTTCAGCTTGACCGGCGCCAGAGTGAGGTTGTCGAGCACCGACAGATGGGCGAACAGGTTGAACTGCTGGAACACCATGTTCATCTTCTGGCGAACCCCGGCCACATTGGCCTTGGGGGCGAGAATATCCTCGTCGTCGATCCAGATGGCGCCGCCGCTGGGCTGGTCCAGCAGGTTGAGGCAGCGCAGGAAGGTGCTCTTGCCGGTGCCGGACGGCCCGATGATCGACACCACCTCGCCCCTGGCAATTTCGACATTGATGTCGGCGAGGACGACCAGGTCGCCGAAACGCTTCGACAGGTGCTCGACCCGGATCATGCGGCACCTGCCTTCCGGCGCGTGTATTTGGGGTCGGTCTTGCGCTCCAGATAGCCCAGCGACTGGATCAGCGTCCACGAGATCAGGAAGTACAGGATCGCCACCATAATCAGCGGGAAGAACGCGTCGAAGGTCCGGCTGCGGATGATGTCGCTGGCCTTGGTCAGGTCCTGCACCGCGATGTAGCCGACGATGGAGGTCATCTTCACCATGGAGATGACCTCGCCCTTGTAGACCGGCAGGATGCGCCGGACGGTTTGCGGCAGCACGATGTAGGTGAACGCCTGCACCTTGGTGAAACCCATGGCGACGCCGGCTTCGGACTGGCCCCTGTCGACGCTCTCGATGCCGCTGCGGTAGATTTCGGCCCCGTAGGCGGCGAAGTTCATGCCGAAGGCGATCACCGCGACGATGATCGGGTTGATGTTCACCGAGGCGAACACGACGTAGAAGATCAGCATCAGCAGCACCAGCACGGGAATGCCGCGCAGCAGCGAGATGTAGATCTTCGCCTGCACCGACAGCAGCGCGCTGCGCGACATCCGCATGAAGCAGATCACCCCGCCCAGCACGGTGCCGAACAGGGTGGCGAGGATCGAGATCAGCACCGTGACCTTCAGGCCGTCCCACAGCAGCAGGTAGCGCTTCTCGTGGATGATATTGCTGTGGAAGCTGTCGGCGGTTCGCTGGAAGAACGACCGCTCCGGCTCGGCGCCGGCGGCGGCGGCGCCGGCCACGTCCGCCTTGCGCACGGCGGCCCAGCTTTCCATGGCGAAGTAGGGATTGGAGAAGTCGATCTGCTGCTTGCGCTCGTCGGTGATGTAGATGGACGCCGCGATCATGTCGACCTTGCCGGCGGCGACGGCGGCGATCAGGGCGCCGAACTCCATGTCGGCGATCTCCAGCTCCTTGCCCGCATACGCCGCGAAGCGCCGCGCCAGCTCGACGTCGAAGCCGATCATCTCGCCGTCCTGCACGCCCGAGAACGGCATGCTGCCGCCGGTGGTGCCGAGGACGATCTTGCCCTTGGGGCTGGCCGCCCCGATCTCGGGCATGGCCCATTCGCGGTGGTCGATCCAGCGCACCGTCATGTCGTCATAGACGCCGTTGCTGCGGATTTCGGTCAGGAAGGCGTCGAAATCGCCGCGCAGCGGATTGCCCTTCCTGAACCCTACGCCCATGGGCAGGGTGAACAGCGGCGGCCCGAACCGGGTGAGGTCCGGCCGCTCGCGCAGGATCTCGCGCAGCGGCTCGGCATCGTAGAGGATCGCATCGACTTTCCCGGTGTTGAGCGCCAGCACCACGTCGGGAAACGACTGGTAGTGCTGGATGTCAGCCTTGGGCCACTTCTCCAGCGCGTAGCCGTCATAGACCGTGCCCATCATCACGCCCAGGCGCTTGTCGGCGAGATCGTCCAGCGAGCGCAATTCCAGCCCGCCGCCCGCGACCGGGCCGGAAGCGGCGCCATCCGGCTTGCGGGTCAGCAGCACTTGTGCGTTGGCGAAGTAGGACTGGGTGAAATTGACCGACTTGCGCCGCTCGTCGGTCGCCGTCATGCCGGTGACGATCATGTCGATCTTGCCCGACGCCAGCGACGGGATCAGCGCCATGAACTTCATGTCGTGGAACTCGATGGGCCGGTTCAGCCGGTGCGCGATCAGCCGCGCCAGCTCGCCGTCGTGGCCGGTGACCCTGCCGTCCTTGTCGATGAAGCTGAACGGCTCGCGGGTGGCGGCGACGCCGATGCGTAATGGCTCGCCTGTCTCCGGCAGCTTGATGTCGGGCTCGTCATAGGGACTGAGGTCGTCCTTGAACCAGCGGCGCTTCATGTCCTCGAAGACGCCCTCGTTGCGCAGGTCCGAGATGATCCGGTTGACGTCCTCGAGCAGCGCGGTCTGGTCCTTGCGGACGGCGATGGCGGTGTTCTCGTTGGTGAGGCGTTCCTCCAGGTAGCGGAACTCGGCGTTGGTCTTGGTCACCTGGATCGCCGTCGACAGGGCGGTGACGATGCCGTCGATCTGGCCGGACTTGACCGCGGCGACGGCGTCCATGATGTCGTCGAAGCTCTTGATGTCGGCTTCGGGGAACGCCTGCTTGGCGTAGACCTCGCCGGTCGAGCCGGTCATCACCCCGACGCGGGCATGCCTGGCGTCCTCGACCTTCTCGATGGCGGGCCGCTCCTCGCCGCAGCCGGCGACGGCCGCCGCCACAAGCGCCAGAGCTCCCAGAATAGCCGTCCGAATTCGCAAGCGCGCGGCCCCCGAGCGTCCGGCCCCACCGCCAGCCCGCGCAATGGTTTTACCGGAAGCAACCGGTTCGTCCAATTGAAGATTTGGCTGCCGCTCAGTCGTCGCGCCTGATTCCGTCGAGCATCCGGGCGAGCGTTTCCCGCTCGGCCTTTTCCGCCTGCTTCTGCGCCCTGGTGCGGCCGTGCAGCGCGCGGTTGGCGGCCGCTTTCGCCGCCGCCTCGCTTCGGCTCTTGGCCTTGCGGGCCAGCCTGAGATTGACGACCTTGGTCATGGCCCGATGTGACGCCCGCCCGCGGCCGGTGTCAACGGCGCGGATGCGCTGGCCCTGCCCGTCCGCTTGCGTCACTGTTGCGCAGGGAAACAGCACAACGGGGACCACCGGGATGGCATCAGTTTCGACGAGGCGGCCGCATCTGGCCGCGCTGGCGATCGCGCTGGCGATCTTCACCCTGGCCGCGGCTCCGGCCCGCGCCGACGCGCCGGCCGCGCCCAGCCCGCAGGCGGTGCAGGAGCTGCTCGACAAGCAGGCCATCGCCGAAGTGATGATGACCTACTGCCGGGCGCTCGACCGGCTGGACGAAGAGTTGCTGCGCAGCGTGTTTCATCCCGACTCCCAACACAACCACGGCTTCAAGGGACCGAGCTCCGACCCGAGCGCGAAAGGCGCGGACGGTCAGCCGGGCGACTTCGTCGGCCACGCCATGCAGGTGTTGGCCACCATGACCAGAGCCCATCACCAGCTCGGCAACATCTTCATCGAGGTGCAGCCGGGCGGCACCGTCGCCTACACCGAGGCCTATTTCACCGCCTATGAACGCATGCGCGCCAAGGGCGATCCGAAAGCTGCCCCCAATGCCTGGGACACCGAGATGGATATGTGGGTGGGCGGACGCTACATGGACCGCATGGAGAAGCGCAACGGCGTGTGGAAGATCGCCCGCCGTACCGGCACGACCGACTGGCAGCGCATGGAGCCGCCCTCGTCGCAGAACTATTCGGCGGTGCCGCGCGAGATGCAGTCGCTTCAGGGCAAGGACGACTTCGTCTACCGCCGTCATGAGGTTTACGGCGACTAGGAACGCGCGGAAGTCCAAGCTTATGCAGCCTCGGTCAGGAACCAGACACGCGGCCCACCGTTAGCGCGCTGTTCCGTCGAGGTGGTCCATGCAGACGTTTCAGCAACGCCAAGAGGCAGCACCAGCCGCGCCGGTCGAGCCGGTCGTGGCGGCAGAGCTGTTCGGCGCCGAGACGCTTCGCAATTGGGCGCATGTCAGCATGATCGGCATGTTCCTCATCCTGGTGATCGGGTGTCTCTACCTGGCGTCGACGGTGTTCATCCCGCTCGTCGCCGCGCTGCTGATCGGCTTCGCGCTCGCACCGCTGCAGCGGCCGCTGGTCCGCAAGGGCGTGCCGGCGCCGCTGGTGGCGGCCCTGGCGCTGGCCGCGCTCGTGTCGGTCGGCGCGCTCACCGTTGTCGCCGCCAGCACGCCTGCGCTGGAGTGGATCGACCGGGCCCCCGGGATCAGCAGCCAGCTCCGCGACAAGTTCAGGCCGGTGCTCGACTCCTTCGCCAGCCTGGAGAAGGCCTCCAACGAGGTGGCCCGGATCGCGACCATCGAAAGGAAGCCGCGAACGACGGTGGCGGCCGCCAGCACGCCGGTGATGGGACGCCTGCTTACCGGAATCCAGCAGATGGGGGTCAGCCTGTTCATGATGCTGGTGCTGCTGTATTTCCTGCTGGCGGCCGGCGACATGTTCAAGGAAAAGACCGTGCGGCTGATGCCGACATTCCACGACAAGCGCGCCGTGGTATCGATCGTCAGCACCATCGAGCGGGAGATCTCGTCCTACCTGCTCACCATCACCGGCATCAACGTGGCGATGGGCGCGGTGGTTGGCGCCGGCCTTTACGCGCTGGGGCTGGAGAACGCGCTGTTCTGGGGCATGGTGGTCGCGGTGCTCAACTTCATCCCCTATATCGGCGCGATGGTCGGAATCGCGCTGACCACCGTCGCCGCGCTGTTGCAGTTCCCCGATACCGAGCACGCCCTGCTGGTGCCGCTTGTCTACTTCATCGCCCATGTGCTGGAGGGCAGCTTCATCACCCCCAGCCTGCTCGGCCGCCGCTTCATCATCAACCCGATCATCATGTTCTTCTCGGTGGTGATCTGGACCTGGCTGTGGGGCATCCCCGGCGCGCTGATGGCGGTGCCGATGACCGTGGTTATGAACGTCATCTTCAGCCACATCCCGTCGCTCAATCCGCTGCACGAATACATCAGCGGCACGCCCCGGCGGCACGCCGTCATCAACTGATTCTGATCACTGAATTTCCGTCGAACGGGAATGAACCTGCCTCCTGTGCGTTGATCTCCCAGTGGGCCGCGAAAAGTCCGCAACCACTCGAGGAACCAATGAGAAATACCGCATTCATTCTATTGCTGGGCATCACCGCGGCTGCGGGCGGCCCCACCGTAGCGCAGGAGATCAGCGGAGACGCGAATCCCGCGGGCGGCAAGGCCGAGTCGTCGCAGATACAATGGGAAGCCCGGTGGACCGGTGATGCCGATGCGCCGGTCGATGCCGGCGCGCCGGACGACGCGGCGATTGCCGCGGAAGCCGCCAATGCCGGCGGCGGCCCGCCCACGCCAATCGTACCGACAGCCTACTCGGCCGGGGGGACCGATCGGCCGTCGCCGCTCAGGTAGCTTCGGGCGGCTGCGGCGCCGCATGCGCCTTGTGCTTGCGGCGCGGGATGAAATGCATCACGGCGACGATCACGCCGCCGATGACGAAGCCGACGGCGGCCGACCCGACCGCGAATCCGAGCCATTCGGTCACCACGCCGATGCCGGGAACCTGGCCCGTCCAGTGGGAAAACAGCTCCACCAGATGCGGAATGGTCTCCAGGTGGAAGTCGTGCAGGCCATGCACGATGATACCGCCGCCGACCCACAGCATGGCCGCCGTGCCGACGATCGACAGCCCCTGCAGCAGCGGCGGCATGGCCCTGAGCAGCCCGTGGCCCAGGCTGCGCATCAGCGGCTGCTTGCGCTGGGACAGATGCAGCCCGATATCGTCCATCTTGACGATGAATCCGACGACGCCGTAGACCGCGATGGTGATCGCGACGCCGACGACCGCGAGCGCCGCCGCCTGGATCGCGAGCGGCCTGTCCGCCACGTCGGCCAGCGCGATGGCCATGATCTCGGCGGACAGGATGAAGTCGGTACGGATCGCGCCCGCCACCTTCACCGCCTCCAGCTCGGCGGAGCTGAGCGCCAGCTCCTCCAGCGCCTCGTCCTCGCCATGATCGCCGAAGGCCTCGATGATCTTCTCGGTGGCCTCGAAGCACAGATAGGCGCCGCCCATCATCAGCAGCGGCGTCACCGCCCACGGCGCGAAGGCGCTGAGCGCCACCGCGCCCGGCAGCAGGAACAGCAGCTTGTTGCGCAGCGACCCGCGGGCGATCTTCCAGATGATCGGCAGCTCGCGGTCGGGCGTGAACCCCATGGCGTAGCTGGGAGTGACGGCGGTGTCGTCGACCACCACGCCGACGGCCTTGGTGCCGGCCTTGCCGGCGGCCATGCCCACGTCGTCGATCGAGGCGGCGGCGATCTTGGCGATGCCCGCGATGTCGTCCAGCAGTGCGGCGAGACCAGAAGCCATTGAGTACCCTTACGGAATCCCCGCGCACGCATGCCCGGACGGGCACCGGTTGAAACAACGGGACGGCATCGCAACGAACCTATGCGTCCGCGAGGTTTCCCTCAAGTCGCTATCCGTTGACGGAGACATGTCCGCCGTGCACACGCCCGCCGGGACCGCCGCTACTTGAGCGCCAGCGGGTTGACCGGCGAACCGACCGCGTTGGTGAACGGGATCGGCGGCGCCGACAGCAGGAATGTGTAACGCCCGTCATCGGCGCAGTCGGCGGCCAGCGCGTCCAGGTTGAACATCTCGCCGAGCGGGCAGCCCATGTCGCGCAGGCACAGCATGTGGAACGCCAGCGGCATTTCCGAGCGGAAGACCGGCGGCCCCAATATCTCCACGCCCAGATTGTCGGCGCACACCGCCGCCAGCGAGTGGTCGTGGACCCACTCGGCGCAGCGGGGATCGAGCCCCGGCTGCATGCCGCTGAACGCCGCCCGGTCGCGTTCCACCGTAAACCGCTGGATGTGGCCGGTGCGGATCAGGACGATATCGCCCGTCATCATCCTCACGCCCTGCGCCGCGCAGGCCGCGTTGAGGTCGTCGACGGTGATGGCGTAGTCGTCGGGCAGCCGGTCGGCGCGCTTGAGCCGGAGAATGTCGAGCAGGACGCCGCGCGACATGATGCCCGGCGTCGCCAGGTGCTCGATCCCCAGCCGCGATGCCCCCTTCACGCTCAGCGTGTCGCAGGCCTGGCAGTTGTTGTAGAGCACGCCGTCATAGTGGACATGGGCGAGCGCGTCCCACTGCGTGGCCGCCTGCAGCGGCATGTGGATGACGTCGTCCGAATACCTGGCGCTGGGATGGGCCGGGTTGAGCGGCGTGAACAGGTCGGTGGGATAGAGCTTCGGGTTGAAGCGCCCGGCGCCGAGCTGCGGACCGTCCTTGTCGAAATTCAGGCCCAGGCTGAACAGCTTGCCCGACCGCACCGTGGCCGCGGCGTTCTTCAGCGCCTCGGGCCCGATGTGGTTGAGGGTGCCGCGCTGGTCGTCGTCGCCCCAGCGCCCCCAGTTGCGCAGCCTCTCCGCCAGCCGGTCGAAATCCGCGCGGCTCATGGTGCTCCCCCTGGCCCTAGCCGAATATGTAGGCGCAGAGTTTGTTGCCGTCGAGGTCGCGGAAATAGGAGAAATAGACGCCGGGCGCGCGCTCGCCGGGTGCGCCGTCGTCGGTGCCTCCGAGTTCGATCGCCTTGGCGTAGAACGCGTCCACCTCGGCGCGCGAGTCGAGGCTGAAGGCGATCATCGTGCCGTTGCCGACCGTCGCCAGCTTGCCGTCGAACGCGCCGATCACGCCGAACATGCCGGCGTCGCCCGAATAGAGCCGCCCGCCCGACGGATGCTCGAAGCGCGGCGTCATGCCGATGCTGCCGAGCAGCGCGTCATAATATGCCTTCGCCTCTTCCAGCCGGTTCGAGCCGACGGTGCAGTAGCTGAGCTTGGCCATGATGGTCATCCTCCCTGAAGTGGTTCGGGGAGCATCCGCATCGCGGCGTTGGATGTCAACGCATGGCGGATGACATCTATTTGAGCTCGACCATGATTTCCCGGTAGCGGCCGCTGCCGACGTTCATCGCGTCGTGGGTCGCCGTGGTCCGCAGCCGGCCTGATGTGGCGATGCCGTCGCTGACCTCGAAGAAATAGGTATCGTCCGCCTCGAGGGTCACTTCGGCCGGATTCTCGCCGTTGCCGTCGGTGGCGCGCAGCGTCGAGCCCTCGATCACATGGATGATGTAGCTCATCTCGTGGCGGTGCACGCCGGTGCTCTCGCCGGGCTCGAGCAGCAGTTCCCAGACGATAACCTTGTCGTTCTCCAGCAGTTTCCTCGTCGCAACCTCGGCCATGCCCGCCTCCCGTCGATCCCGATGCCACAGCATCCTCCGGTTCGGGCAATTGATAAAGCGCCGGCTTGATCCGTTCGCGCCCGGCGGCGCGAGTCGCTGGGGCCTGTTGCCGTTTCGGCCGCACCCGGAGGATTCAGCACCGGTGAATGCAGTGTCTGTCGCGGCATGGACAGACACGCTACAATGCCCCCGAACCAAAACGGGGAATCGACATGAGCGACAACAAATATTACCGGCGGGTGCCGGAATGGCCGAAATATCCCGAGGACATGATCTTCGAGATGGGCTCGGGCGTGACCGTCGACGACGACGGCGTCGTCTACCTGTTCACCCGCGACCTCGAGCACTGGGCCGCCCATCCGCTCGCCATGAGCGCCAAGATGGGCAAGAGCAGCGTCTCCATGTTCGACCGGCAGGGCAACTACCTGGGCAAGTGGGGTCCGTCCGACGAGCCGGGCTTCGCGCTGGGCGCCCACACCATCTACTTCATCGACGGCCACATCTGGACCGTCGACCGCGACGGCCACATGGTCAAGAAATACACCAAGGACGGCAGGCTGGTGCTGAGTCTCGGCACCCTGGGCAAGCCGGGCAACGCGCCCTACCTGTTCAACGGCCCCACCGGCGTCGAGGTGCAAAAGAACGGCAACATCGTCGTCACCGACGGCTACTGGAACGCCCGCATGATCTGGTACACGCCAGACGGCGAGTACATCAAGGAGATCGGCGGCTGGGGTAACGCGCCGGGCCAGTTCAACTCGCCGCACGCCGTGGCGCAGACGCCGGACGGCCGGCTGCTGGTGGTCGACTTCCGCGGCGGCGACATGCATTCCTACATGACCGTGCCCGGCCAGATCGCCGCGGAACGCACGGTGAAGGACCCGGACCGCAAGAGCCGCATCCAGGTGTTCGACCCTGACGGCAACTTCCTCGAGGAATGGACCCACCTCACGCCGCTCTCCATCCTGGTCAAGGGCAACCGCATCTATGCCAGCGACGAGTTCCACGACCTGGTGGTGATGGACGCGACCACGTTCGAGATCCTCGAGCGGCACGAGAACCTGGCGATCTACATCCACCAGCTCGCGGTCGACGACCACGGCGATTTCTACACCGCCACGGTCTATCCGGAGCACAAGGGCGCCGCGCGCGGCCGGGAAGGACCGTCGCACAACCGCTGGACCCGCGAGCCGGCCGACGAGAAGGCCGCGTCCCGCAAGCCGGTGTCCGAGCACGCCTGAACCGTCCATCGCCACCGCGGCGGCGGCTTTGCGCGCAAAATGGTTGCGCGCGGGGCCGCCGCTCGCTTAATGCACTGAAGACGACGAAAATCCCGGGGAGACGAACACATGCCGCAGGTCATCATTCACGCCCATATCGACTTCGCCGACCAGGCCACCCGCGACGAGGCCATCCGGCTGTGCGCGCCGGTGCAGTGGAAAACCCGCACCGAGGAGCCCGGCTGCCTGGAATACTGTTTCGCGGCTGATCCCTGCGTGCCGACGCGCGTTACCGTCCACGAGCTGTGGGAGGATCATGCCTCGCTGCACGCCCATTTCGCCCACCACTATTACGACCAGATGCGCCAGATCTTCGGGCCGCTGAAGCCGACCGGCTCGTGGAACCGCATGTACGAGATCGGCCGGGATTCGTCGGTCTACGCGCCCGGCGGCAAAATCCGCGAGAAGTTCTTCGAGGACGCGTAGGGCCGGCTACATCGTCGAATTGATCTGGCCGCCGTCGATCAGGAAATTCTGGCCGACGATGTAGCCGGCCTGCGCCGAGCACAGGAACGCGCAGGCCTCGCCGAACTCGTGCGGCGTGCCGAGGCGCCGGGCGGGAATCGTGGCGAGCATGCCCGCCATCACCTCGTCCTCGCCCTTGCCCTGCTGCTGGGCCATGGCGCGGATGGGCACGCGGATGCGGTCGGTGTCGAACGCGCCGGGCAGCAGATTGTTGATGGTGACGTTGTGCTCGGCCAATTGCCGCGAGATGCCGGCGATGAAGCCGGTCAGGCCGGCGCGGGCGCCGTTGGACAGGCCGAGCGGCGCGATCGGCGCCTTCACCGCGCCCGAGGTGATGTTGACGATGCGGCCGAACCGGCGGGCGATCATCGGATCGACGGTCGCCTTGATCAGTTCGATGGCGCTGAGCATGTTGGCGTCGAGCGCGGCGATCCAGTCGTCGCGGGTCCAGTCGCGGAAATTGCCCGCTTTCGGGCCGCCGCAGTTGTTCACCAGGATGTCGGGCTCGGGGCACGCCGCCAGCACCGCGGCGCGGCCGGCCTCGGTCGCCACGTCGGCGACCACGGCGGTCACCGCCGCGCCGGTTTCGGCGCGGATCGCGGCGGCGGTTTCCCGCAGCGCCTCTTCCCCGCGCGCCGAAATGGTCAGCACGGCCCCCTCGCGCGCCAGCGAGAAGGCGCACGCCCGGCCCAGCCCCTTGGATGCCGCGTTGACGATGGCGGCGCGGCCGCGAATGCCCAGGTCCATTGAAAAGCTCCCCTGCGAAACTGCGTAAAGTCCTGTTCTACAGGACATCCCCGGTCGACGGGAAGCGCCGCGCATCCATGGCGAGGGCGCCGTCAATTAAGTGCACTGTCACCGAAACAACCGAAACAGAAGCCAGGGGCTGGCGCATCGAATGGTTCCGAACATGCTTCCTCCGGGGAATCGGTTCTAGAACAGGCTGCCGATGGCTACGAAGGCAGCCTTCTCGCCGCCCTCGGTGATGCCGACGCCGACCAGCAGCGGGCCGATGAAGGTATCCATTCCGATGAACACCGAACCGCCCCAGCGCATGCGGCCGAGGTCTATGTCGGACATTCTGCTGAAGACGCCGCCATATTCGACGGAAGCGCCGGCATAGAGCGGCACCCTGAAGGCCGCCGGGCCGAAGCCGCCGATCTCGTTATAGTAGACCGCCCGCGCCAGCAGAGCCTGACGTCCCGAGAGCGCCTTGGCCGGAAGGCCGGACAACCGGAACGGGCCGCCAAGCTCGGCGTAGTCGCCGACCGGCCGCTCCCCATCCCAGGACAGATCGGCCATGGCCCCCAGGACGAGGGTGTTGCGGCCCCACGATCGGGCGACATTGACACTGAGCCGCGACGCCTGGAAATCGTGGCTGGCGCCAAAGGCGCCATCCGACCAGTCGTATCGGCCAACCGCGAACACGCCGCTGCGGGGAAAGTTGAGATTGTCGAACGTATCGTAGACAACGCCGAGCGAAACGCGCGCGGTCGTATAGTGATCGGTGGGAATGGCTGCCGCCGAGCGGCTGCGAAGCGCCGCCGTACCGCCGCCGAAGGCGGTGTAGACCATCAGATCGTCGGAGACGTTGACGCCCAGTCGGAGTTCGCCGCGTATCTCGCCCAGGCGGTCGCGGCGCTCCGCCGGCGTGCCGTAATCGAGGCTGATCGGCCGTTCGCCGGCGAATACCGCGGGCGTGAGGTGAAACCGGCCGGCGGGGTCCAGCGGCTGGTAGAACTCGCTGTAAACCGCCATCGTCTGGCCGATGATCGCCTGGCTGCGCCACTCGGCGTTGAGACTGTTGATCGCCGAGCGCGTGTAGGCGACGCTGAAATCGTAGGTCGCCTCGCCGTTGAAGTCGTTGGTGAAACGCGCTCCGAAGCGGAGATAGTCCTTCCCCGAAGGATGCGGCCTCGCGTCGATGACTACCGTGCTGCGGTCGCCGGAACCATCGATTCTGTAGCCAACAGTCTCAAACAGCCCCAGACCGTAGATGGCGCTCATGTCGCGGTCGAGTTGGCGCGTGTCGAGCGACTGGCCGGGCCGGGTCTCCATCCGGGCGAGAAGCACCGCATCGGCGACTCCCGGACTGCCCTCGAACCTGATGTCCGCGACGACACCGCGGTGTTCCACCGGAGCGAGCGGGCCGGCCGTGGCGTCGCCCGCCCCGGCCGCCTGTGCGACCTGCACAAGCCGCTCGCGGACGCCGCGCGCCGATCGCTCTCCCAGCGGCACCGTCTCCGACACCCTGTCGAAATCGGCGGCCGTGATGTCGCCGGTATCGGTGAGGATCAGTATGTCCTGGGGACGCAAGGTCGCGAGTTGGGCCCGCGTAGCCTGTACCATCATGACATCGATCGTCTGGTTCAGGATGCTCAACGCGGAAGTCAGCTCCTCGGGGCGCTTCAGCGTCTCGGTAAAGCCGGAGACGATGATGATGTCGGCGCCGAGGCTCCTCGCGACACTGATCGGGACGTTGTTGACGACACCACCGTCGACGAGGACGCGTCCTTCGATCGTCACCGGCGGGAAGACCGCCGGGACCGACATGCTGGCCCGCATGGCGGCCGCCAGGTCTCCGGACCCGAGCACCACCTCATCGCCGGTCATGACGTCGGCCGCGACCGCCCTGTAGCGGCGAGGCAACGCGTCGAAGTCATGCACCGCGACGGCCGGCCGGGTCAGCTCTCGCATGACCAGGGCAAGCTTCTGTCCCTTGATCGCGCCCTGCGGCAGGTTTGGCTTGCCATCCTTGATGCGCAGGCGGGCATCGGCAAGAAATCCGACATCGTCGCTCTTGCGGCGAATGGTCAGGTCCTGGCGCGGGGTCTCGTCCACGAACAGGTTTCCCCAGTCGACCTGCTGCACGAGCTTCTCGAGCTCATCGCCGTCATGGCCCATCGCGTAGAGGCCGCCGACAATGGCGCCCATGCTGGTGCCGACGACGATGTCGATCCGAACCCCGGCGCGTTCGAGTTCCTTGATCACCCCGACATGGGCGATGCCCTTTGCCCCGCCGCCTGCCAGGACCAGGGCGATGCGCGGACGTTTCTCCTGAGACGCGCTATCGGCGCGGCGCTCGTCGGCCTGCCCTGGACTGATCGGCAGGAGCGCGACCAACGCGGCCAACGCCAACGAAAGCAGCCCAGCGGCCCGACGACCGCTCCGTCCTGCCCTGCTCTCCCGGCGGGCGGGCATCACAGCTTTGCGGAGAGATAGAGGAGAACGCCGCCGTAGGAATTGGAGAACGCCGCCGTCCAGGGCTCGTTCTTCACCTTGCCGCTGAAATCGAAATAGTTGTAGGCGAGGCCAACACCCACGTTTCTGACGAAATAGTATTCGATGTAGGCCTTTGCATCGATCAGGCTGCCGCTGTAGTCGCCCACGGAGAGGCTGAGCCACTGCGCAGATACGCCGCCGATCAAGCCTGGAGCGATCTGGTAGTCTCCCGACAGCCCCACCAGCGGAAACGGCCCATCGCTCTTGGTCGTCTCGGTGTGGCCACGCGCCAGGACTCCGTTCACGACGGCATCTCCGGTAACTATGGCGCCGAGCCGCAGGAAATGGACGCCGACCGAGGCAGCCAGTTCCAGATCCCGGGACTTGTAGAACGAGTACGCGTAGCTGACAGGGATCACACGCCAGCTGAACTTGGTCTCGACCAGGCCGTTCACCTGATAGACCGCGTCCTGCCACTCGAACTCGCGGTCGATCACCTCCTCGCCGGATCGGCCGACCTGGTAAAAGCCAACCAAGAGGCGGTGCCGGGGAAAGAACCGCCAGTAACCGTCGACCCGATAGGTCCCCTTGGATTTGCTGAGGCCGAGCCTGTCCTCGAGATCGACATTGCCGTCGGACTGGTTCCTCGTCGCGACGGTGAAATCGAATTGGGAGCTCATGCTGGCGAGAAATCCGCCCGCCGAGACCTTCACCGAGTCCTCTCCTAGCGGCAGCGGCTCGGACGCCATCGCACCACCAGCGCTCAGAACCATGAGAACGCCGAGCACCGGCAATATCGCACAGACACGCATTGTTATGACCTCTCATCAGACGACGACGCCAGTACCGAAGCGCTTACGCATGCGGGCCGCCCGTCATCACCAGATGCCATATTACCGCATATCCATAATATTCGATCTGCATTAAACAAATACCCATTATCTTTTCCATGAATATTATTGGCGCAAAATGACAAGAAACTTTGTAAATATTGAGTAATTATTGGCATGAACGTGCGTCAATAGTGACCAACCAAGACACGGGTGCATCCGAAGGGCACCCAAGGCCGCTCAACGCTGCCGACATGACAGGCCGGCCCGATGACAAGGCAGGCCGTATGACAGGCCGGCGCACTCTCGCCCGGCTCCACTGGCACGCGCCGGCCTGACATACCAGGGTTGAACGGCATCGGGCGGCTCTCCGGCCGGCAACAGCCGTTGGCGCGAAATGACATGAGGGCTGGGCGGCCCGCGGGGGACTATGGAAGCGTCCACGATCCGCCGGCTTTCCGATTGCCGCCTTCGGCTCGACTGCGGCAATCCCATGGCCGGGCCGACCCTCACACGTCTCCGCCCTGCCCCATCGACACGACAGCCATCCAAAGGGAGTGAACCGAATGCCTACAGAAAGATCCCGCGTTCCGAACAGGCGCAGCGCGTCTCGAGGAACGTTCACGGTCCGCGCGGCGCTGATAGCGCCTTTGCTGGCGCTGGGCGCCACTACCCCGGCGATGGCGCAGGATACCGGCGACCACGCGCGCGAGGTGCTCAAGAACATGTCCGACTATCTCGCGAGGACACCGGCATTCACGATGCAATACACGTCGGACGTGGAGGTGATCAGCCATGGCGGCCAGACGGCCATGTCGGGGCTGAAGCTGCAGTTCGGCAGCCACGGCTCCGCGACCGTCAAGCGACCCAACATGATCCGTGCCTCGCGGACCACCAGCTTCGCGGATGTCGACATCATTTCAGACGGCAAGACCCTGTCGCTGCATGGCAAGAAGGTCAACGCATATGCCCAGGCCGGAGCCTCTCCGAACCTGGACATGCTGATCGACGACGTACGGGCTCATTCGGGGATCGACTTCTCCGGCGCGGACCTGTTGATGTCCGACGTCTACAGGGAACTCATCGAGCCCGTCGAACAGGCCTATTACCTCGGGTTGGACATGGTGGACGGCGTGGAGTGCGATCACCTCGCGTTCCGGACACCCGATGTCGACTGGCAGATCTGGATCCAGGCCGGCGAGAAGCCGATCCCGCGCAAGTACATCATCACGAGCAAGTGGACCACGGGCGCGCCGCAATACGCGCTTCGCATCACCGGCTGGAACGACAAGCCGGAGATCACGGCCGATACCTTCGCCTTCAAGCCACCGCCCGGTGCCCGCACCGTCAATATCGACGAGCTGGAGGGGGCGGGCGACCTTCCCAGGTCAATCGGGATCGGAGGTCGATGATGAAACGCCTATCCACCTCGATGCGCGCGATCGCCCTGACGGCAGTCGCCGCCCTCGCCCTCGACGCCGGCGCCAATCTGGCCAGCGATGCAGGGCTCGTCGCCTCCGGCGGCATCCTCGTCTCGGAAGCCGGGGCGGTGGTCGGCGCCCCCGCGACGCCGCTCAGCGTGGCCGGGGTCGCGCGCCGAACCGCGCGGCGCACCGTGCAGGCCACGACAACCTATGTCGCCGTCCTGCCGCAAGGCTGCACGACGACGGTGATCAACGGGTCGACGATCTATCAGTGCGGCGCGACCTATTACCAGCAGAGCGGCAACCAGTACGTCGTCGTCACGATCGACTAGCGCCGGCATGAGGCCCCGCCCGACCACGGGTGGTCCAGGCGATGCGGCGGGTCCAGACCCCCTCTGCCCGCATCGCCTGACACAAACGAAGCCGGCCCGAGCGGGCCGGTGGTCGACCTGAAAACGGCGGCGGCCCAGGGAGCCACCGCCGTCGTAGTTGGACGTTCGCGCGTCGGCCCCTTACGGACCAACGGTCTCGCCGTTACGGCGTGGCGACCACGTACACCACGTCGTTGCCGTACCACGTCTTCTGATAATAGACCGTGCCGCAGTAGTGGTACTGCACACCATTCTTGACCACGACCGTGCATCCTGTCGGGAGCGACCGGTAGTAGGAGCCGACGACGGCCGCGGTGGTCACGGCGACCGCGCCTATGACGATACCGGCAGCGACGGGACGATACGGATAATGGCCATGTCCATGGTAGTAGCCGCCATGATAGTCGCGGTCGATGTCGACATTGATGTCATTGCCGACATTGATGTTTCCACTGTTGATGTTGCCGTTGTTGACGCGGTCGCCGCCCCGGCCCTGGAAGTTGTTGTTGGAGCCGGCGACCGACGAGTTGGCAAGGGATCCTCGGCCGCCGCGATCTCCGCCGGACCGTTGCGGGCCCGCGTTGGCCGTACTTGCGGCAACCATGGCGAGGCCGCCCAGAAGGCAAGCGGCGAAACGCCAGCCGCCGAGCATGGATCGCGGTTTCATTGCTGGATTGTGCGACATGTGATGGTCCTCTCAGGGTTTGGCGGCTTCGGGGGTCGCGGTCACGAGCGGAATCTCGGACGCTCCCTGCGGCGGGGTAAACACGAAGGTGGAGGCGTCGATGCGCGGGGAGAGGTTCCAGCGCAGAACGGCCTGGTACTGCGGATCCCCAACCTGGTAACGCGTAGTGATGACGATCTTGCGGGGGACCGGGCGAGCGCCCTGCTCCACCCACAGTTGCCAGTCGACATTAAGCTGGCGAAACGCGAGGTGGTCGCACTTGACGCCGTCGATCACCGACTCGCCGACGAGCACGCCGCCCCGGACGGCTTCGGTAAGCGTTCCGGCGACGGCCTGGTACAGCACGTCGATCATGGGCATCTCGACGCCAGCCTCGAGCAGATCTCCGATGAGCTGTTCGAGACTGTTCGGCACCGCGACCTTCACATAGGCGTCGTCGACAGGCGAATAGATGACCGCATTGGCGCCGTCATAGACGATGGTACGGTCGCGAAGATCTCCCTCGAGCTTTGCCCGGAGCTTGTCCGGCCGCTGCACAAGGAGCTTGCTGCGCTCGTTGTGCTGCAGCTTGTAGCCAAGCGCCACGACCTCGTCCCGGGTGGAATCGGCCTCGATCTCGAAGGCCTGAAGCCCCTTCAGATACGCGGTCATGCGGGTGACGACCGCCTGCGCCTGGGGAGAAATGTACCGCGAGGGCACGGCCTCCGCGGCGGCTCCCTGTGTGCTCGCGGCCGCCTCCTGCGCCGCAGCTGGCTGAGGTGCGGCCAGGAGAGCTGCCGATAACAGCAATGGGCCGATGGATTTTTTGTAGAGCATGCTTCATGCATCCTGTTGTTGGGTTATTGCCTTCGCGAAGCCGCGGCCGCCGCGGGCCTCTCTCCTGCGGGCAGCGCCAGGACGCCCAGGACGTCCTGGCCCGCTCATTTTCCCGAATCGCCAGGCGGAGGCCTGTCATTTGACGCCACCGGAGGCGCCGGCCGGCGGACCGGCCCCGGAATTCAGGGCTTCGGCGTCGACCGCGACTGATCGAGAGCCTGCCGTAGGCTGCCGGCCCAGAAATCGAACGCCTTCCTGACCTGCTGCCAGGCGTCGAGGCTGGTGATGCGGCGCGTCCTGTTGTTGATCCGATCCCCCTGCCTGTCGCCAGCCAGCGCCAGCACCTCACCGGTCGCACCGTCGACAAGGGCCGCCTCGAGCCTCATCTGGATGGCGTACTCGCCAAGGGTGTAGGTTCGTCCCGTTTTGGCCCGCTTGGAAAATGCGAGCCAGACGTCCGCGAGCTGGGCTCGGATCACGAGCGTTCCCGGGCCAGGCTTATCGACGATCTTGTAGCGACCATCCGACGACAGCTGGCGCGTCATGGCATCGCGGGCATATTCGTTGAGCCGCTTCAAATCCCCGGCATCGAGGCGGTACATGTCGCGGTTCGCGGTATCGTAGCGAACCTCGATCGGCTCGATCACCACCGAGTTGTATGCCTTCAGATCAAGGCCGGCGACGGAGTAGACCAGACCAAGCTTCGTATCCTCGAGCCTGACCAGCTCGCGCTGCGGCTCGGCCGGCGCGGCACCGGTCTCCGCACCGGCGTCGACGGCCCAGGCGATGAGGGTGAGCATGGCGGCGAGTGCGTACCAATTCTTCTTCATCTCGATCTCCCTCTAGGGTTGCATAGGTCGAGGGTGGGGTCCGGCTGCCGCGCGCTCATGTCATCTTGCGCCATCCGCTGGCCGGCAGCAGCGCCCTGCGAGGCCGTCAGAACAAAAGCTCGCCGGGGGCGCCGATGCCGCCACTGCGGTGGACGGCAAACAATGCGGCGACGAGGAACGGTGAAGCAGCCGCCAGGATGAGAATGACTATGCTCTTGCCATCGATGGGCAGGAGGCGCATCGACCAGATCTTGCCGGACGCGAGCTGAAGCTGGGTGATCGTCAGCAGATCGGTTCCCCTGGCGAGGTCCCCGGACACCGGCCCGCTCTTCGGCCGGTCGGCCTGCAACTGCCTGCTCAACCGGCTGGCGAGCTTCTGGAGCGCTGTGCGCCCCTGCCACCATGTCCTGACGAGCAACGGCATGAAGGCAGCCAGCGGTGCGGTGAAAAGGCAGACGACAAGCAGAATTGTGACCAAAACCTCGGCAACCGTACCGAGGAGGAGTGTGCTGGCGCCCACCAGGCGGTCGAGGAACGGCCCCACCAGGATGACTGAAACAGCTAGGGCTACAATGGCGAAAGCCCTCGCGGACACGCCGACGAAGCCAATGCCACCGGCCTGGTCCGGGTGGAAGGGCGTTACCTGCAGCTCGAGCCGGCTCATGAGCGTCAGGAAGCGGGTCCAAAGCAGCAGCTGCCAGGCCCAGCCCAGCAGCAGCATGACGACGAGCGGCAGACTGACGAGGCCGTACCACCAGGCTGCCCATGGATAGGTGGCAAGCGAGCCCGCGTCCGACCTGTACCAGGCGGGCGCGGCGTGACCGGGGAGCACTCCGATGGCCCAGGCGACGAGACAATAGCTGAGTACGATCGTCCCCAGGCCGGCCAGACGCGATCGCATGAGGATACGGGTCGAATGGATCGCAGCCTGATGCCGTCCGCGGTCTCGCTGGCTTACCAGACCGCCGGCGAGGAACTCATCCATCAGCACATTGAGGCGCGGCGAGCATACCCCGTGAGCGACCACCAGCAACGGCGCGGCGATCAACAGCCGGAGGTGGGCAGCAACGTCGTTGAGGAATTCCGAGCAGTTGGGCAGGGCCATCATGCCCTGTTGCAGCAGGGTGATCAGCAAGGGCGGATACCAGATAACCATCACAACCATCCCAGCGACGCGGATGTGACTGATTGCGGACGCGTCGGCGAGGCCAAACCATCGCAGGATTCCGTATGGCGGCGCGGCTTCGGACGGACCGGAGCCCTGGCATGGCGGGCCGCCGGTCATGGGACGCCTAACCGGGGATAACGCGTAACCGCGAACATTCGGCTCCGCCCCATCCGGGCCGCTTGTCCGGCCATTGGCTGCATCATCCTCTCTCCGCGCGCCGTGGTCTGGACGGCGCTCCCGCTTACTTGAGTACCGCGTTCAGGCCCTTCGCCGGAACCCGATGGGCGTAGCCTCGTGTATCCTCGCAGTCCGACGATGCGGCTACGCCTCGCTGCGAGGCGCGTGCGATGACGGATCAACCGGGTGGAACCACAGTCGGCGCATGGCGGACCGGTGGACCTCCCACGGCTTGCAGGGGGAAAGCCGGACAGGCGGCGCGGTGACGGTCGCCGGCCGGCTCGGGCGCCGCCTCGCGGACGCGAGACTACAGTAGGCTACAAAGAGCCCGGGGCGTCCGGTGATACGATTCTGGTGAATCGGAAGCGAGCCGCGACGCGATCCCGCGTTGCCGACGGGCTGGAGACACCATCAAACATGACTGCGGAACTCAAGGGCGAGGACAAGGCAATGTCCGCCAATGAACTTGCGATGGAGCGGACCGACCTCGCCGTCCGCCGGACGCTCATGGCGGCGGACCGTTCGTTGATGGCATGGATCCGGACGGGTCTCTCGATGATCAGCTTCGGCTTCACGATCTACAAGATCCTGCAGGGAATGATCGCAAAGGATCCGGACATGGTCGCCAATCCGCGCGGCGTCGCCCTGTTCCTGATCGGTCTGGGGATCGTCGCCCTGGGCATCGGGGTCATCGAATACCGCCATACGGTACGGCAGCTGATCCCCGGCACCCTCGTCGCGCTTCGACGCCCCGCGTTCCCTATCGCGGTGGCCATGGCCGTCATGGGGCTTTTCCTGTTCCTCGGGATCATCATACGGGCGCTCTGAGCCGGGGCCGATCAAAGGCCGCCCATGCAGGGGGCTCAACGCGCGAAGGCCACCAGAAGTCTACCGGATACACGAAAATATATGTCGCATAATGACAAGTATAAATGCGAATTGAACGCGAAGAATTCGGTCATTTCCACCAAACGAGCTCTGAACAACAAGGAGAAGTGACACATGAACCGCCACCTTCGCCCTCTGATCACCCTTGGAGCCCTGGCCTCATTGGCCACGCCGGCCGCGGCCGCGGGAGCCGATGCAGCGACATCGCCCTATACGCCGACCGGCAAGAAGGTGAACTGCATCAATGCCCGCCAGATCCAGAGCACGGATGTCCTCGACAACCAGTCGGTGCTGTTCAAGCTGAGCGGCGGCACCTACTACATCAACCACCTGCCCAATCGCTGCTCCGGCCTGAAGATGCAGGACGGCTTCAGCTACGAGCAGCGCGGCTCCAGCGATCTGTGCAATGTCGATGTCATCAAGCCGGTCAGGACGGGCGCCGGCGCCAGCTACGGGCCGTGCCCACTGGGCGAGTTCGAGGAAGTCACCAAAACCTCGAAGTAGCGATCAAGCGAAGGCCCCGGACCCGCACGAGCGGGTCCGGGGCCTTTTTTGTTTGTAGTCTCCTGCCGGAGGCAGAACCTCTCGCGTGTCGGACAAGGCCGCGAAGCGGCTTGCCAAGGATGACGACACCGATGTCGCCAGAGAAACGGTTCCAAGCGTCTAACTCGCGGTGGTACCGGCTTTGAGATTGATCGGCGCCTTACCCACCGGCGACCTGCAGGCCTGTGGGCCGTGGTTTCAAACTCCTCATTTCCTCGGGTATTCGGGACTAGAACGTGAACCTGAAACCTAGCTGCGGACCATGCATCGCGGCGTCGTAGACGAAATGGTCGGGTGTATTGACCAGGCCGCGCGAATAGTTGGCATCGAGATAGCGGTAACCGAGAGTGACCGCGACACGCCTGCTGACGTCGTAACCAAGCCCGGCAAAGACCTGCCAACTGAACTTCGAGCCAACTCCAAACCCGCCGATGTCGCCGCGCACCCTGAGCGTAAGGCGCTCCGTCAGCGGGACGGTCAGGCGGATACCGATGAGCGGATCAACCCAGTCGGCGGCGCGGCGCAGGGCCGGGTCGAGCAAGGGTCCCGAGAGATCCGCATACAACCTGACATTCCAGTAGCGAATACCGGCGAACCCGTCGAGTGTAGCGCGCTCGCCGACATGCCACCGGTAGAATGCCTCCGCTTCGAACACGGTCAGCTTGGAAGTCAGCTCCGCGAACCTTTCGCCGACGAGGTCCTGCTTCAGGCCCAGCTTCAGATATTGGAAGTCGCTGATCACTCCCCACCGATCGTTCGTCGCTTCTGCGTTCAGCATGGCGGCGATCTTCAGGTTCTTCAGAAGATCGCCGAAATCGGCGTCGATATCGCCCTGAGCGCGGCCGATCGCGGCATTGCCGTCGAGCGAGCCCATGTAGACGTATGGCTCCATGATGAACTGCCACTTTTCCTCGGCAGCCGCATCGCTCGCGAAGGCGATCGCCACTAGCCCGACGACAGCCCCCAGCAATTTGCGCACCCGTGTGTTTTCCTTGCGCGGCTCCCGCGCATTCACCGGTGTCATTTCCGATCCTTCGACCACCTGCACTCGTCTTTCTCCCTTGCATCGGCCAAACCAGCTATCGGCCTGGTCCAAGGATGTTTGGGCGCAAGGGACCAATCGTTCCTATCATTTCATGCCACCATCTGCGTTGAGGCCTCGCTCCATCACGGGATTGCCCAATCCCGCGCACGGGACGCCACTCCCCGTCTGCTCAGGAATTCGATGCGGGACCATTCGCCAGGACGAAACTGGCGCCAAATGACACGCCTCGCTGAGCCCGGCGGCGGAAGATGGCCTCCCTGGTCGGTCGGGTCAGCTCACGCGCTGTGCCCGGACGACCCGAAAAATCGCCGCGGTGTCATCCGCCGCCGACAAAACGGCCGCAACGCAAGTGTCTAGGAGGACCAGCATGAGTTCTGACAAGGATATCAATCGCGTCATTCTACCCATCCCCGATGAACAGCACGTGGGCCTGACGACCTACGATGCCAAGGATCCGGACACCCAGTTTCCGAAGATCGAGCCACTGCATCCGCCGAAAGGCGCGCCGAACATCCTGATCGTCCTGATCGACGATTGCGGATTCGGCGCATCGAGCGCTTTCGGCGGCCCGATAGCGACGCCCTCCGCCGAAGCGCTCGCGGCCGATGGCCTCAAGTTCAGCAGGTTCCACACCACGGCGCTTTGCTCGCCGACCCGCGCCGCGTTGCTCACCGGGCGCAATCACCACTCGGTGAACATGGGCGGGGTCTGCGAGATCGCCACCTCGGCGCCCGGCTACACGTCCGTCCTGCCGAAGAACAAGGCGCCGCTTCCGATGACGCTGAAGCTCAACGGCTATTCGACCGCCCAGTTCGGGAAGTGCCACGAGGTGCCGATGTGGGAGACCAGCCCGATGGGCCCGTTCACCCAATGGCCCACCGGCGGCGGCGGCTTCGAGTACTTCTACGGCTTCATCGGCGGCGAGACCAATCAGTGGTATCCGGCCATCTATGAAGGCACCACGCCGATCGAGCCCGAGAAGGGTCCGGACGATGGCTACCACTTCACCGAGGACATGACCGACAAGGCGATCTCGTGGGTGCGGCAGCAGAAGGCGCTGATGCCCGACAGGCCGTTCTTCATGTATTTCGCGCCTGGCGCGACCCACGCGCCGCATCACGCGCCGAAGGAATGGATCGACATGTACAAGGGCCGCTTCGACGCCGGCTGGGACAAGCTGCGCGAGGAGACGTTCGCCCGCCAGAAGGCGCTTGGGGTCATCCCCGCCGACGCGGTGCTCACCGCGCGGCCGGCCGAGATCCCCGCCTTCGACGATATGCCGGAAGCATTGAAGCCGATCCTCGCCAAGCAGATGGAGGTCTTCGCCGGCTTCCTCGCGCACACCGACCACCATATCGGCCGTCTGTTCGACACGCTGAAGCAGCTGGAAGTGCTGGACGACACGATGATCTTCTACATCGTCGGCGACAACGGCGCCTCGGCCGAAGGCACGCCGAACGGCTGCTTCAACGAGATGGCCGTCATGAACGGCATGGCGACGCTGGAAACGCCCGAGTTCCTGATGAGCAAGATCGACGAGTTCGGCGGCCCGAATGCCTACAACCATTATGCAGTCGGTTGGGCGCACGCCATGAACACCCCGTATCAGTGGACCAAGCAGATCGCCTCGCACTTCGGCGGCACTCGGAACGGCATGATCGTACACTGGCCGAAGGGTATCGCGGGCAAGGGCGAAGTGCGGCACCAGTTTCATCACGTGATCGACATTGCGCCCACCATCCTGGAGGCCGCGGGGATTCCGGCGCCGACCATCGTAAACAGCATCCAGCAGGCGCCGATCGAGGGCACGAGCATGGTCTACGCCTTCAATGAACCAGCCGCCGCTGATCGGCATGAAACGCAGTATTTCGAGGTGTTCTGCAATCGCGGCATCTACCACAAGGGATGGACCGCGGTAACGCGGCACAACCTGCCCTGGGTGGTCGCTCCGACGCCGGCGTTCGACGACGATGAATGGGAGCTCTACGACACCACTGTCGACTGGACACAGTCACGCAACCTCGCCAAGGAAATGCCGGAGAAGCTCAAGGAGCTGCAACGGCTGTTCCTCATCGAAGCGGCCAAGCACAACGTCATTCCCCTCGACGACCGGCGCGTGGAGCGGTTCGATCCGCAAATGGCGGGCCGGCCGACGCTGATCAAGGGCAACAGCCAGATCCTGTTCGGGGGAATGGGGCGCCTGACCGAGAACTCGATCCTCTCGCTCAAGAACAAGTCCTACGCCATCACCGCCGAGATCGAGGTTCCTGAGTCCGGTGCCAGCGGCGTCATCATCGCGCAGGGAGGCAACACCAATGGCTGGAGCCTCTATGCCAAGGATGGAAAGCTCAAGCACTGCTACAACTTCATGGGAATCGAGCTGTCCTATGCCGCGGGCCGGACGGTCATCCCCTCGGGCAGTCACCAGGTTCGGCTCGAGTTCAATTATGACGGCGGTGGTTTGGCAAAGGGCGGCACGGTGAGCCTGTACCTGGATGGCCAGAAGGATGGCGAAGCCCGCATCGAACACACGGTTCCCCTGAGCTTCTCGATGGATGAAACCTGCGACATCGGCAAGGAAGGCGGGTCTCCGGTGTCACCCGACTATGGTGCCCGAGGCAATGAATTCAGCGGAAAGGTGAACTGGGTCCAGATCGACCTCGAGAAGGACGACCACGATCATCTGATCTCGCCGGACGAGCGGTTCAAGATCGTCATGGCCCGCCAGTAAAGGGCAGCAACCAAAGCCGCCGCCGGCTTGGGAGCCGGCGGCGGCATTTTTTTGCCAGGAGAACACAGCGGAGGCGGCGAGGCCCGTTCCCTTCGGAACGATTGCGGGCAGTGTGCGCCACTATTCTCTGACCGGGCCGAAGTCTCGGGCGCTGACGCGCTGCATGCGGCCTACGTGGTCAGCGGAAGCTGACGCGTTCCTGCGGTCAGAACAGGATGCCAACCAGCCGCTTCATGAGTTCCTCGACCGACATCATAGTGAGCAGCAGGGGTGAGAGGGGTGCGAGCATCGCCACGCCCAGACGGAACACGGCGTCGCTCTTGAACGGCGCAAGGCGCATGGTGTCGACAACCTGGACGCTGTTGCCGAGATCGGCCAGGGACTGGATGTCACCGCCATTCTGGAACGTGGCATCGCGGCCCAAAGGCGCACCCCGCAGCCACTTGGCCTCGAAGTCACGGACATAGGTCTGCGCCAGGGTCCCGTACTCCCGCAAGCCCTTGCGCTTGGCGATCTCCAGCTGGGGAGCGAAGACCAGGAACGGGCACAGGACAAGCGCGAGCAGGATGACCAGGGCCGCGGCGACCTCGAGCCGAAAATCCATCAGGCTGGCGCCCAGATGCAGGATCCGCGCGGCGAAGCCACCCGCGAGCATGACACCATGCGCCACCATGAACGGTATGAAGGCGTTGATGGTGTTCGAGAGAAAGCCGAGACCGCCGACCCGATCAGGATGGGACGGCACAAGACGGAGCTCGATCCGGGATATCTGCCACAGCAGGCGCGCCCAGATGAACATCCTGAAATAGCTGCGAACCACCAGGAACTGGAAGATCGGCACGCTGACGACGGCATACCAGAAACCGGCGACCGTCAGCCGATGACCATCCGGGCTCGGACGTCCATACCAGGTGTCGAGATCCAGCGTCGCGTAGTGCCTCCAGACGAACAGGATGCCGACCAGATAAACCAGGACGATCAGGACAACTTCCGGCCACGGCGAGTCCCGAAGACGGGACGCCGATGCAATGGCGTCCTGGAAGCGCCGCAACGCCGGCGGCGGAATGAGGTCCCTCTCGACGAACAGCGCCTCGAAAGTGATGAGCCGCCGGTGCGCGACGACCTCGATCGCGAGCAGGATGGGCACCGCGATGAGGTATCTTACATGCGCTTCCACATCCATGAGGAACGGCATCGCGGTTCCTCCGAAGAGGCGCCCCTGCATTGCCGCCAGCACCAGCAGGGGGAGCCAGCAGATCAACGATGCGACGACAACCCGGCGCTTGAGGCGGCCCATGTCGTCATCGATGAGACCCAGGCGGCGCCAGAGCCTGAACAGGAGGCCTCCCCGGGTTAACGAGAATTCGTTCATCGGGTCCATGTCCGGTCCTGTTCTTTCCTCGCGCCCGCCGGGCGGTGCGGCCGGCTCACCGCAGCGCCGCGGTTCGTATGGTGCTGAACCGGTCGCCCGGATATGCCTGCCCCGTATCCGACCATTTTGCCGCAGCCCCGATCGGCACCGCCGTGAACTTGGCTGGCGACGCCCGCCTCGAGGTCGGGCATTCCACCTGCGCGAGCTGCCGGCTCCAGCCGGCCAAAGGCCGCGGAAATACCGCAAGTCCTTCGACGGCCTTTCGATACGACCTCGGAGTCTCGCCGGTGAGCCGTTTGAAGGCACGGCTGAAATTCGCCGAGTCCGTGTAACCGAGTTCGAGCGCGATCTCGGTTATGGACAGATCCTCCTGCCCGAGCATCTCCATCGCCAGGTCGCGCCGCACGGCCTCGACGACCTCCGAATAGGTGAGGTTCTGGTCTGCGAGGAAACGCTGCAGCGATCTGGCGCTGACGTTCATGCGCTGCGCCATCTGATGCAGGGAATAACGCTGGGAGGACAGTGCGTGCCGCAGCGCCTGGGCCAGCGCCTCGAGCACATTCTGGGCCGGCGCATTGGCGGCGAGGCTGCGCGACCAGCTATCCAGCTGGGTCTGGCTGAAGCGCCTCGAACTCGCGAGAGGCTGCGCCAGCACCTCCCGGTCGAGCATGATGCCGTGCCGACCCGCGCCGGGCATCGCCGCCGCCATGAGGTGCCGGCCAATCTCGGCGGGAAGCGGACCCTGCCGCTTGAAGAGGAGCTTGCGCGGAATCCAGCCGCCGCTCAGGGCAGAGCGCAGGATGGACAGCTGCACAAGGAAGAGGAACTCTTCCAGGATGTCCGCACCTGGGGCTTCGGGATTTCGCAGCTCCAGGCACCAGAGGGCGCCTTCCCGCGAGTACTCGACCCAGGAGCGGGAGACGGTCTCGAAGAGATGCAGGTGCTCGACATACCGGTCGATCAGTTCGCCTACGGTGGCCGCGCCCTGCAGGACGTGGCCAAAATCTCCCAGGTCCGACATCGAAAGCACCGAGGCCGCGCGAAACGCGAAATCGCGGTTTCGGGCAAGCCTGGCCATGGCCTCGAGCAACCGCCCGGTGTCGACGCCGGAAATGTAGCCCTCGCGGTCCTCGACATGCTGGCCCGGAAAATCCGCCTCGGCCAGCACCACGTCGAGGGACCAGCGGTGCCGGTCGCAGCACTCGATGAACGGATGGATCATGAAGATCGGCAGCAGACCAAGACACAGCTTGCCTTTCTTCAGCGAGCGAAGGTCCTTGGACTCCTTGATCGCGACCAGGCTGGACGGTATCTGCCGGCGCGACTGCAATATGCTGATGGGCTGGGTGCTCATCGGCGCTCAGCCCCGTGCCTTGCGGAGCATCCACCAGCGCGTGACGCGTGCCGCAGGACCGCGGATCAGCAGATAGGGGACGAAGCCGAGGGCGAGGGCCACGACGAGGGCCTCGTCCAGATAGAAGGTGTCCAGGGTGCGGTACTGATAGATGAGGTCCGTCGCCAGCGCCATGCCGAGCACCTTTGTGGTCGCCGAGACCCCCTCGCTCAAGCGCCCCCGGCGCTTGCCCGGCACCGAAAGGATCGTCCACAGGTAAGGGGTGCGATCGGTCCTCGCATCCTTGATGCCGTCGAGGATGCCCAGGACTGAAGACACGGCAGGCTGCAGAAGGAAGCGCAGCGCCAATACGCCTTCAGGGCGCGCCGCCAGATTGCTGAACAGCCGCGTGCCGAGATCGGAGACATCCATTTGACACACCTCTCATGAGTCAGCCGCCCAGACCCGGGCGGATTGCCGCCGAGGCACCTAGAGCCGTCGGCCGATGTCCGACTCAATTAGCAGGGATGTCCGGAAGCCCCATGTAGCCTCGTGTAGACTCTGAGTGTCATACCCGGTTAGCGCCACGTATGATCAGAAATTGATAAAAAAAGATTACCCATTATAAATAAAATATATGTAACAGAGTTTTTTTGTGACAAATTATTGAAAGTAACTGAAATCTTTACTGCAGACTAATGACCAGTTACATCCAAATATATTTTCCTGATCGTCACATAAAAATCAGATCAAGCCGCTTTGAGCCAATCATGGATACGAGTGGGGTTGCCAGCCCACCCAACGTCGTGTGGCCGCCGACCCGGAACGCACAATCAATAGGATTAGACTGCGCCCTTGGTAACGCTATACTACCTGCCGGCAAGGGGCTCCGGGCAGCAAGCTTGGTGGCTAGGGGGACAATACCTGTGGAGGCAACAGCGCCGGAACAGAGTTCGGCACCGTCGGCCAATGGCCGTGCGGGGATAACAGACGGTGAGGTTCGCGAACAGGTTACCCGTATTGTCGAGAGCGATGACTTCAGGGTGCCGCCGCGCAGCAAGAAATTCCTGCAATATGTGGTCGAGGAAGTCCTTGCCGGCCGGGGCGACCGTCTGAAGGCATATTCCATCGGCATCGAAGTCTTCGGCCGAGATCCGTCCTTCGATGCCCAGCATGACCCCGTCGTGCGTACCGAAGCGGCACGGCTTCGAAGCGCGCTGGAGCGGTTCTACCTTCTGGAAGGGGCGAACGATGCCCTGGTCATCTCGATCCCGAAGGGCGGCTATGTGCCTCACTTCGATAGAAGCGAGCATGCGGATGGGTCGGAACGGCCATTCGGCGACGCCAGCCACTTGCCGGATGCCCGCTTCTCCTGGTGGCAGAACTGGGCCGCCGGGATCGGCGCGCTGATCGTCTTGGCAGCGGCGGCCATCTGGATCGTCACCGGCACCTGGAAGGCATCGCGGGAGTTGAGTGAAGCTCCGGCGGCTGTTGCACAAACCCCTGCGGCAGGCGCAGCGGCAGGGGTCGGCCATATGTCGCTGCTTCCCTTAATTCGCGTTCGGCCCTTCCAGAACCTGGGCGGGACGCCGGAAGACCAGAACTATGCGACGGGCATGGCGGCTGAGATCGTGCAGAAGCTGGTGAAGTTTCCAGACCTGAGCGTCATCTTCGATACTGTACCGGCGACGGAATCGGCGGCCGTGACGGGTCCCCGTGGGGCCCGGAATTTTTATGTGACGGGTAGCACACAGATCGCCGGCAACAAGATCAGGGTGCTGGCGCGCCTGACCGACGAAGCCGGAGTCGTTCTGTGGTCGGGCGGCTACGACAAGGACCTGAACGTCCAGAATCTGATCTCGGCCCAGGATGACATCGCCGACAACGTCGCTCTTTCCATCGGCCAGCCATACAAGCTGGCCTATGGACAGACGGCCGTCGGCAGCGGCCTGATGCCGGAGGACATCGATGCGTATAACTGCACGATGTCATACTACACCTACCGGCAGGCGATCGATCCCGCGCACCTGGCGAGGCTGCAGGCCTGTCTCGAGAAGACGCTGGAGAAATTCCCGGATTATGCGACGGCCTGGGCGCTCCTGGCCATCGTCTACCGGGACCGCGACCTGTTCCACAAGGGCGACCCCGAAGGCAGGGATCAATTGCTGCCGCTTGCTCTGAATGCAGCACAGAAGGCGGTTGCGCTCGATCCCGAGAATGTACGCGCACTCCAGGCGCTGATGCTTACCAGCTTCCTGAACCAGAATGTCGCCGCTGGCAAAGCCGTCGCCGAGCGTGCTCTGCAGCTCAATCCCAACGACATGGAACTTGTCGGCGAGTACGGCACCAGACTGGCGCTGGCCGGAGACTTTGAAAGGGGCGACGCGATGGTCCGGCGCGCCATCGACTACAATCCAGCCAACGCCAATTTCTACAGGATCCAGCTTGCGGTCACCGCCTTTTTCCGCCACGACCTGAAGGCCGCCGAGGAACTGATCGACACCGTCGATCCAAGCAACAGCGGCATTACCATGATCTGCGCCGCGGCCATCTACGCCGAGGCAGGGCGTGAGGAGGACGCAAAGCGCATGCGTGACGCATTTCTCAAGCTCGGCACCCACCAGATGGTCGAGATCGATCACGAGTTCGACAAGCGCAACCTTCGCACCGAAGACCGGGTCTCCCTGCTCAAGGGGTACCTGAAGGCAGGCCTCCCCGTACCCGAGACCGTCCTGAAGAAATACGGCGTCCAGGCGCTCTAGCCGGCACGCCGAGGAACGAACAGGGGTAGACGCCGACCGGCGCCGAAGCGGCCGGCAGCGCCGACGCTACAGGAATCTACACGACGCTACACGGCGACAGTCCTTGCTGATGCTAAGCATCTCGTCGAGGGGGAGGCGCCGCGCGGCCGACTTGCCGGTCCCGACGCCGCGCTTCCCGAACAGCTGGGACAACCCGCCGTGATCGAGCAAGTTCACACTCTCCACACCGGAGCCGCCGCGTTTGCCTATGTCCTGTGCTTCGTCGCGGGGCGCCGTCTGCGGCCGCTGCGGTCGCTGGGCTGTGACCATCGTTGCGCCATGTCATTTGGCGCCGGGGTGTCCATCGCCTACGTATTCGTTCAGCTGATGCCCGAGATCCATGCGAGCCAGGCCATGTTCGCCGCGGCGATGGGGCCGTCGCTGCCGCGTGGCGGCGAAGCTGTCTACCTGGTCTCGCTGGCGGGGTTCGTCGGCTATTACGGGCTGGATCGCTTCCGCGCGACCGAGCAGGAGACGGGCGGCACGGCTGCGGGAAGCCACTGGATGCATGTGGGAGGCTTCGCGGTCTACGTCGCGCTCATGGCCTACCTGCTCGGCGAGGAGGAAGCCGGAGGCATTGCCCTGGCGATGACCGTGGCGGCAACGGCCGTGCACTTCCTGGCGGTCGATCACTTTCTGCGTGAGGAACACGGCGCCCTCTACGACCGTCGGGGCCGTTTCGTGCTGGCCGGGGCGACCGTGGCCGGATGGGCGCTCGGCCTCGTCCACAGCTTCCCCGACGAAGCGATCGCCCTTTTTATCGCCTTCATATCCGGCGCGGTGACCATCAACAGCGCCTTGATGGAGTTGCCGAACCGGAATGGCGGACGCTACCTGCCCTTCCTTGCCGGCGCGACGGCCTATGGCTTGCTGCTCGCGCTGATCTAGCCAGGCACCGCCCGGAAAACGGGCCTTACCAGAAAGTCCGTGTTCATGAGCGTCAACGACAAGCAGTTCCATCTCCTGGCGAAGCCGGCTGGTGCCGCCTGCAACCTCGGGTGCCAGTACTGTTTCTTCCTGTCGAAGGAGAACCTGTACGCCGGACAGAGCCACATGATGTCCGACGCGATGCTGGAGGACTATGTCCGCCAGCTGATACAGGCGACGCCAGGTCCGGAGGTGCATATCGCCTGGCAGGGCGGAGAACCGATGCTGCGCGGCCTGGAGTTCTTCAGGCGCTCGTTCGCCCTCGCCGAGAAGTACCGGAGGCCGGGGCAGACGATCCGTCACACCATCCAGACCAACGGCACCCTGATCGATGACGAATGGGCCGCGTTCTTCAAGGCACACGGCTATCTGGTCGGCCTGAGCCTCGATGGTCCGCAAGCACTGCACGACACGTACCGGATCACCAAGGGCAACGAAGGCAGCTTCGATGCGGTGATCCGCGGCTGGAACCTCCTGCGCGCGCACGGGGTGGACACCAACATCCTCTGCACGATCCACGCCGCCAATGTGGACCAGCCACTCGAGATATACCGTTTCTTCCGCGACGAACTCGGCGCCGAGTTCATCCAGTTCATCCCTATCGTGGAGCGGGCGACCGAGCAGACCATCGCCATGGCAAACAGGGGCTGGGGCGGCCTCAGAGGCACGGACAGGCCGCTTTACGTCCAGGACGGGAATCTGGTGACGACCCGCACGGTGGGCTCCGAGGCGTTCGGCCGGTTCCTGATCGCGATCTTTGACGAATGGATGGCCCGGGACATCGGGAAGGTTTTCGTCACGACATTCGACGTCGCGCTCGGTAGCTGGCTGGGCCAGCACAATCTGTGCATCGTTGCGCCCACCTGCGGCGACGCGCTGGTGATCGAGCACAATGGGGATGTCTATTCCTGCGACCACTTCGTCGAACCCGCCTACAGGCTGGGAAACATCAACGAGGCACCGCTCAAGGCCCTGGTGAGTTCGGAAAGGCAGCGGCTGTTCGGCCAAGGCAAGTACACGTCCCTGCCGCGCTATTGCAAGGAATGTCCCGTGCTGTTTGCATGCTATGGCGAGTGTCCGCGGAATCGGTTCACCCTCACTCCCGACGGAGAGCCGGGACTGAACTATCTCTGCGCGGGCTACAAGGCCTTCTTCACCCACATCGACAAGCCCATGCGCACAATGGCCGATTTGGTCAGGCAGGGCCGCTACGCCGACGAAATCGTCGATATGAATTCGGGCACGTGAGGACGGAACTGATTCGAGGTTGCAGGGTTGCGGGGTTACGGTGACAGCAGGTTACGGTGACAGTGCACTTAACTCCGCCAGTCTCCCTGCGCCCGCCAGGCGCAAAGGCGTGCCGCCCAAAGCCCGTGAGGGCGCGAGCGGCTTGCCAAGCCGAAGCTCGCGGCAACCAGCCCGCCTTCGCACTTCATGCTACGGCGTGACGGCCTTCTCCTGCTGCAGGGTGAAGGATGGCGGAGAGGGTGGGATTCGAACCCACGGTACGCTTGCACGCACAACGGTTTTCGAGACCGCCCCGATCGACCACTCCGGCACCTCTCCGCTGGGGTAGGCTTGTCTCGATGCGGCGGGAAACTAGCGGCACGGGCGGGCAATGTAAATGCCCGCGTTGGCCGGTGCCGTTATTGACTTGAAAAGCCGAATCGCTATAGTGCGCGCTCTTCCGAAGGGGTCCGCCCCATCGGACACGGAATCCATGCACGGGGTTCGCCCCGCGGAAAGAGACGAAAAATGTTCGCAGTAATCAAGACAGGCGGCAAGCAGTACCGGGTCGCCGCCGGCGACGTGATCAAGGTCGAGAAGCTGGAAGCCGAAGCCGGCGCCACCCTGACTTTCTCCGACGTGCTGGCCACCGGCGACGGCGACAACGTCACCATCGGCGCGCCGCTGGTCGATGGCGCGTCGGTCACCGCCGAGGTGCTGGAGCAGACCCGCGCCAAGAAGATCATCATCTTCAAGAAGAAGCGCCGCCAGAACTACCGCCGCAAGAACGGCCACCGCCAGCACCTGACCGTGCTGCGCATCACCGGCGTTTCCGCCGCCTAAGCTGAGGAGCACGACCCATGGCACATAAAAAAGCAGGCGGCAGCTCGCGCAACGGTCGCGATACCGCCGGTCGCCGTCTCGGCGTCAAGAAGTTCGGCAGCGAAGCCGTCGTTCCGGGCAACATCATCATCCGCCAGCGCGGCACCAAGTGGCATCCCGGCGAGAATGTCGGGATGGGCAAGGACCACACCCTGTTCGCGCTCGTCCCCGGCACGGTGAAGTTCTATGTCGCCCGCGACGACCGTCAGTTTGTGAAGGTCGAACCGGCGAACTGACTACCGGCACATGGTTGTCCGACCGAAGGGGAATGGATGACCATTCCCCTTTTTTCGTATTGGCCCCGATCTAGCTTCAACTTGACCCATCTGACGCCTCATGAAATTCCTCGACGAATGCAAGATCTACCTGCGCAGCGGCAACGGCGGTAACGGCGTCGTCGCCTTCCGGCGCGAGAAGTTCATCGAGTTCGGCGGCCCCAACGGCGGCGACGGCGGCCGCGGCGGCGGCGTCTGGGTCGAGGCGGTCGACGGCCTGAACACCCTGATCGACTACCGCTACAAGCAGCATTTCAAGGCCCAGAGCGGCGCGCCCGGCGCCGGCCAGGACCGCACCGGCCACAATGGCGAGGACGCGGTGCTGCGCGTGCCGGTGGGCACCCAGGTGTTCGAGGACGACAAGGAAACTCTGCTCGCCGACCTTACGGAAGTGGGCCAGCGGATCAAGCTGCTGTCGGGCGGCAATGGCGGCTTCGGCAACGCCTATTTCAAGAGCTCGACCAACCGCGCCCCGCGCCACGCCAATCCCGGCCAGGAAGGCCAGGAACTGTGGGTTTGGCTGCGGCTCAAGCTGATCGCCGACGCCGGCCTGGTCGGGCTGCCCAACGCCGGCAAGTCGTCGTTCCTGGCCGCCGTGTCGGCGGCGCGGCCCAAGATCGCCGACTATCCGTTCACCACGCTGACGCCCAATCTCGGCGTGGTCGGCGTGGACGGCACGGAATTCGTCATGGCCGACATCCCCGGCCTGATCGCGGGCGCCTCGGAAGGCCTCGGTCTCGGCACGCGGTTCCTGGGGCATGTGGAGCGCTGCGGCGTCCTGCTCCACCTGGTCGACGGCACGCACGAGGACGTGGTCGACTCCTACCGGACCATCCGCCGCGAACTGAAGCGTTATGACGCGATCCTAGGTGACAAGAAGGAGATCGTCGGCCTCAACAAGATCGACGCGCTGACGCCCGAGGAGATCGAGGAGAAGCTGGCGGCGCTGAAGAAGGCCAGCCGCAAGACCGTTCATCCGCTGTCGACGGTCAGCGGCGAAGGCGTCCAGACCGTCCTCCGCGCCCTGTGGAAGGTGATCGAGGCCAGGCGCAAGGGCGAGGCCGCCGCCGCGAACGCCTCCGACGAACCCTGGCAGCCGGTCTAGGATGGCCGCCATGCAGTACGATTTTGCCGGCGCACGGCGCATCGTCATCAAGATCGGATCGGCCACGCTGGTCGACCGGCGCACTGGCCTGCGCCGCGGCTGGCTGGCGTCGCTCGCCGAGGACATCATCGCCTTGAGGGCAGGCGGCGCCCAGGTGGTGATCGTCTCCTCGGGCGCGGTGGCCTTGGGATCGCCCCATCTGGGCCCCGAATTCAACCGCGCCCGCCTCGCCGACAGCCAGGCCGCCGCCGCCGTGGGCCAGATCAAGCTGGCGCACGCCTATCAGGAAACCATGCTGCGCCACGACATCACCGTCGCGCAGATCCTGCTGACGCTCGACGACACCGAGGTGCGCCGCCGCTATCTCAACGCCCGCGACACCATCGAGGCGCTGGTGCATCTCGGCGCCCTGCCGGTCATCAACGAGAACGACACGGTCGCGACCACCGAACTGCGCTACGGCGACAACGACCGCCTGGCGGCGCGGGTGGCGCAGATGATTTCGGCCGACTGCCTCGTCATCCTGTCGGACGTGGACGGCCTCTATTCGGCCGATCCGGGCATCGATCCCCAGGCGACCATGCTGAAGCACATTCCGCGCATCACCCCCGAGATCGAGGAGATGGCGGGTGAGACCAGGGCCGACGGCGTCGGCCGGGGCGGCATGGTGACCAAGATGGCCGCGGCCAAGATCGCCGTGCCGTCGGGCTGCCACGTGCTGATCGTCAATGGCGGGCCGGACCATCCCATCGGCCGCTACCGTGATACCGGCACCGGGACCTGGTTCGAAGCCCACGAGTCGCCGCTGACTGTGCGCAAGCAGTGGATCGCCGGCACGCTGCGGCCCACCTCGGTGCTGACGATCGACGCAGGCGCCGAGGAGGCGCTGCGCCAGGGCAAGAGCCTGCTGGCGGCGGGCGTCACCGATATCAAGGGCGTGTTCGAGCGCGGCGACACGGTGACCGTGCAGGGCGCCGACGGCCGCGACCTCGCACGCGGGCTTGTCGCCTATTCAAGCGACGAGGCGCGCCGTATCATGGGCCGGCGCAGCGCCGCCATCGAGGAATTGCTGGGCTACAGAGGACGCGGGCCGCTGATCCACCGGGATCATCTGGTGCTGCTGCAGGAGACAAGGTCATGACCGTCGCCGGAGCGCGCAAGCAGGGCACCGAGATCGACAGTATCATGCAGGCGCTGGGCACGGCGGCGAAGGACGCCGCCCGCCTGCTCGCCACCGTCCCGACCGCGAAGAAGAACGCCGCCCTTCGCTTCGCCGCCCAGGCCGTGCGCGCCCGCTCGGCCAAGATCCTCGCGGCCAACGCCAGGGACCTGGCGTCGGCGACCGACCGCGGCCTGAGCAAGGCGCTGCTCGACCGGTTGACCCTGAACGAGGAACGCATCGAGGGCATGGCCAAAGGCCTCGACGAGGTGGCGGACCTGAACGACCCCGTCGGCGAGACCATCGCCGAATGGGACCGGCCCAACGGCCTGCACATCGCCCGCGTGCGCCAGCCGCTGGGCGTCATCGGCATTATCTACGAATCCCGCCCCAACGTGACCGCCGACGCGGGCGCGCTGGCGCTGAAGGCGGGCAACGCCGCGATCCTGCGCGGCGGCAGCGAGGCGGCGAACTCCAACCGGGCGATCATGGCGTGTCTCGCCGAAGCCTTGGAGAAGGCGGAACTGCCCGCCGCGTCGATCCAGCTCGTGCCCACCCAGGACCGCGAGGCCGTCGGCATCATGCTCGGCATGGCCGGCACCATCGACGTCATCGTGCCGCGCGGCGGCCGCTCGCTGGTCGAGCGGGTGCAGAACGACGCGCGGGTGCCGGTGTTCGCCCATCTCGAGGGTATCACCCATACCTATGTCCACAGCGCCGCCGACCTCGACATGGCGCGGCGGATCGTGGTCAACGCCAAGATGCGCCGCACCGGGATCTGCGGCGCCACCGAATGCCTGCTGATCGACCGGGCGGTGCTGGGCACCCACCTGCGGCCGATCGTCGACGACCTGATCGCCAGCGGCTGCGAGGTGCGCGGCGACGCCGAGGCGCGCAAGGCCGATCCGCGCCTGGTGGCGGCCACCGACGCCGACTGGGGCGTCGAGTACCTGGACGCCATCATCGCCGTGCGCACGGTCGGAGGTTTGGAGGAGGCGATGGACTACATCGCCCGCTACGGATCGAGCCACACCGAGGCGATCATCACCGAAGACGCAAGCGCCGCCGCCACCTTCCTGAGCGAGGTCGGCTCGGCCATCCTGCTGCACAACGCCTCGACCCAGTTCGCCGATGGCGGCGAGTTCGGCATGGGCGCCGAGATCGGCATCGCCACCGGCAAGATGCACGCGCGCGGGCCGGTCGGCGTGGAGCAGCTCACCACCTTCAAATATGTGGTCAAGGGTGACGGCCAGATCCGTCCCTGAACCGCGCCCCATCAACCCGCTGTCGCCGATATGGCGCGGGCGGCGGATCGGCTTGCTTGGCGGCTCGTTCAACCCGGCGCACCAGGCGCACCTGCTGGTGAGCCGGACGGCGATCAACCGGCTGGGGCTGGACGAGGTGTGGTGGCTGGTGTCGCCGCAGAACCCGCTGAAGTCGTCCGAAGGCATGGCGCCGCTGGCCGAGAGGCTCGCCGGGGCCCGGCGTGTGGCGGCCGGACAGCGCATCCGGCCCACCGACATCGAATCGGCGCTCGGCACCCGATTCACCGTCGACACCCTGGCTGCGCTGCGCCGGCGCTTCCCGCTGACCCGGTTCGTCTGGCTGATGGGAGCCGATAATTTACAGCAGGTTACGCGCTGGAAGGGCTGGCCCGGCATCTTCCGGCTCGCTCCGGTTGCGATTTTCGGCCGGCCGAACTATTCTCTGCCGGCAATGTCCAGCACGGCGGCGAAAAGATTCGGCACGCGGCGCATCCCGGTGGAGCGTGCGCATGATTTGGCGGGGATGGTTCCCCCGGCATGGACCTTCATCAATTTGAGGCACGAACCCACCTCGGCGACCGCGATTCGCGCGGCCCGGCGTGCCCATGACAGGAGCAGTGTAGATTAGTACACAGCAACGCACGACTTCCACGGACCCGCTCCTTTCGCTGATCCAGAAGTCCCTCGATGACGACCAGGCATCCGACGTCGTCACCATCGATCTCCGAGGCAAGACCAGTCTGGCCGACTACATGCTGATCGCCACCGGGCGCTCGGCCCGCCACGTCACGGCCGTTGCCGAACATCTCGGCGAGAGCCTGCGCGCCAGCGGCCACAAGCATTTCCAGATCGAGGGCCTGCCGGCCGCCGACTGGGTGCTGATCGATGCCGGCGACGTGATCGTCCACCTGTTCCGCCCGGAAGTTCGCTCGTTCTACAATCTGGAAAAGATGTGGTCTCCCGCGCTGATCGACGAACTCGAGACGGCGTCCTAGGGCCGCTGTCGCGGCTCCCCTCATCCGGCCGGCCCTGCGGGCCGCCCACCTTCTCCCGCAAGGGGAGAAGGGTTCGATGCGGCATCGGCCTAGTTCCCTCTCCCCTTGTGGATTCCTCTGCGGAATGGGGTGGCGTTGGGTAGCTGAAGCTGATTCAATGATCTGTCTTTGGAAGCGGGAGGTTTCAGATGG
>LNFM01002459.1_pt1 | contig 38803 bp, 32 predicted proteins | sample 596031 | NCBI WGS metagenome assembly LNFM01 (sample SAMN04254537, study PRJNA301005) | activated carbon metagenome | isolation source: dual media filters at the Ann Arbor, Michigan drinking water treatment plant | place: USA: Ann Arbor | reverse complement strand
GCGAGCCGTTCATGAACCCGTCGATCTTGCCGATCCTCGAAGAATGCCTGACGCGCGGCTTCCGCGTGCTGGTGCTCAGTAATGCGATGCGACCGATGCAGCGCCACAAGAAAGCGCTGCTGGACCTGAAACAGCGCTACGGAAAACACTTGGTCATTCGTGTGTCGCTCGACCATTTCAATGCCGACCGCCACGAAGAAGAACGCGGCCTCGACACCTTCCAGCCGACCATGAGCGGTTTGAAATGGCTCTCCGACAGTGGCTTCGAGATCGCAGTCTGCGGCCGGACGATGTGGGGCGAGACCGAAGCTGCGGGCCGCGCGGGCTTCGCTGACCTCTTCTCGGGCTTGGGTATCCGCATCGACGCCGCCGATCCCGCCTCCCTCCTCCTCTTTCCCGAGATGGACGATCAGGTCGATGTGCCGGAAATCACGACCGCCTGCTGGGACATTCTACACAAATCACCCGACGACATGATGTGTGCAACCTCCCGCATGGTCGTTAAACGAAAAGGCGAAACGCGGCCGGCAGTAGTCGCGTGCACTCTGCTCGCCTATGACACCCAATTCGAATTGGGGACGACGCTCGAACAGGCAAGCCGAGCCGTCCCGCTCAATCACGCCCACTGCGCGAAGTTCTGCGTGCTCGGCGGCGCGTCGTGCGCTCCGGCTGGCGAAAAAGCCGACAATCCGGCTCGAGTACTTGAAGTCGCCGCCACAGTTGCCCAACCGCGATGAGCTATGCCTCGCGTTGGTCGTCTAGACTGGACTGCCCATCCAGAAACCTGGCAGCCGCATCGCGTGGCAACGCCTTGCCGGCCAGCACCGCATCGGCGAGTTCATCGAGACCCGCCGCACCACTGCCCTTCACCCGCTGCGCCACCAGTTCCGCCGCCGCCCGCGCGATGAGATAGCGCGCGCGCCGCCGCCGCCGGACGGTCACGCCCGCCTCCAGACGCTGCCTCCCGATCTCACCGACGGCAGCAGCGAGTTCTTCGAGCCCCTCGCCTGTCGTCGCGGTCGTCTTGAGTATCGGCACGCCGCTCATTCCCCCCGCGCGCATGCCGAGCGTCGCCTTCAATTGCGTACGCGTGATTTCAGCGCCCGGCAGATCGCCTTTGTTGACCACCACGACGTCGGCGATCTCCAGATGCCCAGACTTCATCGCCTGGATGTCGTCGCCGAGCCCGGGTGCTGCGATCACCACCCGCACGTCGGCCACCTCGGCGACGTCGATCTCGCTCTGCCCGGTGCCGACCGTCTCGACCAGCACGTGATCGAAGCCCGCGCCGTCGAGCGCATCGATGATCCGCACCGCGGCCGGCGACAGCCCGCCCAGCGATCCGCGTGATGCCAGCGCCCGCACGAACACGGTCTCGTCTTCGACCGCCGCCGACATCCGCACGCGGTCACCAAGGATCGATCCGCCGGTGATCGGGCTCGACGGATCGACCGCGATCACCGCGACGAGTTGATCCAGCCCCCTCAGATGCCGGATATAGGCATTGACGAGCGTGGACTTGCCTGCGCCCGGAGGCCCCGTGAAGCCCGTCACCAGCGCCCGCCCGAGGCGCGGCGCGAGTGCCGCGATCAGATCGAGCGCCCCGGGCTTCATCGTTTCGAGCAACGTACACGCACGAGCGATCGATCGCCGGTCTCGAACATCGAGTCCGGCAACCAGCGTGGCGATCTCGGAAGTGACTGCGGAATCGATCATCACGAATGTCTACCACGCCATGACCGCCGCGAGCAGCCGCAGCGAGCGACAGTACCGGCACGACCGGTCGAGGTTTTCCTCCCCCTCACGGGGGCCCGGAGGGAGACCTGGGTGAGTATGGTGTCGGCAGCCGACGAATCTCAGAAATAAATGCCCGGAAACCTGATCCGAGGGCGCATCCCCACCGGACCGAACCCGACGAGCGAGATCAGCGGCCGGTCGGAAAACGACATCGGCGGCAGGCTCGGCTGAGCGCTGATATCGACGAGCCGCCGCACCCGCTCCTCGGTCGAAGGATGCGACCTGAACAGCGAAGGATAGGCCACCCGCCGGCCCGGCGCAGGAAGCATCACGTCCTCCCACACCCGCCCCGTGGTTTCCTCCACGTTCCGTAAAGCTGCAGCCAGTCCCAGCGGATCGCCCGTGAGCTGCGCGGCCTCCAAATCCGCGTCGAACTCTCGTGCCCGCGACAACGCGAGTTGCAGAAGGTTCGAGATCATCGGCGCCATATAGAGGAACAAAATCGCCCACCACGTCGCATATTGCTCCCCCTGGAACGCCGCAACGACGTTCAGAACCGCTAGGAACACTGCGATGAAAGACATCGCCTGGGTCGCGCGCGTCAGCGCATCCGCTACGCCCATCACCCACAGATCGTTGTTGCGAACGTGCGAGACCTCGTGCGCCAGAACGCCTGCGATCTCACGCAGCGTCAAACGCCGCAGGAGGCCTTCCGTGATTGCGATTACCGAGCGCTCCGCCTTCCCCGCCGCGAACGCGTTCAAGGCCATGCTCGGCACGACATAGAGCGCCGGACGCGTCGGCAAGGCGGCACGCTCGGTCAAGATATCCAGCACCTCGCCGAGTTGATCGCCGGGGTGCGGCGGAACTTTACGGGCCCGATAGAGCCGCATCAGCAGCTCCGGCGGCAAACTGGGCACGAACAGCAGTGCAAACCCGAACAGGACCGCCGCCCACGCCAAGCCCGGCATGCCGAACAGCATCCAGCCCGACATTCCCAAGAGGCTGCCCAGCCCGGTGAACAGCACTCCGGTATGTATGGAATTTTGCGTTTTGTGGGCACTTAGTGCCACGGGATCGAGAAACGAGCTCAACGAAGCACTCATGATGTATGCCGAGGCCTCGCAGGTGCATCGGTCGTCACGTGCACCAGACCTCTCGAGCAAGTTCCGTTAACCTACCTGAATACCGCCGCGACCGCCAACAAGATGCGGCATGGAAATCGAACCCGCAGGGAGTTCGATTTGCGCCAGAAGTAAGCCTTGCTCAGAACAGCTTCTCGATCTCGGCCGACTTGGCCTCGTCGATGAAGCGCATCGCCGCTTTCGCAGCGGGCAGGATGTCCTCGGCACGGTCGACGACAGTGAAAGTGACTTCAAGCCCCGGCCGAATGAACGCCTCTTGTTTCATGTGATCGAGAAGGGCCAGGAAGGGCGACCAGAACCCGCCGATGTTGGCGAGCACGATCGGCTTGCGATGCTGGCCGAGCTGCGACCACGTCAATTGCTCGACGAGCTCTTCCAGCGTGCCGATACCGCCGGGCAGCGCGACGAACGCATCCGAGCGGCGGAACATCTCCATCTTCCGCTGATGCATGTCCTCGGTAAATATGAGTTCGGTCACCGCCTCCAGCATCCGCTCTTTGTTCGACAGGAATTTCGGAATAATTCCCGTGACCCGGCCGCCGTGTTGCAAAGCCGACGTCGCAACCTCTCCCATCAGGCCCAGACTGCCACCACCATAGACGAGCTCCACTCCATCGCTCGCGAGTGCCTTGCCCAGGATGCGTGCCGTTTCCGCATAAGCCGGATTCTTGCCGGCCCCCGATCCGCAGTAGACGCACACGCTCCGCAAACCCAACCCGGAAGGGGCTGCGAGCGGAGATTTCGAACCGACGGATGTTGCAGAGCTGCCCGGCATGTCGTTTGCGTCTCGATTTCGCATGGTTATGTCTTGGACTTGGAAGTGGTTGGGTGTCGAGCGATCCGCCGCCTGCCATAAACAGATGGGGTTGAGGGGCGGCCGGGCACGACGATCGACGATCACGGCTACGCAACATACCATGATGCGGCGCCGATGCACCTCTCCCGCAAGGCCTGGCACGCCTCCAGGGAGCGAAACGTTGAATTGCCAGCCGATTGCCCGCCGGTTAACGAAATGACAACGAAAGTTGGCGAGCGCCTGGAGTTGTGGTTATTGTTGAGGCACTGGGGGCCGGGCAATCATATCAACGGCTTGAGCAAGAGTGGATTTGCCGCTGCGTCGACCGGACGTGACGGCCAAGAGGAAATTGTAGACATGATGTGTTCGCGTTTCGCCATCGCGGCTATTGCGATGGGCATGTCGATTTCCGTCGGCGGTATCGTGCTGGCGTCGGCTGGTTCCGCCCAGGGTATCGTGCTCGCACAGGCCGCGCCCCCGCAGAAGACGTCGCCCAGCGCTACAAACAAGCCGGCCGATGACGACTTTCTGGCCCCGATCTGGGATTGGCTGGAGCGCGCGAACCGGCAATACCAGACCGTAATCGTAAAGCAGCTCTCCGAGGGCCAACCCGCTACCAGCTTGGCGCAACCAGCCCCCGTTACCCCCTCCCAGCCCGCCGCAAAGCAAGCCGCACAAACTCCGCCGGCTCAAGCCCCGGCAGTCAAGGCGCCGGCCGCCACCACCCCGAACACCGCCATAAGCCAGACACCGCCTGCCCCGGCCGCTCAGCCGAAAATCGTGGCTCAGGCGCCATCGCAACCCTCCGTGACACCGCCTGCCCCCACTTCGATGCCATCTGCCGCCTCCCCCCGTGTCGCCGCTCCGGCCGAGAAGGACGTGTTCGATCAGGTTCAGGAGACGGTGGCGGACTGGCTCGATCGCGCCAATCGCCAGTATCAATCGGTGATCGTCCGTCGTCTCTCGGAGCCCAATCCGACCGAGAGCGCGATGCCTTCCGTCAAGAACTTGCCCCCGCCTTCGCAGCCCGCGGCGGTCGCGACGATCAGTCCCCCGCCCCAGCCCAAAGCCGTCGAGGATGCCGCTAGGATCGCCGAGCAGCAACGCCGCGAAGCCGAGGCCAAGCGCTTGGCAGCCGCCAAGAGCGATGCCGAGGCAAAGGCGAAGGCGGATGCAGAGGCGAAATCCCGAGCCGAAGAAGAGGCGCGCCGTGTCGCTGCTGCAGCTAAGGCAAACGCCGATGCCGAGGCAAAAGCGAAAGCCGATGAGGAAACGCGTCGCGTTGCAGCAGCCGCAGCCGCCAAGGCGAAAGCCGACGCCGATGCCAAGGCCAAAGCAGAAGAAGACGCACGCAAAGTGGCTGTCGCTGCCGCTGCAGCCGCCGCAAAGGCCAAGGCGGATGCCGATGCCAAGGCCCGGGCAGAAGAGGAAGCCCGCCGGGTAGCTGCCGCGGCAGCTGCAAAGGCCAAGGCCGATGCGGACGCGCAGTCCAGGGCAGATGCCGAGGCGAAGGCCAAGGCCGAGGAAGAGGCGCGCCGCCTCGCGGCGATTGCTACCGCGAAAGCCAGGGCCGACGCGGAAGTGAAGGAAAAGGCCGACGCCGAAGCGAAGGTTGCAGCCTTGGCTGCGACGACCGCTGCCGCGACCGCCGCTGCCGCCGCCGCAAAGGCCGAGGAAGCCCGCAAGATCGCCGCCGCAGAACAGGTCAAGCGGGCAGCCGACAGTGCCAGAATTGAAGCGGCAAAAGCAGCAGCAGCCGCCAAGGCTTCCGTCGAGACGCTGCCCGCCACGTCGGCGCCCAAACCCGAGCCCACTAAGCCGGCCGCAGTGGCAAGTTCGACGCTGCCCCCATCGGCCTCCAGATCGACGACCGGCAAGTCCGCTGAAACAGCGCCTTCCAAGTTTGCAGCAACCTCTAAGCCATCGAAACTGAAACAGCGCACCATTCGAACTTCCCGCGTAGCGACTAAGAAGAGCAACAAGTCGCGGAAAACCGTCGCCCAGCGTTCTGATTCACTGAAGTACGCGAAGTTCAGCATGCGCCGCAGCCACGCCCATGGTACCTGTGGCCATCATGCCGATCGAACCGTTGGGCATGGCCGCTGGTACGTCGTCAGGCGCGGCGACTCGCTCTGGACGATCGCCCGCGCCCACTACAGAGACGGACACAGATACCACCTGCTGCTCGACGCCAACCCTGGGATCCGCAATCGCTCTGGTGTGATAAAGCCCTGCGAACGCATCGTCATCCCGCGCGCGCGCAAGCACTGAAGCACGTTCGGCACGCTGCTGCCTTCCATCGACGGGCGCCGGATCTCGTCCGGTGCCCGTTTTCCTTTTTTCTCTCCGTTGCCGTTGCTTGCCCCCGGTCGAGCATGGTGATCACAATTGCCGCGGCCGGCGTCGACAACGCAGGGTCCATTCGCTAAGACCCGAACCATGGAAAATTCCCCCCCCGCCTCCCCCGGCGCCAGGAGTATCTGGCAGCGTCTGCGCCCCGATCCGGCACGCGTTCGCGTGTTGCGCGGCCTCTATCCACATGTGTGGCCTGTCGACCGGCCGGACCTCCAGCGTACGGTTATGTGGTCGCTCGGACTCATGCTGGTGGCGAAGATCGTCACCGTTCTCATGCCCTTCACCTTCAAGTGGGCGACAGACGGTCTCGTCGCCATCGTCTCAGGCAAGTCGGGCGAGATTCCGGTCGCTTATTGGCTGCTCGTGGGACCGCTGGCCGCCACGCTGATGTACGGTTTCGTCCGTATTCTGATGACCGTGCTGATGCAGGTCCGGGAAGGACTTTTCGCCAAGGTCGCGATGCATGCCGTCCGCAAGATGGCGCTCACTGCCTTCGAGCACATGCATCGGCTGTCGTTGCGCTTCCACCTCGAGCGCAAGACCGGTGGTCTCACTCGCGTGCTGGAGCGCGGCCGCGACGGCATCGAGCAACTCACCCGTATGACGCTCATGACGTTCCTGCCGACCGTCGTCGAGCTCATACTGGTGCTGACGGTCTGCGCCATCGAATTCGACTGGCGCTACATCGTCGCCATCGTCTCGATGGTCGTGCTGTATCTGTGGTTCACGTTCTGGGCCACCGAGTGGCGCATGCAGATCCGCCGTACCATGAACGAGAGCGACACCGAGGCCAACACCAAGGCGATCGACAGCCTGCTCAACTACGAAACCGTCAAGTATTTCGGCGCCGAGCGGCGTGAAGCGGAACGCTACGACAAGTCGCTCGCGATCTACGAGAAGGCGAGCATCAACACCTACATTTCGCTAGCCGTTCTCAACACGGGCCAGGGCGTCATCTTCACCGCAGGCCTCACCGCCTGCCTTGCGATGTCCGCGATGGACGTGATGGCCGGCAAGAACACCGTCGGCCATTTCACGATGGTCAACCTGATCTTCTTGCAGCTGTTCATACCGCTGAATTTCATGGGCACGATGTACCGCGAAATCAAGCAATCCCTGCTCGACATCGAGCGGATGATGGACATCCTCGAGCAGAACCCGGAAATCGCCGACCGCCCCGGCTCGACCCCGCTGAAAGTCGACGGTGGCACCATCCGCTTCGAGGACGTCGCTTTCCGCTACGAGCCCGAGCGGCCCATCCTGAACGGTCTCTCTTTCGAGGTTCCCGCCGGCAAGATGGTCGCTATCGTCGGCCCGTCCGGCGCGGGCAAATCTACGATCTCGCGCATCCTCATGCGCTTCTACGACATCACCGGCGGTCGCGTGACGATCGACGGCCAGGACATCCGCGACGTCACTCAGAAATCGCTTCGCGGCGCGATGGGCGTCGTGCCCCAGGATACCGTCCTGTTCAACGATACGCTGCTCTACAACATCCAGTACGGTCGCCCCGATGCCTCACCTGCCGAGGTGGAAGAAGCCGCCAAGCTAGCTCAGATCGACGGTTTCATTCGTCAGATGCCGGACGGCTACGAGACGATGGTCGGCGAGCGCGGCCTGAAACTGTCGGGCGGCGAGAAGCAACGCGTCGCCATCGCCCGCACGATCCTCAAGGCGCCACCGATCCTGATCCTCGATGAGGCGACCAGCGCACTCGACAGTCACACGGAAAAAGAGATCCAGGACGCACTCGATCGCGTCGCGAAGGATCGCACGACGCTCGTGATCGCCCATCGCCTATCGACCATCGTCCACGCCGACAACATTCTGGTGCTCGAGCAAGGCAAGCTCGTCGAGCAGGGCCGCCATGCCGAGCTGCTGGCGAAAGACGGCCTGTATGCATCGCTATGGAACAGGCAACGCCAAGCAGAGAAGGCACGCGAGGAACTCGCACGCACCCTCGAGGAAGCCGAGAAGGCCGGCGCGATCAGACCCGCCGACGCTCGCCTTCCGGGCCTCGGCTGATACCGCATGCATCTGAAAATCCGGCGCCGATAAGGCTCATCACGAGCAATTTCGAATTTTTCGTGGAGACACATTTCTACCACACGGCAAAGATCTCTCTTACTCGTCACTGTTCAACGAGGGGGAATTTGCAAACCATGTTCACGCGTAGAGGGGAAGTACGAACCTCCAATTCACAAGATCAGACCTTGACCCAACTCCAGGAAGCCAGAGCCGCCGCAGCGGTCGCCAACATCGCCGCACAACCGCAGAGCCAGCCGTTTCCTCCTCCGATGCCAGACCCGAATTCGGCAGCATCCGGTATTTCCATCGTCCCTAAAGGCCCGATGTATCTCGATGGCGAGACGCCATCTGTCATCGGAGAAGATCTGACCATCGAAGGTCAGGCGATTACGATCCGCTGCAAAGGCGCACTAGAGATCAACGGCAAGATCCACGCCGAACTCCACAGCCAGAAGCTCGTTGTCGGTAAGTCGGGTCGGGTCGAAGGCACCATCGCCGCCGAAAGCGTGGAGATTTGGGGCATGGTAAGCGGCACCATCATGGGCTCGCGCGTGACGCTGCATCCGAGCGCCGAAGTCGAGGGCGATATCCACGCCAAGTCGCTGTCCGTCGCAGATGGTGCGAGTTTCGAAGGCCGTTCCAGAAAAGTGACGGATACCGCGGCGATCGCGCCGCGCCTCGAGCCCGGCTCTCCTTCGACGAACGGCGCCACGACCTTACCGATCCCCATCCCCGTCCAGATGCCGAGCCAGCTTGCGAGCTGAAGTCCGTCCCCCCTGCGCGCTTTATTTCCGGGCCGCGTTCGTGGTCCGAGGCCCCGACGGGGGGAGCGGCGTAAGTGCGCCGCAATTGAAAAAATCGAGCCCGGGCGGATCACCCGGGCTCGATTCGTATCAGGTCTCGCTCAAGTGAGTGATGGCATCACCACTGGTATCGGATGCCAGCGCGGGTGCCGAAGCCGAGATAGTCGTCGCCGGCGCGGACCTCGAAATCGTTGTACAGCGTATAGCCGTAGCCGACGTCCACGCGGTTCTCAAGCACGCCCATGACGCGCAACTTGCCCTCGTCGAGCTTCGCGCTTACCGGCGGCGGGAGCCCCGGCGTCACAGTCGTGACCGTATAGCCGTTGATCGCGACGTCGCTGTAGAGCAACCCCGTCACGGAGGTGTTCCAGATCCACCCATCCCGGGTGTTGAAGCGCGTGCCGAGGCGCAAACCGCCCTGAACCCGGAAGGCATCGCCGTCGCGGAAACCGAGCGCTGCAGCGTTTCCGCCGAAATCACTGTACGAGTAGCGAACGCCGACCGTTGGCTCGATGTAGTGCCCCATCGAGAGCGGAATGCGATAGTTCGCGTTCGACGCGACGACGTAGTTCGTCATAGCCGTCGACCCCGTAAACGTGGTGACCGTCGCCGGACCCGGACCAGCACCACAAAGTTCGTCGAATACCTCGGACTTCTTGAACCGGCTGTCGATATCGAACATGTCGACCTTGACGGCGAGATCGGCCGAGAAGGCGCCGTGCACGACCGAACCGTACATTCCGATGAATGCGCCGTCCATTTCCTGGCGCTGCTCGCCGAACGTGGTTCTCTGCACGCTGGCGTTATCGCTGCCGGCCGTTGTGAGCGTCACATCGCTGAACTTCGAGCGGGTCGAGTTGTAGCCGCTGAAAGCGCCGATCTGGAACCCGCTCGGGACGCTACCGATCTGGTAGTTGGAAACATCGAAGCCCGAGATCACGCCGCCCGAAACCGTCCTACGGTCCTGGTTGTTGGCCTGATTGGGCGCCAGATTGTCGCGCTTCTCCTGGTCGTAGTAGCCCTCGGCCCAGACGCCATGCGCACGCAGTGTGCCCCCGGTGGGCGCCGCATAGCCGTCATCCTTGATCGAGCCGCCCGAATATCCGCTGCTTGCTGATCTGAGAGTCGCCGATTGCGCTGCAGGGGCTGCTTGCGCCACCTGAGAGGGAGCCGAAGCAGCAGGCCTTGAAACCTGCGGGCGTTTGGCCTGAGGTGCTGCAGCAGGCGCTGGCCCCGTCGTCGTTGTCGTCGTGACGGCAGGCGCTGGCGCAGGAGCGGCAGCAGGCGGGGGCGTAGCTGCTGCGACCTGTTGCGGGGCAGGCGCCGCGCCGACGGGTACGCAGTTGCCGCCCGAGCGCGCGAAACCTGCGGGGCATGCGCCCGAAGCTTCCTCGCGTCGTTTACGAATGAGTTCCAGTGCCTGGTCGGTCGACGCCTCGGTAGCCGTGATCGACGGCGGGCCGATCAGGCCGCTGAGTGCGACCAGGGTTGGCGCGCCACCGCAGGCAGCCATTGCTGCCACGCTTGTCATCGCCGTGGCAGCTGAGAAGGTGATTGCGCTGGTAGACAATGAGCGCAAATGGGGTGCTTTGATCATTTCGAACCGCGCTGTTGAAACCTTTGACCGGCCCGTACGGGGCGACCGGTTGGCCCAAAACAACGCAAACTCCGGAAATCCTTTAAATGGCGGTTATCAAGAGTCGCTTTTACGGTCCAGCGCTTCACTTGATTTAAGACAGCCAATTTCGTGGAAATCGCGCAGAGAGAGTCCCGCATGCAACACTCTGCCGCCCCTCGGCTCGGTGCCGCCCGACGAGGTGTCGCTTGCCTGATGTGTCGCCTGTTCCGGCCGGAACAGCCACCGCTTCGCCGCCGTCGTAACCTATGATCGTCAAAACCGCAGATCGATCTTTACGTCTGCCGCGGCTTCACGTTTACAGGCACGGATGCTGCGATTAGCCTCGCAGCAATAGGTGCCTCCACAGGAGAGTTCCCATGGCCATCGCCACCGCTGATAAATCGCGCTACCGCGCTCTACCGCTACTCGCCGCTGTCTGTACTGCCCTCTTCACCGCGACGACGGCGCTCCCGCTGATTGCCCACGCGCAAGGCATGACCGACAAGCAGATGATCGACCAGCTTCTCGGCAAGACGTCGCGCGGCGTCGGTCAGACACCGCAGACGAGATCGCTGGCCCCATCTGATACAAGCCGCCTCCGCACTTTGCTCGACAAAGTGGGCACGCGCGCCTTTTCGGCGAAGGAGCGCACCGAGGTCGCCGCGGCCGTTAAGGATCGCCCGTCGCTCGACTTCGAGATCTATTTCCCCTTCAACTCGTCGGGCGTCCAGAAGACAGCGGAGCCGACATTGCAGAAGATCGGCCAGATCCTGACCAATGAAGCGTTTCAGGATCGTGGCTTCCTCATCGCCGGCCATACCGACGCGAAAGGCCGGCCAGAACCCAACCAAGTCGTCTCCCAGCGCCGCGCTGATGCCGTGAAGGCGTACCTGGTGAAGCACTACAATATCGATCCCGCTCGCCTCCGCGTGATCGGCTACGGCAAGGAGCAGCTCAAGGACGAGAGCCAGCCCTTCGCCTCGATCAATCGCCGCGTGCAAATCATTAACCTGCCCGACGGCGCGATAGCCAGTCGCTGATCGTGAGCACACCGAGGCCTGGAACATCATCGGCAGGCGGCGCGCCCCAAGGTGCCGCCTCCACCCGCCCTGCGGTAGTCGTGACTGGCGCGTCCGAGGGTATCGGCCTCGCCCTCGCCGGGATTTTCGCCGCGAAAACATCCCTGCCCGTAGTGATGATCGCCCGCCGCGGCGAGCCTTTGGAAGCCGCCGCCCGTGTGATCGCCGACCGACATGGCGTCACGGCGATCCCTCTATCGCTCGACGTCACACTTGCCGACGCTGTGGCCGTGATCGAAGGCAAGCTTTCGTCCAACGGCCTCCACGCGGAGATCCTGATCAACAATGCCGGCGTGGGCCTAGGCGGCGGGTTCGCCGATCACGACCCGGCCGCCATCGCCAACCTCGTCGATCTCAATGTCCGCGCCCTGACCTTGCTCTCACGGCACTTTCTGACCGGCATGCTCGTGCGCCGAAGTGGCGGCATCATCAACGTCGGCTCCCTCGGCGGCTCCGCACCAGGCCCGTACCAGGCCGCCTATTACGCCAGCAAAGCCTACGTCGCCTCGCTGACCCGCGCCCTTTCCGAAGAAACCGCAGGTCGCGGCGTTCATTTCTGCGTGGTCACGCCCGGCCCCGTCGAAACCGCGTTCCATGCCCGCATGGGCGCCAACGCAGCCTTCTACCGAAAGCTGATGCCCGCCATGACCGCCGAAGCCGTCGCCCGCGCCACGTGGCGGGGCTGGCGCCTGGGCTTCCGGGTGATCCAGCCAGGCCATTTCACCCCCCTGCTATCCGTCCTCATGCGCGTTACGCCGTGGCTTCTGCTCGTCCCCATCGTCGGCTGGCTGCTGCAGAAGCGCTATACCGTGAATCACTGATAGCCCCTTGGCCGTACCGCCCGCCGATGCTAGCTCACCAGCCGCCCTCATTCAGAACAGCCGCCCCCGATACCAGGAGCCCACCATGGCCGAGACCATGACTTTCGCCGACCCGCGCCTCGCCAAGCTCGACGGCTTTCGCGTCGAGATCGACGTGGCCCAGGAGCGCGCCGACATCGTCCTCGACCGCCCGCCGCTCAACGTCATCGAGATGGGAGAGCGCGATCAGCTCCGCCTCGTATTCGAAACCCTCGACGCCGACGCCCGCGTCCGCGTGATCGTGCTCCGCGCCATCGGGCAGCACTTTTCGAGCGGCGGCAACATCAAGGGCTTCATGGAAGCCTCTCCCGAGCACGTCTCCAAGCTCGCATGGAACATCGCCGCCCCCGCCCGCTGCGAAAAGCCCGTAGTCGTTGCGAACCGCGGCTACACGTTCGGTGTCGGCTTCGAGATCTCGCTCGCTTGCGATTTCCGCATTGCGTCAGAGACGACCCTTTACGCGCTGCCCGAACAAAAGCTCGGCCAGATACCCGGATCCGGTGGCTCCGCTCGGCTTCAAAAGATGGTCGGCATCACCCGCACCAAGGACATTGTGATGCGATCCAAGCGCATCACCGCGAAGCAGGCCCTCGACTGGGGCGTGGCGACCGAAATGGTGCCGGACGCCGAACTCGAGAAGGCGACCGACGACCTTGTCGCCGAGCTACGCACGTTCTCGCCCCTTGCCCAACGCACCGCCAAGAAACTCCTCAACGAGACCGAGGACGCCTCTCTCTCGATCGCCATCGAACTGGAGGGCTACAACTACTCGCGCCTTCGCCAGTCTGAGGACTTCAAGGAAGGCGTCGAAGCCTTCCACGGCAAGCGCGCCCCGAAGTTCAGTGGAACGTAAAGAAGCAGACAATACAACAACTTGCGAAGATGCGCCTTAACCTGACCGGATGGCGGAGTTGAAAGCCATCCGGGACATTCCTCAGCTTGAGCGGCAACCCACGGCCTGACGCAGATCAAAGATCCGTGAGCACTCGACGTGCGACATCGCGCTGGGTATCCTTGGATTTGGTGTAAGTCTAAGTCTTCCGGGTCTTTGGATGGGATGCAAGGCACGCCCAAAGGGAGTGGTCCAGCGCATGTCCACGCCGTAGTGACGATCTGAGGGCTTCAATCGGGGTTGGGAAGTGAGAACGATGGATTACCGCGCCCGCTTTGCCGCTGCTTTGGAGGCACTGCATCAGGAAGGCCGTTATCGCGTCTTCGCCGACATCAAGCGCGACTGCGGCCAGTTTCCCCACGCCGTCAAATTCGAAGGCGACACGACGCGCAAGATCACCGTGTGGTGCTCCAACGACTATCTCGGCATGGGCCAGTCGCCGGTCGTCCGCGCTGCGATGCACGAGGCGATCGACACCGTCGGCGCCGGCTCCGGCGGCACGCGCAACATTTCCGGAACGACGCACTATCACGTCGAACTCGAGGGCGAGCTGGCCGACCTGCACGGCAAGGAAGCGGCACTGCTCTTCACGTCGGCCTATGTCGCCAATGATGCAACGCTATCGACGCTCACCAAGTTGCTTCCCGGACTCGTGATTTTTTCCGATGAGCTGAATCACGCCTCGATGATCGAAGGCATCCGCCACGGCGGTGGCCCTAAGAAGATCTTCAAGCACAACGATGTAGCCGATCTCGAACGCCTGCTGAAGGCCTGCGATCCCTCACTCCCGAAGCTGATCGCGTTCGAAAGCGTCTATTCGATGGACGGCCACATTTCCGCGATCAAGGAGATCTGCGACCTCGCGGAGAAGTACAACGCACTCACCTACATCGACGAGGTGCACTCCGTCGGTATGTACGGCACGCGCGGTGGCGGCATCGCCGAGCGCGACGGCCAAGCGCACCGGATCGACATCTTCAACGGCACATTGGCCAAGGGCTTCGGCGTGATGGGTGGGTACATCGCCGGCAGCAAGGACTTCTGCGACGCGATCCGCTCATATGCGGCCGGTTTCATCTTCACGACATCGCTCGCTCCCACCATCGCCGCCGGCGCACTCGCGAGCGTGCGTCACCTCAAGTCGAGCCAACTCGAGCGCGCCCGCCATCAAGAGCGCGCCTGCACGCTGAAGAAGCGCCTGCACGCGGCCGGCCTGCCCGTGATGGACAACCCGGCCCACATCGTTCCCGTTTTCGTCGGCGATCCCGTCCGCTGCAAGGCGGTTTCGGACACCCTGCTCGAGCGCTACGGCATCTATGTCCAGCCGATCAACTACCCCACGGTCCCGCGCGGCACCGAGCGGCTCCGCTTGACGCCGACGCCGCAGCACTCCGACGCGGACATGGACCACCTCGTCGCTTCACTTACCGAGCTCTGGGCCGAATGCCCCATCTCGAAAATGCCGATGGCCGAAAAGGAAGCGGCGGAATAACGCTCTTCCCGTAGGTCGGGTTAGCTGCGCCCCGCGCTGCGTAACCCGACGTCTCCGCGCCCGAACTTAGCCGTCGGATGCGGGCAACGGAGCGCACCCTACCTCCTACTTGCCGTGCTCCAGATATCGCTGCAACGCGACGGCCTTTTCGCCGCTCTCGACCAGCCGCTCGATTGTCTCGACGAGCCCGGCGAACTCCTTCGCCGACAGACACCCGAACTCCACGTCGTTGACCTGCCGCTGAGCAGGCGCGAGCTTGGCGAGCCGTTCCCGCCCTTCTGCCGTCACTGTGAGCACGACGCGCCGGCGATCGTTGCTATCAACGGCCTTGTCGACGAGCTCCAATGACACCAATCGGTTGCATACGTTCGTGATGAACGCCCCGGTCAGGCGCAGATGTTGCGCCACTGCCGACACGCTCACATCACCCCCCTGCGCCAGGTGGGCGATCGAGATCAGCACGGTGTATTCGACACCGGCGAGACCGATGACGCGAGCATGACCCGCACGGATCTCTTCGTGGCTCGCCATGAAACTGAACAGCCCATGCACCAGTTTCCGGAAAGCCCCATCCGAACCATCGACCAGCAACTCCGGTCGCGAAACTGTCAATGCGGGCGATGCGTCGCCCCCGCGTGGCTTCGACGTACGCGCTCCCTGGCCCGACGCGACCCGCCCGCTATCGCTCGAAGATCTGATCCGCGCCACGCCTTTCGCCTCCCGACTTCACGCCTGACGAAATTACCACCAAACAACTCTCTTGAAAAGCTAACTGACTTAGGCAATTCTAGTGTCGTAGGTTGGAGCGAGCGAAGCGCGACCCGACATCCGATAGTCGCAAACGAGGCGAGCCGGCTGATGCAAATCGAGATCCGCAAAATTCTGAGCTTCGTCGATGAAGCGCGCAGCGAGGCCGGCAAGACCGCCTCCCCACCGCTGCGCAAAGTCGCAGTAGCCGCAATCATCACGAACCCCTATGCAGGACGCTGGGTCGACGACCTCGGACCGATCACCGCCGCAAGCGAAGCCCTCGGCCGCGAGATCACCACACACGCCGTCTCGCTGTTGAAACCCTATGCGCCCGAAAGCTACGGCAAGGCCGCGATCATCGGCATCGCAGGCGAGCAGCAACACGGCTCCGCCATGTTGACGACCGTGTTCGGCAACGTCATGCGCGAAGCGGCCGGCGGTGGCGTCGCTTGGATTTCCTCTTTCACCAAGCGCGCATCGCCCGGCTCCACCATCGACATACCGCTCGCCCACAAGGACGCACTTTATGTCCGCTCGCACTACGATGGCATCTCGATCACGCTGCCCGACGCGCCCTTGCCGAACGAAATCGCCATCATCTGCGCCTACGCCAACCGCGGCCAGCTCAATCACCGCATTGGCGGCCTCGCCGCCGCCGATATCAAAGGCAAGGACGGCTTGGTCTAGCCGATACCGAATCCCCCTACCCCCGATTGAGAGGGGATAGGGGTGGACCCCGAACACCCTGCCCGATGCACCCCCATCCCTGTCTCCTCCCCTAAAGGGGGAGGAGGACTCAAAAGAGAGCGGAGTTCTCAATGTCCAACGCCCCCTGCAAAACCGGCGCCGCACACTTGGCCTCGCTGCGCGATGGCCGCGAAGTCTGGATCAACGGCCAGAAGGTCGCCGACGTCACGACGCATCCCGCATTTCGCAATTCCTGCCAATCCGCGGCCGACCTTTATGATTTCCAAGCCCGCCCGGAAAACATCGAGATGATGACGTTCCTGCCCGAAGGCGGAACGAAGCGCATCAACCGCGCCTGGGCGCTGCCGCGCAACCTCGGTGAGATGGTCGAGCGCCGCAAGGCGCTGCAGGCTTGGGCCGCATGCAGTTATGGCTTCTTGGGTCGCTCCCCCGACCATTTGGCCTCCGCCCTAATCGGCCAGCGCGTCGGCATGGATGTCTGGAACAAGTACGATCCCAAGCGCGCCAAGGCCTTTGCCGACTACGTCGATTGGGCAGCGCGCGAAGATCACTTCCTCACCTACGTCATCATCAATCCGCAAGCCGACCGCTCGAAGGACTGGGGCGATCAAGCCGAAGAACTCGTCGCCCAGGTCGTCGACGAGGACAGCTCCGGCATCACGATCCGCGGCGCCAAGATGCTCGGCACGTCCGCGATCATGGCCAACGAGGTGTTCGTCGCCAACCTTCAACCGTTGAAGGCAGGCGAGGAAAAGCTCGCGTTTTCTTGCGCGCTCCCGATGAATACGAAGGGCCTCAAGGTCCTCTCGCGCAAGAGCTACGAGCAGCACGCGATGTCGGTCTACGACAACCCGCTGTCGTCGCGTTTCGACGAGAACGATGCGCTGATGTACTTCGACGACGTGAAGGTTCCCTGGGATCGCGTGTTCGTGAATCAGAATGTCGAGATGTGCTTCAACCAGTTCCATGGCACGCCGGGCCACGTTTTTCAGAACTATCAGGCGCAGATCCGCCTCTCGGTGAAGCTGAAGTTCCTCGTCGCGCTCGCGCGCAAGATCACCGAGGCGATCGGCACGACCAACATCCCGCCCGTTCGCGAGCAACTCGGCCAGCTTGCCGCACATGCCGGCATGGTGGACGGTATGCTCGCCGGCATGGAGGCGTCGGGCTATCACTGGGGCGAGTGGTGGTGCCCGAACCGGCACATCCTTTATTCTGCACAAGTCCTGACGCAGGACCTCTACCCAAAGCTCGTCAATCTGATCCGCGATCTCGCCGGAGGTTCGCTCATCATGCTGCCGTCATCGGTGGACGACTGGGCCGATCCCGATCTCACCCGCATCATCAAGCTGACGCAGCGCTCGCCGATCATGGACGCCGACCAGAAGGTGAAGGTGCTGAAAGCCGCGTGGGATGCGATCGGCTCGGAGTTCGCCTCGCGCCACACACAGTACGAGATGTTCTACGCTGGCGCGCGCTTCGTCACGACCGGCCATTCGTTCCGCACCTTCGACTGGGCCGGCGGCACCGCCCTCGTCGATCACTTGCTCGCTGGCTACGACCGCGACACCGGCCACAAACAGGCAGCAGAATAGCAGCCTCGCTCTTCGAATTCACCCCTCCCCTGGCCCCTCCCCATCAAGGGGAGGGGAATGGCACTTGTCGCGTTCGGACAATCGCATGAAGCTGACCAGCGGCTTCAACACGATCTTTGTTCGACGCGTAACCGGCATCGTCGTGAGGTTCCCCTCCCCCTCGTGGGGAGGGGATAGGGGTGGGGGGATAGGAGGGGCGGCACCCCTCGCCAACGCCTTCACCACTTACCCGCCCTACGTCACCGCAAACTTTCTGACCGCCGCCTCGTCCACCTCTACTCCGAGGCCCGGCCCGAGCGGCGGCATCACTTTCCCGTCCACGATCCGCAACACCGGCTTGGCGATGTCCTCCGCGAGATAGATGTGGGTGAGACTCACGCCCCAGTCCGCCGCCGGCACCATCGTGGCGAGATGCAAGGTCGCAGCCGATCCCAGGCTCGACTCCGACACCTTCGCGGCGAGATTGATCGAGAGCCCGCGATGCGCCGCGAGCGCCGCCGCCCGCAATGTCGCCGCCGGCCCGCCGAGCTTGATCAGCTTGAGCGACAGCCCGCCCGCACCCGCGCTCGCATGCGCCTCGATGTCGGCCAGCGAATGGATACCTTCGTCCGCCCCCAGCGGCAGCGACGTCGAACGCGTAAGCCGCGCCAACCCAGCGAGGTTGTCGGGCGGCAAAGGCTGCTCGAGAAACGCGAGCCCCGCCGGACCGACACCGGCCAGAAACTTCGCGGCACGAGGATAGTCGAAACCGCCGTTGGCATCGGCACACAGCGTCACGTCGGGGCCGACCGCTTTGCGCATCGCGATTGCCGTTTCGATCTCCTGCTCGACGCGCTTCACCCCGACTTTCAGCTTGAAGAACGCGTAGCCATCCGCCATCCGCGCCTCGGCTTCCGCGATGTCCTCCTCGACGGTCGGATTGCCGATCAGCCACATCGGCCCGACCGCATCGCGAACCGCCCCGCCATGCAGGTCCGCGAACGTGACACCCAGCGTCCGCCCGACGAGGTCATCGAGCGCCGTTTCCACCGCCGAACGCGCTCCCGTGTTGCCGTGAAGCGCATGTGCCATCTTGGCAGCGAGCTTCGCCCGCCCCCGCGCATCCTGGCCTGTGACGATCGGGCCGAGAACGTCGCGCACGGCAGCCACCATCGCCGGCAGCGTGTCACCCGTCATCGTCGGCGCGGAGGCGGACTCGCCCCACCCGCACGTTCCATCCTCCGCCTCGATGCGGACGACGAGATTGTCCGCAGTCCGGATTTCCACGCCCGCCATCTTCATCGGCTTCGTCAACGGCAGTGCAACTGCAAGAGCTTTGACCGAACGAATCCTGATCGGCCTGGCGAGCCGGGCGGCAATGGCGTCGTCGAGAGGCATCGCAGGATCTCCGGGCATAGCATCGCGTCGTGATGCCCCGTCGAAACTAGGCGGAAGTCCCGCCACCGACAACCGGCGCGGCCTCATTCGCCGGCAACTTTACCAACCAGAGCGCAATCGAAGCCGCGATACATATCCCGCCGGTGAGATAGAGCGACGCCGCCCCCGCATGATCGAGCACGAGGCTGAACAACAGCGGTGCGAAAGCTTGCGCGATGCGCGTCGGCGCACCGAGCAGACCCAGCCGGTAGCCGTAGTCCTGCGGCCCGAACACTGCGAGCGGAACGGTGCCCCGCGCTATCGTGACGATGCCGTGCCCGCCGCCATGCAGCGCCATGAACGGCACGGCCATGACGCCGCCCCCCGCAAGCATCAGCACAGCTCCGGCCGGATGCCCCAGCATCGCCACGCGCGAAATCGTCAACGGATGAACCTGTGACATCAGGAAAGCTTCGGCGGCGCGCGCGACGACCTGAGCTGGCCCGAGCACCATGCCCGCGATGAGAATGTGAGCCGCAGTCGCACCGCCCAGCTCCAGCAATCGTGGCAGATGCGCCGCCAACGCGGCGGCAACGAACCAGGCTGCCGCGAACGCGAACGCCATGAGCCACATATTTCGGTCCATCACGACTGTCGCGGGCACTGCCGCTTTCTCTTCTGCACTGGGGCGCAGCATACGCGGCAAGGCGAAAAGATTGAGCGGCAGCCCCAGCAGAACGTGCGCCGCGGCCCAGCCCAAGCAGGTCGGACGCCAGCCGAAAGCGTCGACACCCCAAGCCGTCAGCGGCCAGCCGATCGTACTCGCAAATCCGGCGATCAGCGTGATACCCGTGATCGGCCCTCGCGCCTTCTCCCGATAGATCCGGCCGAGCGCGGCAAACGCGGAATCATATAGCCCGAGCCCCATTCCCGCGCCCATCACAAGCCAGCCGAGCCACAATATCACCGCCGAATTGGCGAGCGCGAGCGTCGTCAAACCAGCCGCGAACAGCAGGCTCGAGACCACCAGCACCTCGCGTCCGCCGAACAGATCGATCGTACGCCCGACACGCGGCCCGAGCAGCGCCGCCACCAGCAGCGCTGCCGTGAACGCGGCGTAGATTACGCTGGTCGATACACCGATGTCGGTCGCTTGCGGCCCCGCGACGAACGCGATGAGATAATAGCTCGACGCCCACGCCAGCGTCTGCGCTGTCCCGAGACCCAGCACGATGCCCGTCGTTCGCCAGTCCTTACCGGCCCGAGCGGCACTCGGCTCGCTCATCGGATGCTCGTCACGGCATCATCCTCACCCAACCGTTTCAACGCACCCGCTCATGATCGGGTACGTAGTAGGCGAAGCAGTAGCCGAGCTGGGCACCGAGCAACAGATGCCAGAATGCACCGAACGCCATCAACAGCGGCAGCGATTGGGCCTGGTTCATCCCCAGACTGCTACTGATTGAAACGTAGAAGGCGAACAGCACGGCCATCAGGAGACCGACGGTGATACCTCCGGTGATCGGCCCGAAGTACGCGAACAGCCCCCGCTGGGCCCGGCACGCGAGCGCAACGCTCATCGCGTAAATGACGCCGCCCATCACGGTGAACAGTGCCAGCGCGGTCAGCAACGGATTGGTTCGCGCGATGTAGGTTTCGAGCAGCAGCAGTCCACCGACGACAATGAATGGCAAAGCCCAGGTCAGGATTCGATTGAGCCACTGCAACGGTGTCCGGGGCCATGCAGGCGGTGTGGTCATCCAAAGCCGCGTGATACCGGCAAGATAGAGTGCGCCACCGATAAGTGTGACGGCCATGTAGACCGTGCCCGCAGTATCGCTACCTGCACCGGCTCGAGTCCCGATGTTCCAAGACGTCGTCTCGGGAATGATCTTCATGATCGACAGCGCCAGGGCGAAACCAATCGCCGGCCCTACGAGTGTGAGGAAAGCATCGAACGGCCGCCGCGAGCCCCACATCATCGTGCCGAACGTGGCGACGGCACCGAACAGCAGCCCGGCGAACCAGACCCAGGGCCGGCCGTTGACGTCCGCCAAGCCGTTCGCGTCGAATATCGTGGCGCAGATCCCGAAGCCAGCCAGCCCGCCCAGCAGTCCCAACACGATGATCGGCCATCCGCTGCTGGGATGAAGATAGAGCGGCCGGCTCAGGTTCGTCTCGCTCCACGGGTCCTGGATCTTCCCATGCTCTTGCAGCACCGTAGCTCTGACGTCGAGCGCCACGCGATCGTAAAGCGCTTCGATCTCCAATCCTCGGATCGCGAGGTGGTTGCCCAACGCCCGCGCGAACGGCGAGTTGATCGAGCCTTGCTTGCCGTCGTACGCATAGTCACCGGGGGCCGTGGCGAAACCGACGAACGTGCGCCCACCGCCCGCCGTAGGCGCGATCTTGATGGTCGATAGCCCGCCTCGGCTGCGTGTCGACGAAGTATCCACTTCCTGGCCGTGCTCGGCCCTATCGGCCGGATCGAGCAGATCGAGCAACCGCTTACGTTGCTCCTTCGTCATGGAATCGTCGCGACACGCATCCAGCAGTACGACGGCGACGCCATCCTCGCAGACGCGAGACACCAGCGTTTCGATACGCGGCTTGATCTCGATCAGCCCGAAATTGGGCAGGCTGCGGTCTAGCGTGTCGTCCACGGGAACGAGGTAGTTCCGGCCCTCGACTTGCAGCCCGTGGCCAGCATAGTAGAAGACCGCCGTGGCACCCGGCTGCACCTTGGAGATGAATTCGGCGATCAGAGCCACCATCTGCATGGATGCGAGATCCATGCCCGCCGTCAGTCCCGTTTCGTAGTGGCTGCTCGTAGCCCCGCCGACGACCTCGTAGCCCAGATCCAGAAACCGCCGCGTTACGAGTGCGGCATCGTTGACCGGGTTGGCGAGGGGCCGACTGTTCTGATAAGCGCTGTTGCCGATGATGAGCGCAATACGCTGCTGGCTGGCCATGGCCCCCTCGCGGTTTCTTTTAAAGACGCATTCTCGCAGTGAGCCCCCCTTCTGACAATGGCTGCCCGCAAACACGCGGAGTTTGCCTTGTCGAACGTTGCAGCGATGCCGCCTATTCCTGCCTTCTTGCGACTGTCCCCCAATCAGCTATGGTGCGCCGCCGTGGCTCGATGCGCACGACTTGGTCAGGCCGAAGCGAAGTATCCAAAACGAAGAACGACGCATGGAGGAAACGATGCTTCGCGGACCAGCCCACGCTGCCTTGGTATTCGCTAGCTTGGTGTTCGCCGCCCTGTTACCGGCCGCAGCCGCAGCCCAGAATGCCGAGGCCTCCGCCGATTTCTACAAGGGCCGCACGATCTCGATCCTCGTCGGCGCAGGGGAAGGCGGCTCGTTCGTCCCCTACGCACAGGTCCTCGCCGAGCACATGAAGCGCCATATCCCCGGCACCCCCAACATCATCGTTCAGACGATGGGCGGCCAGGGCGGCGGCCTAGAAACTGCCATCCGGATGCAGAATACCGTCACCAAGGACGGCCTGACGATGGCGATGACCCAGCAGACCATCGTGCTCTCGCAAGTCATCAACCCCGAGTTCGCCCGCTACGACGCACGCACCTGGAACTGGGTCGGCAATATGTCGACCATCCGCAACATGCTCGCCGTATGGCACACGGCGAAGGCCCAATCCGTCGTGGATGCCAAGACCACCGAGGCGATCGTCGGTGCGACCGGCCCCTCCTCACCGACCTACATCATGCCGAGTTTCCTCAATCGCTTCGCAGGGACAAAGTTCAAGATCGTCTCCGGCTACAAGGGCACCGCCGACTTGAACCTCGCCATGCAGCGCGGCGAAATAGAAGTCCGCGGCGGCTCGTGGCTTTCTGTCGAATTGGCCCTCACCGACGAGATCAAGGCGAAGAAGATCAAGCCGATCGTATTCGCTTCGATCGAACGCGATCCCGGCAACAAGGACGTGCCGACCCTTGCCGAGTTCGTCACCGATCCGAAGGCCAAGCAGGCAGCTGAATTCATTTCCGCCGAAGCAGCCTTCGGGCGCGCCTTCTTCTTGCCCCCTGGCGTACCCGCCGAGCGTGTCGCGCTCTTGAGACGAGCGTTCGATGACACGATGCGCGATCCCGATCTGATCGCCGATGCGAACAAGAAGCGCCTGCCGCTCGAACCCACCAATTGGGAAGTGCTGACCCGGGTGACCGCGAAAGTGGTTGCGACCCCGAAGGAAGTCGCAGAACTTGCCAAGTGAATCGCCCCTCCCCTCGATGGGGAGGGGGATCCAACAGGAGCATCCGATGCAAGAGAATGTGACGTTCATGTCCGACGGCCTGAAGATCTCGGGCGTACTTTGCCTTCCCGACAATGTGCCGAAGGGCAAGAAACTGCCGTGCATTATGGTTCTGCACGGCTTCGGTTCGAACAAGACGTCGGACAACGTCAAGATCCCGTGCAAGATGCTGAACGAGTGGGGCTATGCCGCCCTCGGTTTCGACATGCGCGGCTGCGGTGAAAGCGAAGGCACCCGCGCGAACCTGATCTGCATGGAGCAGGTCGCCGACACCCGCAACGCCGTCACGTATCTGCAGAGCCGACCTGAAATCGATGGCAGCAAAATCGGCGTGCTCGGCTCGAGCTTCGGCGCAGCGGTGGCCGTTTATACCGCTGGCGTCGATGAGAGGATCGGCGCGTGCATCTCGTCGGGCGGCTGGGGCAACGGCAAGATCAAATTCGAGGGTCAGCACCCGGGCGCCGAGGCTTGGGCGAAATTCACCAAGATGCTCGCAGACGGCAAGGAGTATCGCGCCAAGCATGGCAAGTCGATGATGGTCAACCGCTACGACATCGTGCCGATCCCGGGCAATCTCAGGCACAATCTGGCCGAGAAGAGCCACGACGATTTCACGGCGGAAACCGCGCAGAGCATGTACGACTTCACCGCCGACGATGTCGTCGGCAAGATCGCACCGCGCCCGCTGCTGCTGCTGCATTCGTCCGTCGACACTGTGACGCCGACAGAGCAGTCGCTGCGCATGTTCAACCTCGCAGCCCAGCCCAAAGACCTGCATCTCTTCTGCGAGACCAACCACTTCATGTTCGCCGCATCAGGCGGTCGCGTCCGCCCCATCGTCAAGGACTGGCTGGACATGTACTTCCCGCTCTGACGCGCATCCAGTTGGACACGGTGTCAGGCCTTCCGGGTCTGACACCGTTGACGAACGTTCGCTTCCGAGAACTCCGGGAAAGACCCGACGCGGCTTGAAACCACGGGCCCACACTCCGCATCGGCCCTTCGATCGCAGATCACTCATCGCTCACGTTTTCCAGGCGCTGGGATAGACATTTCATCCAGACGAATTGCAGCCTGGAGCCGACATTCGGTGAAGCGGCGAACCCGGGGATTTATCCGCATGCCGTGTGGCCATCCGGAACTGTGTCTGTTCGAGAAAGCCCACTTACTGTGGCGTAAGGGGGATTTCGAGGGCTTCATGGCCCTCTACCACGACGACATCCTTTGGGTCGTAAACATCGACGGCATCGACGTTCCCTACGCCTCGAGCGCCGTCGGCAAGGAAGATCTGCGCTGGCGGCTTCAGCACATGATGGACACCTTCGACATCGAGGGCTTCGATCTGGAATCGATCCAGCACGGTCCGGAGTATTGCCGCTCCGTGGTTCACCTCGTCTACATTCACAAGACCACGCGTGAGCCGCTCGACGTCAAGATCCGCTTCACCGGCTGGGAAAAAGACGGCGTCCTGGTGCGCTTCGACGAACGCTCCGACGCAGCTTACGTCGAGGCTTACAACCGGTTCGTCCACTTCCTCGAAGCAGGCAAGAACCTCGCTTAGATTGGACCTCAGTAGCCCATCGCTGCGCCATCGCTACGCGGGTCTGTCGCACCTTCGAGCACACCGTCTGGATTACGCACGATCGCGCCCGCATGCCCCATCGTGCCCGTGAAGTCGGGCAGCATTTCCACGTCGTGACCGGCCTTCCTCAAGGCCGCGACGAGCGCCGGATCGAACCGCCCTTCGAGCTTCAGCGTCACGCTTTCCTGCCCCCATGTCTTACCGAGCAACCAGCGCGGCGCGGTGATCGACGCCTGCAGCGGCTGTCCGAACATCCCATAGCGACTGAACACCGCCGACTGCGTCTGCGGCTGCCCCTCGCCGCCCATCGTGCCGTAGACCATCGTCCGCCCGTCCGCGAACCGCGCCATTGCCGGATTGAGCGTGTGGAAAGGCTTGCGGCCGGGAACCAGCACCCGCGGCCCCGTCCCCGACAATTGAAAACTCGAACCGCGGTTCTGCCAGACCACGCCTAGATCCGGCAGCACGCACCCCGAGCCGAACTCGAAATAGATACTCTGGATGAAACTCGCCGCAGCACCGTTGCCGTCGATCGCCCCCATCCACACCGTGTCGCCCTTGTCTACCGGAGCGGGCCACGGCAGTGCCTGCTTCGCATCGATCCGCTTGGCCAGAGCGTCGAGCTTCCCCTTCTCCAGATAAGCGCGGGGATCTTGCGTCATCGCCGCCGGATCACCGATGATAGCGTCACGCACGATGAACGCCTGTTTCGTCGCTTCGATGATTCCGTGGATGTGCGCGAAGCTCTCCGCTTGCTTCACCCCGAGCCGGTCGAACAAGGCCAAGATCATCAGCGACGCCAGCCCCTGCGTCGGCGGCGGGAAGTTGAACAATGTGGCGCCATTCACCGGCACCGACAAAGGATCCGGCGCCCCCGCGCGATGCCGCGCCAGATCGTCGGCAGAAACCGGTGAGCCGCACGCTGCGAGATTAGCGGCTATCGTTTTCGCGAGTTCGCCGCGATAGAAGTCGTCCGTTCCCGCCTTAGCGATTTTACGTAGCGTAGCACCCAGCGCCGGCAGCTTCATCACCTCGCCTTCGCGCGGCACCCTGCCATCGAGCAAAAATGTCGCCGCGAAGTTGGGCGCGTCCTTCAATTCGCCGAGCTTCGTCCGCGTCAACTCCTCCTGCGACCCCGTCACTGCGAAACCGTTCTCGGCGTGCCACACGGCATCCTCGACCAGCCGCGACAGAGGCAGCTTACCGCCGAGCTTCTTGGAATGCTCGAGCGCCGCGCCCCAGCCGGAAATCGTCGCCGCAACTGTGTTCGCTGCCAGCGGCCCCCGCCAGGGAATGCTCGCGAGACCGGCCTTCGCATAGAGTTCCGGCGATGCCATCGCGGCCGCCGCGCCACATGCCTCGATCGCCTGCGGGTTCTTGTCCGGCGCTGCGACCAGCCAGAAACCGTCGCCGCCGATGCTCGTCATATGCGGATAGACGACCGCCAGCGCCGCTGCCATCGCCACGGTGGCCTCGATCGCATTCCCGCCTTCGCGCAGCACACGCAGTCCCGCTTCGCTGGCGAGATGATGGGGAGACGTCACCATGCCGCGGCGCGCGCGGGGAGTATTGAGCACTGCGATTGCTCCGGATTGAAAGTGGGTGAACGAGAGGATGACACCCGTCCGGCATAACCGGAAGAACGCACCCCAACACTTTACCCGAAGCAGATCGATCCGCGAACACGACTTACTGACGCCTCGTCGGGTCGAACCAGTTCGCCCACGCCGCTATTTGACGATCCCCGCATTCCGCCCGACTTTTCGCCAGATTGCCGCCTCCTCCGAGATGCGCTTCGACATCACGGCAGGACCGCCGCCCACGGGGCTGAATAGGATGGCGTCAAGTCGCTTCACGAAGTCTGCGTCCTTGAGGAGAACGTCGATCTCCTTGTTGAGCCGGTCGACGATTGCCTTCGGCATTCCACTCGGCCCTCCGAGCGCCGCCCAGAAGGTAGCGATGAAATCCGGATAGCCCGCCTCCTTCGAGGTCGGCACGCCGGGCAACTGGGCCCACCGCCGCTCGTGCAGGAGCATCAGCACGTTGATCGTCTTTGACTGGAACTGTGGCAGGGCGCTCGTGCCCACATCGAAGAACACCTGCACCTGCCCGCCGACGAGATCCTGCATAGCCGGAGCGCTACCCCGATAGGGCACATGCGCCATGTTGATCTTCGTGACCTGCGTGAACCATTCGCCCAACAGATGCGTGGTCGAGGTCTGCCCGACGGAAGCGTAGGAGTAAGGCTCTTTGTTCGCTCCCGCGATCACGTCCGCGGGTGTCTTCGCCCCGCTCTTCAAACTCGTCGCCATGATCATCGGCGACTCAGCCAGCATCGTCACCGGCTGGAACTGCTCGGAAGTGTACCCCGCATTCGGATTGAAGATCGGCGCCAGCGCGAATGGTGTATTGGTCCCGATCAGTAACGTATAGCCGTCCGGGTCCGACTTGAGCACCGCCTGAGCCCCGATTGTCGTACCCCCGCCCGCTCTATTGTCGATAAGGAACGGTTGGCCCAGAACCTTGCTCAGATGCTCCGTAACTGGCCGCGCCAGAACATCGGTCGGCCCGCCAGGAGGAAACGGCACGATCACTTTGACGGGCCTGTTCGGCCAGTCTTGCGCAGCGGCGGGTAGCGCCGCTCCGGCTGAAATTCCCAGCGCCGCCACGACAGCAGCACCCAGTGCACCCATCCACATTTGCGATCTCCCCATTTGTCGTCTCCGCAGCGGATGTCCCGCCGTCTTGGACGACAGTCTTGCAGATGATGAAGCGACCGAAAAGGGGGAGTGCACCTTGCGAGAAACTACATAGGCTACATGGGCATGACCTGACGCACGTATCGAAAGCTTGTTGCAGCGGTGTTGGCTGACTAACTTCACGTCGAGTAGAGGGCTCGATCGACGCCCCCTTCCATCGGCTCGACGGAATGGATACCCCACATGGCCTCCGGCTTCTTCGCACTTCTCGATGACATCGCCGTGCTTGCAAAAGCCGCCGCAGCCTCACTCGACGACGTGACGATTCAGGCGCTCAAGGCTGGCAAGAAGGCAGCGGCCATCGTCATTGACGACGCCGCCGTCACGCCTCGCTATGTCGTCGGCTTTGCCGCCGAGCGCGAGTTGCCGATCATCGCCACGATCGCATGGCGTTCGCTCAAGAACAAGACGCTCTACCTGTTGCCGGGAGCACTTCTCTTGAGCTTCCTCGCTCCATGGGCGATCACGCCACTTCTTATGCTCGGCGGAGCGTATCTCGCGTTCGAAGGATACGAGAAACTGCACGCCCTCTTTGCGAAGTCTCCAGCCCCCGAAACTGATCCGGTCGAGCCCGATACCAATTCTGCAACTGCGCCCCAGACCCAGACCCAGCCCCTGACGGCTACCGACGAGGAGTCGAAGATCGCCAGCGCTGTTCGCACGGACTTCATCTTGTCCGCCGAAATCATGGCCATCACCCTGACAGCCGTTACGACGCCTTCGATCCTCATGAAGGCGAGTGTGCTGGGACTAGTCGGGCTCGGCGTGACGGTAGCAGTCTATGGCTTTGTCGCCCTGATCGTGAAAGCCGATGATGCCGGTGTTTTTCTCGCCCAGCGAGGCCGCCTCGGAGTCACGCGAGCCTTCGGGCGAGCGCTCGTGTCCGGTATGCCGACGTTTCTCACAGTCCTGAGTGTCGTCGGTATGCTGGCTATGCTTTGGGTAAGCGGCGGAATCCTGCTTCACGGTCTGGAGGAGTACGGCTTCGGGGCCCTGCCACATGCCATTCACGACGCTTCCAAGGCGATCGGTACTGTCTTTGGACCTGCCTCCGGCTTTGTGGGATGGCTCGTCGAGGCAACCGCCGCCGGCATCTTCGGCGTGCTCGTCGGTGCCCCGATCGCCTTCGCCGCCTCCAAGTTCGGCCGAGCCCATTGAGGGCCACTGACCCAAATTCGCAGCGTCCTGAGTCATTCCGTCCAGCGCCATTTCATCCAGTTCCTCGAACCCGAAGCTTCCGTTGGGGTGGTTGCCATACACGTTCGCTAATCGCCGCCGATCTTCTAGCGACCGACCGCTACACCTGCGAATTGTCCGCCAAGAATAAACCACCGACGAAGTCGGTTTCAGTCTGCTGTGCAATGCATTGATCTGGTTCGATCCATTGCATATGTTCGGGACTGTTTCGAATGGAACAGCATGACTGGAGTTGTTTGACTACCTACGACTTCGTTTGCCACTCCACCTCTCTGGCATTTCCGAGTCCCCGAACCCCGGATGCGACCATTCCGATGAAAACAATTTCGCAAAGGCTTCTGGCACTGCTGGCTTGGATCTCAATCTGGGTCGGCTCGGCCCATGCTCAGGAAAAGCGTGTCGCCCTCGTCATCGGTAATTCCGGATACAAGCATGTTGCAACGCTGAAGAATCCCGCAAACGACGTCGAAGACATGGCGATAGCGTTGCGCCGCCTGAACTTCCAGGTCGTCGAGGGACGCGACCTGACGAAGGAAGGCATGGCGGCCAAAATACGCGAGTTCGTGGAAGTCCTCCCCAGCGCGGACATCGCGCTATTCTTTTATGCCGGACATGGCATCCAGGTCGATGGCCAGAACTACCTCGTGCCGATCGAAGCAAAATTGCCCAATATTGGCGCCCTCGATTTCGAAATGCTCCGCCTCGATACCATTCATCGCGCCATGGAGCGGGAAGCCAAGGCATCCGTCATCTTTCTGGACGCTTGCCGGGACAATCCGCTGACGCGCAATCTTTTGGCAGCCAAGGGAACCCGGTCGACAACGGTGGGACGAGGGCTCGCGGTCATGGAAGCAGGTGTCGGTTCGCTCATCAGTTTCTCGACCCAGCCTGGAAACGTCGCGCTCGACGGGCAGGGACGCAACTCGCCCTATGCAAGTGCACTGGTGAACCGCTTGATGATGGCCGACCAGGATTTATCCGAGATGTTGATCAACGTTCGCCGCGACGTCATGCAGGCAACGCGCAATGAGCAGATCCCATGGGAGCACTCTTCCCTGACCTCTCGGATTTTCTTCTCCGCGAACACAGACGCACTGGCTCTCGGCAAATCGCAGGCCCACCCCAACGGAGACGAAGCCAAAGTCTGGTCGTTCGTTCGCGATAAGGGTGATCTTCGGCTTATCGAGGAATTCATCGCTACCTACCCGAATGGAGCTTTCCTCCCGCTGGCTAAAGCCTTGCAGAGCCGATTGAAGGCGGCTTCCATTGGCGCCTCGGCGCAGACGAAGTACCGTCAGAAAATTGAAACTATCCCAGCAACGCCAAAGACCAAGGGCGCGGAGCAACGCCGGCAACGCCAAGAGGCCGCGGCAGCGAGGCTCGAAGCAAGGCAGAAGCTCGCCGCCACTCGAAGAGCGTCGGCTCAGACCGCTGCCGCTCGCTCGGCTTCGGCGCCCTCTCGAAATGCTGGGGGATCCTTTGCCAACCAATTCCGATCGATCAGGACTGCCTGCGTTATCGATGGCAACCAAAACGCCTGCCGCCAGATTTGCGCCGGCAATCCTTACGCCCTTGCCTGTAGCCGTATCGGTGGAAGGAGAGCAGGCGCAGGGGGTCCACGGCGCGCTGACGGCGGAAGGGGACAATGGACCCGGGCTGCATTCCGACAAGGCCGGAGAGGTTTTTAAAACGGCGCGCGATCCACTCCGCGGCGAAGGGTCACAATTTTGATCGAAGCCCGGAGTTCGGCACACTGCGGTGCTTGCCTGCGCGTACTCCTGCTTCACCGAAGACGTCCGCATGCAAAGCCTGATCTTGCGCTTCTCTTGTAATCGGCTCCCACCGTTTCGTTACACACCGGCGCGCTGCAGCGACAGGCGCCGTCCGTTACAGACTCCGCCAGTCGAAGTCTGACCCGTTGAACTTCGCAATCGAAAAACAGTAAGCAGGCGTGCCCAGATAACCGCACCACGCAAAAAGGGCGGCCCACCGGGCCGCCCTCGTCATATATTTCCGCGACGATGTAGAGATTACATCATTCCGCCCATGCCGCCGCCATGGTTGTGGCCGGCGTGGTCGTCTTTCTTCTTCGGAGCTTCGGCGACGCCGACTTCCGTGGTGATCATCAGGCCCGCGATCGAAGCGGCATCCTGCAGCGCGGTGCGAACCACCTTAGCCGGATCGATGATGCCCTTTTCAATCATGTCGCCGTACTCGTCCTTCTGGGCGTCGTAGCCGAAGGAAGCGCCGCGAGCTTCGAGCACCTTGCCGACGACAATCGAGCCCTCGACGCCTGCATTCTCGGCGATCTGACGGATCGGAGACTGCAAGGCCTTGCGCACGATCTGGATGCCGGCGTCCTGATCCTCGTTCTCACCCTTGACGGTGATCGACATGGAAGCCTTCAGCAGCATCACGCCGCCGCCCGGCACAACGCCTTCCTCGACCGCAGCGCGGGTAGCGTTCAGAGCGTCGTCGACGCGGTCCTTGCGCTCCTTCACTTCGACTTCGGTAGCGCCGCCGACCTTGATCACGGCAACACCGCCGGCGAGCTTGGCCAGACGCTCCTGCAACTTCTCACGGTCGTAGTCCGAGGTGGTCTCCTCGATCTGCGCCTTGATCTGGTTGACGCGGGCTTCGATGTCCTTCTTCTTGCCCGCGCCGTCGACGATCGTGGTGTTCTCCTTCTCGACCGTGATCCGCTTGGCGCGGCCCAGCATGCCGAGTTCGACGTTCTCCAGCTTGATGCCGAGGTCCTCGGAAATCACCTGGCCGTTTGTCAGGACAGCGATGTCTTCCAGCATGGCTTTGCGGCGGTCGCCGAAGCCCGGAGCCTTGACGGCGCAGACCTTGAGGCCGCCGCGGAGGCGGTTGACGACGAGCGTTGCCAAGGCCTCGCCCTCGACGTCCTCGGAGATGATCAGCAGCGGCTTGCCGGTCTGAACGACGGCTTCGAGAACCGGCAGCATCGCCTGCAGGCCCGTCAGCTTCTTCTCATGGATGAGGATGTAGGGGTCCTCGAGTTCAGCCACCATCTTGTCGGCGTTGGTGATGAAGTACGGCGAGAGATAGCCGCGGTCGAACTGCATGCCTTCGACGACGTTCAGCTCGGTCTCGAGGCTCTTCGCCTCTTCGACGGTGATGACGCCCTCGTTGCCGACCTTCTGCATGGCCTCGGCAATCATCTTGCCGATTTCCTTTTCGCCGTTGGCCGAGATGGTGCCGACCTGAGCGATCTCTTCGGAATTCTTGACCTTCTTGGCCTTCTTCCCGATCTCTTCGATCACCTGTGCGACGGCCTTGTCGATACCGCGCTTCAGATCCATCGGGTTCATGCCGGCGGCAACTGCCTTCAGACCCTCGCGGACGATCGACTGCGTGAGAACGGTTGCCGTCGTGGTGCCGTCGCCGGCAACGTCGTTGGTCTTCGAGGCCACTTCGCGCACCATCTGTGCGCCCATGTTCTCGAACTTGTCCTCGAGCTCGATTTCCTTGGCGACGGTGACGCCGTCCTTGGTCGTGCGGGGAGCGCCGAAGCTCTTCTCGATCACGACGTTACGGCCCTTGGGACCGAGCGTGACCTTGACGGCGTTGGCGAGAATGTCGACGCCGCGCATCATGCGATCACGGGCATCGATGGAGAACTTTACTTCTTTTGCTGCCATGTGGGGGGGGATCCGTGAATGGTGATTAGTGACTGGGGATTGGTAGTCGACGTTGCGGCGTGGACCGGGACTTGGGCGGTGATGGCGATGAACTCGCCGATCACCTGTAACCAACCACCAGCCATCCGCCGCAAACGGCGTTACTTGTCCAGAACGCCCATGATGTCGCTTTCCTTCATGATCAGCAGGTCCTGCCCGTCGATCTTGACTTCGGTGCCCGACCACTTGCCGAACAGCACCTTGTCACCCTTCTTGACGTCGAGCGGGACGAGCTTGCCGGCCTCGTCGCGAGCACCCGGACCAGCGGCGATGATCTCGCCCTGCTGGGGCTTCTCGGCTGCGGTGTCGGGGATGATGATGCCACCGGCGCTCTTGGTCTCGGCATCGGTGCGCTTGACGACGACGCGGTCGTGGAGGGGACGGAACTTCATACGGAGAAATCTCCCGGAATTTGGGGGCTGATGAGCCACTGGAGGATGAATTGGCGATCGGTTAGCACTCTCATTAGGCGAGTGCTAGCAGATGCTGCGGATGTAATCCTGGCCCGGACGACTGTCAAGCCTGTGGAGGAAGCGAGACGCCAATCTCGTAAACGCCAGATGCATCAGCACATTCGGCAATCCAGGGCTTGTCGACACCCTGGGATTGGCCGCGCGCGCATGATCCAGCCATCTATGCAAATGGGCTGCCAACGGCGTAGAGTTGAAGAGGGAACGCGAAGACGAGCCCCTTCGATTGGATTGGTCAGGCTCGGTTTGCCGCGACGAGAGCAACGCTCGCGCTTGTTTTGGCCGACGCCAAAGGCGCCCTTCGACCTCACCCCTCCGCGTGCGCCTTCTTCGTCCGCGCCTGGATGTCCCTCAGTATATCCAGTTCGCGCGACGTCGGCGCCGGCGTCTCGGCCACCTCGACCGCATACTTGAGCGGCCACCCTGTCGCGGCCTGCAACTGGTCGCGCACCACACCCGCGTGGATCGTCACGACCGTCATCTCTTTCGACACCGGATCAGGCTCCATCACACACAGGTCGGTGATGAGCTTCGTCGGCCCCTTCGTCTTCGCACCCTTCTTCAAACGGTCGTCACCACCGGTGCCATGACCCAGCGACGTTATGAACGGCAACTTTTCCACGAACGCGCGCGGGCTCTGCGCCATCGTAATGAAAACCTCGCCGACGTGCACCGCGATCTCGGGCGCGCCACCGCCGCCGGGCAAACGCACCTTCGGCTTGTGATACTCCCCGACGACCGTCGTGTTGAGGTTGGCGAACCGGTCGATCTGTGCGCCGCCGAGGAAGCCGACCGTGATCCGCCCGCCCTGCAGCCAGTAGCGGAACATCTCCGGGACCGACACCGTCGTCAGCGCCGTGTCACAGAGTTCGCCATCACCAATCGACAACGGTAGCACGGTGGGCTTCGTCTCGAGCGTGCCCGACTCGTAAATCAGCGTGATGTCGGGCGCATGCGTCATCCGCGCGAGATTGCAGGCCGCCGAAGGCGCGCCGATCCCGACGAAGCACACGTCGGTCGATTTCAACGCACGCGCCGCCGCGATCGTCATCATTTCGGAGGGCGTGTAGCTGACAGTGGTCATCGTGTGATCCCGGTCTGTGGCGGCACCAGCCTGGAATATGGCGGACCGCGGACGAGAGCAAGCCTCCCCCTTTCGGAGAAACGCGCGGCAGGAGCCGACCGCACGAAGATCGCATGAGTTTAACGATCGGTTAACCAGTTCTAACTAACGGTTAACCGGGGCCCGACCTCGAGATTTGCGTTGCCTTTTTTTAGTATGTGGGGGCGTTCTACATGCACTGGAGTACGAGTACGCCGGTCTTCGGACTGGTAGGAGCTGGCTTTGCCGCAACCGCGCTGGCAGCCGGCGCACATGCTGCCGATCTCGGCGGCCGTCCGCCGCCATACGACCCGATGCACGCTGCATCGACACCGCTTTACGGCGCGCATTCCTGGACCGGGTTCTACGCCGGCATGCAGGCCGGATATGCCTGGGCCAGAAACGACATTACCGCCATGTGGGGCCAGGCCAGCGGTCCGCAGGAGATCTTCGAATATACGTCGCGAGGCGCGATCGGCGGTCTTCATTTCGGTTACAACCGGCAAGTGAACCGGCTCGTCGTCGGTATCGAAGCCGACCTCGAAACGGGCGGTCTCACCGGATCGGACGCCGGCACCGTCGGAGCGATCCACACCACGTCACTCGATTGGATCGGATCGTTGCGCGGCCGGATGGGCTTCGTGACCGGCAACTCGCTCCTTTACGTTACCGGCGGCCTTGCCTACGGCAGCGTATCGACGGAGCAGTACCAGCAGACGAGCCTCGCGCCGTTCAGCATCGACACCCAGCGCAAGACCGGATGGACGGCAGGCGCCGGCTTAGAGCACGCGCTCGCATCCAACCTGACGATCCGCACGGAGTATCGCTATACCGATCTCGGCGAGGTCAGCTACTACAGTCCCAAGCTGTGGATGCGGGAAACAAGCGAAATCACCAGCCACGCCGTCCGCGGTGGCATCAGCTTCAAGTTCTGAGACAGCGCACACCATCAGAAAGTCCGTAGCCGCAGGCTTTCGGGCTTTCACGACGTGATCGAGTTCCGGCATCGTCACGCCCATCGTCACGCTTTACGCGACGGCCTTGCGTGCACCGCGTAAGCCTCGGGCCCCTTCGCCAGAACGTTCTCGTCCATCCATGCCTTGAACGTGTCGCGCTCGCGGCTGATCTCGTCCCAGTCGAGATAGAACTTGTTGTTGCGCTTGTAGTAGCCGTGCGCGTAGCTCGGAAACGCTCCGCCCGGCACCACCGCGATCGCCGAAATCGTCCACGACGGCAGGATCACGGCGTTGGCGTTTCGGGGGCCAAAATCTGGCACCACTTCCTCGACGGTCACCACCGCACGCTTCGCCGCCAGCACCGCTTCCTTCTGTACGCCAACGATACCCTCGAACAGTACGTTGCCCTTTTTGTCCGCCCGCAGCGCGTGGACGACAGAAACATCAGGACGATGCGCCGGGATCGCCGCCAGCCGCTCGCCGGTGAACGGGCATTCGATGAACTTGATGTTCGGGTTCACCTTCGGCAGGTCGACGCCGATGTATCCCCGGAACACCGCGCACGGCAGACCCGCCGCCCCCGCCTCGTAGGCGTTCGCCATCGCGGCGTGGCTATGCTCCTCGATCTCCAGCGGCCGCGGATAACCCTTCTCGTAGGCGTCGCGCACGCGATGCAGAGAACCGACACCCGGGTTCCCCGTCCAAGAGAAGATCATCTTCCGCACAAGCCCCATCCCGACCATCTGGTCATAGATCAGATCCGGCGTCATCCGGATGACCGTGAGATCCTTGATACCTTGCCGGATGATCTCGTGTCCTGCCGCATAGGGAATGAGGTGCGTGAACCCCTCGAGCGCCAACGTATCGCCGTCGCGTACGTTGGCTTTGATCGCCTCGGCCAGGGACAGGAATTGAGCCACGGTGAAACCTCTCGTCGGCACGAATTGGACGCGTCCGGCCGTGTTGTGTTCGATCGTTCCCCAATTTGCAACGTCATTTGCGCCGCGATTTGCAAGTCGCACCGCCCGGCAAACCGCGCTAAGAACCTCCACTTGCCGCGAGCCTTCCACCGGGAAAGGACGGCAACGACATCCAGGAGAGGTGAACGACGGTATGTTGGGGGGATTTCTCGCATTCTTGTCGGCCGCGCTGTTCGGCCTGAACAATGCCGCGACCCGCCGCGGCGTCCTCAATGGTAGCGTCATTCAGGGCATGGCGATCACCGTGCCGATGGGCGCTCTGCTGTTCCTGCTGGTCTGCCTGTTGACCGGGACGCTTGGCCCCCTCTGGACGTTCTCCCCCCTCACCCTTCTCTGGTTCTCGTGCGCTGGCCTGGCCCATTTCGTGATCGGCCGGTACTGCAACTATCGCGCGATCTCAGCTATTGGCACCAATCTCGCGAGCCCGATCCAGCAATGGGAAGTCCTCGTCACCCTCGCCCTCGCGATGGCCTTCCTCGGCGAGCGGCTGACCCCGATAACCGTGGTGGCGATCGCGCTGCTTCTGCTCGGCCCCGCCATCGCCGCCCGCATCGAGGCACGCAAGACGAAGAGTGCGCCCGCAGCGACACCGGCAGAGGCACCACTCACGAAATTCGAGCCGCGCTACCGCGAAGGATACACCTGGGCCTTCCTTTCGATCTTCGGCTACGGCGTCAGTCCGATATTCGTTCGCGCCGGCCTCGACGGCATCGGCATCGGCGCCAGTATGGCCGCGGGCCTCGCGTCCTACATTGCAGCCACCCTGGCCGTGGTCGTATGGGTGGTAGTGTCTGGCAAGGTCCGCCACGTCACGGAGCTTCAACCCGATCCGCGCCGATGGTTCCTCTTTGCAGGCTTGCTCGTCGGATTGAGCCAGATGGTCCGCTACATGGCGCTGGCGCTCGTGCCCGTCACCATCGTCGCGCCGATCATGCGCATGCAATCGCTGTTCCGCATTTACTTCTCGTGGATTCTGACGCGCGAATACGAGGTCTTCGATCGCAACGTGATCGTCGGCACGCTGATCTCCGTCGCAGGCGCCATCCTTATCACCCTCCCGCCCGAACTCGTCGTGAACTGGCTGCCGCTCCCCGGCTGGATCGGATCGGTACTCACCTGGCGCTGGCCTTGATACTCTTGATGAAGTTCAGGTTGGACTGAAGCACTTGAAGAAGCCACGGCTCCTCCTGGGATCGTTGGGCTTACCGTGCGCTCAGCACCGACTTACGCACATCATCCGAACCTCCGGCGCAACTCCGGCATCACCTCACCCGCGTAAAGCCCGAGTGACCCGATCGTCTCGTCGAGTGTCATGTCGCCGAACTGGTGTTGACCGACGAGCGTATTCGCGCCGGTTGCTTCGATGTGCCCCGACAGCCACTCGACAACAGTCTTGGGACTACCGGCAACGCCGCGCTCCTCCGCATCGCGCAGGATGTCGAATGAAACTGATTGCTCCCAATGGGTCGGCGCGGCGCCGTGCAGCTTGAACAGCCACAAGAAGCTCTTCAGCCAAGCCGTGTAGGCACGCCGCGCGATGTCTAGCGCCTTCTCGTCCGTCTCCGCGACGACGATATGGCGTGCGAGCCCCATCCGCGGCAGCCGCGCATCTTTGCCCCGAGTCTCCCGCCATACCTCGCGGTAACGCGCCAGCAAAGCCCCCGACGCCGAGGGTCTTTCGTTGCATACGACGTTCCAGCCGAGCTTTGCCACCCGCTCTGCGCTCGGCAGCGAATGTAGGCCGTACCAGATCGGCGGATGCGGCTTCTGGATCGTCGTCAGATGGTTCGGCACGTTCTCGAACCGGAATTTTTCGCCGACGAAATCGATTCGATCCTTCGACATCGCCTGCAAGATCACCTCCAGCCCTTCGCGGAACGTCTGATCCGCCTCGTGCGGTTCATAACCGACATACTTGAGCTCGATGTTCGACGCCCCTCGCCCGAAACCGACCTCGAGCCGCCCGCCGCTGAGCGCATCGAGCATCGCGATTTCTTCCGCCAGCCGTATCGGATGCGAAAACGGCACGGCGTATATCATTGGCCCGAACCGCAACCGCTTCGTCCGCTGCGCCACCGCCGACAACCAGACACTCGGCGACGCGCCGATGCCGAGCGGCGTGAAGTGATGCTCGGCCGGATGGTAGCTGCGAAAGCCGAGCCGGTCGTAAGCCTCTACCACCGCGAGACGCGTTTCGAAGAACCGGTCGAGCGGCTGCCCATCCGCATCGACGTGATCGAACACCGAGAATTCCATCGCAGCTCTCCCTCCCCCATCGTTCTTCGCGATGGGGGGAAGGTCGGGGTGAGGGGCGGCCGCTCAGTACAACCTGAGCGACAAAAACTCTTTGCGCGCCCTCACGCTGACCCTGTCCCGCAAGCGCGAAGAAGGCAATCGTATCAGTGATGCACACCATCGACGTAGTACCACCGGCCACCTTCGCGAACGAAGCGGCTCGTCTCGTGCATTCTCGTCGCAGGCCCGCTTCCGCTGCGATATCGCGCCACGAACTCGACCGTCGCCCATTCTCCGGTTGTGGTGTCCCCACCCGCCGCGCTTTTCTT